>Ga0209118_1000490_pt1 | contig 21830 bp, 15 predicted proteins | sample BlaSpr_A8_Ref_M1_FD_187988 | JGI IMG/M metagenome (GOLD analysis project Ga0209118, IMG submission 187988) | Forest soil microbial communities from Thunder Bay, Ontario, Canada - Black Spruce, Ontario site 2_A8_Ref_M1 (SPAdes) (version 2) | ecosystem: Environmental > Terrestrial > Soil > Boreal...
ACGAGTTTTCCAGATTCGGCCCCGGTTGCGGGTTTCCCACCTGTTGCCGAAGATCGTTCTGTTGCCGAACTTGGTATTTTTCAGCAAACTGTAAAGCCGGAACCCGTTGTAGCCCTGGCGGCACGCTGAAGCCTTGCCCTTCCCATTCATGGCTTTCCCATACAAGTACGTCGAGAACTGCTGCAGCTCAGCATCTATGTCGCGCCGGACGGGCGTGGGCGCCCGCGCTACACGTGAAAAGCCCCGACCCTGCGAGGCAGGATCGGGGCTGGTGGAAGTGCGGTTTCGGTTAGTAGCAGCCGGTGTGTGGCGTGAAGCTTTGCCGGTAGCTCAAGTTGTCGATGTCGCGGAACAACGGCGTTCCAGGCGGCAAGTTTTGCGGTTGCGTGAACAGCGGATCGAAAGTGTAGTTTCGAATTGGTGGAGAGTAAGTGGTACCGCCGCCGTCGCGGTCGACGCCAGTGGCATAGGTAGAGTAGTACATGCTGACCAGGGATCCCTTGTAATTCAGGGCTTGGCCTCCCCAATTCTCCAGCAGACGGAGGAAGTTGTGTAATCCGCCATCGGTGCCGAAGTCGCCCCCGGCCCAGGCCAGGCCTTGCACGGGGAAGTTAATGTTCTTGCCGCCGGAAACGGCGACCCGGTAGTAGGTTGTGGCTGCAGGGCGGCCGGCAATGTTAGTGGGAGAGCCGAGGCTGCCGAGGTCGGACCAGTTGTTGGACAGGAGCGTGACCGTATCGGCGATCACGGCTGACGCCGCGTGTGCCGGCTCTGCAGCCAGCGGATTCAACCAAGTCGGATCGGCGGCGCTACTATTATAGTCTCCTAAAATGTACACTGGATTCTCGGAGCCGACGGTGAACCCGCCTAGATTGTTATCCGGACGGACGGGCACATTGCCCAGCGAACCGTCCACCAGTTTCAGCACGTGCCGGGCGCCACTGACCCAGTTTTTCTGCCCGATGAGGCAACTCGGGAGGCGGCCGGCGGTTAAGTATGGATCGGGAGCGCCGGCTGCGTTGCGGATCAGGCTATTCACGCTGGTGGCCCCGTTATAGAGAGCGCCAACGTAGCCCAGCCCCAGGCCGATGTTTCCTGCTCCGAAGTTGTCGAGTACCCCGTTGTTGTTGACGTCTTCCGGCGACTGGAGCTTGCCCACCGGTTTGGCTTGCAGGGCACCATCGGGTGCGCCGTTGGCGTTGACGGTGTTAATGGAGTCTTCCAAACCGGAGTCGCCAGTCTTGGTGTTAGCAGCATCCACTTGGGTGCCGTTTGGATTGGGCAGCATACCTCTCCGGTCAGAAAAGTACAGAACGTATCCGTTCTGAAAGGTGAAGTCGACCAGGTTCCCGACGCCGGGAATCCCTCCGTTCAGCCATCTCTTTAGGTTACCCACATCCAGTTCCACGGCATTCATGATGCCGGCAGGTGTGCAAGTATTTGCACCACCCCCCACCACGTCGCGGGGTTCGCCTTCACGGGTTTCGTAGAAGTTGATGGGATACCAGTTGTTCATAGTGACGCTTTGCAGGGCTGCTTTGCTGTCGCCATACCAGGCGGACTTTGTGGCGGGGTCGACTGTTGCCTCAGGAGGTTTGGCCTTGATGCACGTCCACACACCACCGGCCAGAGTGCAAGTCGGCGGGGCTCCGTTTACGTCGGGCCAACCGCCGCTCGCATTGCGATCTGCGGGCTGCTGGAAAATCAAAATAGCATTCGGATTGATTGGGTTGGCACCGGGCGCCGTGGGCGGTACTGGGCCTCGCGCGAAGCCCAGCGCCAACCACTGATCTGTGATCGCGACATAGCCCCCAGCGGGGGTTCGATACTCAACGCGCAAATACCCATCCAACATGTTCCAGGTGTTGGTTTGGGCGGCGGGCGAGGACGCGTAGTAAGGATATGGGGCGGCGTAAAAGGGCACGGGCACTCCCGGACAAACCGGGGGATTGCCCGGGCATTTTGTCAAATTGAGAGCTGGAGGGGCCAACGTCAAGCCAAAATTGTTCGGGACCGCCGTGTTGATCGGTGCGCCCGGGTCATTGGTGAAAGTGATATCGGCCGGGATGGGTTGCAGTGGTGCGTACGGCCAATCGGGAGGCAGCGTCGGATTCGTGGCTAAGGGAAGAGGAACGTTGCTCCACTGGCTGGTGTCCGGATAAGAGGTCGTACCACCGGCAAAGTACGTCCTATAGTTGCCGCCGCTGGCCAAAGGCGGCAGAACCGGCGTTGGTGCCTGAACGCCCAATTGATAAGGGCCCACGTTGGCTAAACGAATATTTTCGGCATCTCCGACACCGCCCGGCAAGTCCGCGGGCGTATCGGCGAGCAATATCCGGATCTCAGCCTCGTTATAGAGTCGCGATGAGCCCAGAGGCGTGGTCGGTGCTTCTCCGGGTGGCGGCAGTCGGATGATTTCAAAAGGCTGCGGCTGGCCGGCTGCGCCGAGTGTGCCGTTAATAAAAGGCAGGGACAGTTTTCTGGCCCCTGTACCTCCAAGGTTTCCGTAGTTCCCATCGATAATCCAGGTAGCGTAAGTGCCGCCGGACAGCCCTGGCCATGCACCGTTCTGCCCACCGGTCGTCCAGATATTGGGAGGCGAGCCGGGCAACACGCTGCTTTCGTCAGTTGCGTTGGTCGTGTCTGCGCCCATATCGCGACAGTTAGGTCGCACCCCGTCGCAGCCCAGAGCCGTGGTCAAGATATCCACCGAGCCAAGGTGCGCACTGGCCGCCGCAGTGATTCCGTTGGCCAGTTCCCAGCGAATGACATTGCCCCACGCGGTGACTTTGTCATGAAACGTTACCCTACCTCCGGTACCCTCAAGCAGATACAAGTCGCCGTTGGTGTGGACCCGGCCCGCGAAATCCAGGTTGGGACCGGCGAAGAAGCTGAGGTCGCCGTCAGAAAACACGCCGAACTGGAACACAGGCACCAGCGCAACTTCGACCTTACGCGACATGCTCACATCATCTCCCACGGCCCCGAGCCCCGCGAGCGAGGTGGTTGCGGTTACTTGTAGAGTCACCGGAAGGATCTGTGCATACAGGCCCTGGTACGGTCCAGTTGAAACCTGCCCGTAGTTGGTTGCCAGACTCCCGTCCGCCTTGGTTGCTGGCGTTAGCGTGTAAACCGGGTAGCTCATGAAGCCGGTGTTGGCTGGCGCCAGCGCACTCAGGGCTTGAATCTGGGCAGCCGTGGGCGATTGGATGTTCTGAAACATCTGGGCCAAGTCCGAAGTCATGTGTTCGATTCCACCTTCGGCGGCGTGGAAGGCCAGCGTGTTCTGGGTGTCCTGGCCACTCACTTTGCCCTCGGTGTTGACCATCATGAGCAGGCCAATCGCTACCCCGGACATGATCAACAACAGCATCAAGGATGCGATCAGGGTGAATCCTCGTGAACCAAGTTTGCGGCTATGCATCGTGCTGCTCCTTCATTCCCATCTCGATCATTTCTTCCCACCGAACAACCGGTGGCGGGTCTTTCTAATTCACTAAAAGTGATTCACTAAAAGTACCGATTTTGATAACTCAAGTTGCGCGCGCTGATCGAAGTCTGAAAGTCAAAACTCTGATAGCCGTTGGTGGTCATGAGGGCACTGCGCGCGCCGGACAACTGGCTCCGAATCGTCAAATGGGTGACGTTAATCTTGCGGATGAGGTTGAGCGAGGTGCCGGGATAGCCCGCGTTACCTTGAGCGTTCAGCAGGTTGCCCAGAGCGTCATAGGTGTCGTAGGTAAATTGCATGTTCACCACGTTCTCCGCCACCGGCACCGGCAACTGTCCGTTGACCTGCCGCATGAGCACGGGAATGCCCGGACCAACACCCAAGGGGTCGGGCAGAAGCCGCAGATAGTACGAGATCACAAAAATTCGCGTCGCAATGGTGTTGTTTCCGGTAATAATCTGCTTGAGATCGCCTGCGGTGGCGGCACTCTGATTGAGTTGCAGCGGGTCGGCATTGAGGAAGTTGACGGTGTAGGGACCGCCGCCGCCAGCGTTCGACACCTCAGCAATCGCCTGGCCGCTCCCTGAAGCGAGGGTGTTCTGGAACAACACCAGGTCGCCGGGCTTCAAACCCACGACTGGATCGGTAACGGCTTGGGGTGCCACCAACCCGGGGGGAAGAACACAAGTTGCGGGTACAGGAGCTGGTGCGGTGAAAGTGACGGGGTTGATCGCACCACCCCCGGGGAAAGCCACGGTGTAGCAGTTCAAAGCAAAGACTGAATCGGTATAGACGACGGTGATCACATCACTCGGGTTGGGGCTGCCGGGCGGTGTAATTCCCAAACGCCAGCCGGGAATGATTCCATACAAAGTTGGGAAACAAGGGCCGACGTTCGTCGAGCACGGATACGCAATGCCGCCGCCGGGGATGCAGTTGCCGACCTGATCGCAGCCGTAGATGGGCCGGACTCCAGTTCCCGAAGGCAGGGACACGGCTTGTCCCGGAGGCATGCCAGCGCCCGCCAGGCTGATGTCTTTCAGTAACAGGTTGGAAGCGGCGCGAAGGTCCTGCTGCATCTCCGCGCGCTGGGAAACAACGAAAGTAGCGTTTAGACCCCGGCTGAACAACTGCACTGCGGTTCCGATTACGAGCATACCCAGACCGAGAGAGATCAGGAGTTCGATCAGACTGAAACCGCGGCCGGAATTTGTGGACATGCGTCCCATAGTTTCTCCCTTACCGATATTGCGAAATGAAGGTGTTGAGGACGTATTGTCTAGGAAGACTGAACTGGGGAGTCGTGTACTGGATCGTAATGGTGACCGCACGCAGCGTAGCTATGGGGACGGCGCCACCACCCGGGGGAAAAACCGGGGTAATCGCGATCTGGCGTTGGAAATTGGTCAAAGGCGTACACGTGTCAGGAGGACACGCGTTCGCAAAGACTCCCGTAGGGCCTGGCTGCTCCAGAATTTGAGGGCCGCATGCAGCGTCGTCAGCGGTCCCGACAATTCCGTCGACCCCCGGACAATCCACGGGTTGGAACCCGGCGAGGTAGATGCCGCCCACCGCACCGGTATTCTGAATCTGGGTCCAGGTCACATTCGCCGTCTCGCGTGCGGTTAGGATGCTTTCTATGGCCTCGTTGGCCAATTGCTTGGCAGTTCCGTTTTGTTGCGCGGTTTGCGTGGCGGCCATAGCGATCCCGAATACGCCCAGCATGCTGATCAGTCCGACGACCAGGATGACCATTGAAATCATCACCTCAATCAGACTGAAACCGCGCTGGGTTTTGCTGATCTGTGGCTTGCAGGCTGTGTCCCTGTCAGCGTTCACTGTTGCCTCCAATAATATTGCGCTCCGTTCCTGTAGAGATGCCATCCCCGCAGCCTACCTGTAGCGCCCCACAGGGTGATGGCGCGGGAATTGCCGATGTCTCCGGGCCGGGTGACATACACGACGCCGTTGTTGACGTTGCCATTCACATCCGCCGCCGATCCGTCAGGATAAAAATAGACCACGTTTTTTGCCCCGCCGACGATGCCTTGATCAAAATCAATGGGGGTGGCGCCCGCTCCAAAGCCATCGGGAGTTGTGGGGGCGACAGTTGGCGACGTGGGAACGCCCGGCTCTACGTCAAAAGCAACATCAGTGGGGAGTGACTTGGTGGACGTAACCGTACCGGTCGACCCTTGGGTGATGGTGATCGCGTTGGGAACAGCCACACCGTTCAAGGTAACGAAATAGATCTGGCGCTGCGCAACCGAGATGTCTCGCGCTTGTCGCAACATCATCAACGTAGTGTTGTACCCCTCAGTGACGCGGCCCTGCTTTAGCGCGGGCTGGATCGTCATTATGGAGAAGGCGGTCACAATCAGGATGAGGGACAGCACCACCATCACCTCGATCAGCGAGAAACCGCGCGTTCTGCGTGAAAGCATGAGCCCTTTCTTTCTTCGGGGAGTTCATCCGAGGCCAGCCCTAATGCAAAGGCTTTTCGTGCCCCTGTTTCTACCCGCCATCTCGGGGTTGAGCCTGGCGTCCTTCGTCGGTGTTACGCCGAAGGGGGCGGTTCCGTAGTCGGAAACGTCGCCGGCTAACCCGCACGCAAGCTAATCCTAAGGACGGGATGGGAGAGCGTCAAAGCACTAAAGGACGGTCTGCACCCTTGGACTTACGTAACGTAATTTGGCGAGGTAACTCCGGTAACTTTGGCACTACGGCAAACGGGGACGGCTCGCGAAGCGCTCGAGCATCGCTAAGCGCCTTGCGCGTTCGCCGCCAAGTGCCTGCCGCTCTTGTTGGTTGCCGTGCGGGTGGTCGGTACGTAGGCGCAAGAGCGAACATCGTAGTGCTGAGCCAGACAACTTCCGCAAAGATGAAGCTGGTGGACCTTGCATTGAACTACCGGAGCTTCGCTCCCACACAAGTCACAACCGCCTCGAACCCGCTGGCTGGAAGTTCCAGGCTCCCTTCGTGAGTTCCCGGACGCGACCGCGAATTGCACAACTCGAGCTTTGGTATAAATGCCGGCGGCAACGATCAGAGCTCCCAACGAGAACTGGCAGGCTCCAATCTCGAGCAGATCCGCGTCGGGATGTTCGCCCAAGGCGGCGGGCAGAAAGCAGAATCCAATGAACATCAAGACTGCCCCCGCTGCGATGATCCAGTTGGCTGTCTTCGAAGACATGAATCTTATCCTTAAACTCGCGGACAGGAAAAACCGCTGGCGCCGAACCACGGGTAACCTTTTTCACAGTTACATGCCGAACATACCCGGTTACTCGCTCAAACTCCAGATGACTAAAGTCACGTCTGTCGCTGAGGCATGACTCAGGTAACTTGTGAGCTGCTCCCAGCGCACCCTAACATGGCGGTAAATATGGCGCTCACATCGCTATTGGTGTGCCCGGATGCCCAGGCCGTCCAAGTGCTCAGCCGAATTCTGCAAGGTATGGGCATCGCGGTGGAAGCTTGCCGCGACCTGCGTATGGCCCGAGCCAGGCTCAAAGACCGGCATTTCGATGCTCTGCTGGTTGATTGTCAAAATGAGCCAGCCGCAGTCGAACTGATTGCTCACGCCCGAAATACGCCCACCAACAAGACCACCGTCGCAATTGCCATGGTGAACCGAGGGAACGAAGTGCGTGACATTTTCGCGAAGGGCGCAAACTTCATTCTCTACAAACCGATTTCTCGCGAGCGGGCGGCCCACAGCATGCGAGCAGCAATCAGTTTGCTGCAGAGCGAAAGACGGATTCGGCCGCGCATCCCGGTGCACGCCAACACTTCCATCGCTTACGCCGATAGGGAAGATGTCCCCGTGGCTCTCGTGGATTTGAGTGAGAAGGGCGCTGCTTTCCGGTGTGACAGTAAATTGCCAGGGTACTGCAAAGTCTTTTTCCAGTTCGCTCTGCCGGGAAACGCCTCGTTGATCCGACTTTCCGGCGAGGTCATGTGGCAGGATTCCTCCGGGCAGGTCGGAATCCGTTTTGCCCAAGTGCCTCGAACCTCACGCCGGGTGCTGAACGATTGGCTGCAAGCGAATCTTCCATCGCCGCCAGAGGCCGCTCCGTCAGCATCGCAGGTTTCGACAACGGGCGACGACCCTGGCCTGCGGCTCTCCGCCAGTCTCGGACTGCTGTCGGCTTCTGCCGCTGATCGCCGCAACCTTTCGCGACATGCCTGCTGCCTGGGGGCCGAAGTCTATCGCGCAGACAGCAGCGTTGCAACCCGCTGCACTCTGATCGATATCGGCCCTGGTGGTTGTTACGTTCAGACCGCCGAGACCTTTCCCAGCGGAACACCTCTGGAGATTGCCGTGCGTACAGAAGACCTCAGATTGCGAATCCATGTAAAAGTGGTGAGCATGCATCCTGGTTTAGGTATGGGAGTAGAGTTCAGTCTGACAAACGACGAACACCGGGAACAAGTGCAGCAGCTGATTGCGTGCGCCCAGTCGGAGCCAAAGCCGTCAATCTAGAACGCGCAGGTGTTCCTGACCTGGCCCGGCTCAGTGGTTGAACTCTGAAGCACCTTTTCTTCGAACGCCGCCTTACGAAAATATTCCAGCGACATGCGCAGGCCCGTCTCGAGATCGATCTTGGGGTCCCAGCCCAGCAGGGTTCTAGCCTTGGTGATGTCGGGCTGGCGCTGTTTGGGATCGTCCGGAGGCAGCGGTTCGTATCGTAACTTGCTTTTCGATGCGGTCACCGCCAGCACCCGCTGGGCGCATTCGAGAATAGTGAACTCGGTGGGGTTCCCGATGTTGACCGGTAGATGTTCCGAAGACTTGGCCAGCCGCATGAAACCGTCTATTTCATCGCTGACGTAGCAGAAGCTGCGAGTCTGGCTGCCGTCGCCGTACACCGTCAAGTCCTCCCCACGAAGCGCCTGCTTCATGAAGTTAGGGACGACGCGCCCGTCGTTGAGTTGCATGCGCGGCCCGTAGGTATTGAAGATCCGCGCAATGCGCGTGTCAACTTTGTAGTAGCGATGGTAGGCCATGGTCACCGCTTCGCTGAATCGCTTAGCCTCATCGTAAACCGAACGCGGACCGATGGGATTCACGTGGCCCCAGTAGGTTTCTTTTTGCGGATGCTCCAAAGGATCGCCGTAGCACTCCGAAGTGGAAGACGTCAGGTATTTCGCCCCGTACTTGCGAGCCACATCCAGAGCGTGAAAAGTGCCCAGCGAACCGACTTGGAGAGTTTCAATTCCGTATTTCGCGTAATCTACCGGGCTTGCAGGGCAGGCGAAATGAAATACGTAATCCACCTTGCCGCAATCGAATGGCTGGTTGATGTCGGCCTGCTGAAAATCGAATCTCGTGTCGTTACGGAGGGAATCAAGATTGGACCGCCTTCCCGTCAGCAGATTATCGACGGCAACGACAGAATAACCTTCCGCCAGCAATGCGTCACAAAGGTGGGAACCCAGGAACCCGGCTCCGCCGGTGACCAGAGCACGCGGTTTGCTCATGAGTGGCTGGCTTTCCTCGGCGGAGTACCGGCCGCGAGCGGCAGAGCGTCGGGCGTAACTGCCGGTCGTCCGACGCTGTAATAGGTGAATCCGCGCGCCGCCATGGACTCGGGATCATAGAGATTGCGCCCATCAATCACGATGGGATACTTCAACTGCTGGTGCAGGCGATCCAAGTCCAAGCTGGCGAATTCATCCCATTCCGTGAGGATCAGGAGAGCATCGGCGCCGCGGGCCGCTTCATACGCGTCACTCGCGTACTCGACGCTCGAATTCAAAACCTCGCGCGCCCGCTCTTGCGCTGCGGGATCGTAGGCCGCAATCTGACATCCCTCTTGCAACAAGGTCTGCACCAGTAAAATAGCTGGCGATTCGCGGATATCATCGGTGCCCCCCTTGAAGGCGAGGCCCAGCACGCCCAGACGCTTGCCCCGTAGCGTCCACAGCGCGTTGTGCACCTTGCGCAAAAACCGATGGCGCTGATCCTCGTTAATACGCATCACCTCATCGAGCAGGCGGAACTCGTACCCGCACTCCCGTGCCACCGCGCGGAAGGCCATCAGATCCTTGGGAAAGCACGACCCGCCATAGCCAATTCCGGGATTCAGAAACCGTGGCCCAATTCGGCTGTCCGTTCCAATCCCCCGGCAAACCTGCTGCACGTTCGCTCCCACCGATTCGCACACCGAGGCTACCGCATTGATGAACGAAATCTTCATCGCCAGATATGCGTTGGACGCGTGCTTGATCAGCTCCGCACTCTTGGTGCTGGTGATGATCAGGGGTGGCGGGATTTGCGCCCGGTCCGGCCGGGGGATCGCATCCTGGAGCCGGTAATAACTGCCATCGGTGAGCGGAGCGTAGATCGTACGCAGCACGCAAGCGCAGCGTTCGTTGTCGGCGCCTACCACGATGCGGTCGGGATAGAGAAAATCCGTGACCGCTGTTCCTTCCCGGAGAAACTCAGGATTGGACGCCACATCGAATGAATCCGGAGCCGCTGCGTTGCGCAGAATGATTTTGCGTATCCATTCGCTGGTATAAACCGGGACCGTACTCTTCTCCACGATCACCTTGTAGCTATTGATCGCCGACGGGATGATCCGAGCCACCGATTCCACATACGAAAGATCAGCGTTTCCCTGCTCTGTAGGCGGTGTTCCCACGGCGATGAACACAGCAGCACTTGCTTCGACTGCGGTTCGCAGGTTCTCGGAAAAAGTAAGACTGCGGCCGCGATGGCGCTCCAGCAACTCCGGCAGAAACTTCTCGTGAATCGGGACCTGTCCGTTCTTGAGCGCATCCAGCTTCTGCTGATCGTTGTCAACCAGGATGACCTGGTGGCCCATGTCGGCAAAACATGCCCCAGCCACCAGTCCGACATATCCTGATCCCACTACCGCGATGTGCATCCAAATCTCCCGGTATCTAGGCCTGTATCAAGCACACAAAGCAACAATTTTCGACCTCTGAAAACTACTTTACCAGCTTTCCTCGCCAGGCAGGGAATGGCAACTCGGTTTCGCGCAATCCAATGCAAGAATGGGAACGACCGGGGAACATCATGATGCTAGGCAGCCTATTCTATGCTCACTCCTCTATGCTAGTTATCTATCGGACGCTACACTGAGAAACGGCTGTGCTGTACACGCAATCGTCGGCTTGTCCCTTGGTCGTGCCCCACCCGACGATTTGCCCTCGAATGTTGATGAAACTCGCTACGTTCAGGACCCAACCGGAGTTGGCAGGGATGAGACTGTTTAGGTCCTGCATCCCCTCGCCCTCGGTCCAGACAAACGCGTGAAAGGTGCTTCCGCCATTCGTTACATTAGCTTGCCCCACTACCTTGCCGAGGTCATTGATGCCAAGAGCGAGGCTCTGATTGCCACCGGGCAGCGTTCCTAAATCGCGCTTGTCTTCGCCACGCTCCCGCCACAAAACAGCATGCACATTGCTAACCCCATAGTGCGTACCGGAATCCGCCAAGCCTACAACCTCGTCGAAATTATTAATTGACAACGCCTCCCTAATACTTCCGCCTTCTAAGAGACCCGAAGTCGCGCATCCCATCTTCCTTTCGTCCAGAAAAAGGGGTGATTCGACGCGCAATCACGGCAATCGGAGAAGCCGATGATGTGGTCGTAAAGATTGATGCCCCAAGACACGCTAAAAGTCCCGCCTTGCAGCGTCCCCAGATCGCGGAAGCCCTCGCGTCTCGTCCAAAGACAGGCGCGTTTACCCCAGCCAGCAACGTGCCCAAGATCGTTGATGCCGTAAGCTATGCTGCAAGTAAAGCCTCTCGGTATGCCTAGGTCATGCATGCGGCCCGCTTTTGTCCACAAAATCGCATGGCCCGATCCGTCACCAGCTGTTGCTTGGCCTACGGCTTCGCCGGAAATATTGACCTTGTAAGCTGCACTGTTATGAAAACCGGGCAGCGATTCCAACTTCTTTATGCCGTGGCGTTCTGTCCACCGAAACGCTGTTTGACTCGGTTGGGAGACACCGACCGCATTACCGAGCGCATTTACCCATAACCTAGGCTCCCGCTGTCGCCTGATAGCACGCCGAGGTCAGTTACCGTATAGCTCTGCCCGTTTACCAGAGAAGACAAGGCTAAAAACATCACTGCCGAAAAGGCGGCTTTTCTTGGCGTATTCAATTGGCTCCTCCACCTGTGGCAGTCTGCGCTCGGCATTATGGGGTGTCAAGGTGAAAGACCTTGCATCGCCGATTTTGGGTTGACAGCGTGTTTTTTTCGCGGGAAACTCCGCTCAATTGGTCTAAACTGGTAGCAGGTAGCCTGAGGCGGGACTGGCTGCAGGGGAGCCACAAATCCGCGCCGTCAGCGTTGGGGCTGGTTAAATGGCTTATCGTCCGATGTCTCGGCCCGATCCCTTCGATCCTCCACGGTCGAGTGCTGCCCCGACTTCCCTGGGCGGACGCGAAAGCAGCGAGCTTGAGGATGGCTTGTCCCTGGCGGAGTTGGCGACAGCGCTGTCCGCGCACGGCGGCGAAGGCTTGTCCGCGGACCTGGCACTTGATCTGGTGCTGAACGAAATTGTTGAGCACGCCCGTTTGGCTACCGGCGCGACCGCCGCCGCCATCGCCTTGGCACGCGACGATGAGATCGTCTGCCGGGCCACCACCGGCGCCAATGCTCCTGACCTTGGAGTCCGGTTGGAGGCGAATTCCGGCCTCTCCGGCGCTTGCGTGCAAAGCAAGAAGTGGCAGCGTTGCGACGACACCGAAACCGACCCCCGCGTGGATGCCGAGGTCTGTCGAGGTCTAGGCGTGCGTTCCATCCTCGTGTTTCCGGTGGTAAGAGAGGATAAGCTGCTTGGGGTGGTTGAGGTTTTTGCGCCCCGTCCCAACGCTTTCAGTGATCGCGAGATTCAAACCCTCGAGGCTCTTTCTCGCAGCATCGTGAACAATGTTGATCGTGCGTCTGACGTTCTAGCCCCGTCCGCGCCCGTGTTCCCTTCTTCTTCTTCTTCAATGGCAGCAGCAACTTCTGCCACGGCCGCCGAAGTCGAGAGCGTTGATCATTTGCAGGTTGATCCTGCCCAGGTTGATGCTCCTTTACCCGTCGTCGACTCTTTGTCAGGAGCAACAACGGAGATTTCCAAGATTCATCCCCGAGACCATTGGATGACCGTCTTGACGCTGACCGTGATTGCCTTGGCGTTGTTTTTGGGTTGGATGATGGGGTACGTGCGAAGCCCAAGAGGGCCAGTTGGAACTAAAGTAAAAGCAGCAGTGAATGCTACCGCCCTACCGGTGCAGGCCAAACCGCCCGAAGGCTCTGCATTGAGTGCGAGTGCTGCGGTCCGTGCCCCCGATAGGGCCACGCCCGCGAGCCCCACGACTGCGCCGGTCTCTTCTCAACAGAGCGGGGCGGGTGTGCCTCCAGTCGGCGGCTTGGTTGTTTATGAACATGGGAAAGTCATCTTTCGGACGCCGCCGCAAAGCTTGCGCACCTCCGCGAAAGACACTACCAACCAGCCTGTCATGGTGCCTTCGAGCGTTGCGGACGAGTACCTTATACAGCGAGTGGAACCCGAATATCCTGAACCAGCCAGAGAGCAGCACATTCAAGGCCCAGTGGTTCTTGAGACTTTAGTGGGCAAGGACGGCGCGGTCGAGAAGGTCAGCACGATCAGTGGCGATTCGCAACTGGCAGCTGCGGCCACCGACGCGGTCCGGCAATGGCGCTTCAAGCCCTTTTTTCGGAATGGCTCGCCGGAAGAATTTCAGACTCAAATTACCGTGAGTTTCAGGTTGCCTTAAAGAGTTCGCTGAAGAAGTCTGCAAACCAACCACCCCCCGGCCCACTCACAAACCCTAAGTCTGGTTGCCCACGAGCCGGGGCTGCGGTTTCGGCAGAGTGTTGGCGGCTTGCCGCCTGGTTCGCGGAATTTTGCCACGCTTGAGGGCGTAGAGAGTCAGCTCAACCCGGGTAGAGACTCCGAGTTTCTCAAAAACCCGGAACAAATAATTCTTGATGGTGTGCTCGCTCAAAACCAGCCGCTCGGAAATCTGGCGATTGCTGAACCCTTCCGCAACCATGTGGGCGATCTCCTCTTCGCGCTTGCTAAGCGGGCGCGAATTGGGTAAGCCGCGGGTTTCGATGGGCACGGGGTCGACCAGCGCTTCCAGCACAAATCGGAGTTCTGCGGAACTGGCCCATACCTGACCTTCGTGCACGCACAGAATGCACTTGCACAGTGCCTGGAACGAACCTGACCGGCAGAAAACGCCGCAAGCGCCACACCGGAACGCTTCTACCACCAGGTTCCGTTCTAGCGTGTCCAGCAGGACCACGATGCTTACCTCGCGATGGAGGTTCCGAACTTCGCCCACGAAACGCAGTCCTTCGAGGGCATCCTGTGAAAAACTAGTGCTGATCAGTACAACATCAAATCGAGCACGGTCCAGCGCCTGAATAACCTCTTCCGGGGTTGCAGCCGCCAACGCATCGTAGCGTTTGCTGCGTAGCAACGCGTCCACCAGCAGCTGGCAGCTCATGGCGACCGAGTCTGCCACCAGGACTCTAATCCTGAGATCCGAATTGGGTACGGATTCCAACGAGGGTCAACACTCAGTTTAAAAGGGGGACGAACTCGAAAATTTTACGCGGAATCATTCCCGGTCACAAGGAGTCGTCCGGCTCGTGTGCTGTGCGTTTTGTAGGATGATATTGGCGCATCGCGCTAATTGCCGTAGAATCAATTGATAGTAGATTGACAACTCGATCTAGGCTCATCTCGGCACTTGCCCCAAGACCGAGACTTTTGGCTCTATGACTTTTATCCTCTTGTTCACACGTTGGTCCTTCGGGCAGAGTGTAAAGGAGACGGATCTCATGTCCCCTACGGACACTCCCTCCCGAGGAACTTTTTGCTCCAAGTTCGGCGTCACGTGCTTGCGCTCACATTACAAGAGTTCCAGGCTGGGTTGTGACCCGGCTTCTTTCGGGAGTGTGTCGTCGTCGGGGCATAGTTGAAACGGTAAGGAGAGCGGCATGTATGAGAAGTATTTCGGATTGCGGGAACAGCCGTTCGGCGTAACCCCGGACCCGCGATTCCTGTATCTCAGCGCAGCCCATCGAGAAGCTCTGGCGTCCTTGTATTACGGCATCGAAGCCAATCGTGGATTCCTTGGCCTCATCGCTAAGCCCGGCATGGGGAAGACCACGATCCTCTTCCATCTGTTGGAGAAGTTCCGCAGTTCCGCGCGCACCGCATTCGTCTTCCAGACGCAGTGCACCTCACGCGAGTTCATGCGCTTCCTGCTGGCTGAATTGGGCTACGAAAGTGACGGTCAGGATTTCGTGCGCATGCACGAAGAATTCAACCGGCGCCTCCTGCAGGAGGCACGCGCCGGCAATCGCTTCATTGTCGTCATCGACGAGGCGCAGAATCTGGACCCTTCCGTGCTGGAGACCGTGCGGCTGCTTTCCGACTTCGAGACGCCGCGAGCCAAATTGATGCACATCATTCTGGCGGGACAACCCGAACTGGCGGACAAACTCGCCAGCCCCGGCCTGTCCCAGCTACGCCAGCGCGTCTCCATTGTTCATGGCCTCGAACCGCTCTCCCCCGGGGAGATCAAGAATTACATTGAGCATCGGCTGCGGATTGCCGGCTATGAAGGCGACCCCCTTTTCACTCCCGAGGTCTATGAGGATATTGCGAGATTCACAGAAGGCATTCCCAGGAACATCAACAACTTCTGTTTCAATGCGCTTTCGCTCACCTGCGCCTTGCAAAAGAAGGTCGTTGACTCCGACGCGGTGAAGGAAGTGATCGCCGACCTGGACATTTCGAAACTCACCTCTGACGTCCCCTCTGACTTCGTCGACACGGCCTACCCACGCAGCCGCAATCCTTCCCCCGCTGCTAACGGGCAAAACAATCACGAGATTCTGAGTCCGGCCGAAGCTGCGGCTTACATGCAGCAGGTCGCTGCAAAGCTCAAGAACTGGCAGGACTCTCTGGATAAGACAATCACCAGCCCTCGACGTGGGCACCACGTCCGGGCTCGAACCGATGTTGAGCGGTCGTAGTGACGGCCAAGTAAGAGGAAAGAAGCTGTTCGACTAAGCCTTCGCCAACCCCGAGACCGAAGGTGGGAGAAATTGTGGTAGCGCCTGGGGCGTTCCTACCACCTTATTCGATCCCACCGGTGGCAACTTCTTCCCATTGGCGCCGTTGCCGGATCCCGCGACATCGATCACGCTGCCCAAGCTGTAAGCATAGAGGACGACCTCGACGCGCTTGGAAACTCCCAGCTTGTCAAAGATGCGGAACAGATAATTCTTGACCGTGTGCTCGGTAAGGCCGAGCCGCTGCGCGATCTCGCGGTTCGACAATCCCTCCGCTACGCACCGCACCACCTCAAGCTCGCGCCGGGAGAGCAACGCAGCCCCCCGTGCATCAATCACTCGCAACGGCAGCGCTTCGCCCAGAGCCTCCAACAGGTAGCGCAGTTCTCGGCTGTTCGCCCAGATTTGGCCCTCACTGACGCATTGGATGCACCTCGCGAGCGACATCAGCGATTCACTGCGGCAGAAAACGCCGCGCGCCCCCGTCCGAAACGCTTCCACAACCTGGCTGCGTTCCGAGGTGTCGAGCAGCATCACCACGCGAGTTTCAACGTGCAGGCCGTGCAGTTCGCGTGCTACCTCGAACCCTTTTCGCTTATCTTCGTCGAGTTCCGCGCTGATCACCACCACCGCCGGCTTTTCCTTAGCCACGGCGGCAATGATTCCGCGCGCATCTGGCACCGGATCCAGCACCTGAAAACGTTTGTCGCGTTCCAGGGCTGCAGCCAAAAGTTGGCTGTTCATTCTGGTAGCGTCAGCGGCCAGCACTCGGATCACTTCAGAAACTTCAGGTAAGGCGATAGCATGAGCCATAAAATACAGACCACATGTCCGGAGCGGGTCCTCCAGACTGTCTATTCAGTTAGACCAAACCTAACGAGATGAAACCCTTCCCGCAAAGGTTGGCCTTCAGCTTTTAGAGATGGTGAGAAACAGCCGCAAGGACGGGTCACAAATGCATGGAGGAGAATGCCCACCCCAACCAGCCGCCACCCCGGCGACTGTTCACCAAACTTTATTCTCATAACTATACAGTGTAAATAGCACCTTTGTGCCATAAAAGTAAAAGCTCTGTCAGTCAATCCGTAACTCCAAAGAGTCGTTCTAAGTATTTGAATATAAATACGTTAACTAGGCCATCTCAGGCTCCCTTGGGGGATTCAGATTTTTCTCAAGTCCAAGGACCGGACAGTGCGGCCCGGAACGGGAAGACATGCCCCTTTTGCGATCTTCACCCCAGCTCCAGTCCAAATCCTTGCCCCGCCAGACGCACAATCTCACGCCCGATGGGAAGCGAAGCCGTCGCTGCCGGCGACACAACATTCCACACATGCAACATGTTCCGCGAACAGACAAACTGAAAATCATCCACCAGCGATCCATCATGTCCCACGGCGGTTGCGCGTACGCCCGCGCCATCCGCAACCAAGTCTGAGCTGCCAATCTCTGGCAGCAAAGTTTGCAGAGCCCGCACGAAAGCTGGTTTGTGGAAGGACCGATAAAATTCTCCGGCGCCGCTGCGCCAGTATTTCGCAGCCATGTGCCAGAACCCCGGATAGGCGAAAGTGCCGGCCGCATCTTGCAGGCTGAAGTCAGTTCGCCGATAGCCTTCGCGTTTGAATGCCAGCACCGCGTTGGGTCCGGCATCCACGCCGCCGCCAACGCGACGTGTGAAATGCACGCCTAGGAATGGAAAACGCAGATCGGGTACGGGATAGAGCAGCCCATGAACCAGATGCTCCCTTTCCCGGACTAGATCGTAATATTCGCCGCGAAATGGCACGATCGTGACTTCTGTTTTTTCCCCCGCCATGCGGCTGACGCGATCGCTGTGCAACCCTGCGCAGTTAATCAAATATTTCGTGCCCAGCGATCCCCGAGTCGTCTCGACCACGATTTCTCCATTGCGCCGGGCTATGCCCGTGGCTTCGGTTCCGGTGCTTACTGTCCCACCTTGCGTGACGATCAACTCGGCGTACTTTTCGCACACTGCCACATAATCGGTGATTCCCGTGCCCGGCACGTGCAGCCAGCCCACGCCGCCGCAGTGAGGCTCGATCTCGCGTACTTGTGCCTTGTCCAATAACTTCAAGCCGGTAATTCCATTGGCCTGTCCGCGTTCCATCAACTTCTGCAGACGCGGGATTTCTTCGGCACTGGTCGCGACGATGATCTTGCCGCAGATCTCGACCGGAATGCCATGCTCGCGGCAGAACGCCGTCATCGCGGCCGCCCCCTGCACGCACAACTTTGCCTTCAATGAACCCGGCTTGTAGTAGATTCCGGAATGAATCACGCCGCTGTTGTGACCGCTCTGATGACGGGCCACCCGGTCTTCCTTTTCGACCAGCACCAGACGCAGATTTGGAAAGCGTCGGCCAGCATGCATCGCGGTCGAGAGACCCACAATTCCCCCGCCGATAACCACAATGTCAAAGCTCTGATCAGGCATTTTTGTAAGCCCGCCTCGATTAGGATGTCGAGAGCGTTGCTTACAAGATAAACGGAAAAGACGCACACTGCGCAAGAATGTAGGCGCGAGCGTCGTCTCCGCTCGTGCAACCGCAAAGAAAAAGCGCGAGTCGCATCAGGGCACGTTTTCACCGGCTGGGAGAATTAGGTTTTGGGTGGCGCTGCGCTTTCACTCGTGCCGCAAAGTGGAAAAACACGTCCGGGCTTATCGCGTGCTGGCCGACTCCAACTGAGAACCGGGAACTGGCAACTGACGACTGGTTTTTCCTCGTCTTGTTGGTTCAGCCCCCGAGGTGAAGAATGTTAGCTTGAATCGAATTGTTCAGCAGTCTCTTTACCCGCTAGGTTTGTCCTTTGCTTCTCCAAACCTTATTTTTCCGCAGCCCCCGCAAGCCGAAGCCAGTCCATCGCTAGTTGACGGTTAGCTCGACTTGCGCCGTCTGCTGGGGAAGCCCGCTCATCGTGGCGCTCACCGTCATAGTGTAATTTCCTGACGGGGTGCCGGTCTGCCCATTTCCTGTGCCGTTGCCTTGAAGCCCGCCGCCACAGCCAATTCCCAGCCACAGTACCGGAACCACGAGCGCAAGCAACCAGAAAAGCGCAAATCGCTTCCTCTGCTTGCGATTTCGTCTCAATCCGCCGAAGACTCCCATCAACCCCGGCAACGAAAGCCACAGCGCATAAATTAGTGGTCTGAGCGTACGTGCCGGACGCACCGCCGCAAGAATGGGGGCGGTAGTTGTGATCGTGAATGTGACCCGTGTTTTTCCGCTGCTGCCTTTACTCACTTGCGTCGGACTGAGGGTGCATGTGCTCAACGGCGGGCAATTGTCGGAGAACGCCAGAATGGCATTACGGGGAAACGGGCCTCCTGACGGCACCACATCGAGATCGTAAATCGCCGGCTGGCCCGCTGGCAGCGACTGGAGGCTGGAGGCCGGTGTGATAGTGAACTTGAACGACCGCGAGCCTGAGCCGCCGGTCGAAGTAAACGTAACTAGCTTCTGTTGCTGGCGCTTCAGTGGATCCGTGCCCACCGCCGCAATATTGAAGTTGTAAGTCTGATTCACGTCGCTGCTTACCGTTACCGTGAACGGGGCAGGGGCGGCAGGACTCACGGTGGGCACAATGCTGATTGGAGAAACTGTGCAGCTCGGTGGGGCGTTCGACCCGCAACTCAGATTCACCGGGCTGTAGTAGCAGTCTGTGCCCTGCAGAGTGCCGTTAAAGATCGCTGCGGTGTTGACTGCGGCCGTCTGGGAAGCGGGGGTGACCTCTAGAGTGTAATTCGGTGGCGTATAAGAATTTGCGGTAAACGTCACCGGAAACAGATGCGAGGTCTTTTGCGGATCAGTGCCCGCCGCCACGATGTTGAAGTTGTACGTCCCGCACACACCGCTGCCGACCGTCACAATGAACGGTGCGCCGCTCGTGGTCGGTGTCAGGCTTTCCGGCGCGGTCGAGCAAATTAGAGGCGCCCCCGTGCCACAGCTTACATTCACCGCGCTATTGTAGCCGTTGAGTGAAGTCAGTACTCCGTTGAACTTTATCGTGGAGTTCACGTATGCCTGCAGCGATGGATTACTGATCACCAGCGAGTAGTCCTCGGGAATGGTCAGAGACAAAGTTTGGGTTCGTATGGGAGCATTCGGCATGGACGGCACTGAGCCATCGATTGTTACCGGAAATGTACCCGGGCTTGCACTCGTAGTGGTGCTTATCGTCAGTATGACTGCGGCAGGTTTGTTGGCTGTCGGATTCACGGTGCTGGGCTGAAAAGCGCAACTCGCGCCCGGCGGCAACGATGCAGCGTCGCAGGATAAATTCACCGCGGACGCGAACGATCCCGCAGCCGTCACTTGAAACCCGACCGGCCCCGAAACTGTACCCGGTGGAACCGTGATGCTATCCGGCCGTGGAGCGGTCAAATTGAAGTCCACCACCTTCAAGGTAAAGGAAGCATCGTTCTGGAGATGGTTCGAGTCCTCGCCAGCGCCATGAAGGTCGAAAGCGTAGTCGCCAGCTGTCTGAGTCGCGCTTACCGTAGCCGTAAGCGGTGTTCCCTGTGGAGGTGGCGCAGGAATCACCCTGGTGGGCGTGACCGCGCAAGTGGAAGGCGTACAACTCAGGTCGACGTAAGAGTTATAGCCGCCTAGAGCGGTAATGGTTCCGGTGAACGGGGGTACGGTTTGGCCCGGGAATACCGTGATCGGGCTATTCGAAATCGTTAAAGAGTAATCCGGTGAAAGGGGAAACTCCCATATCCCTCGCCCGTAGGTAGACGCCCGCAGCAGCTTGGTTGAATCCGGGCGCGTAAAGATGCCCAGGGCAGTCACGGCAACGTTCGGGAGATATCCAGCTTGCCCACTGCTTGGCGCTGGCCCGGCTTCTTGCCAGTTCGGGCTGGCGGTGAAGCTCCAGAAAACTCCTACGTCGGTAGCCACGTACACTCTTCCGGGGAACCCAGTCGCGGTGGGATCGACAACCACAGCATTGACCGGCGCATTCGGCAGATTGGCCGTGTAGTCCGTCCAGGAAACCCCGCCGTTGGTCGTTTGCCACACGTGCGAAGTGGGAAAGCTCACACTGCTGAAGCCCATGATGCTGACGTAGGCAGTCAGGCCCTTGTTATCTGAGCTGTCCATGGCGATCCCGGAAATCGGAAAGCTGTTTGGATTGATCGGACCGGTTTGATCAACCCAGGTCGAAAGCCCTCCCACGACGTTCGTACTCACCCAGACGTGGCCTCCTGGCGGAGTGGTGGGAATAAGCGGTCCGAAGCCATCCGTCCCGGCATAGATCACGTTGGAAAGGCCATTACTATCGACCCCCGCCGAGAACGAACGTACCAGGTTGATCTCGCCGCCGGTGCAGATTCCGTCCCCACCGGTTTCAAAGCTATGGCTCAGAACTGTGAATGCCCCGCCTGCGCTGGACCCTCGCCACATGCGGCACGTACCCACGATGATTTCCCCGGAATTCCACGGGTCCAGAATGTACGGCGGATAATACGCGCCGGTATCCCCGCCCACAGTTGCGCTGCTGACCACCGGGTTGCTCTGGAAGTCTTGCGTGTGACAACTGATTCCATTCGAATTGGTGCAACTGAAAATGTTCACCCCTGAAATTGCGTTCGGGGGATTGGAGACGAACCACTCGTCTTCATTGTCAGGGCTGATCTGGGTATAGCCGCCATCACCGGCATTCACGTTTTGCCAGCTTCCTGCTCCCGAACGTGTGCCCGGTGATCCGTTTCCTTGCGTGCCCCCCAAGAGCGTACTTTCATCGCTAGGAGCCTCCGAGAAAGAAACGAACTGGGTCATCGATCCCAGCGTCATGTTCAGACTCTCGAACTGGTTGCTGCCGCCACAGGTGCCCGTGGTTAGGCCCGTGTAGCCATCCAGCGCGCGGTATATTCCGCCGTCGTTGGCGAAGTACATTACGTCTTGCGTGTTGCCATTCACCAGCAGGAATGAAACCGCGTGCTGGGCCGGATGCACTTTGGCGATTGAGCTGCACCCGTAGGCGTGGGTGAGATTGAGAAACGTATTTGGTCCCGGACCGTTGCACGTGGGGTAGTAACTCGTGATCTCGCATTTATAAAGGTTGATCGCCCCCGCATATAAATCCGTGACTCCGCTGTTGCCGTTGGGCACCGCCGCCAGTTCCAGATTGTAGCTACCTTGTTCTGTTCCGCATCCCAATTCGTCGCCGCAATTGATAATCCCCGAGTCGTTGATTTGGGTCCAGCTGTTTCCACTATCGGTGGTTTCATAGATGCCCTGGTCAAAATCGTTTGCGTCCACGTACCAGAGA
>Ga0209118_1000491_pt1 | contig 21823 bp, 27 predicted proteins | sample BlaSpr_A8_Ref_M1_FD_187988 | JGI IMG/M metagenome (GOLD analysis project Ga0209118, IMG submission 187988) | Forest soil microbial communities from Thunder Bay, Ontario, Canada - Black Spruce, Ontario site 2_A8_Ref_M1 (SPAdes) (version 2) | ecosystem: Environmental > Terrestrial > Soil > Boreal...
CCAATTCCCGAGCAACCGAAACCACCCGCGGAAAAAATAGACGAGCCACTCCAGGTGAGCGCGAAACTGGTTTTCAAGACACCGCCGATTCCGGTGAAGGAGTTTCTTCCCTACCAGGAATTTCTCGTCGGTTATGTCTACGACGTGGACCACGTGATTGCCGGCGAGTACACCGAAAAACAAATTCTCGTGATGCATCCGGCATACATCGGGCTTAGAAGGCAGAGACTGCATTACCGCGTGGGCCGGACCTACAAGCTGCGCTTGCACGAACTCGAAGGAACACTTTGGAAAACGGTGAAATCGAAGGATGATTCCGGATTGATCAATCTCCAGCCCTACATCCGGATCGAGGATGAAGCTAAACACCCTGAAAATGCTCGCTAAGAAAGATTGGTCGCCCCTGCTTCAATCGGTGGCGCTGCCGCTCGCGCTCCTGGTCGGTGTCGTCAGCTTCGTTCTCGTGGCTGACGGCAAATCGAAACAGCCGAAGCCGCCGCCGGAGCCGCCACCGCCGCCGAGCATTCTCATGATCGGCGATTCATTGTCCGTGGGAAAATTCGGCGAAGCGATCCAGACGCATTTCGAAGCGAAGAAATATCAGGTGGCGGCGTACGCATCTTGCGGTTCGTCGCCCGAGCATTGGCTGAGAGACGAACCGGCGTTCTACACGAAATGCGGCTATCGCCAGCACACGGCGAACGGCGACGTCTTTACCGATTGGGTGAACGGCCGGCCGCCGCGGCGAACGCTCACGCCGAAAATCGAATCGTTAATCGACCGGCACAAGCCGACGATCGTCATCATCCAGTTGGGCACTAATTGGATGGACCGCTCGCTGACCCTCCCGCAGATGCAGAGTTATCTTCATCGTTTCATGAAAGCGGCCAAGCGTGCTCCGGTAAAAAAGGTCGTTTGGATCACGCCGCCGGATTCCTCCAAGTTTCGAAATGTGCAGGGGAAATTCCGGCAGATCATCCGGGACGTCGCCCGGGACGAAAACGTTTCGATCGTCGAGTCTCGCACTCACTACAAGGTGGGAAAGACGGGCGGCGACGGGATCCATTACAACAGCGTATCGTCGCAAGAGTGGGCCCAACAAATCCAAAAGGATTTGGATTCCAAAGTGGTCCCGCCCGAACCGAGCCGGCGGCTGAGCAAATTCAAGACGGACGATACGTCGGGCGGGTCCCAATAACGCCGCGCCGTTAGTCGGCCAGCGGCTCCCGCGTTTTGTAGCCGCTCACAAATTGCGTGCGCAAATCGGAGAAAGTTCCGTTCTCGAGCGCGCGGCGCGCGCGGGCCATGAGGTTCAGATAGAAATGCAGATTGTGAATTGTGATCAACCGCAGCCCGAGAATTTCCTCCGCCTTGATGAGGTGCCGGATGTAGCCGCGCGCGAAGTTGCGGCACGCTTCGCACTCGCATCCGTCTTCGATCGGGCCGGTCTGCAGGGTGAACTCGGCGTTCTTTAGATTGAGCGTGCCCTCGGCGGTGAAGGCCGTCCCATTCCGCGCGAGCCGCGTGGGCAACACACAATCGAACATGTCCATGCCGCGCGCGATCAGTTCGAGCAACTGCGGCGGCGTTCCGAGTCCCATCGCGTAACGCGGCTTATTCTCCGGCAAATGCGGTTCGCTCCATTCCACCGCGCTCATCATCTCCGGCTCCGGTTCACCCACGCTCACGCCGCCAATCGCGTAGCCGTCGAAATCGATCGCCGCGATCGCCTGCGCACTCGCGCGCCGCAAATCTTCAAACGTCCCGCCCTGGACAATGCCGAAAACAATTTGCGATCGCGGATTGCGGATTGCAGAAAGATCAGAACTTTCCGGTTTCCGAAATCCGGTTTCCGAAATCTCCTTGCACCGCTTCGCCCAGCGCGTCGTCATTTCCAAACTTCGCGCCGCGTAATCGTATTCGCACGGCCACGGCGGACACTCGTCGAGCACCATCGCGATATCGCTTCCCAGCGCCGCCTGGATCTCCATCGCGATCTCCGGACTGATGAACGCCGGCGTTCCATCGAGATGATTTTGAAACGCGACGCCTTCCTCCGTAATCTTCCGCAATTTCGCCAGCGAAAAAATCTGATACCCGCCGCTGTCGGTCAGGATCGGTCCATCCCAATTCATGAAGCGATGCAATCCGCCGAAATGCCGGATAACCTCGAGCCCCGGCCTGACAAACAGATGATAAGTGTTCCCGAGAATGATCTGCGCCTTCAGCTCGCGCAGCTCGCGCGGGCTCACCGCTTTGACCGAGCCTTGCGTCCCGACCGGCATGAAGGCCGGCGTCTCGATCACCCCATGTGCAGTTTTCAAGCGACCTCTGCGCGCTCTTGTGTTCCTATCGGTCGCCGTCAATTCAAACATTGGCGGCACCTTGGGAAATGATCGAACGTGCCGCAAGCGGCAAATCGCCCAGCCAGTCGAACTGGCGATTCTACTATTGGGCCTCGGTGGCAGTACTTTTCGCGTTCGCCGCCTGGCAACGATTTGCCTTTCCCCTCGATCCAATCGCTGATTCGGATGTCTGGGGCTACCTCGCACCGGCGTTGAGAAAATTGGTCGGCGGCGAGTTTGGCCACACTTACGGGCGCAACTTTGTTTATCCGGCGTTCGTTTTTTCCCTCCTGCGCGTTTTCCAGGACTTTCGCGCGATCGTGATTACTCAACACCTGCTGGGGCTTGTGGCCGTGGCCATCTTCCTGGTCACGTGGCGGCGCGCCCGCGTCTTCGTGCCGGATTCGCGGCTGAGCCTCGCGGTCCATGATGGATTGGGACTGCTCGCGGCGACGATTCTGCTTCTCGCCGCGGAACCCATTCGGGCCGAGATGCAACTTCGACCCGAAGGTGTGTGCGCCTTCCTGGTCAGCATCAATCTCTACTTTGCCACCCAGTTTATGGCGTGCTGTTTCGTGGAGAGACGGCCGCGCGCCTCCGTCGGCCACGGGATCGGGACCGTGTTCACGTCGGTCCTGCTCGCATCCGCCAAGCCGAGTTTCGCGTTGATGGCGGTCATCGCATGCCTGCCGGTCACGATCCTTTTTTTCCGGCGAGGCTGGTTCCGGGAAAAGATCGCGCTGGCGATCGGGGCGGCACTCGGTGCGGTCTTGTTGTTAGTGCCTGAGTACTTCCTTGGCCGCGATGACGAACTAGGTCCGCCGTTTCTGCCGGCCACGCTTTTCGTGAACCATGCCGACCTCATCCGCGACCAAATGGCCGACGATCTACAATGCGGCGCCTCTGTTCCATATTCTCGTGAATGGCTCGAACGCGTTCATGCCGCGCTTCGCACCGAAATTGCGAAATCCTCGACGGCGCGTCCCGACCATTATTGGTCTCTCGGCTTCGATCCGGATTTTCTGATGTACAACCCGGGCTCAATCGTCGCTCAATTGCGGCGGGAAGGCGGGTATAATGGTCCTGATCCGTCCACGTTTTATCGATTCTATTATCGGCGAATCTGGCAAGGCCGTCCGTTGGCGGTAGCCCGGAAAATCCAAACCCAGATGTCGATTTTTTATTCGGCGATGTGTCCCGCCTACAACCGCGAGAAATCCCTCGCGCTGGCTGATAAATATGGGGACGGAGCGTATGCCCTCCGCATCGAACCCAATCCCGAGCTTTGGATGGCCTACGCACCCGCTGTGGAATTCGTGAGCCGGACAGAATCGCTCGCGCGGAACGGGCCGATCAGTCGCCAGCCCATTCCCATCCGTATGACGCTCTCTTTTTTTGCAGGCCTCTACAGGCCGTTGCTTTGGATCGCCCTCGCTGTCAGTGCAGTCGTCTTGTTTCAGCAGCGTCATCGAAGGCGTTTGGGCTGGCTGACGGTGCTGGTCTTGTTCCTGTATTCCCATAACGCGGCCGCCGCCTGTCTTGAGGTAGCCATCGTCAATTCGCTGGAAGTTCGCCGGTATCTCGCCGTGCAAATGTTCTTCACCACCGTTGCGCAATTTCTTGCTCTCTGGCTGCTCTGCGAAATGGCGCTCACAATGCGAGCGCGCCAGGTTTCTTAGCGCCAGACGGCAGCGAGCGGACGATGTGTTATCTGGAAGGATGTCGGAACCGGTCCTGAATTCTGTTGCCAGCGCGAGCGGCCTCGTGGTGCGTTTCGGTAACCAGGTGGTGCTCGATCAGGCGACGGCCACGATTCTCGAGGGGGAACGCGTCGGCTTGGTGGGACGGAACGGTTCGGGGAAATCGACGTTCCTCCAAATCGCCGCGGGCGTGATGAAACCGGACGCGGGGGAATTCAATCAGCGGCGCGATCTCGTTGTCGGTTATATGCCGCAGATGTTCGAGCTGGAGGAGAAGGCGACGGTGCACGCCAATATCCTTTCCGGGGCGCAACGCGTTTTGGATTTGATCGCGGAATACGAACTCGCGCCGGCGGAAAGCGCGCGGAGCGGAATCTTGCTCGATCAGATCGCGCACTTCGACGGCTGGAATCTGGAACACCGGATCAAGAGTTTGATCACGAATCTGCATGCGCCCGATCCGGAACGGATCGTGGCCAGCCTTTCCGGGGGAGAAAAGCGTCGGGTCGCGCTTTGCCGCGCGTTACTCGCGCGCCCCGATTTCCTGATCCTCGACGAGCCGACGAACCATCTCGATACCGGCTCAATCGAATGGCTGGAAGATTTTCTCGCGCGTTATCAAGGAACCTGTGTGTTCGTCACGCACGACCGTTATTTTCTCGACCGCATCGCGACGCGCGTGCTCGAGCTTTCGCAGGGAAAATTTCACAGCTACGACGGCAACTACACCGATTACCTGATCGCTCGCGCGGAGCGCCAGGCCGTGGAAGAGATGCAGGAGCACAAGCGCCAGAAATTTTTGAAGCGCGAGCTGGCCTGGGTCAGAAAAGCTCCTCGCGCGCGCCGGACGAAATCAGTGGATCGGGTCGAGCGTTACTTCGAAACGGCGGCGCAGGAGGCGCCGGAAGCGGAGCTGGACGTCGATCTAATTATTCCGCCGGCGCCGAAGCTGGCAAATCGCGTAATCGAATTGCGCGACGTGGGGATGGAATTCGGCGGCCGCAGGTTGTTCGAGAATGTTTCCCTGAACCTTGCGGCCGGAGAACGGCTCGGCATTGTCGGGCGGAACGGGCTGGGAAAGTCGACATTGCTCAAGATCATGCTGCAGCAGTTGGAGCCGACGAGCGGCGTCGTCGAGATCGGAACGCGGACCGAGATCAATTACGTCGATCAAAATCGGCTCTTGCTCGATGACGCAAAGACCGTCTGGGAAGAAGTGGGCGAGGGAAGTGAATATGTGCGCCTCGGCGAGGAAAACATTACGTTGCGCGGCTATCTGCGGCGCTTCCTTTTTACCGAGGAGCGCATCAACACAAAGATCAATCAGCTCAGCGGCGGGGAGCGGAGCCGCGTGTTGCTCGCGAAAATCCTCAAGCGCGGCGGCAACGTTCTCATCCTCGACGAGCCGACGAACGATCTCGATCTCGGCACGCTGCGCTTGCTCGAAGAAGCGCTCGTTGCCTTCGGCGGCAGCGTGATCGTGGTGAGCCACGATCGTTATTTTCTCAATCGCGTTTGCACGGCGATCCTCGCCTTCGAGGGGGGCGGCGTCCTCCGCTACGGCGTGGGGAATTACGATTACTATCTCGAGAAAAGATCGGCGGCAGCGCAGGCGATCAAGAGTGAGGTGAACAAGCCCGCGGCGTTAAGGCCAGCCGCGAAGCCGCGCAAATTGAAATGGAAAGAGGAGCGCGAACTCGAAGGAATGGAGAGCGCGATCCTGGCCGCGGAAAACGAGGTGGCGCGAATCGAAGCGCTTTTTGCGGAGCCGGACTTCTTCGCGATCCACGCCGCCGATTACCCGAAGTTTGAAGCGGAATTGCGCACCGCCCGTGATGAAGTCGCGCGTCTATACGCGCGCTGGGCCGAACTCGGCGAGGTGGCGAGCACCTCCGGGTAGCGGTCGCCGCGGCGACTTGGTTTTGGCGTCTCGCCAAAATAATCTTCTTGGAAAGTCCGCGAAGGCGGGGATGCCTTCGCCAACACGCGAGACGCGTGCGCTACCCTGAAATGCGGTGCGGCCGCCCCATCCAAACTTCCACGCCGGGAGAATAATTCGCGCCGATTAGCTCCGCGTTTTTCCACCACGCGCCGGTTGAGGCGAGAAGATCGTCCGCGGAGACGTCGACTTCGATTCGTATTTGTTCCCAGGGACCATGCCAAACCCGGAAGAGACGGCGCCGGCGCCGGTGCCGCGTGAACGCAGTGTAGCGCTCGAGAAGGAATTCGGTGAGCGATCCCGCTTCGCTTGGACGGAAATCACCGCCGGATGGACGCGAGCGATAACGCAGCAAGCCCTCATTGGTTTCAACAGTCCCGCTCACGACGCTCTCGTGATTCGCATGCTCATAGCGGATATGGCCGAATCGGTACGGCAGGCCGAACAAGCGCGGCCCCAACTTGACGCTGAGCCGATTGGAAAGCCATTCAGCGAGGAAGAAGATGCCGGGCTCACCGCTGTGTCGCACGTAGGTCCGAACATTAAGAAATTCGTGCGAAGCAATCGGTTTGAAAAGCCACTCGCCGAGGCGGCCACCGAGCCGTGGTCGCATGCGCCACAAGGTGAACGCGACGAGACTCACAAACGCGCGCCCTTCCCACAGATCGAGCGCGAACGGGACCTGCCTCTGGAGAAGAGATGGATCAGCCTCGTAATGGATGAAGACCGATCGTTCCCACGCGGCCAGGAAGAGCGGTTCGCCGGCGTGGGCCAGGAGGCGGCGCCGGCCCGCTCTGCTCAAATCGTTGGTGAGGAGCGTCGTCGTCACCGGACGAAAAAACTATTTCGGAATTCCGACCATGCGCAGCGCTTTGTCGCCGAGCTTCGCTAGTTTGAGAACCGCGGGAGTAGGCAATTTCTCCAGGCGTTCGTAAGCGGCCCCGGCCAGTTCGAAAAATTCCAGCAGGTCTGAGAGCCGGCTTCGGGTGTAGGCGCCGGCGGATTTCGGTTTGCCGGCTTCCGAGATGCAATCGCGCAGCACATGAACGGTGGGATCGATTTCGCGTTTCTTCCGTTCGCGCGCGATGGCCCGGAACATGGCGAAGACATCCTTCGTGGAAGCGAAGTGATCGCGGCGATCGCCGAGGACATGGACGATCCGCACGATCCCCCAGTTTTGCAGCTCGCGCAGGCTTGTGCTGGTGTTCGAGCGGGCGACACCGAGCGTCTCCGCGATCTCATCGGCCGGGAGCGGTTTCTCGGAAAGGAAGAGGAGGGCGTGGACTTGCGCGACGGTGCGATTGATTCCCCAGCGGGTCCCCATCTCCCCCCAATGCAGGACGAATTTTTGCGCGATGGGCGAGAGTTTGGTCATAAGTATCAGTATGTTCTGACAAGACAGAAATAAAAGAAATGGAAGCGAAAGTCAATTACAGGTTTGAGCGATCGCAATCGGGAGCGCCCCGGCGTCGAAATGCGCGAAAATATTGTTGCAGCGCCCGGAATCGTTCCTATATTGCCCGCTCTCCGCAGCAGGTGCGTGGGAAGGTGCAACGCCGGCCTGTGCGGTTTTTTTGTCGCCCGGATTACGAGATCGGGCGCCTTTTAATTTAACGAAGATGCCAACAATTAATCAGCTTATTCGCAAGGGACGAAAGAAGGTTTCGGTGAAATCAAAATCACCGGCCCTGAAGAATTGTCCGCAGCGCCGCGGCGTCTGCACGCAGGTCATGACGCGCACCCCGAAAAAGCCGAATTCCGCTCTGCGGAAAGTGGCGAAAGTGCGGTTGACGAATGGCCAGGAAGTGATTGCCTACATTCCCGGCGAAGGCCACAATTTGCAGGAGCATTCGATCGTGCTCGTGCGGGGCGGACGGGTGAAAGATTTGCCGGGCGTGCGATACCACATCGTGCGTGGGACGCTCGACAGCCTCGGAGTGGATGGCCGCCGCCGGAGCCGATCGAAATATGGCGCGAAGCGCCCGAAAGCCGCCGGAGAGGCCGCGGCCAAGGAAGCGAAGCCCAAGAAATAATTTTAGCTTACTAATAAGTACGGAAACAGAATCACATGTCTCGTCGGCGGAAAGTTTACAAAAAAGAGGAGAAGCTCGACTCGCGTTACGGCAGTCCAGCGGTCGCGCGCCTCATTTCCACCGTGATGAAACGGGGCAAGAAGTCGCTCGCGGAACGGATCGTTTACACGGCGATCGATAAATCGCGCGAAGGCTCGGACGCGGTCGATCCGCTCGAAATCGTAAACAAGGCGCTCGAAAATGTGCGCCCGCGTCTTGAAGTAAAATCACGCCGCGTTGGTGGCGCCACCTACCAGGTGCCGATGGAAGTGACGCCCGCGCGCCAGGTTTCTCTCGCGATGCGCTGGATCGTGCAATACGCCGATAACCGTCGCGGCATGCCGATGGCTGAAGCGCTTGCGGCTGAATTGAAGGACGCCGCGTCCGGTCAAGGCAACGCGATCAAGAAGCGCGACGACACCCACAAGATGGCGCAAGCGAACCGCGCCTTCGCCCATTTTAGGTGGTAACGGCTATGACGCTTTCCACTACGACCCCAATTCAAAGACCTGTCATCCTGAGCCGCGCAGACGGCGAAGGATCTCTGACTATTTCTGCCCCGGCGTCGGCAGCAGGGGAAATGATCAGAGATTCTTCGGCTCCGCTTCGCTCCGCTCAGAATGACAAAGACGCGAATCGCGCCTTCGCCCATTTCCGCTGGTAACCAATTTTCCTGTCATGCCCGCCACGCTCGAACAAAAATCCGCCGCCCCGACGAATCCGAATTCGCCGAACCGGAAGTATCCGCTGGAGCGGACGCGGAATATCGGCATTGCCGCGCACATCGATGCCGGCAAGACGACGCTGACCGAGCGCATTCTTTTTTACACCGGCATGATCCACAAGATCGGTGAAGTGCACGAAGGCACCACCGTGACCGACTGGATGGAGCAGGAACGCGAGCGCGGCATCACGATCACTTCGGCCGCGACGACCTGCGCCTGGATGCAGAAGCCGGAGCCCGATGTCTACAAGATTTACGAAGGCATTAAAATGCGGGTGAACATCATCGACACGCCCGGGCACGTGGATTTCACGGCCGAGGTGGAGCGTTCACTCCGCGTGCTCGATGGCGCGATTGCCGTGTTCGACGCGGTTGCCGGCGTGCAGCCGCAATCGGAGACCGTCTGGCGTCAGGCGAACAAATACAACGTCCCGCGCATCGCCTTCGTTAATAAGATGGACCGCGTCGGCGCCGACTTCGAGATGTCGATCGATTCGATGCGCAAGAAACTCGGCGCGAATGCCTGGCCGGTTTTGCTCCCGCTTGGCAAGGAAGATTATCTCAAGGGCCAGCTCGACGTCATTAATAAGAAGGCTGTCATTTATTCGGACAGCGACGACATGGGCTCGGTTTACGAGCTGGCCGAAGTTCCGGAGGAATATAAGGCGCGAGTCGACAAAGCGTATGACGATCTCGTCGAGCAAATCTCGAATCTCGATGACGAAGTCGCGGAGATCGTGTTGGAAGAAAAACCGGTCACGCCGGAAATCTTGAAAGCGGGAATCCGCCGGCAAACGATCGCGAACAAATTTGTCCCGGTGGTTGGCGGTTCGGCGTTCAAGAACAAAGGCGTTCAGTATCTCGTCGATGCGGTGATCGATTATCTGCCGAGCCCGCTCGACATTCCTCCGGCCGTCGGCATGGAACCCGACACGCACGAAAAGATGGAAGCCGCGACCGACGACAACGGCAACTTCTGCTCGCTCGCTTTCAAACTCTGGAGCGATCCGTTCGTCGGCAAACTCGTTTTCTTCCGCGTCTATTCCGGCACGCTTTCGAAGGGCGACACCGTTTACAATCCGCGCACGAACAAGCGCGAGCGCATCAGCCGCCTGATTCAAATCCAGGCCGACAAGCGCGAGGACATCGACACCTGTTATTCCGGCGACATCGCCGCGATCGTCGGGATCAAGAACATCACGACGGGCGACACGCTTTGCGACGAGGACCATCCAATCCTGCTCGAGCCGCCGTCGTTCCCTGATCCGGTTATCTCAATGGCGATCGAGCCGAAGACCAAGCAGGATCAGGAAAAAATGGGCGTCGCTTTGCAGCGGTTGTCCGAGGAAGACCCGACGTTCAAGGTCTACACGCACGAAGACACGGGCCAGACGATCATCGCCGGCATGGGCGAGCTGCATTTGGAAATCATTCGCGACCGCATGTTCCGCGAGTTCAAAGTGGATGCGAACGCGGGCAAGCCGCAGATCGCTTATCGCGAGACGATCACCACGCCGGCGGATGGCGAAGGCAAACTGATCAAGCAGTCAGGCGGTCGCGGTCAATACGGCCACGTTATTGTCAAGACGCACCCGAACGAGCGTGGCAAAGGAATCACGATTGAAAACAAGGTGGTGGGCGGAAACATTCCGAAGGAATACATCCCGGCCGTGAAGAAGGGCATCGAAGAAGCGGTGCTCAACGGCGTCGTTGGCGGCTATCAGGTGATCGACGCGCACATCGATATTATCGACGGCTCGTATCACGACGTCGATTCGAACGAGCTCGCGTTCAAGCTCGCGGCAATTTTTGCGGTGAAAGACGCTTTCAAGAAGGCCAAGCCAGTCTTGCTGGAGCCGATCATGAAAGTGGAGAACATGACGCCGGAAGAATATCAGGGCGATATCTTGGGCGATTTGCAGCGTCGCCGCGGCAAGATTGGCGCGATCGAATCGAAGGGCAATCTCACGGCCGTCGCGGCGGAGGTGCCGCTTGCGGAAATGTTCGGTTACGCCACCGCCATCCGCTCACTTTCCAAAGGCCGTTCGAGCTACTCGATGGAGCCATCACATTTCGAACAGGTGCCACAGCAACTCGTCGCGGCCGTTCTTGATCAGAAGGAAACTAAATGACGAACGGCCAACGCATCCGCATTCGCTTGAAGGCATTCGACCATCGCATGCTCGATCAATCCGCGATCGACATCGTCGAGACGGCGAAGCGCACCGGCGCGCGCGTCGCGGGTCCGATCCCGCTCCCGACGTTGATCGAAAAATTCACGGTGAACCGCTCGCCGCACGTCGACAAAAAGTCGATGGACCAATTTGAAATTCGGACGCACAAACGCCTGCTCGACATCATCGAGCCGACCGCGAAAACGGTCGACGAGTTGAAGAAACTGAACCTGCCGGCGGGCGTGGACATTACGATCAAGATTTGAAACTAAAACTGTCATTCTGAGCGAAGCGAAGCGCAGTCGAAGAATCCCGGAGAGTTGCCGTGAAGGAAGCGCGGCGGGATCCCTCGACTTCGCTCGGGATGACGAACCTAACAATGAGCATCGGTTTACTAGGACAAAAAATCGGCATGACCAGCGTTTACGACGCGAATGGTCGGATGCGTCCTGTAACCGTGATCGCGGCCGGCGATAACGTGCTCCTGCGCCGGGTCACGGCGGAGAACGACGGTTATTCGGCCATCAAAGTTGGCTTCGGCGCGCAGAAGGAATCGCGCGTGACGAAAGCGCTGCTCGGCGAATTCAAGGCGGCCGGTTCCGAGCCGAAGAAGTTGATGAAGGAATTCCGCCTCGATGCCAATGCGCCGGAAGGCGAGATCAATTTGAGCGTCACGCAATTTCAGCCGGGCGACTGGGTCGACGTCATTGGCCGCTCGAAGGGCAAAGGTTTTCAGGGCGTGATGAAGAAGCACAATTTCCAGGGCCAAGGCGCGGCGCATGGATCGAAGACGCATCGGCGCAACGGCGCGGTCGGCAATCGTTCCACCCCGGGCCGCATCTGGAAAAACATGGGCATGCCCGGTCATATGGGTGACGAGCGCGTGACCGTGCAGAATTTGCAGGTCATGCAGGTGCGCGAAACCGAGAAAGTAATTTTGATCAGCGGCGCGGTGCCGGGATCGAACGGCAGTTATGTCGTGATTCGGCCCGCGATCAAGAAACCGGCGGGAGAAGCGAAAGCTAAATGAGCGCGAAAGTTTTAACAGCAGCCGCCGCGAAGGAAGCGAAGATCGAGCTGATCGAGAACTCTCGCGGAACGCAGGCGCTTCACGACGTGGTCGTGGCGATGCGGGCGGCGCGCCGTTCCGGGTCCGCGAATACGAAATCGAAAGCGGACGTGAACCTTTCCGGCGCGAAACCGTGGCGGCAAAAGGGAACGGGCCGTGCGCGCGCCGGCTACAAATCGTCCGTGATCTGGCGTGGTGGCGGTGTCGTCTTCGGACCGAAACCACGTGACTACTCGAAGAAAACTTCGAAGACACTGCGGCGTTTGGCGTTCCAGAAAGCGCTGACGGAGCGAATTAAAGCGGGCGACGTGCTCACGCTGGACAAGTTCGCAGTCACGGAGCCGAAAACGAAGGCGTTTGTCGCGCTCGTGAAGAAGCAAACCGATGCGCGGAAAGTCTTGGTGCTCTCCGATTCGTTCGATGAGAACACCTACCGCTCGGCGCGGAATGTGAAACCGGTCCTGCTCGCGACGGCTGCGAATGTGAATGCGGAGCAGCTGCTCGCGTTCGACAAAATTTTGATCACGCCGGCGGCGTTGGAACATCTGGCGGAAAGGATGAATCGCGAATGAACGAACCCTACGATCTCATCCAGACCGTGCAGCTCACGGAAAAGGCGTCGCTCCTGAGCGAGAAGCTGAACAAGTACGTGTTCCGCGTTTCGCCGCGCGCCAACAAGATTCAAATCAAGCAAGCGATCGAGAAATTGTTCAACAAGACGGTCATCGCCGTGAACACCTGCAACTACGCCGGAAAAAAGAAGCGCGAACGCCGCGCCGATTTCGGCCGCAAAGCGCATTGGAAAAAGGCGATCGTGACTCTCAAGGAAGGCGACAAGATCGACTTGGTCTAGGGCAGTGATGAAAACCAAACATTATTCTCATCTCCAATCTGTCATCCTGAGCGAAGTCGAAGGATCTCTGACTATCTGTTTTCGGGGTGCTGCCGGAGAAATAGCGAGAGATTCTTCGACTCCGCTTCGCTTCGCTCAGAATGACAAATTTTAGTTATGGCTCTCAAAAGTTTTCGCCCACTTACTCCCGCGCTGCGTTTCAAGTCGCTTCCGGCTTTCACCGAGATTACGAAAGCGAAGCCGCACAAGGGTCTTGTCGAGGTAAAGAAGAGAAGCGGCGGCCGGAATAACAACGGCCGGCTGACCTCGCGGCACATCGGCGGCGGACATAAGCAGAAATACCGGAAGGTCGATTTCAAGCGCCGGAAGCACGGCATCGCCGCGGAAGTGACCGCGATCGAATACGATCCGAATCGCTCTGCGCGCATAGCCCTCATTAAGTACATGGATGGCGAGATGAGCTACATCCTCGCGCCGGATGGATTGAGCGTGGGCGCGACGGTGATGTCGGGGAACGAAGCCCCGCCCGATCTCGGAAATTCATTGCCGCTCAGCGTCATTCCGCTCGGCTCGAACATTCATAACATTGAGATTGCGCCGGGACGCGGCGGGCAGATTGCGCGCAGCGCCGGGCAACAGGCCACGCTCAGCAACCGTGAAGCCGGTTACGCGCTCGTCAAACTTCCTTCGGGCGAGATTCGCCGGATTCACGACACTTGTTTCGCGACGATCGGCCAGGTCGGCAACGTCGATCACATGAACGTGGCGAGTGGCAAGGCCGGTCGGACGCGCTGGCAGGGCCGGCGTCCGCATGTGCGCGGCATGTCGATGAACCCGATCGATCACCCGATGGGCGGCGGCCAGGGCAAATCGAAGGGCGGTGGCGGGCGGCATCACCCGGTGAGTCCGTGGGGCCAGCTCGCGAAAGGATTCAAGACGCGGGCGAAACACAAGCCGAGCGACCGCTTCATCATGCAAGACCGCCGGAAAAAGTAATGAGAAGGAAACGTAATTCGAGAATCGAGAATCAAGAATTGAGTCGCGGCTTCGCATTAGCACGATTCACGATTCACGCTTCACGTCTCACTTAAACACCATGGCCAGATCTTTAAAAAAAGGACCATTCGTCGCGCCGGACCTTCTCGAGAAAATCGACAAGATGAACACGTCGGGCGTGAAGAAGCCGGTGAAAACCTGGGCGCGCCGCTCGATGGTGACGCCGGATTTCGTCGGGCACACCTTCATGGTGCACAACGGGAAAACTTTTATCTCCGTGTTCGTGACGGAGAACATGGTCGGTCACAAGCTCGGCGAGTTTTCGCCGACACGTATCTTTAAGAAACACGGTTCGCACACCGCGAAGGTGACGAAATAGTGAAGAAAGTTGAGGGTTGAGAGTTGAGAGTTGAGAGAAGCGGAGCGGCGAAATTGCGGCTCTCAACTCTCAACTATTTTCTCTCAACAACTCTGCTCCTAGCGGCAGAGGGAAATAGTTCTTTGTCAGAATCCAAAATTGAAAAGGCGGACGCGAAAGTGACCGCCGCGGCTGCGCCATTAAACGTGGAGGAGCTGCGGACGCAGCTTTCGCTCGCGCGCGAATCGGTCAAGACATTGACCGATAGCCTGGCGGCGTCGAATGTGGAGGCGGAAGTTTATCGCCGGAAATATTCGGACCTGCAGTTGCGAATGGAAGCGCTCGGGCTCGAAGCGGCGAACAAGGACCGCGCGAAACTGGAGCAGCGACTGCTCACCGCCGTGGCCGATCTGCAATTGTCGCAGAAGGAACGGGACGAGTTTCGCGATCAGGCGTTGCGTTTGAGTGAGGCGATTTTGCATTTGCTCAAGACTTCGCCGGGTGGAGATGCGCAGGCGCGGATGGAAGTGGAAACGCAATTGCGCAGCGCGAATGAGTTGATCGCGAAGGAGCAGAAGCCGGAGGAAACGGCGACGTTGATGGACGGCCGCGTGATCAGCGTTAAGGAAGAATGGTCGCTGGTCGTGGGCAATCTCGGAGAGAAGCAGGGAGTGAAGATGGGGATGCCACTGCGAGTGATGCGCGGGGACAAGTTGATCGCGACGCTGCGAGTGGTGGATGTGCGCCAGAAAATTTGCGGCGCGGTGATTCAAGAAATGGGTTTTGAAAAGGAAAAAATTAGAGTGGGCGACCGCCTCCAGGCGGACGCTCGCAAGAATGTAAGTTTAAAATAAATGCAAGTTAGCTCGACATATCGGTATGCGAAGATTTCGCCCTTCAAGGTGCGCGAAGTCACGCGCGCGATTCAGGGCCTGCCGGTTTCGGCAGCGCTCGATCTCGTCGCGTTCAGCCCCAAGAAAGCGGCGTTCCTGATCGCGAAGACGCTCAAGAGCGCCGTCGCGAACGCGGAGAACAACGCGAATCTGCGCGTGGACGGCCTGGTCGTGAAAGAAGCGACCGTCGGTGAAGGACCGACGATGAAACGGAACATGACGCGCGCCCGGGGAAGCGGCAGCCGCATTTTGAAACGCAGCAGCCACATCAAGATCATTTTGACGGACGAGATCGAGATCAAGACGCGCGCGACGCGCACTGCCCAGAAGAAAAAATCCGGCGGAAAGAAGAAGGCCCACACTAAGTCCACAAAGGGCACGAAGGAGAGTAAGGCACCGGAGTCTGAGAAATCAGAAACCAAAGAATAATTTATGGGACAAAAAGTTAATCCGATTGGTTTTCGTCTCGGGGTGAACCGCGACTGGCGTTCGAAGTGGTACGCCTCGCCCCAGGAGATGCCCGCGTTCCTGCACAGCGATCTCAAGATTCGCGATTACGTGAAGAAGAAACTCCAGTTCGCAGCCGTCTCGAAGATCGTGATCGAGCGCGCCTGGAACAGCATCCGCGTGACGATTTACACGGCCCGGCCCGGGATTGTGATCGGCCGGAAAGGCGCCGAAATCGAGAAGATGACCGAAGAGATCTCGAAGATGGCGCAGGGCAAACAGATCAAGATCGACATCCAGGAAATCAAGACGCCGGAGCTCGACGCGCAACTCGTGGCAGAAAACGTGGCGCTGCAAATCGAGCGCCGGATTGCGTATCGCCGCGCGATGAAAAAGGCGGTGCAGGTGGCGATGGATTTCGGCGCGCAAGGGATCCGGTTGCGCAGCTCGGGCCGTTTGAACGGCGCGGAGATTTCACGCTCGGAATGGTATCGCGAGGGCAAGGTGCCGTTGCATACGTTGCGCACGCCGATCGATTACGGCTTTGCGGAAGCGAACACAGTTTACGGAAAGATCGGCGTGAAATGCTGGCTTTGTAAGAAAGAGGAGCCGTCCGCCGAGGCGCCCGCCACGGTTCTTCCGCCACCGCCCGAGCCGGCCGCAGTTTAGAAATTTTTTTGGGAGACTGTTATGCCATTGATGCCAAAACGCGTGAAGTACCGGAAGACCCAGCGGGGCAGCCGCAAGGGGACGGCTTCGCGCAATCTGCGAATTGATTTCGGCGAGTTCGGCTTGCAGACGCTCGAACGCGCCTGGATCACGAACACGCAGATCGAAGCGGCGCGTGTCGCGTTGACCCGGAGCATGAAGCGCAAAGGCAAACTCTGGATCCGTATTTTCCCGGACAAGTCGGTGACTTCGCGCCCGCCGGAAACGCGCATGGGCAAGGGCAAAGGACAGCCGGAGTATTGGGTCGCCACCGTGCGGCCTGGCAATATTTTGTTCGAGCTCGACGGCGTGACGGAATCGGTCGCGCGCGAATCGCTTCGGCTCGCCGCGGACAAGTTGCCCGTCCGCACGAAATTCCTGACCCGGCACCACGTGGCTGCCGCCTAACGAGTATGAAATTCAAAGAAATATCCGAGATGAGTTCGGACGAATTGGCGACCAAGAAGCGCGATTTGCGCCAGGAGAGTTTGCATTTGCGACTCCAGCAACAGAGCGGTCAGTTGGAACAGCCGAGCCGGTTACGGCTCTTGCGCCGGGAAGTGGCGCGCGTCGAAACCGTCCTCGCGCAACGCGCGGCCAAGGCGGCAACAAAGTAATTTTATGGCAGACACAAACGATCAACCAAATGGCGGAGCGACTGCGGAAGTGCCGGCAGCGCATCGCGGCGCGCGCAAGACGCGCACCGGCGAGGTCATTTCGAGCGGCATGAACAAGACGATCGTCGTCCGCAGCGTGACGCGCGTTCCGCACAACAAGTTCGGCAAGATCGTGAAGCAGATGAAAAAGTTTTACGCCCACGACGAAGAGAACAAAGCCAGGACCGGCGACACCGTCCGGATCATGGAGACGCGGCCGCTGAGCAAGTTGAAGCGGTGGCGGCTGGTGGAAGTGGTGCAGAAGTAGAGAGAAGAGGAAGAGGGAGAGGAAGATTTATATGGTTTACCTACGATCCAGACTCGACGTGGCCGACAACAGCGGCGCCCGCATGGCGACGATGATTGGCGTGATCGGCAAGGGAACCGCGCAATCCGCCGGCATCGGTGACGTCATCGTGGCGAACGTCAAGGAAGCGAGCGCCACCGGCACGGTGAAGAAGGGCGAAGTCATTCGCGCCGTGATCGTGCGGACGCGTCAACCGATCAAGCGAAGCGACGGCTCGGTCCTCCGCTTCGACAACAACGCGATCGTCGTGATCGACAAAGATTTGAATCCGCGCGGCACCCGCATTTTCGGGCCGGTCGCGCGCGAGTTGCGCGAGCGCAATTTCATGAAAATTGTCTCGCTCGCTCCAGAAGTTTTATGAACCGCATCAAGTTTTTAGTAGCACAGCCATCCTGGCTGTGGGGACGGCGGGCATCCTGCCTGTCGATGTCGTGCAGGCAAGAGGCCCGCGGGCCTCACAGGCTGGAAGCCTGTGCCACAGTTTTATGAATCGAATTAAGCTGCACGTCAGAAAAGGCGACAACGTCGAGGTCATCTCGGGGAACTTCCGAGGTTCCTCCGGCAAGGTGCTTGAAGTGCTCGCGCGCAAACAGCGCGTTCTGATCGAGGGCGTGCGCATCATCAAGAAACACCTGAAGAAATCGCAGGATAATCCGCAGGGGAAAATCGCGGAGCGCGAAGGCCCGATTCACATCTCGAACGTGAGAGTGTTGGAGCGTGGCGAAAAGGCGGCGGGCAAGGGCAAAGGAACGAAGAAGAAGGCGGCGAAAGAGAAATCTCCCAAGCGGAAGACCGCGAAAGAGAAGGAAGAATAAGCCTGGCTCATGAAGAACGAATTTTATCAGGACTACAAAGACCGCGTAATGCCGGCATTGCAGAAACAGCACGGCTACAAGAACCCGCATCAGGTCCCGAAAGTGGAGAAGGTCGTCATTAACACGTCGGTCGGCTCGCAATCGGATGTGAAGCAGGCGCTCGAAGATGCGAAGGCGGAGCTGGCGTTGATCAGCGGCCAGAAACCTTCCGAGACGCGGGCCAAGAAAAGCATCGCGAACTTCAAGCTGCGCCAGGAACAGGCGATCGGCGCGAAAGTGACTCTCCGCGGCGAACACATGTATGAATTCCTGGAGCGCCTGATCAAGGCGTCGCTCCCGCGGATTCGCGATTTTCGCGGCGTGTCACCGAAGGGCTTCGACGGTCACGGCAATTACACGCTCGGCGTTTCCGACCAATCCATTTTCCCCGAGGTCGAGCTGGATAAAATCAAGCGCAACATCGGATTTGATGTTACCATCGTCACCACCGCGCGGACGAACGAGGAAGCCAAATCGCTCCTGAGCGAGATGGGAATGCCGTTCAGCGACCGGGCCAAGAAGCAGGCCGCGGCCGCACCGCAGCCGGCTTAATTAATTTTCATGAGCACAGTTACCGATCCTATTGCCGACCTTCTCGCCCGCGTGCGCAATGCCGCGAACGCGCAGAAGCCCGAGATGTTTGTCCCGTATTCGAAAATCAAAGCGGAGATCGTCCGCATTTTGAAAGACGAAGGCTACATCACCGATTACTCGGTGGACACGGAAGCGGCGCATCCGCGGATCAAGATCACGAACAAGATCGCGAACCGTGCGAGCGCCATCACTGGTTTGAAACGCGTGAGCCGTCCGGGTCTGCGCCGTTATGTGGGCGCGCAGGAAATTCCGCGTGTCCTCGGCGGAATGGGCGTGTCGATTCTCTCGACGCCGCGCGGGATTTTGTCCGGGCGCGAAGCGAAAAAACAAAACGTGGGAGGCGAGCTGCTGGCTTACGTCTGGTAAGGCGCGTTTAAGTTTATGTCACGGATCGGAAACAAAGCGGTTGAGATTCCCGACAAGGTGAAGGTGAACATCGGAGCCGATGGCGCCGTGGCCGTGGAAGGGCCGAAAGGGAAGCTGAGCTGGAGTCTGCCGCGCGAGATCAAGGCCAGCGTGAAGGACAATCGTGTTTCGATCGTGCGCGAGGCGGAAACGCGGAGCGTGAAGGCACTCCACGGTCTGTCGCGAAGCCTGGTCCACAACATGGTGCTCGGCGTGAGCGAAGGATTTTCGAAGAGCCTTGAGATCGAGGGCGTTGGATTCAAAGCCGCGGTGCAGGGTTCGACCCTCAATCTCGCTTTGGGCAAATCGCATCCGATTCTGTTTCCGATTCCGAAGGAAATCAAAATCACCGTAACCGATAGCACGAAGATCGCGATTGCGGGAATCGACAAGAAATTGGTCGGACAAGTCGCGGCGGACATCCGCAGATTCTATCCGCCGGAGCCGTACAAGGGCAAAGGCGTGCGTTACGCGGGCGAGCAAGTCCGGCGCAAGGAAGGAAAGACGGTGCAATAGTTATGGCCAGGAGCGATCGCAAAGAAATCCGGCACCGCATTCACACGCGGATCAGAAAGCGCGTCAGCGGCACCGCGGAACGTCCGCGGCTGGCCGTGCATTTTTCCGGCAAACATGTTTACGCGCAGGTCATCGACGATGATGCGGGGAAGACGCTGGCGTCCGCGGCCACGACCGAGGAAACAGTCATCGGCAAATCCAAGGCCGGCGCGAACCTGGCTTCGGCTGAAAAAGTCGGCAAGGCAATCGCCGAGCGACTGCTCTCGAAGAAAGTCGACAAGGTCATCTTCGATCGGGGCGGTTTCCTTTATCACGGAAAAGTGAAAGCTCTCGCCGACGCGGCGCGTGAAGGCGGACTCAAATTTTAGAACATCATGGCACAACCACACAGCGGCGGCGGCAGACGGCAGGAACGCCAGACGGACAAGAGCTCAGCGGCGAGGGGCGACACGACCGAAAAGGTCGTGTTCATCAATCGTTGCGCGAAGGTCGTAAAAGGCGGCCGGCGTTTCAGCTTTAGCGCGCTCATCGTAGCCGGCGATCACGACGGCCAGGTCGGCGTCGGGTTCGGCAAAGCGAATGAAGTCGCGGAGGCGATCCGGAAAGCGTCCGAAGCCGCGCGCAAATCGATGGAGAAAATGTCGCTGCACGAAAACACGATTCCGCACGAGACGATCGGCGAGTACGGCGGCGGCCGCGTGCTGCTGCGTCCCGCTTCGCCTGGTACCGGCGTCATTGCCGGCGGCGGTGTCCGTGCGGTGGTTGAGGCCGTCGGCATTCGCGACGTGCTGGCGAAATCGCTTGGCTCGAGCAATCACTCGAACGTGGTGAAGGCGACGATCGAAGCGTTACGCGCGTTGCGCCGGCGCGATGAAATTTTGAAGGTGCGCGGCATTCGCCTGAACGATCGGAAAGAAGGGGAGCAGTCATGATCCGGTTGCACAACATGCAAACGCGGCCGGGCTCGAAGCACCGCGTGAAACGGCTCGGTTGCGGCGAAAGTTCAGGCCACGGCAAGACGAGCGGCAAAGGCCACAAAGGACAGAAGGCGCGTTCGGGCGGCAGCCTGCGGCTCGGATTCGAAGGCGGCCAGATGCCGCTGATCCGGCGTTTGCCGAAACGCGGTTTCAACAACGCCGCTTTCCATAAGAATTACGCGATCGTGAACCTGACGGATTTGAGTTCGTTCAAGGAAGGCACGGTCGTAAATGAACAGCTCCTGCGCGATGCGAATTTGATCCGCGGCCAGGGTGCCGGATTGAAAATTCTGGGCGATGGCGAATTGAAACACGCGCTCACGATCGAAGCCGACAAGGTAAGCGGCTCCGCGCGCGAGAAGATTGAGAAGGCCGGCGGCAGCATCACGTTGCGGGAGAAAGCGGCGCAAGGACCTCGCGTGACCGACGAACCGTCGACGGTGGCGGACGCTTCCGAGGCCGGCGCGACTGCGACTCCCAAAGCGAAGGCCTCCGTGAAGAAGCCGGCCGGGAAAAAGAAGACCGCGGCCAAAAAAGCCGCGCCGAAGAAAAAATCAGCGGGAAAGAAGTAGCGCTCTCCGGTTGATCACCCAATTCTAGGCGATGGTTTCGGCGTTTTTAAACACGGTCAAGATACCGGAGCTGCGGCGCCGCATTTTGTTCACGCTCGCAGTGGTCGTGATCGTGCGTCTCGGCGCTGCGATCACCACGCCGGGTGTGAACCAGGCGGTGATTCAAGAGTGGTTCCGGAGTTCGCTCACGGAAAAACAGGGCGGCAGTGTCGCGGCGCTGTTCAATTTATTCAGTGGCGGGGCACTGGAAAACTGCGCGATTTTTTCGCTTGGCATCATGCCCTACATCAGTGCGTCGATCATGATGCAATTGCTGACGGCGGTTATTCCGCAGCTCGGCCGGCTTGCGAAGGAAGACGGCGGGCGCCAGAAAATCATGCAATACACGCGGTATGCGACGGTGTGCCTTTGCCTGGTGCAGGGTTACCTGCTGGCCGTGTCGTTCCAGCATCCCGAATCGTATCACACGATGCTTCCGGGAATCACCGAGACGACCGCGCGGTTAGGGATTCCGCTCGTGGAAGATCTTACCATGACCTTCCGCATCGTCACGGTGCTGTCGCTCACTACGGGCACGCTATTTTTGATGTGGCTCGGCGATCAGATCACAGAGCGGGGTATCGGCAACGGCATCTCGCTCATCATTACGATAGGCATCGTGGCG
>Ga0209118_1000492_pt1 | contig 21743 bp, 14 predicted proteins | sample BlaSpr_A8_Ref_M1_FD_187988 | JGI IMG/M metagenome (GOLD analysis project Ga0209118, IMG submission 187988) | Forest soil microbial communities from Thunder Bay, Ontario, Canada - Black Spruce, Ontario site 2_A8_Ref_M1 (SPAdes) (version 2) | ecosystem: Environmental > Terrestrial > Soil > Boreal...
GGGAGAGCGCCTCGAGCTCGGCGACCGCAGCGGCCAGCCCCGCCTCGTCGCGCTCGACGCCGACTCGCTCCCACATCAGCCGGCGCAGCCGCCCGAGCAGCGCCGCGGTGCCGGCGGCAGAGAGCTGGAGCGCCGGCGGCAGCTGCCCGGCGTCTTGGTCAAGCCGGGCGGCGCCGCGAGCGGTGCCCGCACCGCGCGGCCGGGGCGCTCGGGAATCTCCGGGTGCCCAGGGTGATCCGACGTCTCCGGTGGCTCCGGCGACCGCGGGCGTGCCGGACGCTGGCGATCCGGACGCAGCCGCGGCGGCCACCGCCTCGACGTCCTCCGCCACCCGTGCGCCGAACACCAGCGCCTCGAGCAGCGAATTGCTGGCCAGGCGATTGGCGCCGTGGGCGCCGGTCGCGGCCACCTCGCCGCACGCCCACAGCCCCGGTAGCGAGGTGCGGCCGCGGGCGTCCACCGCCACGCCGCCCATGTGGTAGTGGGCAGCCGGCACCACCGGCAGCGGCTCGACCCGCGGATCGAGGCCATGCTGCCGGCAGAGCGCGAAGACGGTCGGGAAGCGCTCGGGGAACCGCTCCCCCACCGCGCGGCGGGCGTCCAGGTAGATACGGCGGCCCTCGGCCAACCGCTCCCAGATGGCGCGCGCCACCACGTCGCGCGGCGCCAATTCGCGGTCCGGATGCACCGCCGCCATGAAGCGCACGCCGCGGTCGTCGACCAGCACCGCGCCCTCGCCGCGCAAGGCCTCGGTCAGCAGCGGCAGCGGCGCGCCCGCCGCGACGCTCGCGCCGGCCATGTCCGGGGCGGGCCTCGCGCCGATAGCGCCCGGGGCGGCGCTCGTGCCGATCGTGTCCGGGGCGGGGCTCGCGCCGCTGGCGCCAGGGGCAACGCCGTCACCCCGCGTGGTGCTGGCGCCTGACCTGTGCCCGCCATCCGAACCCTGGACGGCGAGCGCGGTCGGATGGAACTGCACGAACTCGAGATCCACCAACCGGGCGCCGGCCCGCGCCGCCATCGCCAGGCCGTCGGCGGTCGCCTCCCGCGGATTGGTGGTGTAGAGGAAGAGCTGCCCCAGGCCGCCGGTCGCCAGCACCACCGCCGGCGCGCGGTAGAGCACCCGCCGGCCGTCGCGGTGGAGCGCCACCAGACCGGCGACCGCGCCCGCCTCGAGCACCAGGTCCAGCGCGAAAGTCTCGTCCACGACGCGGATGGACGGCTCGCGGTGCACCGCCTCGACCAGCGTGCGCACCACCTCCGCGCCGGTGGCATCGCCATGCGCGTGCAGGATGCGGCGCCGGCTGTGCGCGGCCTCCCGCCCCAGCGCCAGCCGGCCACCCGGGTCGCGGTCGAACCGGGCACCCAGCGCCAGCAGGGAGCGGACGCGCGCCGGCCCGTCGCCGGTCAGCAGGCCCACGATGGCCGCGTCGTTGAGACCGGCGCCCACCGCCAGCGTGTCGGCGGCGTGCAGCGCCGGGTCGTCGTCGTCCCCCACCGCCGACGCCACGCCGCCTTGCGCCCAGACGCTGGCGCCGCCGGCGCCGGCGCCGTTCGAGCGTGTCTTGGTCAGCACCACGACCCGCCGCGGCGACCCATGCGCAGGTCCGGCGCCCCGCGGCGCGAGGCCGCCGGAGGTGGTTCCCGGGCCTCCTGCCGCGCAACCGAGCGCGGCGGTCAGCCCCGCGGCACCCGCGCCGACGACCAGCACGTCGGCCTCGACAACTTCCGATGTCTCTGGGATCTCCGGTGTTTCCAGGGTTCCACGGGTTTCCGCCGTTCGCTGAGTCTCCCGATTCTCCGGGGTTTCCAGAGTTCCACGGGTTTCCGCGGTTTCCCGGACCCCCGGCGTTTCCAGCCTCGCCGGGGTGTCCGCCAGCGGGCGGACGCCCCCACTCCTCACTGGGCGCTCTCCCGCCGCTCCCGCCGGCCGACGGCCAGCATCCGCTCGAGCGCCCGGCGGGCGCGTACCGCGGTCTCGGCTTCGACCTCGACGCGCTGCTCCATCGCTTGCAGTGAGTGCAGGATCTTCGGCAGGGTGATGCGCTTCATGTGCGGACAGAGGGCGCAGGGGCGGACGAATTCGACATCGGGGAACTCGACCGCCACGTTGTCGCTCATCGAGCACTCGGTGACCATCACCACCCGGCGCGGACGGGACTCTCCGACGTGGCGGATCATCGCCGCGGTCGACCCCACGAAGTCCGCCTCCGCCAGCACCTCGGGCGGGCATTCCGGATGGGCCAGGATCTGGATGCCGGCATGGCCGGCGCGAAACTCTCGCAGCTCGGCGGCGGTGAAGCGCTCGTGCACCTCGCAATGGCCGCGCCAGAGGATGACCTCGACCGCGGTCTGCTCGGCGACGTAACGGCCGAGGTACTCGTCGGGCAGGAAGATCACCCGCGGCACGCCCAGCGACTCGACCACCGCCACCGCGTTGGCCGAGGTGCAGCAGATGTCCGACTCCGCCTTGACCTCGGCCGAGGTGTTGACGTAGCTGACCACCGGCACACCCGGATAACGCTGCCGCAGCAGCCGGATGTCGGCGGCGGTGATCGAGGCGGCGAGCGAGCAACCGGCGCGCGAATCGGGGATCAGCACCGTCTTGTCCGGCGACAGGATCTTGGCCGTTTCGGCCATGAAATGGACGCCGGCGAGCACGATCACCTCGGCCTCGGTGCTGGCGCCGAACTGCGCCAGGGCCAGGGAATCGCCGGTGTAGTCAGCGACGCCGTGGAAGATCTCGGGCGTCTGGTAGTTGTGCGCGAGCACCACGGCGTTGCGGCGCCGCTTCCACTCGCCGATGGCGGCGATGTAGGGAGCGTGCAGCGGCCACTCGAGCGGCGGGATCACGGCGCGGACGCGCGCGGCCAGCGCGGCGGTGGCGCGAGCGACCTCAGGCGTGTAATCGAGAGTCGCGGCGGCCGGTATTGCTTGCGGTTGGCTCATCCACTTCTCCAATGCTCAATCTGAGCATATCCCATCCCGAAAGGAAGCCGACCCGCGTCGGCTACATACTTATACTAGACCTGAGCATATCGCCTGTCAAGAGCCTGCCACGGCTCCGTCTCCCGGCGGCGACACGGCCGGCCCACGATCCTGTAGCAAATCTAGGCTAGGAGACCGTCCAAGTAAGCGGCCGCCGAAGAGCATCGTGGCCGGAGGGGCGGAGGAAGGGCGTCGGCGGCGAATGTCCCCGGCCGCCGTTTGGGCGAGCCACGCAGTCCACGACACCCGCATCCACCTCCTCGCCCAACCGGCGGCCGGGGACGTTCGCCGCCGCGGCCCGGCCGGGGGGGTTCCTGAAGGCTACTTCGCCTCGCTGGCGGCGGTCTCCTGTGCCCGTCGCAAGCCGTGGAGCACCTCGTCGTAATAGGGCCTCTCCTTCAGGCTCGCCCGATCGCCTGGGAAGTAAACCACCGTAATCTCGGCAAAGTTCGACTTGGGATCGAATTCATTCAGCACGATCGCACAGCGTTGATCGTGAGAGAGTCGCGTGTTGTCGATCATGGGGAAATCGAAGAATCCAACCCAGAACGACTTGTCTACCTCGGCAGCTCTGACGTCGGCGATCCCTGGCCTGCTGACCCGCAGGCGCACGTTGAGCTCCTTGGTCGCGGTGTCTGCCGCGAGCGCCTCCAGTACGACGTGGCGAGGCTGATAATCAGGGTCTAGAACGGGTGCGGTCGGCGCCTTGTAGCCGGGGATCGCCATGTCACCCTCGTAGATCTTGATCCCCTCAGGGTGCTCGCGGATCATCTTCAGATCGACCGGCCTGCTCTCTGCAGCCCCAGGCTCTTTCAGGGCGCTGATCTGCCGGCCCGTGACGACACCGGCGACCCTTTCCAGCCGTGCAAGGTACAACTCTTTCTGCGGCACCTCAGAATCGATCTGTTGATACACTTGTTTGAAGAGTGGGGCCAGGTCAAGGGAGTCATGAAAATTGTAGGCCAACAGCTCGAGCTTGAGCACGGCTTGTTTCGGCTCGGGAGAGTTCGGCGTAAGGAACGTGCCGATAATGGAATTGAACATGTCCTTGCGCAGCGACACATCCGCCTCTTCGCGCTTGCTCATCAACTCGGCGTAAACGCGCTGCCGGGTGTCGATCTCCTGCTGCGAGCTGAGATAGCGGGAACCGAAGAAGCCGACACCCGCGACGGCCAGAGCAGTCAACAAGCCGCCAAGAGGCTGTAGGATGACCTCCACTTTTTCCCACCTGGACTTTGCGCTGTCTGCCACGATTTACCTCCTTGCGAGGGTATAGCCGCCGCCCTTCTGAGGGATCAGATCGAAGTCATACTTGATGGCGTTGTCGTAGGAGGCGACGTCGGTTTGTCCCGACTGCCCGCCAACGGTCACGCGGAAAATGCATCGGCCTTTCTCTGACACGAAGATTCGATACTCGCCTTCGCTGTCGGTCGTCTGATCGAATTGCCGGTCAGCGCAGGTAATCTTGATCTGTGCACCCGGCGCGGGTTTGTTATTCAACCATAAGGTTCCGTAAAGGTTCCCGGCGTGGGCCGCAGCGGGAAGGCACAGCGAGAAGGCTAGAGAAAGTGGCACGAGTCGTCTCATCGAGAACCTCCTGTGTCGGTGCTCATGGTCGTCGCCGTCAGCCCCGGCGCACGCCGGGCAGACCGACGCCAGGCGCCGGGCGCTCGCGCAGCACCTCGCGGCGGAAGACGAAGAGCTCCGCCGGGCGGCCGCCGGTCGGCGGATGCTGGCGGCCGGTGCCCTCGACCAGCCCGCCGGTCTCGACCAGGCGGCGAAAGTTCTGCTTGTGCAGCCGCACCCCGGCGAGCGCTTCCACCACGCGCTGCAGCTGCAGCAGGGTGAAGGTCGGAGGCAGCAGCTCGAAGACCACCGGCCGGTATTTCAGCTTGCCGCGCAGGCGGCCGAGGGCGGTGGCCAGGATGCGGCGGTGGTCCAGCGCCATCGGCCGCCCGGGCAGCGCCGCCGCCGGCTGCCACCGCGCCGCGCCGGCGGCCGCGGATCCGCGCCGCGCCGCGGCGTCGCGCCGCGCTTCCGGCACCAGGCCGGCTTCGTACAGCAGCTCGTAGCGCTCGAGCACCCGCTCGCCGTCCCAGGCGGCGCCGCCCAGCCCGAAGGCAATGTCGGCGCGCTCCCGTCGCTCCGCCGCCGCGCCGCCGCCGCCACTCCCGCGCCGGGCCCCCCCGCCACCGGCGCCGGCGCCGACCCAGCGCTCCAAAGCCGGCGCGATCGCCTCGTCGATCACCTGCGGCCGGCCGCCACGCCAGTCTTCCCAGGGAAAGAACCCATAGACGTCCAACCAGTGCGCCTCGCCCGCCACCGCCGCCTCTCCCTCGCGCACCAGGGCCAGGTAGGCCACCGATACCACGCGCGTCCCGCCGGCGCCTTCCGGCCACTCGCGATCACGATCGCCGAAGGTATAGAGCTGCTCGACGTACCCCAGCTCCAGCCCGGACTGCTCGCACACCCAGCGCCGCAGGCCGCGGTCGAGAGTGCGGTCGGTCTCGGGCGCCAGCGGTCCGAACGGCAGCGCCTCCTCGACCACCCCGGCCGGCCCGTCCGCGGCGCGCCGCACGGTGAGAATGCGCGGCACCTCGTCGGTGACCGCGACGATGACCGCGTTGAGACCGATCGCAACTCTCGCCAAGGCGTCCATCATCGCCCCGCCGGGCCGCCATGGCGCGGCGGCGCCGCCTCCACCAGCTGCCGTGCGAAGACCTCGCCGAAGTGGCCCGCGAGATCGGCAGCCACCGCGGCCAGCGGCGGCGCCGCGCCAAGCAGCCGGGCCATCGAGGTGACCCCCTCCTGGCGCAGTCCGCAGGGCACGATGCCGGCGTACAGCGAGAGATCCGGCGCGACGTTGAGCGCGAAGCCGTGGGTGGTGATCCAGCGCGAAAGGTGGACGCCGATGGCGGCGATCTTCTCACCCCCTGCCCAGACCCCGATGAACGACGTGCCGGGCCGCACCTCGGCGGCGATGCCGAAGCCGGCGAGCGTGCGGATCAGCACCTCCTCGAGGTCTCGCACATACCGCCGCACGTCCCGGCGATCGGGGCTCAGGTCGAGGATCGGGTAGCCCACGAGCTGCCCGGGACCGTGATAGGTGACCTGGCCGCCGCGGTCGCTCTCCACCACCTCGATCCCACGCTGCCGCAGCCACTCCGGGCTCGCCAGCACGTCGGCGGCACTGGCGTTGCGTCCCAGGGTATAGACGTGCGGATGCTCGAGCAGCAGCAGGTGCTCCGCACGCTCCGCGGCCGGCCCACCGCCGCGCAGCGCCTGTCGCAGCTCCTCCTGCAAGACCACCGCCTCGCCATAGGGCACGCGGCCGAGGAAGCTCCAGCGCAGCTCCCGCGCCGGCGCCTGGCTCGGCGGTGACGGCGCCGCCCCACCCGGGCGAGCGGCGCGAGCATCGCGAGCGGGCCGCGAAGCCGCGGCGGCGGTGCCAACTGGGGACGGCGACGCCTCGGCCGCGCCAACCGGGGACGGTGACGGCACCGGCGCTACCACCGGCGAGGCGATGCCAAAGTCCGACACGGGGCCATTCTACAAGCGGCGGGCTGCCGTCACCGGGCGTGGCCGCGGGTGGCTCCGGGGGGCTAAGGCATAATGCGTCGCCAGGAAGGCGCTCCACCAGCCTCCGACCTTCGCCGATCCCGTGTCCACCAAGGACCTAGACAAACTCGACGACCTCGATGGCGCCGCCACAACCCTGGCGCGCCTGCCCCGCGCCCGGGCGGCCATCCTCGCCGGCGTGCGCGAGGGTCTTCATCTCGGCGCTCAGCTCTATGTTTCCCGCCAGGGCGAGGTGATCGCCGATGGCGCGGCCGGCGACAGCCGTCCCGGACAGCCGATGCGCCGCGACCAGCTGATGCTCTGGCTGTCGTCGGCCAAGCCGGTGGCCGCGATCGCCATCGCCCAGTTGTGGGAGCGCGGCCAGCTCGAGCTCGACGACCCGGTGGCCCGCCACATCCCGGAGTTCGCTGCCCACGGCAAGGGCGCGATCACCTTGCGGCACCTGCTCACCCATACCGCCGGCATCCGCTTGCTCAACGTCGGCTGGCCCCAGGACAGCTGGGAAGCGATCATCGCCCGCATCGCCGCCATGCGGCCCGAGCCGCGCTGGGTGCCCGGGCGCAAGGCCGGCTATCACCATGCTTCGAGCTGGTTCCTGCTCGGCGAGGTGGTGCGCCGCCTCGACGGCCGCCCGTTCAGTCTCTACGTGCGCGAGGAGATCTTCGAGCCCCTCGGCATGCTCGACTCCTGGATCGGGATGCCGGTCGAGCGCTACCGCGAGCTCCGCGAGCAGGACCGCTTGTGTCCGGTCTACGACACCGAGGGGCCGCCCGGCGGCCCACCCGCGCCGCAGGGTTGGGACAGCGAGGCCTGGTGCACGGGCACGCATCCGGGCGGCAACGGCTACGGCCCGATCTCGCAGCTCGGCCGCTTCTACGAGATGCTGCTGGCGCGCGGACGGGTCCCTGGCGGCAGCGCCGTCGGCCGCCGCATCCTCTCGCCCCAGGCCGTCGAGGCGGTGACCGCGCGCCACCGCGCCGGTATGCTGGATCACACCTTCCAGCACGTCCTCGACTGGGGGCTCGGCTTCATCATCAACTCCCGCCAGTACGGCGCCGAGACCGTCCCCTACGGCTACGGCGATCACGCCTCGCCGCGCACCTTTGGCCACAGCGGCTACCGCTCGTCGACCGGCTTCGCAGATCCCGAGCAGGGGCTGGCCATAGCCCTGGCCTTCAACGGCACCCCCTCCCACGAAGCCCACGAGCGCCGCATCCGCAACGTCCTGGACGCGCTTTACGAAGATCTGGGCCTGGCATCCGAGGCGGCCGCGCCCCCAGCGGCAGCGCCCAAGCCTGCCGTCGCCGGCTGATCTACGGTTGCGCTATCGCCGGCGGAGGCGCCGCTGGCTTGGTGGCGGCCAGGTCCACTTCCGATGCTCGGATCGAGAACAGGTTGCCGCTGCGGTCGCGAGCCACGATCATCTTCCCGGACTGCCTGGGCCGCTCCACCGAGGCGAACGCCATGCCGTCGCGGAGGATGACGGCATACGGAGCGATCATGTCCGAAGTCCTGGTCAGGACAGGCAGATTGGCCATCCGCGGCGTCCCCGCCCCGGGACCGACGCCGACCGCCCAGGGGTCGGTCGCATAGTCGGTGCCGTTCTCATACCCCGTCGCCTGGCCTCTCTGGATTCCCACCTGCTGCGCGCCCGCGGGCGCTTCCGGGTAGTAGTCAGGGCAAGGGCCGGCCCATGAGTAGTACACGCCTCCCCCCGGGATCGTGCAGACCCAGCGGAACTCATAGGTCTTCGGGATGTCGCCCGGCTTGCCTTCCCTTCCGGCCTGCTGATAGTTGGGCACATACCCCGGCGACGTGGCGCTCCCTTGGGTGCGCGAGCTGCCGCCGCCATGGATAGGATTCCCGCCACGCGACGACCCACCGCCACCGTAGACCGGCGCGCTGCCACGCGACGAACCGCCGCCGTAGCCACGCCCGCTCCCAGACCCGCCGCTCCCGTGCGCGGACCTGCCGCCGCTCCCATGCGCCGAGCCGCCGCTCCCGTGCGCCGACCCGCCGCTCCCGTGCGACGAGCCGCCGCCGCCGTGCGACGAGCCGCCGCCGCCGTGCGCGGACCCACCGGACCCGCCACTGTGTCCGGAGCCTCCGGAGGGCGCGGGCGCCGGAGCGCTCGCATGGCCGCCGCCCCCTCCTCCATTTGCATTCGCCACCGCGGCGCAGCAAGCGAAGACAACCAGGGCAGACGTCAAGGGCAGCCGTCGTCTCATCGACTCCTCTTCGCAGCCATAACGAAGTCACTAAAAACTTCGTCCGATCCCCCCTGCCTCATCGCGCGCGCATCACGGACAGCCGGGTATCGCAGCCTAAGCTGTTGGCTACATTCCAGCTTACGCTCGTCTCGATCCAAGCGTCAAGCTTTCTCTGTGAAGCTGGTGAAGCTGCCGCGGCCCTTCAAGCCCGGACCCTACGGGAAGCGGCCGCTGCCCTGCAGGTAGTCGAGACGGGCCTGGCGCGCGGCGTCCTCGGCGGTGGCCACGGCGGTGTCGGCGTCGCGCGCGCGGCGCTGGGCGTCGAGGACGTCGAGGCTGGTCGAAGCGCCGGCGCCGTAGCTCAGGTTGACGATGTCGAGCGCCTCGTGGGCCTGGGCGGCGGCCCGGCGGGCGCTCGCCAGCCGCTGATCGGAGAGACGGATGGCGTCGCCGGCGATGCGCACGTCCGAGCGCGCCTGCACCTTGCCGCCGGTCAGGTTCGCCGCCGCCTCGTCGACCAGCGCCCGGCGCTCGCGCTTCTCGCCGCTCCGCAGGCCGCCGTCGTAGATCGGCACGTTGAGCTGCAGCACCGCCTGCCAGCTGTGCGACAGCGCAAAGCCGGTGCTGGGCTGTTGCAGGCTCTCCTGGAAGGTGAGGCCGAGCGTCGGCACCCGGTCGCGCCAGCTGTCGCGCAGCACGTGCTCGGCCGCGGTCTGCCGCATCGCCAACACCAGCACATCGGCGCGCTTCGCCTCGACGCCGCTCATCGCCTCGCCGAGCGGCGGCAGGTCCGCGAAGACCGGCTCGTCGGCGGCGTCGAACGGGCCGTCGGCCGACAGCAGCACGCCTAGCGCTTCTTGAGCGCGGCGCAGGTCGAGCATCGCCTGCTCGACCAGCACCTCGTCGTTCGAGACGTCCTGGGCCGCCTGTACCTCTTCGAGACGGCTGGCGGCGCCGGCCACCTGCCGCTGGTGGGCGACGTCGTAGTGCGCCCTGGCGGTGTCGAGCGCCCGCTGGTTGGCGTCGATCGTGCGGCGGCGGGCGATCACCGTCAGGTAGGCGTTGGCCGCCGCCGTCGCCACCCGGCGCTTGGCATCGGCCACCGAGAGCTCGGCGATGGTCTTGTTGTCGAGGGCATGGGCCCATTGCGCCCAGCTCACCAGGTTGACCAGCGGCACCGAGATCGTGCCGTTTTCCGTCTTGACGTCGTGCGGCTGGACGATCACCGGCCCGAACCTGATCACGTATCCGTAGCGCGTGTAGGCGGCGGCGGCGTTGACCTGCGGCAGCGAGCTCGCCCGCGTCTGCTGCACCAGCGCCTCGGCGCGCAGCACCTCCGCCACCGCCTGCAACACCGTCGTGTTCTGGGACAGCGCGCGGTCGATCACGGCGCGGAAGGTGATGCGCTCCACCTCGCCCGCGGGAGCCGTCTCGATGGTGCCGGCGGCAGTGCCTGGAGGCGCTTGGGGGGCGCCGGCGGGTGCCGCGGCCGGCGCCGCCGCGCCGGGAGCGGCCGGCGGCGGCATCGGCACGGTGGGCGTCGCAGCCGGCGACGGTGCCGGAGGTTGATAGGCACCGGGCGGCAAGGCAGCCGGCGGCTGCCCGGCGGCAGCGCCAACCGGCGCCAGCAAGACGGCGGCGGCGAGCGTCAGAGCGGCGACGAAATTCCCTGCGCGCGAAGGGGTGGGGGCGTCCCCTTCCCCCCGGAGGGTGGGAAGGGGATCGAGGGGATGCGGGGGAGATCCGATGGATGCTTTTAGTAGGCCTCGATCGTCCCATCGCAGCGCAGGTCTCGCGCCGAGGGTTGGCCGGCAGGCAGAGGTAACGACAATTGAGGTCGAATGAAGTTCAGTCATGATCGTTGCCTCCCGCCGCCGGCGTCGCGGCGGGCTCCGTCGCGGGCGCGGTCGCCACGACGTGACGGCCGCCTCCCGGGAAGATGCTGCGGATGATCACGTAGAGCACGGGGATGATGACGAGGTTGAGCACCGTCGACACCAGCATGCCGCCGAACACCGCGGTGCCCACCGAGTGGCGGCCTTCCTTGCCGGCGCCGGTGGCGAAGACCAGCGGCAGCACCCCGAGGATGAAGGCGAAGGAGGTCATCAGGATGGGGCGCAACCGGATGCGCGCGGACTCGATCGCCGCCTGGATCAGATTGTGCCCGCGCTCGCGCAGCTGCTCGGCGAACTCGACGATCAGGATCGCGTTCTTCGCCGCCAGCCCGATCAGCATCACCAGGCCGATCTGCACGTAGACGTTGTCCTGCAGGCCGCGCAGCGCCGCCGCCGCCAGCGCGCCGAAGACGGCGAGCGGCACGGCGAGCAGGATGATGAACGGCAGGGTGAAACTCTCGTACTGCGCCGACAGCGTCAGGTAGACCACCAGCAGGCCGAGGCCGAAGAGCAGCGCCGACTGCCCACCGGAGCGGATCTCCTCGAGTGACAGGCCCGACCATTGGTAGCTGAAGCCCTGCGGCATCGCCTTCTTGGCCAGCTTCTCCATCTCGGCGATCGCCTGCCCCGAGCCATAGCCCGGCGCCGCCGAGCCGGTGATCTGGGCCGAGCGGAACAGGTTGAAGTGATTGATCAGCTGCGGCCCGGTGGTCTCGGTGATCTTTACCAGGTTGTCGAGCGCCACCATGCCGCCGCGGTCCGAGCGCACGTAGTACTGGCGGATGTCGTCGGTGCGCGTGCGGAAGCGGCCGGCGGCCTGGACGTAGACGCGATAGGAGCGATTGTTGAAGTTGAAGTCGTTGACGTAGGCGGAGCCCAGCAGCACCTGCAAGGTGTCGTCGATCTGCGACAGCGGCACGCCCAGGCTCTTCGCTTTCTCGCGGTCGATGGTCACCAGCAGCTGCGGATCGTTGGCGGTGTAGCTCGAGTACAGGCTGTGCAGCCGCGGATCGGCGTTGCCCTGGGCGACCATGGTGTGGGTGGCGTCGGCCAGCGCCTGCACCGTCGAGCCGCTCTGATCGAGGACCTCGAACGAGAAGCCCCCATAGATTCCCAGGCCGTTGATCGACGGCGGCAGCAGCGGCAGCACCAGCGCGCCCGAGATGCCGCCGAACAGCGGCCCGAACAGGCGTTGGACGATCGCCTCGGCGGAGTGCTCGGCCCCCGGCCGCTGCTTGAGCGGCTTGAGCCCCGCGAACATCAGGCCGGCGTTCGGCGCGCTGCCGGTGAAGCTGAAGCCGGTGACCGCGAAGACGCTCTGGATCTCGGGCACCTTCTTGAACACCGCGATCGCCTGCTTGGCAATGCCGGTGGTGTAGTCGAGCGACGCCCCGGGCGGCGCCTGAATGACCACGATCAGGTAGTCCTGGTCTTCGTCGGGGACGAACGCGGTCGGCACCTTGTTGAAGATCCAGAACGTCAGCCCAAGCCCGCAGAGGAAGGCCACCACCACCCACCAGCGCCGGCGCTCCAGCCGCTCGAGCGTCCCGCGGTACCAGCCGTTGACGCGCGAGAAGCCGCGGTTGAAGGCGCCGAAGAAGCCGCGGTGCACCTCCTCCTCGCGCCGCAGCCAAAGGGCGGAAAGGGCCGGCGTCAGCGTCAACGCGTTGAACATCGAGATCGCCACCGAGCAGGCGATGGTGAGCGAGAATTGCTTGTAGAGCAGGCCGGTGGTGCCGGGGAAGAACGCCACCGGCATGAACACCGACACCAGCACCAGCGAGGTGGCGACCACCGCGCCGGTGATCTCGCGCATCGCCACCGACGCCGCCTCCATGATCGTCAGGTCGCTCTCGCGGATGTGGCGCTGGATGTTCTCGATCACCACGATCGCGTCGTCGACCACCAGTCCGGTCGCCAGGGTGAGCCCGAAGAGCGTCAGGGTGTTGATCGAGAAGCCGAGCACCTTGATCAGGGCGAAGGTGCCGACCAGCGACACCGGGATGGTGATCGCCGGGATCAGCGTCGTGCGCCAGTCCTGCAGGAAGATGAAGATCACCAGGATCACGAACAGGATCGCCTGCACCAGCGTGATCAATACTTCCCGGATCGACTCGCCGACCACCGTCGTGGTGTCGAAGGCGATGGTGCCCTTGAGGCCGGGCGGGAAGCGCTGCGACAGCCGCAGCAGCTCGACCTTGACCGCCTTGTCGACCTCGAGCGCGTTGGCGCTGGGCAGCTGGAAGACCGCGAAGCCGATCGCCGGGACGTCGCCGAAGCTCAGGTTGCTGTCGTACGACTCGGAGCCCAGCTCGACGGTCCCCAGGTCCTTGAGCTTGACCAGCGTGCCGTCCTTCTGGGCTTTGACGATGATGTTGCCGAACTCGCCGGGCTCGGACAGCCGGCCGACCACACGCACGCTGATCTCGAAGCCCTGGCCCGGCGGCACCGGCGGCTGTCCGACCTGGCCCGCCGCGACCTCGACGTTCTGCTCGCGCAGCGCCGCCTCCACGTCGCTGGCGGTCAGGCTGCGGCTGGCCAGCAGCACCGGGTCGAGCCAGATGCGCATGGCGTACTTGCGCTCGGCGAAGATCTGCACGTCGGAGACGCCCTTGATGCGCTTGAGCGAGTCGCGCATGTAGACGTCGACGTAGTTGCTCATGAACTTGGCGTCGTACTCGTTGTGGAGACAGTAGACGCCGACCACCAGCACGATGGCGTTCGAGGCCTTGGCGACCGAGACGCCGGTCGTCTTGACCTCGTTCGGCAGCCGGCCCAGGGCGATCGAGACACGGTTCTGCACGTCCACCGCCGCGAGGTCGATGTTGCGGTCGAGCTCGAAGGTGGCGGTGATGTTGCTCAAGCCGTTGTTGCCGCTGGTCGAGGTCAGGTAGCGCATGCCCTCGGCGCCGTTGATCTGCTGCTCGAGCGGGATGGTGACCGCGGATTCGACGGTCTGGGCGTTGGCGCCGGTGTAAACGCTGGTGACCGAGACCTGCGGCGGCGCCAGGGTCGGATACCACTCGACCGGCAGCGATGGGATGCTGACCGCTCCGGCGAGGATGATCAGCAGCGCGCAGACCGTCGCGAACACCGGTCGCCTGAGGAAGAATTCGGCCATGGCTGGGCTCTCGGGGAGACGCCTCAGGCGCCCGGATGTCCGCCGGGGCCGCCGGCGCCACCGGGGCCGCCAGCGCCGCCTGGGGGACCGGCCGGCAGCGGCATGATCGGCACGCCGTCGGCCAGCTTCTGGACTCCCGACGCGACGATGCGGTCGCCCGGCTTCAGGCCGCTCAGAACCACGTAATCGTTGCCCACCACGTCGCCGACCGTGATCGGACGCTGGCGGGCCACCATACTGCCGCCGGGAGGACCGCCGGAGGGACCGCCCGGACCACCCGCGCCGCCGGCGCCCCCGGCGCCCCCGCCACTCGATTGACCCGCGCCGCCCGCGCCGCCAGGACCGCCGGATCCGCCGGGACCGCCGGCAGGCGCCGGTTCGGCAACGAAGACGAAGTACTGGCCGTTGATGCGCGACACCGCCAGCACCGGCACCACCACGCCGCGGTGGGTGGACCAGATCAGCCGCGCGCGCACGAACTGCGAGGCGCGCAGGCCGCGCTGGCCGTTCGGAACCGGCGCCTTGACCAGGATCTCCTGGGTCTGATCGTCGACCTGCGGCGAGATGAAGTTGAGCTGGGTCGTCGCCAGCACCTGGCCGTCGTCGCCCAGGATCTCGACCGGCAGGCCCGGCCGGAGTTCCTTGGCGCGCTCGACGGGCACCGAGATGTAGACCTCGAGCGCGTCGTTCTGGTCGATGGTGGTGAGCAGGGTCGAAGTGGTCACCCGGTCGCCGGCGCGCACCGGGATGTCGCCGACCACGCCCGCCGTCGGCGCCGTCACCCGGTAGTAGCCCAGCTGCACCTGCTGCTCCTGGACCTGCGCGCCGAGCGCGTCATAGTCGGCCTGCGCCTGGGCGAGCGCCGTCTGCGCCTCGTCGAGCTGCTGCTTGCTCGCCGCGCCGCCCTTGTAGAGCGTCTCCATGCGCCGGACCTGCTCGCGGGCGTAGTCGAGCGCCGCCCGCTTCTGCGCCCGCGTCGCCTCCTGGCTGCGGACCGTGGCGCGCTGTTTCGCCGGGTCGATCTGCATCAGCGGCTGGCCCGCCGCCACCCGGTCGCCCGACTTGACGAAGATGCGGGTGATGACGCCCTCGACCTGCGGCTGGACGTTGGTCAGGTGCCGCGACTTGAGCGTCGCCACGTATTCGGTGGCGTCGCGCAGCTGGGTCTCGGCGACCGTCGTGACCGGCACCGGCATCGCCATCGCCCTGCCGCCGGTTCCGCCAGGGCCGCCCGCGGCGCCCCCGGGTCCGCCGGCGCCGCCGCCGCAAGCGGCCAGCACGGCGGCCAGCAGCAGCCCTGACACCGTCACCGCGGCCCGCGACCGCCGGCGCCTGCTCTCTCCAAGGTTCATAAGGACTCCATGCCTGCAAGAGATCTCACGGGCGATGCCAGGATGGGCGCTTCGCTCCGGTAGTTCGGCGGCGAACTATACAGTGTATCTCTGGTTCTCGCACCCTCGCCGCGCGATCGTCACAGCGCCGGGCGCGGCGGCGCGGAAGGCCGAGCCTCACCAGGGAGCCGCCCGACCTGCTCCAGGCAAGAGATCGGGAAAGGCCGCGGCGAGCGGCCGCAAGAGAGCGAAGGCGGCCGCGCGGTCGCGGTCTGCGGCCGCCGCGGCGGCCAGCACCAGCCGGGCGCTGACCGGGTCGCAGCCGGGCGGCCGCCAGAGGGCGGGGGGCTGCACGAGCTCCGGCGCCGCGCCGAGGCGCCGCGCCAAGGCGTCGACCCGCACGTCCTCGGGGCGCACCTGCCACGCGACCCGGGCCATCCTGGCGGCCTCCGCGCGTTGTCTCATCGCCAGCAGGTCGAGCGCCGCCCAGTATTGCGGCACTCCCACCTCGCGGTCGTCGCTGGTGTAATCGGCACGGCTGTCGAGCAGCGGCGCCAGCACTCGCAGCGACTCGTCCGGATGACCCTGCCTGGCGAGCGCGGCGCTGGCGGCCAGGCGTTCGGCCGCCTGCCGCAGGCGCGGGCGCAGGACGCGCCCATCCTGGACGGCGCACAGCGCTTCGCCGAGGCTCGCCGGCTGCCGCCCCAGCAGGCGGTCCCAACCCAGCTGGTCCAGAACCGCCACCCGCGCCGTCGCCGCCGCCATGCCGAGCGCCACGCAGGGGGCCAGCAGCAGGGCGAGCAGCGGGCGCACCGCCGTGCTGGTATACCCTCGCGCCAGGTCCGCCGCCAGCGCCGGCAGCACGATCCATAGAACCAGAGCGGCCGGCAGCCGCTGCCGCGCCGAGGCGTAGCCGGCCACCTGGACCGCGCACGCCAGCGCCGCCACCGCCAGGGGGCCGGCCAGGCCGGCCAGGCGGCCGCGGCGGGAGAGCGGCAGCCAGGCCAGCGCCAGCAGCGGCACCGCGAATCCCCAGGGGAGCCGGCGGCGCAACCGGCGGTCGAGCCGCTCGGCAACCACCAGGTCGTGACCCTCATAAGGCGCGAGCGCGAGCAGCGCCTTGCGGCCGCAGCGCCGTGCCGCCGCCAGCGGCCGGGCAGCCATGGCCTCCCAGGCGAGCCCTGTCCAGTAGCGGTTGACAGCGAGCGGGTCGAGCTTGCGGCCCGTCGCCGCCGCGGCGATCCGGCGGTAGGCAACGTGGCCGTAGTCGGCGCTCTCGCGGTGGGCCTGCTCGAGCTCGATCACCGCCAGCGGCGCGTAGCGGATGAGCCCGGTCGCGCCCGGACCGTTGCCCTCGTAGACCACCGCTCCCGGATCCATGATCGCCGGCACCCCGGTGGCCCGAGCGCGCACCACGAGCGGCGGGCCGAGGACGGCCGCGGCCACCACCAGCGCCGCCGTCCACACCAGCCGTCGGGCGGCCCGCCGCGGCCGGCCCGGCGCCGCCGCCGCGGCCATCCACCACGCCCAGACCGGGATCAGCAGCAGGTGTTGGGGCCGGCCCAGCACCGCCGCGGCCAGGGCGGCGAACGCGAGCGCGACGATGACGGCCGTCCAGCCCTGTCCAGCAGCCGGAGGCGAGACCCGCGAAACAGGCGCCGAGCTCGGTGCGGCGACCTCACCAAGCGGCGGCATGCCGGGACTCGGATGATCCGCCGCGCTCGCTGCCGCCAGCGGCATGCCCAGGCGCCGCCGCGCGAGCAGTCCGAACAGCACGGCGAATGCCAGGCAGGCGAGGATCACCGTCTCCGGCTCGAGCATCCCGCAGTAGACGAGGAAAGGCCGATACGCCGCCACCCCCAGGCCGCCGAGCCAGGCCCAGCGCCGCCCCGCCAGCAGCGCCACCGCCAATGCCACGGCCGCCGCCGTGAGGGCGTGCAGCACCGCCTGGACGCCCAAAATGGCGGCGGTGCCGAAGGGCAACAGCGCCCTGACCAGCGCCAGGTACAACGGGCTGTAGTCGAGCAGGCGCTCGGCGCGTTCCGCCGGCGGCGCCGCGGCCGCCGCGAGGTATTTGAGGAAGACCATGTCGGGGTGCGTGACGCCGGCGAGCGCCAGGGCGCAGGCGAGAGCGGCGGCGAAACCGCCCAGAGCCGGCAGCCAGCCTCCGGCGGCCTCCGTCCCGCGCGCGGTCCCGAAGCCGCTGGCGCTCCCGGCAGCCTCTGGGTCCTCGGCGTCCGGCTTGCCTCCGGGGCCCCCACCGTCGCCCGGCGCGTCCATCGCTCCACCAGCCGGCCCCCTACCGGCGCCGCAGCCGCGCGCGCAGACCGTCCTTTGGTTCCGGCGGGATGAGGCTCCAGTCGTAGTCGAAGTCCTGGCCGGGCGGCAGCTCCCAGGTGTAGCCGCGCAGCAGCTGGATGGTGAATACCTGCATCATGATGGTGGCGAGGTCGGTTCCCGGGCAGCGGTGGCCGTGCGCGGGTCCGGCGCCCTGCGGCACGAAGGCGTGGGGGTGCCGCAGGTGCTCGCCGCGCGCCGGTGCGAAACGCTCGGGATCGAAGCGCTCGGGATCGGGGTAGACCTCGGCGGTGACGTGCGAGGCGCGGAGCCCCCACAGCACCATCCAGCCCGCCGGCACCGTGCAGCCCTTGAACTCGAAGCTCTGCCGCGCCTTGCCGAACACCACCGGCAGGATCGGGCAGAGGCGCTTGATCTCCATAACCACCTGCAGCAGGTACGGCGCGCCGGCCAGCATCTCGTGTGTCAGCCCGCCCGGCCCGGGGCCGGTGCCCGGCCCGGCCAGCTCGCCGACCTCCGCCAGCAGCCGCGCGCGCACCTCGGGATGGCGGGTGAGCTGCTGCACGATCGCGCCGAGCTCGCCGAAGACGATCAGCCCGGCGATGATCAGGTGATGCAGCTCGACCTTGCACTCCTCGACGCCGATCTGCCTCCCCGCGGCGTCGGTGGCGGCGAGGATGCGCGAGAGGCCGTCGTCCCGCGGCTCCCGGCGATGGTCGGCGATCGCCGCCTCGAAGCGCGCCAGGATGCGCGCCAGCGCCGCGCGGCCGCGGCTGTAGGCGGTGCCGGGCAGCGGCACGGGCAGGTGCGAGAAGGCGCGCAGCACGTGCTGGTAATCGGCGCGCATCGCCTCGGTCTCCGCGCCCGGCGGGATCCCCATCACGGCGGCGCAGATGACCTCGATCGAGAGACGCTTGAGCTCCGGGATCCAGACGATCTCCTCCTGTCCCGCCCAGCGCTCGAGTGCCTCGCCCACCATGCGCTCGATCACCGGCAGGTAGGAGCGCAACGCGTCGCGGGTGAAAGCCGCCAGGATGAAGGTCTTGCGGGAGAGATGCGCATCGCCGTCGAGCAGCGGCAGGCTGTTGCCGCCGAACAGCTCCTGGACGTGGGGCGGCATCGCCCCGGCGCGCTGCACCTCGGAGTCGATGAAGCGGCCGCTGGCGTCGGGCCCCACGAGCACCGCCGTCGGGCGGCCGAGGATGCGCGTCTTCCAGATCGGCCCATGGCGAGCCGTGCGGCTGGCGACGAAACCGAAGCCGTCCTTGAGGAACGGCAGGGTCTCCCCGAGCAGCGGCAAGCCGGTGGCGCCCGGCGGCAAGGGCGCGGGCGGCCCGGCCGGCGCGGGAGGCGCCGCCGCGGAACCCGGCGCGGGCGGCGTTGCCGGGGAACCCGGCGCTGCCGCGGCGGCCGCCTGCGCGGGAGAGACCGAGGAGGAATGCGACGCGCCGGCGCGAGGGATCTGCTGGGGCTCCGCCATATGACCTCCGATGACCTCCGATGACCTCCGATTTGACCTCTGAGGCGATCTCCGATGTGACCAGCATCTTATACGGGGATCCGACCGCCACGGATGAGGAGGCGCCCACGGCGGCTCGCTCGCGCGATCGTCTGCTAGGATGCCCGGCGACTCAGCTCGGAGCACGCCATCCCGGAGAAAGCAATGACACTAGCGGAGGCGGCCTGATGCCGCGTACCGGACCGCTTCTGTGCCGCACCTGCTGGTGGCTGGGGTTCGCCGCGGTGGCATTCGCCGCCGCCGCGCGCGCCGCCGCCCCCAGGCCGATCGAGCTGCTGGTGGACGCCACCGACGCGCGGCGCGGGTTCTTCCATTCGCGGCTCGACATCCCTGCCGCGCCCGGTCCGCTGGCGCTCGCCTACCCCAAGTGGATCCAGGGCGAGCACACCCCGAGCGGTCCGATCACGCAGCTGGCCGGCCTCACCATCACCGCCCTGGGCAGGACGCTGCCCTGGCGCCGCGACCCGTTCGAGATGTTCGTCTTCCGAGTCGAGGTGCCGGACGGCGCGGACGCCGTGACCGTCGACCTCGACTACCTCTCGCCGCCGGCGGCGTTCGGCAGCGGCTACGGCGAGACGCCGAACGCCACACCGCATCTGGCGATCGTCGACTGGCACGACCTCCTGGTCTATCCCGCGGGCAGCGCCGCGGCCGAGATCCCGATTCGCGCCAGCTTGCGCCTCCCCGCCGGCTGGCAGTTCGACACCGCGCTCCACCTCGAGGCCGCACGCCAGGCAGCAGGCCAGGCCGGGGACCAGGCAGCACCCCAGGCCGGAGACCCGGCAGCACTCCGGCCCGCGGATCATGCCGGCGCCGGGGCCCAGCTCGCCACCCGGACCGGCGAGCCGCAGCGCACCCTCACCTTCGCGGCGACGACGCTCTACACGCTGCTCGATTCGCCGCTGCTGGCGGGCGACGTCTTCCGCACCATTGAGATCTCGGCCGCCCGCGGCGCGGCGCCGATGCGCATCAGCCTGGCGGCCGACCGGCGCGCCTCGCTCGAGGTGCCGCCGGCGCGGATCGCCGCCTACCACAGGCTGCCCGCCGAGGCGGAAGCCCTGTTCGGGGCGCGGCACTACGGCGAGTATCACTGGCTGGTGGCGCTCGGCGACACGCTCGACCAGAACGGCCTCGAGCATCACGAGTCGAGCGACGACCGCGGACACGCCGGCATGTTCACCGAGCCGCCGCTGCTGCTGCGCTGGGGGATGCTGCTGCCTCACGAGTACGTGCACTCGTGGAACGGCAAGTACCGCCGCCCCGCCGGCCTCGCCACCGCCGATCCGCTGGCGCCGCTGCGCACCGAGCTGCTGTGGGTCTACGAAGGCTTGACCCGGTATCTCGGCGACCTGCTTCTGACGACGCGCAGCGGCATCCGCACGCCCGAGCAGAGCCGCGACTACCTGGCCTACGTGGCGGCGACCATGGACCGCAACCGTCCCGGACGCCAGTGGCGGCCGCTCGTCGACACCGCCGTCGCGATACCCGCGTTCGACGTCTCGCCTGGCGCCTGGACCGCGTACCGGCGCGGCCGCGACTACTACGACGAGTCGATGCTGATCTGGCTCGAGGCCGACGCGTTGCTGCGCCAGCGCAGCGGCAACGCCAGGTCGCTCGACGACTTCTGCCGCGCCTTCCTCGGCGGCGACAGCACACCTCCCGCGGTCGAGCCCTACACCGCCGACGACGTCTATGCGGCACTCGGCCGCCTCGTCCCCTACGATTGGCGCGGCTTCTTCGCCAGCCGCGTGGAAGCGATCACTCCGCGCGCCCCGCTCGGCGGCCTCGAGGCCGCCGGCTGGAAAGTGGTTTACGACGATCGCCCGAACGACTACCAGGCGGCCGTCGCCAAGGTCCAGGAGAACGCCGACCTCAGCCTCTCCCTGGGGATCTGGGTGAAAAACGACGGGACCGTGAACGACGTCGCCGTCGGCTCGCCGGCATGGAGCGCCGGCCTCGGTCCGGGAATGAAGGTCATCGCGGTGGACGCCGTGAAGTGGTCGCCCGAGGCCGCCGCCGCGGCTCTCTCGGCGGCGACCCACCGCACCGACCCGATCGCGCTCACCGTCGAGCAGGGGGACGAGCTCCACGTCTTGCAGATCGACTACCACGGCGGCGACCGCCACCCCCACCTCGAGCGCGACCCCGCCCATCCCGATCTCCTGCAAGCGATCCTCGCGCCGAGGAAGCCTTGATGCCCTAGCCCGTAAGTTTGGCGGCGTCTCGCTTCAGGCGCTTCATCGCTCCTGACGCGCTCGCCGGTCCCTTCCTGCCTTCGACGCTGCACCCTCCGATTCCTCTTGATCGAGGCGGTCTAGCAATCGGAGTCCTTGTTGCGGCGATCCAAGTGCCGCGCGAGCGCGAAAGCGAGTCTCGGCATCGAAATCAGCAGAGCGATGGTCGAGAGCTCCTCGATCAGCTGATTGATGCTGATCTTGCGCCGGGTCGCAAGTTGGCGCAGCTTCTCGTGCTTCTCATCGGACAAGCGAATGGTCAAGGTGCCCATGACACCATCTTCTTCAGCAGCTCTTCGGGCCGCAAGATGCGCAGACCAGGAAAGTGAAGCTCGGCGAACCGGAAGTCAAGGACTTCGCTGGTTCGCGGCGGAAAGGACCTGCTGAACACTGGGGCCAGACCCAGCGCCACCCGGCCGCTGAGCCGCCGCTGCGGCTTCACCCGCCAGGCGATAGACTCAGCGCAACCGTTTCCGTGCTTGCCATGGACCTCTGCCTCCCGCCGCGCCGCTCCGGCGCAGCCGCCCGCCGGCTGCTGGCCGCCGCGCTCGCATTCGCGCTCGTGCCGGCG
>Ga0209118_1000493_pt1 | contig 21722 bp, 25 predicted proteins | sample BlaSpr_A8_Ref_M1_FD_187988 | JGI IMG/M metagenome (GOLD analysis project Ga0209118, IMG submission 187988) | Forest soil microbial communities from Thunder Bay, Ontario, Canada - Black Spruce, Ontario site 2_A8_Ref_M1 (SPAdes) (version 2) | ecosystem: Environmental > Terrestrial > Soil > Boreal...
TGCACCGAAAGCGACATACAGTATGTCACAGGCTTCAAGCGTCGATCGCCGGTTCCGAGCGGCCGGGTATGCAGCCACTGCTGAGCAATCGCCCATTCAAGCTCTGTCCCATCCGCGCCAAGACCTTTAGCGCTTCCGCTGCCTGCACGGCCCCGATAATGCCGACGAGCGGCGCAAAAACACCCATTACGGCGCAGCGAACGTCCTCTTGCTCGGAGTCCTCGGGGAACAAACAATGGTAGCAGGGGCTGTCAGGCTGGCGGAGGTCAAAAACCGCGACTTGCCCATCGAAGCGAATGCCGGCACCTGATACCAATGGCTTGCGCTGGCGCACACAGGCTCGATTCAAGGCGTGACGCGTAGCGAAGTTATCGGAACAATCGAGCACCACCTCGGCACTGGCAACCAAGGCTTCCAGCTCAGCGCCCCCGACGCGATGCGAAACGGCAATGACCGTTATATCGGAATTGACCGCCGCCAGCGTCTTTTTTGCGGATTCGGATTTGTTGACGTCGATGGAGCTCTCGCGGTGCACGATCTGACGTTGCAGATTAGTCAGGTCGACCACATCGCCATCGCAGATGGTCAGTTTGCCCACCCCCGCGGAAGCAAGGTAGAGCGCCGCCGGGGAGCCGAGACCACCAGCACCGATAATCAGCGCATGCGAACGCAGAAAAACCTCTTGCGCCTCGACGCCCAGTTGATCGAGCAGGATATGCCGGCTGTAGCGGAGTAGCTGATTGTCGTTCATAAGGCAGCGGCGTCTAACGTAGTCCGGCCCCGCGGGCGGCGGGATACGAGTCCTCTAACTCAGCTGTGGCACGAGTCAAACGGACCAATGACCCGGGCCCCGGCCGCTTCCGGTCCGGCAACGCCCTGTAGTGACTGCCATGCGTGGCATTAACACGTCGGTGCCCGGCCTGTGGGACGAGCCTACCCCCGGAAACTCGGGGTAGGCGGATAAAAACGCGACTAACGCTTTGAAAGTACCTGCATGCCCTTGAGCAGATTCAGAGCCTGGGTAAGCTGATAATCGTTCTTATCGTCGATTTCACCATGTGAATTGCGCGTTGGGGTCTTGTCCGCGTTCTTATCCTTTTCGCCCGGGGTAGCGGAATCGTCCTTCGCCTCGGGCTTTGTCTTTGGCGCAGACTTGACTTCCGGCTTGGTCTCCGGCTTGGGTTCTGTAGCGCCCGGCTCTTCGCCATTGATCAAGTGACGCTCGAGGTCGGCTTCCCGGATACCGATTGCACGGTCAGCGGAGGGCAAGTTGGGGTCTTCCACCACGATATCCGGCGTAATGCCTTTGGCCTGAATGGAACGGCCGTTGGGCGTGAAATATCGCGCGGTCGTAAGCTTGATCGCAGTGTTGTTAGTGAGCGGTACAATCGTCTGCACCGAACCTTTGCCGAACGATTGGGTACCCATCACAACGGCGCGCTTGTGATCCTGCAGGGCGCCAGCGACAATCTCGGAAGCCGAAGCGGTAGCCTGGTTGACGAGCACGACCATCGGAACGGTTTTGATGGCAGGTGGCAGCTTGACAATGTAGTCGTCGCGAAAGGTGCCGCGCAGATAGCTCTCACGGTTGGCGAACAGGCGCATCTTGGAATCTTCCGTGCGCCCATCGGTGTAGACGACCAAATCATCCTTGGGCAAGAACGCTGCCGATACCGCGACGGCAACGTTCAGCAAGCCACCCGGATCATTGCGAAGATCGAGTACCAGACCGCGCAGTCCGTCGGGATTGTCCTTGTAGAGTTGTTGAATCGCTTTTGCGAGTTCTTCGCCGGTATGCTCTTGGAACTGTGCCACGCGAATGGTCGCGTAACCGGGCTCATTCAACTTGGATCTCACGCTACGCACCTTGATCACTTCGCGCACCAGGTTGAATACCAGGGGTTTGTCCTCACCTTTACGCATAATGGTCAGGCGAATGCCGGTCTTCGGCTTGCCGCGCATCCGTTTTACTGCGTCATTCAGGCTTAAGCCTTTTACCGCGGAATCATCCAGTTTGATGATGAAGTCACCCGGCCTGATCCCTGCCCGTGAAGCCGGCGTATCGTCGATCGGAGAAATGACTTTCACGAAGCCATCTTCCATGCCGACCTCTATACCAAGGCCGCCGAACTCACCCTGGGTACCGACCTGCAGATCCTTGAATGCCTCCTGATCAAGAAACTGGGAATGCGGATCGAGTCCGGACACCATGCCGTTGATCGCTTCCTTGATCAGCTTCTTGTCGTCGACTGGCTCGACGTAGTCGCTTTTGATCTTGCCAAAGACGTCGCTCAGCATGCGCAAATCGTCGAGCGGCAAAGCCAGCTGGGCCGAGCCCGGTTTCTCTGCAATCGCGGAGAAATTGAGGCTCAAGAGAATCCCGACGGCCGCCCCCACAGCCACTAGCCCGATCGGTTTAAGCGCTTTCAACATAGTCTCACTCCTTCTGCCTACTCAGTAGCCTGCACGGGTAGCTTTTCAAGGGTTCACCACGAGATTTCCCGAATGGCGAACTCAGCGCGCCATCCAGCTCAAAGGGTCGAGCGGTTTCCCCTGTTGCCTCAATTCAAAGTATAACCCCGAATCGGGGTTTCCACCGGTATTGCCTACCTTGGCAATGGCATCCCCGCTGGCGATTTCGTCACCCACTTGGCGTAGCAACGACTCATTATTGCCGTATAGCGACATGAATCCGCCGCCGTGGTCAATAATGAGCAGATTGCCGAAACCGCGCAACCAATCCGCGTACACCACGCGGCCGTCCGCAATGGCCTTAACCAGCTGGCCCTCGGCGGCGCGGATGAATAGCCCTTTCCAGGTGAGTCCTCCCTCTTGTCGTGGACCACCAAAGCGGTTCACGAGTTCCCCTTTAATCGGCAAATGCAACTGGCCCTTTAGCGCCGCGAAGGCTTTTCCGGCAAAAGAATCGTCGGGAGTCTCCTCAACCCGCTCTATGATCACAGGTTTGGACCGCTTCGTTTCGCTCTTCGCTTCTTCCTCCCGGCGAGCCTCCTCCCGTTTGCGCGCCTCCTGCGCACGCTGACGCGCCTCTTCACGCTTCCTGGCGAGCATCTGGTTGATCTGCTCGATCAGGCGAGTCAAGCGCTTCTCGTCCTGCTGCAGGCGGCCGATTTCCTTGCGTTGGGTCCCGACCTGGGCAGAGATTTTGGCGAGCAGCTGCTCGTGCTCCAGGCGCTGCGCTTCCAGTTGCTTCTTCTCTTCGGTTTCCTGCTCACGCAGCTGGGCGAGTTTGTTTGCATGTTCGGTGGCGTTGGCTCGCAGCTCCGCGAGCCGATCCAAGTCGTGACGCAGGGTTTCGACTTGCGCCGCGCGAGCACGGGAGATGTAAGTGTAGTAATGCAGCTGCCGCGAAATGACGCCGGGGTCCTCGCCATTGAGGATGAGCTTAAGGCTATCCTGCCCGCCATCCATATAGCGACGGCGGAGTAGCGTCTCGATGCGTGCCTTTTCGGATCCGGTCCTGCGGTCGAGCTGTTTTACCTCGGCCTCAATATCGGTCAGCTGCGCCTGAGCAGCGCCTTGCTCGCTGGCAATCTCGTAGAGCTTGCGATCGGCCTCGCTGATGGCGACTTCAGAGCCTCTTAGGGCGTCGGCTGCGTCCTTGCGCGATTCCTCGCTTGCCGACAACTTCTTCTGCAGCGCTTCAATGCGGCCGCGCAGTTCCTTCAGATCTTCCTGGGGTGCCGCGGCCAGGATCGGGGCCGCCGCGAGGCAGACCACCGCACCGACTAGAAAACCTGTCAATCCCCTCAGGCAAACCCTGCGCGGCGGCGCTTCCAAACAAATCACTGAGCGGCTTTACCCTGATTGGCGACTGAGAGCATGGCCTTTGCAATCTCCTCGGGATCGCCCAGGTAGTAGTGGCGGATCGGGTGAAGCTGGTCGTCGAGCTCGTAAACCAGGGGCACACCGGTCGGAATATTCAGTCCGACAATTTCTTCGTCGCTGACATTGTCGAGATACTTGACCAAAGCGCGAATGGAATTGCCGTGGGCGGTGATGAGCACCCGCTGCCCGGAAGCGACGACCGGCGCAATCACCTGGTTCCAGTGCGGAAGAAAGCGCGCGACCGTGTCCTTCAGACACTCGGTGAGTGGCAGTTCCCCTTTTGAGAGCGAAGCGTAGCGCGGATCGCGGCCCGGGTAGCGCGGATCGGATTCCTCCAAAGCCGGAGGGGGCATGTCGTAGCTGCGCCGCCAGGCAAGCACCTGCTCTTCGCCAAACTTTGCTGCAGTCTCCGCCTTGTTGAGCCCCTGCAGCGCTCCGTAATGTCGCTCATTGAGCCGCCAGCTCGGGTGCACGGCAATCCACATCAGGTCCAGCTCATCGAGTGCCAGCCACAACGTGCGGACAGCGCGCTTCAATACGGAGGTATAAGCCGTGTCGAACACGAAGCCACTGTCCTTGAGCGCGCGTCCGGCGCGCTTGGCTTCTTCCAGGCCCTGGGCAGTCAGGTCGACATCGGTCCAACCGGTGAAGCGATTTTCCCGATTCCAAACCGACTCTCCATGGCGCAGCAAAACGAGCGTTTTCATCGCGTAGTCTCGAACGGAAAAGGTAGGTGGATAACGAATAGTTTGCGCAACGTGCTCATTATCGGGGATTCCCGGTCCCGCGGTGAAGGCAAATGCTGATAAAATGTGTGGCTTTGCGATTGAGATCGGTTGTCCGTGAAATTTCTTATCGATAATATTTGGCTGGTTGCCTTGATGGTGGCGAGCGGCGCCATGCTGATCTGGCCGGAAATTCAGCGACTCATGTCCGGCGGGCGGGAAATCGGCACGCTCGAAGCGACTCGACTGATTAACGGTAATGCGCTGGTCCTTGATGTGCGCGATGCCAACGAGTATGCCGGCGGCCATATCCCGCATGCGAAGCACATACCGCTTGCCGAGCTGGACAAGCGCCTTCCCGAGATCGCGAAGTTCAAGGACAAGCCAGTCATCGTGAGTTGCCGCACCGGCATGCGCGCGGGAGGAGCATTGCGCCTGTTGCAGAAGCATCAGTTCAGCCAGGTGTACCAACTGAAGGGCGGCCTGGCCGCCTGGCAACAAGCGAGCTTGCCGCTGGAAAGGTAAGGCAATGGCTACGGTGCTCATGTACTCCACCGGCGTATGCGCCTACTGTGTCGCCGCTGAGCGCCTGCTCAAGGCCAAAGGCGTGGCGGATATTCAAAAAATCCGTGTTGACCTGCTGCCCGACCGCCGCATCGAGATGATGGAACGTACGGGGCGCCGCACCGTTCCGCAGATTTACATCGGCGATGCCCACGTCGGAGGCTATGACGATCTTGTGGCGCTCGATCAGGAGGGCCAACTGGAACCGCTATTGCAGGCTTGATCGCCGCTGTCCCTGGAATCTAACCGCAAGGAATATCATGAGCGAGCAACCACCGCCCGTATTCACCATTGAAAAGATCTACGTGAAAGACCTTTCGCTGGAAGTTCCCAACGCGCCGCAGATCTTTCTCGAACGCGAGCAGCCGCAAGTGGAGGTGCAGCTCAACACCAGTGCCAAGAAGGTTGACGAAGGCATTTACGAGTCCACGCTGTCGATCACCGTGACGTCCAAGGTCGGTGAGAAAACCGCCTTCCTGATAGAGGTCTCGGAAGCCGGCATTTTTCAGCTGCGCAACATTCCGGACGCCGATCTTGAATCCGTGCTTGGCATTGCTTGCCCAAACATTATTTTCCCCTATGCGCGGGAAGTCATCTCCGATGTACTGGTGCGTGCCGGATTTCCGCCCATGCTCTTGGCGCCGGTGAACTTCGAAGCGCTGTTCCAGCAGCAAAAGCAAGCCACTGCTCAAGCGGCGCAGAGCGTTACTCACTGAGGCGGGCAGGAAGCATGCAGCGGAGCATCGCAACGCGACTACTGCTCTTGTGCGCGTTGTCCGTACCGGCATATGCGGCCGAGTTTCGCTCCGTTGCCGAACTCGCAGTGCTCTATGACGCTCCCTCGCTCAAGTCGATCAAACGCTTCGTGCTCGGCCCGGGCTACCCGTTGGAGGTGCTCGTACGACTGGACAATATGACCAAGGTGCGCGACAGCGGCGGCGATATTGGCTGGGTAGAAAACAAGACTCTGTCGGAAACCCGCACCGTGATTGTGAACGCGGCCAATGCCGAAGTACGGGCCAACCCGGCGCCTGATGCGCAAGTGGTGTTTCGCGCGGACAAGGGGCTGTTGCTCGAAGTCGACGAGACTCTTTCCAATGGCTGGGTGAAGGTTCGCCACCGCGACGGCGAGAGCGGCTACATCAGGACCGGCGCCGTGTGGGGCCTTTGACCCGTGGCCTCGCAAGCCATCGCCCCCAGTGTTCCGTTCGATAGGCGCTCCCCGTGAAGCTCGCCATCCTCGGTTGCGGCGCGTGGGGTACTGCGCTCGCTATCGCGTTTGGTGAACGGCATGACGTCGTCCTGTGGGGACGCGACGCCGCGCAGGTTGAAGCGTTGCGGGCAACGCGCCAAAACCAGCACTACCTCCCCGGCGCCACCCTGCCTGCCGGAGTTCGTCCGTCAGCCGATCTTCCTGTTGCCGTTGCCAATGCCGATTTGATCCTGGCGGCGGTGCCCACCAATGCGTTGCGCCAGACCTTGCGCGCACTGAAAACGACAGTCTCACCGGGCGCTCTGGTATGGGCGTGTAAAGGCTTCGAGCAGGCGAGCAGCCGGCTCCCGCATCAGATCGTTCAAGAAGAAATCGGGGGGGCTCATTCCTGTGGCGTTTTGTCGGGTCCCAGTTTCGCAAAGGAAGTGGCCGAAGGAAAACCGGCCGCATTGACCCTCGCTTCCAGCGACGGTCAATTCGCACGAGCGGCTGCCCATGAATTGCACGGTCCACGGCTACGCGTGTACTCGAGCGGCGATGTCGCCGGCGTAGAGCTGGGCGGAGCGTTGAAGAATGTGATCGCCATTGCGGTTGGCGTCTCCGACGGCCTCGAGCTGGGCAGCAACGCCCGCGCCGCGCTGATCACACGCGGACTCGCTGAGATGAAGCGGCTCGGCGTCCAATTAGGCGGGCAACCCGAAACCTTTACCGGGCTAACCGGCTTGGGTGATCTTGTGCTGACCTGCACGGGTGACCTTTCGCGCAACCGCCGCGTCGGCCTGGCGCTGGCGAAAGGCCAACCACTTGCCAGTGTTCTGACGCAATTAGGTCATGTCGCGGAAGGTGTGTTCACCGCGCCAGAGGTAAGGCGCATCGCTGCCAGCCTGAATGTCGACATGCCCATCACCGAGGCGGTCTGCGCGTTGCTCGACGGCCGGGTATCAGCGGCGGAAGCGGTCGCCGAATTGATGCGCCGCGACCCCAAGGCCGAACAGCAGTCGATGTCGTAAAGGACTCCGTCGGGGCCCGCCGAATAACTCGCGCAAGCAGCGGGCGTCGACCATCGGCAATGCCCGATGCGGGAAGTGACAACGGCCATTGCCCCGCTACGCACCGCCAGGAAATCCTAATTGGCGCCATCCTTCATAGACTAGAACTGCCGCGGCGTTAGACAGATTCAGGCTGCGCGACTCCGCCCGCATGGGCAGTCGCAATCTTTGCGCGACGGGAAATTCCTCGAGCACGTCTTTCGGTAGACCGCGCGTCTCAGGACCCAGCACAAACACGTCACCGGCCTCGAATCGCAAATCGGCGTAGCAAATCGCCCCTTTGGTCGTCACGGCGAACAGCCTTTGTCCAGCGAAACCTTCGCGGCAGACGGCCCAGTGCTCGTGTACCCGAACGTCCGCGAACTCGTGATAGTCCAGGCCGGCGCGGCGCATCTTTGCGTGGTCGAGGGGAAAACCGAGTGGCTTTACCAAATGCAAACGCACACCGGTATTGGCGCACAGCCGAATGATGTTGCCGGTATTGGGGGGAATCTCGGGTTGGTAGAGAACCAGGTCGAACACGGTGTCAGACGCTTATCGCGGCCTCAATGGGCAAAGCCCGCTGCCGGCGGGCGAGGAAAGTCGTGATGCGGCAAAGCCGCGGAACACCCTGCACATAGGCCTCGCCTCACCCACTTCGAGAGCGCACGGCGCAAGCTTGCGCCCTCGCCGTGCGCCGGCCGCCGGCGAGCGCTTGATTATTGAGCTGTTGTTTAGCTTATTTGCAGCGAAAATTGACAAGTGCCGAAGCTTTCTTGAAGATGACTAAAATTCTACCGGCAAGAGGCTTTCATGATTCAGATCTCGTTGCGTGAAGTGGTTCCTGTGCCGGAAGCGACGCCGCTTTTCGCCGTCGAACGGGTCGAAGCGTTATTCGAGCTGCCGTTCAACGAGCTCTTGCACAGGGCGCAGACGACGCATCGGCAGCACTTCGATCCCAATGAAGTGCAACTGTCGACGCTGCTGTCTATCAAGACCGGAGGCTGTCCCGAGGACTGCGCCTATTGTCCGCAAGCAGCACGCTATCACACCGGGGTGGAAAATGAGGCGTTGCTCACGCTCAGCGAGGTGGTAGCGGCGGCCCAGGCCGCAAAGGCCAGTGGGGCGACTCGCTTCTGCATGGGCGCGGCTTGGCGCGGACCAAAGCAGAAGGACCTTGAGCCGGTGCTCGGCATGGTGAAGGCAGTGCGTGCCCTGGGCTTGGAGACCTGCGCCACACTGGGCCTGCTGAAGGAGGGTCAGGCCGAGCAATTGAAGGATGCCGGCCTCGACTACTACAACCACAATTTGGACACCGCGCCAGAATTCTACGGCGACATCGTGACCACCCGCGACTACCAGGACCGGCTCGATACGCTCGCTCACGTGCGCCGAGCCGGCATGCATGTCTGCTGTGGTGGCATCGTCGGCATGGGCGAATCGCGCCGGCAGAGGGCGGGTTTGATCGCACAATTGGCGAGTCTCGATCCGCCGCCGGAATCGGTGCCGATCAACAATCTGGTGCAAGTGGAGGGCACGCCGCTCTTCGGCACAATACCCCTGGACCCCCTGGAGTTTGTGCGCACGATTGCGGTGGCGCGCGTCACGATGCCGAAAAGCTATGTGCGGCTGTCCGCCGGCCGGCAGGAATTAGGCGAGGCCATCCAGGCACTATGCTTCCTCGCGGGGGCAAACTCGATCTTCTATGGCGACAAGCTGCTCACCACCAGCAACCCCGAAGCGCAGGCGGACCGGGCGCTGATGCAGAAGCTGGGCATCCGTCCACAACTCGTCTGATCGCGCCGGTTCTCATGATCAATTTCGAGTCCCAACTAGCCCGGTTGGAACGCGAGGGTCTGCGGCGTCACCGACGTGTTGTGTCGACTCCGCAGGGTCCATTCACGACCGTCGCCGGCAAAGCGCAGCTCTCCTTCTGCAGCAACGACTACCTCGGCCTCGCCAATCATCCCGCCCTCATCGAAGCGGCGCAGCGCGGTGCGGCCACCTACGGCGTGGGCAGCGGCGCATCGCACCTGGTATGCGGGCACAGCACAGCGCACGAAGAGCTGGAACAGGCGCTCGCCAGTTTTGTCGGCATGCCACGCGCCCTGTACTTCACTTCGGGCTACATGGCTGCGCTGGGCGTCATCCCCGCCCTCGTCGGGCGCGGCGATGCGGTGTTCTCCGATGCGCTTAATCACGCCTGCCTGATCGACGCAATTCGCCTGTCGCGCGCCGACGTCCACCGCTACGCGCACCTTGATCTGAGGCAACTCGAGCACGACCTCGCGCAGAGTAAGGCGAGCCGCAAATTGGTCGTAAGCGATGCGGTATTCAGCATGGACGGCGATCTCGCGCCGGTGCCGCAACTGCTCGTCCTATGCGAACGATACGACGCTTTGCTGCTGCTTGACGATGCGCATGGCTTCGGCGTGCTGGGCAGCGCGGGCCGCGGCATCCTTTCGCACTTTGAACTGCGCTCGGCGCGTACCCTCTACATGGGCACGCTGGGCAAAGCGGCGGGGGTGTTCGGCGCTTTCATTGCGGGCGAAGCGGCGGCCACCGAATGGATTCTGCAGGCGGCGCGGACTTACATGTTCAGCACGGCTGCGCCGTCGCTGCTCGCCGTCGCGCTGCTGGAAAGCTTGCATCTGATCGAGTCGGAAGACTGGCGACGCGTCAGACTCAGGGAGCTCGTCGATCGACTGCGTCGTGGATTGGCGGACCTGCCCTGGCAGCTGTCGCCGTCGGGCACGCCCATCCAGCCGCTGATCGTCGGCGACAACCGGGAATGCTTGGCTCTGCACGAAGCTCTACTGCAGCGGGGTATTTGGGTCCCGGCGATCCGTCCCCCGACGGTGCCGAAGGGAACGGCACGGCTGCGTATCTCCATTTCAGCCGCGCACAGCCCCGAGCAAGTCGATCGCCTGGTCGATGCATTGCGCAGCCTGGCAGCGCAAGCCAACGTGGTCCATGAGCAACGCGCACTATCTGCGCCGTAGTGTCGCGGCTGTGTGGCACCCCTGCACGCAGATGAAGGTGCACGAATCGTTGCCCCTCGTGCCGATCGCGCGTGGCGAAGGCGCATGGCTCTACGACTTCGATGGCCGCCGCTACCTGGACGCGGTCAGTTCGTGGTGGGTCAACTTGTTTGGCCACGCCAATCCGCGCATCAATGCGGCGCTGCACGGCCAGATGGACCGGCTGGAACACGTGATGCTCGCCGGCTTTACCCACGAACCGGTCATTGAACTGTCCGAACGTTTGAGCGCGCTGACCGGCGGCTCGCTGGGACATTGCTTCTATGCCTCCGACGGTGCCTCCGCGATCGAGATATCGCTCAAGATGAGCTTCCATTATTGGCGCAACAACGCAAAGCCGGAGAAGCGCGATTTCCTCGGTCTGCAGAACGGCTACCACGGAGAAACGCTGGGTGCCCTGGGGGTGACTGACGCAGCGTTGTTCAGGGAAGCGTACGCGCCGCTACTGCGCCGAAGCGCGACCGTACCCTCGCCCGACTCGCGGCTCGCCGCGCCGGGCGAGACCGCGCAAGACTATGCCTTGCGCTGCGTCGATGCCTTGGGCCTCTACCTTGAAGAGCACCAGGCGACGACGGCAGCGTTCATTATCGAGCCGCTGGTGCAGTGTGCTGCGCGCATGGCGATGTACCCCGCGGAGTACCTGCGCGCGGCACGAGAGTTGTGCGACCGCTTTGCGGTGCATCTCATCTGCGACGAAATCGCCGTCGGCTTCGGCCGCACGGGCACTTTCTTCGCTCATGAGCAGGCGGCGATCAGGCCTGATTTTCTCTGCCTGTCGAAGGGATTGACAGGTGGCTACTTACCGCTTTCTGTGGTGCTGAGCAGCGATCGCGTGTACGCCGCCTTTTACTCCGACGAAGTGACGCGCGGCTTTCTCCACTCGCACTCCTACACAGGCAATGCCCTCGCCTGCACGGCAGCGCTCGCGACCCTCGACATCTTCGGGGAGGACGACGTCATCGTGGCTAACCGCGGCACAGCGTGTCGCCTGAACGAGCTGACTCGGGTGCTCGCCGGGCATCCGCGTGTTCGCAACTTTCGCAATACCGGCATGATCTGGGCTTTCGACGTAGCGACTGAGGACCCAGGGTTCGCCCGCCGCTGTTTTGCCGCCGCCTTGGAGCGCGGACTGCTGCTGCGCCCCATCGGCAACACGGTCTACTTCATGCCACCCTATGTGCTGGACGATAGCGAATGCCAGCACCTGGTTTCGCGGACGCTGGAACTGCTCGATACCCTGCCATGAGGCGAGGCTACTTCATCACCGGCACCGATACCGGCGTCGGCAAGACCTTGATCGCCTGCGGCCTCTTGCGCGGCTTCGCACGGGCGGGATTTTCCACCGTCGGGATGAAGCCGGTCGCCGCAGGTTGCAGCGAAAGCGCGGCCGGTTTCCTCAATGAGGACGTCGAAGCCTTGCTTCGCTCGAGCAGCGTGCAAGTTGCGCGCGCATCGATCAATCCCTATGCGTTCAGGCTGCCGGTCTCTCCGCATCTCGCCGCGGCGGCAGAGGGCTTGGAGATAGAGACGGGCCCCATCCTCCGCAGTTTCGAGAAGCTGTGCGCAATCGCGGATACCGTGATCGTAGAAGGGGTAGGCGGCTTTCGCGTACCGCTTGGTGCGCATGCCGATGGCGCGGACTTGGCGGCGGCAATCGGTCTACCGATCGTTCTGGTCGTCGGAATGCGACTCGGCTGTCTCAATCATGCACTCCTCACGGTGGAGGCGATCGAGCGGCGCGGCTTGCAGCTGAGCGGCTGGGTCGCCAATCATATCGATCCGCACATGCTGCAACCCGAGTCGAACGTCTCTGCCCTGCTCGAGCGACTAAGGTACCCGTTGCTGGGCACAATTCCTTATCTGCTCGCCCCCGATGCAAGCCGGTTGCCGCTGCGGTTGCCGGACTAGGCCCGCTGTCGTTTGCTTTGCAGACTGTGCGCTACAATGACTGGCCTCTATTCTTGTTCCGCCCATGAGCTACCGTATCCGACCGATGACTGAGGCCGACTGGCCAAGGGTGGCCGAGATCTATCAACAAGGCATCGATACCGGTGAGGCGACCTTTGCGAGGGAGCCACCCGGAAGCTGGCAAGAATGGATACAGAGCCGCGTGTCCGCCTGCAGTCTGGTGGCGGAAGACCATTTGCCGTTGGACGGATGGGCTTCATTGAGTCCCGTGTCAAGCCGGTGCGTCTATGCCGGGGTGGCGGAAGTGAGCCTGTACGTGGCTCACGGCGCGCGCGGACGCGGTCTCGGGAGTCTGCTCATGCAAGCACTTATCGTTAGTGCAGAAGGTGACGACGTGTGGACTCTTCAGGCAGGTATTTTTCCGGAGAACAGTGCGAGCATTCGCCTGCATTTGAAACATGGATTTCGCATCGTGGGCAGGCGGGAAAAAATGGGCAAAATGGCTTTTGGCTCTCACGCCGGACAGTGGCGCGATGTGCTGCTACTGGAGCGGCGCAGTAAAGTCGTTGGCATACACTAAAGTATCCGCTGGCGAATCGGCCGCTTTCGCCGACGCCCCATCCCAGATGCGCCGTACTCTCGATACGGAAGCCATTCTTGAGACGGATCGGCTGCTGCTTGAACCTTTGTGTGAGAAACACGCGGTGCTGCTGTTTCCGGTGGTTTCCGACCCGGGGATGTATCGTTTCATTCCACAGCAGCCGCCCGCGGATTTCGCGGCGCTTGCGGCGCGGTATCGACGTCTTGAAAGCCGATACCCGCACGCAGGCGATGAGGTTTGGCTCAACTGGGCCCTGCGACTGAAGATGAATGGCACCTATCTTGGCCTCCTGCAAGCGACACTGCGCCCGCGCAAGGCGTGCGCCTACATTGCCTACGAAGTGGGCGTGCAGCATCAGCGCAAAGGCTACGCAACCGAGGCGTGCCGCCGTCTGTTGGCGCTGTTGTTCGAGCATGAGGTCGATCGGGTTATCGCGGAAGTCGATTCACGCAACGCTGCGTCCCTCGCATTGCTGCGCCGCCTGAACTTCGGGGAAGATGAGTACCAGGAAAACGCGGATCATTTCAAGGGCGGCCCAAGTCACGAATTCCGCTTTGTGATGACCGCCCCACAATATCGCCAGACCCTGGGCGCTCCCCCGCCGCCCCGTCAATGACCGAGGGCGACCGGCGCTTGGTTCCCGATGCGCGGGCGGTGCGCAGGGCGTTTGAACGCGCCGCCGCAGGATATGACGGCGCGGCGGTGGTGGCGCGCGAGGTTGGCGAGCGGATGCTGGAGCGTCTGCAATACATCAAGCAGGCACCGCGACGCATTCTCGATGCGGGCTGCGGTACCGGGCGAGACACGGCGAAGCTGGCCGCCCACTATCCTGAAGCAGGGATCATCAACCTGGACGGTTCCCCTGCGATGCTTGCCGCCGGCCGTGCAACGGCACCTTGGTGGAAACGCCAACTCCCCTTCTTAAGCGGCAGCGCGGCGCATCAGGTATGCGCTGATCTACAGGCTCTGCCGCTGGCGAACGGAACGATCGACTTCATCTGGTCGAACCTGGCGCTACACTGGTGCGACCTGGACCGCGCTATCACTGAAATGCATCGCGTTTTGCGCACTGATGGCCTGTTCATGTTCACCACGCTGGGTCCGGATACTTTGAAAGAATTGCGCTCGGCTTTCGCCGGACTGGATGATGACATGCACGTGCAGCAATTTATTGACATGCACGACATCGGCGATGCGCTGATCGGTGGCGGTTTTGCGGGCCCCGTCATGGATATGGAGATACTGACGGTCACGTTCGCCGACTTCAACGCCCTGGCGCGCGAACTGAAGGCTACAGGCAGTACCAACCATCTGCCCGGTCGGCGACCCGGCCTGGCCGGTAAACGGTTCTGGCACCGCGCCGCCGAGCGCTATGAGACATATCGCAAGGAAGGCAAGCTGCCCGCGACCGTCGAAGTCATCTATGGTCACGCCTGGAAGCCGGCTCCGAAATCCGTGCCCGGCCGCCAAGTCGTCGAATTCCGTCGCTACCAGCGAGCTTCCGATGACTGACCTGCCGCAGGAAGAATACGCATGTGGCTGACGCGGCTACTTGGCATGACCGCAGCGTTGATGGCGGTCAGCGCATGCGTTAGGCCCGAAGGTGTCATTGTGAAGGACGCCTGGGTGCGAGCCACGGTGCCGGGCCAGGAAGTTGCCGGCGCCTACATGCGCCTCACCAGCGCGCAAGACGCGAAAGTCATCGGGGCGGACAGCCGAATCGCGAAGACCGTCGAATTCCACGCTACAACCATGGACAACAACGTGATGCGCATGCATCGCGTCCCCACGCTCGACTTGCCTGCCGGGCAGACCGTCGCGCTGACGCCGGGAGGCCTGCACATCATGCTGGTGGGACTGTCAACGCCGTTGCGACGCGGTGAGAGTGTGCCGTTGACACTGCACACCTTGGATGCGCAAGGGAAGGAGACCGCGATCGAGTTGAATGCCGCAGTCAGGGACTTCAACTGATCAACGCGCAGTTTGTTGCGCCCGACGCCAAATTCGCGCTTGGTGTTAATTTTGTCCGCTAGAATAAACCCGATCGGGTCCATTGCACGGCCCGGTCCATCCACCCAAGCCAAGGAGAATTAAATGACGATCAAAGTTGGCGAACGACTGCCCGATGGCGTGCTGAGTGAATTTATTGAGCAGGAGACGGAAGCCTGCGCTGTCGGTCCAAATAACTTCAAAGTCGCGGATCTCGTGAAGGGAAAGAAGATCGCGGTATTCGGCTTGCCCGGCGCATTCACACCGACCTGCTCCGCCAAGCACGTACCCGGCTATGTCGCCAATTTTAGCGCGCTGAAGGCGAAGGGTATCGATGAAATCTGGTGTCTTTCCGTCAACGACGCTTTCGTCATGGGCGCTTGGGCTCGCGATCAGAAAGCGGTAGGCAAGATCAGGATGATGGCCGATGGCAGTGCTGAATACACGCGCAAGCTTGGCTTGGAATTCGATCTCACTGGGCGCGGGATGGGCGTGCGCTGCCAGCGCTTTTCGATGCTGGTGGAAGATGGCGTGGTGAAAGCTCTGAATCTTGAAGCGCCGGGCAAGTTTGAAGTGAGTGACGCCCAAACCCTGCTGCAGCAGGTGGGATGACGCGGCTCGATTGACACGAGGCGGTGCATTCCCCTGCGCTCGAGGCGCAACGGCCCGAGCACAGTTTCGCGTTCGACCTGATTCGGGCCGTCGCCATTTTTCTGGTGGTAATGGTGCACGTGTGCGACGGCCGCCTGTTTCACGATTTTTCCGACAAGTGGGCGATCGCGAATCTCCGGGCATCCACTGCGCGCACCGGCGTTCCGCTATTCTTCATACTGAGTGGTGCCTTGATGCTGACCCGAAGCGAGAGTCTCACCCACCTGCTCACTCAGCGAGTGTTGCGGGAGGCAATGATCACTTTCGTCTGGTCGCTTATCTATGGCGGTGCGGGTTTACGTGAAGCACGAAGCGATCCCTGATTGGTTCGCGGAAATGCTGCGCGGCCCAGTGTTCTACCACCTATGGTTTCTTGTCGTCATCAACGGTCTGTATCTCCTGCTACCTCTGCTCCGCCCGCTATTCTTCAATGGTCGGAACACCGTCATCTGGTCCCTGACCGTCCCCTGCCTCGCCATCGGCAGCGCCGTGCCGCTCGTCAACCAAGGTTTTGGCAGCGTCATCATCCGCGCCGGACTGAGTGCCTATCGCGGCAATCGCCTATTTCCTGATGGGGCCCATGCTGGCGCGATTCAGGACGAGTGTCCGGATACACCAGGCGCTGTTGCTGCCGGCCCCGGCATGCCGGTGGAACCCCAGATCCCCCGAGGCCAGGGCGGCTGGCAATCGCGGTGTCGTCCATCGCGATTCTCCTGGCAATGCGTATGCCTGTGCTGAAGCGCTTGGTGGCTTAGGCGCCGGCAGATGCCTAACGTGCCCTAGCTGGGCCAGGCCGACCGCTGCATAGCGATCCCGTGACCTCCGTAAGACCACGCGGTGACCAGATCGCCGGGTTCCAGTCCTCCCAATGCATAAACGCTCAGCGGACTATCGGTCGCCACTCGCGCGAAACCCGCCCAGCCGAGCAGAGCGGCATCGGGATGGCTCTGCGTTGCTAGCACGGGACCAAGAACGCAAAAATCCAATCCCAGGTTCGCTGCCTGGAGCAGCTCTTCGCGGTTATGGCACGATGCACCAACCAACGGAAAGTCCGGGCGGCGTTCAATCTGAATTAGTTGAACGCTCGACAAATGCACTCCATCCGCGCCGAGCATTTTGGCGAGTTCGCCATCGCGGTTGAGCAAGGTCTTCGCTCCGTGCGCTCGGCACCGGGAAAGGACCGCGCCGGCGAAGCGTGCGAGCTGTGCCGGTCGCATGAGCGGTTCGCGGACCTGCACGAGTCGAAGACCCATCGCCAACGCGGCATCCAATCGCTCGAGGAAACGGCGCTCGCCTAATTCCTGAGCGTTGCTAATTGCATAGACCGGGGGAAGGCGAAGCGCCCGGAAGATCGGGGTATTGGCCGGCAGCATGGGTTCAAGCGGCGCTTGCTCCGGGCGCATCCAATTGATGCGCTGATCTTCGCGTCCGTGCGGTTCCCCGAGCCAACGGGTGACACGAAAAAAGTGCAGCCGCACGGTGGCGTGAGGATAAGTGAAGACATGAGTGAGCCAGGGATAGGCCGTCTCTGCATCGATGCCCAACTCTTCATGCAGTTCGCGGACCAGACCTGCGCGAATCGATTCGCCCGCCTCGATCTTGCCCCCCGGAAATTCCCAATAGCCCGCGTACACCTTGCCGGGCGGACGCTCGGCAAGCAGAAAGCTGCCGTCGGGCCGTGTGATCACGGCAGCGCCAACGTCGACGACTTTGGTCGGATCAGCGATGAAAGATGGAGGCTGGGCGACGCGCGGTTTATCGGGATCGGTTGCGCCGTGGTTCAATGGCGTGCCGGGCAGCGTCGGCCGGGCCTCATGCGTCATCCTTCGACCTTCATCCTTGATGCTTCTGCCCTGCCCAGTCACGCGCGAATTGCCAGGCGACACGCCCGCTGCGCGAGCCACGCGTCAGTGCCCAGAGCAGCGCTGCGTTGTGCATCGCTTTCTCATCCCTTACGGGGGTCCCGAAGCGTTCAACCCAATGCTGGACGATGCGCAAGTACTGCTCCTGCGTGAAGGGATAGAAGGAAAGCCAGATACCAAACCGCTCAGATAGAGAAATCTTTTCTTCCACTCCCTCGCCGGGGTGAATCTCCTCACCGATATGACGCGTTTCCAGGTTTTCGGACATGTATTCGGGCATCAAATGGCGGCGATTGCTGGTCGCGTAAATCAACACGTTGTCTGAGGTTCCGGCGATGGAACCGTCCAGCACCACCTTGAGCGCTTTATAGGCGGACTCACTCGCATCGAAGGATAGGTCATCGCAAAAAACGACGAAGTGCTCAGCCCGCAGGGCAACCAGATCGACGATATCCGGCAGATCGATGAGATCCTGCTTATCCACCTCGATCAGGCGCAGACCGCGTTTGACAAACTTGTTAAAGACCGCTTTGACCAAGGACGATTTGCCCGTTCCTCGCGCTCCGGTCAGCAGAACATTATTTGCGGGGCGGCCTTCCAAGAACTGTCGCGTATTGCGCTCAATGATCTTTTTCTGCTCATCGACGTCCTGCAAGTCGGCCAGCATGATGCGATGGGGTTGACGCACCGCTTGTAGGGTGCCTGCACCATTGTGCTTACGCCAGCGAAAGGCCGTCGCTTCCCAGTTCGGGGCCGGCGCGGCTTGCGGAACGATCGCTTCGAGGCGTGCAAGCAGAGACTCGGCGCGGTCGATGAGAGGCTTGAGGTCGGTCATTTCGATTGAGTCTCGTACAGGAGCGCCCAATAATACTGGAAAAGCCGCACGTCGATCCCTGCGGCAAAAGGCGCCACCGCTGCGCGCAATTCGGCTTCGGTGGGAAAGTTCTTGAGCACTTCGAAAGTCTCGCCTGTGTCGAGCCGCCGCAACTGGTAGCTGTTGCCGTTCTCATCAGCGTGCGCAATCGGCGTACTGCTGCCGGCGACATAGTTGTTGTCGATGAACAGGATGCGGGTCGAGCGAGGCAAACGGGCATGCCAGGCCGCAAGAAAATCGGCGAGGCGCGTCCTCGCGATATGCGACCACCAGAAGCCTGCATAGACGGCGTCGAATTCTCCGGGAATGCTTGCCGGTGCATAGGCGTCAGCGCGCAGAAATTGGACTCGGCCCGGCGGGAAGCGCTTGGTGCGCGCGACGCTGAGCACTTCCTCATTCACGTCCGTGGCTGTAACGGATCGCGCCCGTGGCGCGATCACTTCCGTCCAGTAGCCGGTACCACAGGCGATCTCGAGCACCCGGCGCCCCGCCAGATGATCGCCGACCAGTTGCTTCAGCAACGCCAACTCGGCTTGCCTCTCCGGCTTGTGATAGATGCGTTCATACTCGGCGGCTCGCCTGGCGTAGTACTCCTGAAGTTTAGCGGCGTGAGCCATGGATCTTCCGCAAGGCGCCATCATGAGGAGCGCATACCGAACCCGGCGCAAGCGCGTTGCCGGTCGCGAACAGGCGATCTCCGGCACGCCCTAGCTGCGATAGTCGGCGTTGATCGAAACGTAGTCGTGGGAGAGATCGCAAGTCCAGATCGTGCTGGAAGCCTGGCCGCGATGCAGTTCTACGCGAACCGTAATCTCGGCCTGCTTCATTACGCGCTGGCCATCCTGCTCGAGGTAGCTCCGCGCACGCCCTCCCGCCTCGGCCACCAGCACATCGTCCAGGTGCAGGGTGATCTTGCTCACGTCGAGGTCTTCGATGCCGGCATTGCCGATGGCGGCAAGAATACGACCGAGATTGGGGTCCGAGGCGAAGAACGCGGTCTTCACCAGCGGCGAATGACCGATGGCGAAGCCGACCCTGGCACACTCGGCCTCGTTGCTTCCGCCCTCTATCCGGAGGGTAATGAACTTGGTGGCACCTTCGCCGTCGCGCACGATGGCCTGCGCGAGCTCGACCGACACTTCGGTGACCGCGTCTGAGAGCGCAGCAAACTCGGCGCTGCCGACGCCCGCAACGTGCGCGGCGCCGGAGCTGCCGGTAGCGATCAGGATGAAGGAATCGTTGGTCGACGTGTCGCCATCGACCGTGATCCGATTGAAAGACTCATTGGCTGCATGCCGAACCATCGCCTGCAGGGCTGAGGCACTGACCGCCGCATCGGTGGCAACGAAGCCGAGCATGGTCGCCATATTGGGATGGATCATGCCGGCACCCTTGGCGATGCCGGTGACGGTGACCGTGTTGCTGCCCAGTACGATTTGCCTGGATGCCGCCTTGGCTAGCGTATCGGTGGTCATGATCGCTTCGGCGGCATCGCGCCAGTGGTCTTCACGCAGCGCGGCTACACAGGCGGGCAGCGCCGCGGCGATACGTTCCACAGGCAGCGCTTCCATGATCACGCCGGTGGAGAAGGGAAGCACCTGTTCGGCTTTGACTCCCAGCAGCGTCGCCAGCTCGCCACAGATTTTGCGGGCATCCCGCAGGCCAGCCTCCCCCGTACCGGCGTTGGCGTTTCCGGTATTCACGACCAGCGAGCGAACACCGCCGCCACTGTCCAGATGCTCCTTGCACAACAGCACGGGTGCGGCGCAAAAGCGGTTGCGCGTAAACACCCCGGCCACCTGGCTGCCCTCGGCAAGGACCATCACCAGCAAGTCCTTTTTGCCCGGCTTCTTGATGCCTGCCTGGGCAATACCCAATGTGAGCCCCGCAACAGGGCGGAGCTGCTCGGTGGCGGGAGCGCGAAGATTGACTGGCATAGGCGAAAGCGAGGTGCAGGTGGGCGCTAGCGAAGCGGCTGCCATTCTACGCCGTTATCCGCGGGTCGAGTAATACGCCCGGCCGCCATCACCGGGAGAAGACGCCGCGAGGCGGGCGGTGATTCGTGCCCGGTCGCTGTTCGGACCGGGTGCAGTGCCGAGCGCAGCGATCCCGCGCGCCGTGCTACCACAAGCAGATTTCCCGATCGCGGATGCGCTCGGTCCATGCGCCGAGCGTGGAAGGGGTCCTGCCGAGCCATCCTATCGCCTTTTCCGCGGCGCCGGGGAGCGGGGGCTGAGGTGACGATACCCGGCTTCCGCCGAAAAAACAGACGTCTGACCACTGGGCTGCCCGTAGTCACACTAGGTCAGTTTGCCGTGGCACTGCTTGTACTTCTTTCCGGACCCACAGGGACAGGGGTCGTTACGACCGATTTTGCCGCCGCTACGTACAAAGGGTCGGACGACGGGGGCAGGGCGTTCCGCGACTGCCACATCATCGTCGCTTTCCTGCGCCGCCGCACCGCTGGCACCACTGTAGTCGGGGTGCTGATACTGTGCGTTCTTCGGCACCGCCTCCTGAGTCTCGATTTCCTCGGCGACTTCCTGCATTTCCGCTTCGGTACGGACCTGGACGGAAGTCAGTACCGTTGTTACGTCGCGCTTAATGCGTTCCAGCATCGTACCAAACAGCTCGAAGGCCTCACGCTTATATTCCTGCTTCGGATTTTTCTGCGCGTAGCCGCGCAAATGGATCCCCTGGCGCAGGTGATCGAGCGCAGCCAGGTGCTCGCGCCAGTGGTTGTCCACGCTCTGCAACATGATGGCCCGCTCGTAGTGATGGAGGACGTCCTTGTCTACGCTCTCAAACTTCTTCTCGTAAGCGGCGTTGGCTCTGTCCACGACGCGCCCGCGCAGGATTTCGGCATGCAGATCGGGCTCCTCCTTCAGCCACTCTTGAATGGAAATCTGCAGCCGAAAGTCGGACGCTAGCGCCTTTTCCAGACCGGGCAAGTCCCATTGTTCCTCCATGCTTTCCAGTGGAACGAACTGTGTGACCACGCCGGCGAGCACGTCCTCGCGCATGGCACGGATGGTTTCGGAGATGTCCTGAGATTCGAGCAGCTCGTTGCGCTGCTGGTAGATCACGCGCCGCTGGTCGTTTGCGACATCATCGTATTCGAGCAATTGCTTGCGGATATCGAAGTTTCGCGCCTCGACCTTCCGCTGGGCATTCTCGATCACCCGACTGAGCAATGGCGACTCGATGGCCTCACCCTCGGGCATCTTGAGCCGCTGCATCAACGCGGCGATGCGCTCGGAGGCGAATATCCTAAGCAGCGGATCTTCCAAGGAGAGAAAGAAACGGCTCGAGCCCGGATCGCCTTGGCGTCCGGCACGGCCGCGCAACTGGTTATCGATGCGTCGCGATTCGTGACGTTCGGAGCCAACAATGTGCAAACCGCCGCTCGCCAGGACT
>Ga0209118_1000494_pt1 | contig 21708 bp, 22 predicted proteins | sample BlaSpr_A8_Ref_M1_FD_187988 | JGI IMG/M metagenome (GOLD analysis project Ga0209118, IMG submission 187988) | Forest soil microbial communities from Thunder Bay, Ontario, Canada - Black Spruce, Ontario site 2_A8_Ref_M1 (SPAdes) (version 2) | ecosystem: Environmental > Terrestrial > Soil > Boreal...
GCGCGGGACGACATGATCGCTCCCACGGTGTCGTGCAGGAACTTGTCCCCCGTGCTGATCAACGTCTGTACCTGGCTGAAGTCGCACGGGTCAGCAGGTGTGGCGGCGCGGCCGTGCATGTCGCTGCACTGGTCCGGGCTGATCCAGACGAAATTCGGCACCCTGCCCGTTGACAGGTCGGTGCCGAGCTGGCTCAGGTCGACGATCTTCGCCATACGGGCCGGGCTGGACTGCACGTCGAGGTAAGAGACGAACGGGTTGTGCTTGCGCTCGTAGAGCTGATTGCCGCACGCGTGGGCGAGCTTGTTGCCGTTGCAGAGCGACAGCGACTGCATGTATGCCTTCCAGGTCTTGTCCTTGCGCTCGAGCTGGTCGATGACGTTCTGGACGTTGATGGTCTTGTCGGTGTCGTCCAATACCCCGTTGGTGCCGCCCGACGTCGCCGCTATGTAGTTGGGCTGACTCGGATGGCTCACGCCGAAGTAGCTCGTCGCGAGGCCATAGGTATTGGCCGCGGAGTTGATCCATGGCGCATTCGGGTTGCCGATCAGGCTGTTGTAGCCGGTGTTTTCCATCATGATCACGAACACGTGCTGCGTTCGATTTTGATCTGAGCGGTTCGAATCGGCGGCGACCGAACCCGACCCCACGATCATTGCGAGCACCGCTCCGAACCCGGCAAGAGCGATTCTTCTTCGCATCACATACCCCCCAAGCGAATAAACCACCGGCGCGTCCCTAGCGCGCTCCGGCCACGAGTCTAGCGCAGCCCCGGCTTGACACCAAATTTCGAATGGAGTTCAGGAACTCGCTCAAGAATCAACCTGGGGTAGGGAGCTCGGACCGAGATTGCCTCGGCCCGAGCCGGCGCCTAATCCTGTTCCTGTTCCTGTTCCTGTTCCTCGCTGTTGGACATCGCGAACCAGACGAATGCACCGTTTGCTCGTGTCAGCCCGACGAAGACCTCGGGGTCCTTGCAGGGGTGCGGCAGGACCACCCTGGTATTGATCGTCGCGTCACCTGCGGGATTGGTTGGAAACGTTCCTTTGGTCAGGTTGGCGACACGATGGTGCGACGTGATGCAGCTGACGGTCACGCTGAAAGCTGGGATCGGGTTGCGCGGCGGTGTCAGGGTCGGAATGATCAGACCCGTGACCCGCACCGAAACGTTGCCGTGACGGTCCACACTCCCGACGCCTGAGCTGATCACCCACGGCGCGCCACCCGGGAGCATTCCGCGATCATTCGCCTTCTGAGCCAGGGCCACCGCGGCGCTCACCCCGGTCATCGAATCGAACTCGATCAGCTTGTTGCCCTCGCTCGCTGCGACGCTGACGCCAGTCGCGCCGAGCAGGCTGAACGCACTGACCAGTGCCACCAAAAGTCTCCGAAAATTGGCCATCGCCAAAGCCTCCATTGAGCCCACCGCCAACGCCTACAGATACGGGCGGCAGTTACGCAGCGCAAGGTTTTGGGGCCCAAAACCGTTGAAGAGGCAGAAGGGAAGACATTGGCCATAACAAATCCCCCAAGGAGCAAGGCCTCTTCCACCACCGTCCCCCATCCACTACTCGTGAGGTCTTCGCTTCAACCGCCCCGGCGAGCCCCCTTCCTAACGTGCTCGCCGGGCTCCGGGGGGTTCGGTATTAACTCCCCAGCCGATTCCAAGATTTCTCTGGTAAGTTCGAATCGTGGTTTCTGATCCCGCCGACGCTATCGAGCAGCGCGACCTGGGCTTGCAGAGGCTGCGCGACCTCACCAGGATCTGCTTCTTCTGGGCTGCCGGGCTGCTGGGGTTGTTCTCGGTCGTGGCAGCGGTGACCATCCCGGGCTCGACTCAGAACAACACGAGCGCCTCCACCAACCCCGTCAACCTGTCGGTCGCGCCGACCAGGGAGAACGACGACGACCATCAGACGCTTCAAGGACCCGCCACGGGGTCGTTCCAGCCAGCAAACGGCCGCCCGGTGGCCGTCTCAGGCGGCTCGCACTAGCCGCTCGAGGCGATGACCGCCGCGGTCGCGGCTGAGGACGCGGCCGCATCCCGAGCGAACAGGACCAGCAGGTACCAGCCCAGCACGACCAGCAGCGGCAGGTCCGGCAGTTCGATTCCGCCCGGCTCGATCTCGACCTGACCCTCCACCTTCAGCAGCCCTTGGTGGCTCTTGAAGTGCACGACCGGCTGGCCCTGTGCGTCGATCCAGTCCCACTGCGAGTGCCAGAAGTTGGCGGCAGCGAAACGCACGTGAGGGCCCCACGCCAGGTCGAGGGTGCCGCCACCCCCCCAGCCGGGTTGAAACGTCGCGATGTTGTCATCCGAACCGGGCAAGCGAACTGTGATTCGTGGATGCCAGAAGCCTTCCCGCTTGAACGTCCAGCTCTGACCTGCGGTCTCGGCGGTGGCCAGCGATGCCCGATTCCAACGCAGGGTGCCTACGACCTCGACACCGGCCGTCAGGTCGAACTCCTGCTTGAGGCGCGCGGGCTGAACCCACACGAGCTCCCCGAGCGCGAACTCCTTGATCGTCTTCATTGACCCACCAGCCGGATCGTCCAGAAGTCTGACGACAGGCCGGGCTGGATCAGGTACGAATAGGGCAGCGTGAAGTAGCCCTTCATGCCCCAGGTCGCGCCCCAAGAGTTGCGAACCAGGAACCACTGCGCCGCATCGTCGTAGCCGACCGCCATCACCGCGTGCCCGCCCACTGGCCGCTCACCCCAACCAGGCATCGGCGCGTGGCCGGACTTCGCGACCGTCGCGCTCTCGAAGCTCTGGTAGACGGTGAAGCCGAAGACGAACGGATAGCCCGACGCCAGGCATCCCTTCATCTGGTTCAGGTCCTGCACCAGGCTCTGGTACGACACCGCGCGGTCTACCAGCGCGTCCGTGTACGCGCGGGCCGGCGGCCTGGTCGCGAACTTTGCGATGCGATACGGCCACTCGGGCTCGGGACATACGCCGAGGCTCGCCACCGACTTGATGCCGTCCCGGATCTGCGCGCCGCAATCGATCCGCACCGTGCCTTCGATCACGCGCTCGTTGTAGTAGATGAACAGGCGAGACGGGACGAAGTCCGTCAGCCTCTGTTTCTTGCGGTCGAACTCGATGGCGGCTCCGATCGCGTTGGCCGTGCAGCTGCCGAGCTGACCCTGGTTGTAGACGGGGGGGCAGCGCCGGCGCAGGTCGGCGCGCGGTGGGAGAGCGGCTAGGAATTGGGTCGGAGCCGCGTACAGGTGGTCGCGTTGATCGGGCTGGTCGGGAATCCACCCGTACTTGGCGATCTTGCGTGGCCTTGCCATGTCACAACCTCCTACAGATAAGCCCAGCTCGCCACGCTTGGCGACCGGCCGATGAAGACGTTCACGCCTCGCGTGAAGCGATGCCCTTCGAGTGCGATCGCCGTCGCGCGCGTATGGCCCTCCATGAGCACGAGGTGGCCGTCGGGCCGCGCCAGGCAGATGATCTCGGGCAGCTTCGGGGGAGGGTTGGATTCGCAGATCCGCAGCGCGAGCGCCAGCACGAGCATGTTCGTCATGTCGCCAGTGAACACGTGCCCAATGTTGGACGCGCCCTCCGCGACCTTGCGAGTCACCGGCGCCAGCGTTGTCCACGCGGCATGGCCGTTCGCGTACAGCAGCTCGCCGACCTCGTGGCTGGACAGTCGCGCCCGCCGCCAGCCCACATCGTTGGCGAGGCCCTCGAAGCTCTTGATTCCGACCCCGAACCCGTGCGTCTTCACGATGATCCGGCGGCGCAGCTGGTTCTGGTCGGCGTCTCGCAGGTTCGGCGAGCGCGCCGCCTTCAGCGCCAGCGCGAGGTACACCGGGTTGGCCGGCTCGCCGGCGAGATATTGCTGAAAACCAACTGACTCGATCTCAGCCTGCAGCCAGGCCAGGATCACCTGGTCTTCTGTCGCCAGGCCGAGGTCCTCCATCGCCGGAAAGCCTATCTCCCTCCCCCTTCAGTGGCCATATCTCCCTCCCCCGCCAGGGGGAGGGTTGGGGTGGGGGGCGATCGAATCCCTCAAACTATTCGGACAATGCCGACTGCCCACAAATGGGTCTATCACTTCAGCGAGGGGTCCGCCAAAATGCGCGACTTGCTCGGCGGCAAGGGCGCGGGCGCGGCCGAAATGACTCGCGCCGGCATGCCTGTTCCGCCCGGCTTCACCATCACCACCGAGGCCTGCCGCGAGTACCTAGCGCGCGGCGGCAAGTTCCCGGAGGGGCTGTGGGAGCAGGTCACCCGGTCGCTAAAGACCCTCGAGCGCAAGGCCGGCAAGCGCTTTGGCGACCCGCAAGACCCGCTGCTGGTCAGCGTTCGCTCCGGCGCCAAGTTCTCGATGCCCGGGATGATGGACACCGTCCTCAACCTCGGCCTCAACGAGGAGACCGCCAGAGGCCTCGCCGCCCTGACCAAGAACGAACGGTTCGCCCTCGACTCGCGGCGCCGGTTCATCCAGATGTTCGGCAAGACCGTGAAGGGCATCGACGGCGACAAGTTCGAGCACGCGCTGCGGCAGGTCAAGAAGCAGGCGCGCGTCAAGACGGATCCGGAGCTGACGGCGCCCTACCTGAGAAAGCTGATCGACCGCTACCTCGCCATATATAAGGAAGAGACCCACCACGAGTTCCCGTCCGACCCGGTGGTCCAGCTGCGCGAGGCGATCGAGGCGGTGTTCAAGTCATGGAACACCGATCGCGCGAAGACCTACCGCCGCATGGAGCGCATCCCGGACGATCTCGGCACCGCCGTCAACGTGCAGATGATGGTGTTCGGCAACATGGGGAAGACGTCCGGCACGGGCGTCGCCTTCACCCGCAACCCGATCACCGGCGCCAAGGAGCTGTACGGCGACTACCTCGTCAACGCCCAGGGCGAGGACGTGGTCGCGGGCGTGCGCGACACCGAGCCGATCAAGGCGCTCAAGCGCCACATGCCCAAGGTCTACGCCGAGTTCGAGGGCTACGCCCGCAAGCTTGAGAAGCACTACCGCGACGTGCAGGACCTCGAGTTCACCATCGAGCGCGGCAAGCTCTGGATGCTGCAGACGCGCTCGGCCAAGCGCACGGGTGAGGCCGCGGTGAACATCGCGGTCGACATGGTCGCCGAGCGGCTCATCACCAAGAAGGACGCCGTCGCCCGCATCGAACCTCGCCAGCTCGAGCAGCTTCTGTTCCCTCGAGTCGACCCCAACGCCAAGGTCCAGGCCCTCGCGCGTGGCGTGCCCGCTTCGCCGGGCGCCGCGTCCGGAGGGGCCGTGTTCGACGCCGACACTGCCGTGGAGTGGGGCAAGGCGGGCAAGGCAGTGATCCTCGTCCGCGTCGAGACCAACCCCAACGACGTGCACGGCATGGTCGAGGCGAAGGGCATCCTCACGCAGACCGGCGGCACCGCCAGCCACGCGGCCCTGGTCGCGCGCGGCATGGGCCGGCCGTGCGTCGTCGGCGCGAGCTCCATCGATGTCGATGTTCGCAAGCGCATGTTCTCGGCCAACGGCACGACCATCAAAGAGGGCGAGGAGATCACGATCGACGGCACCACCGGCGACGTGTACGTCGGCATCGTGCCCACGATCGAGGCCCAATCGCTCAACAAGCACCGCGCCGCGAGCGCGATTCTCAAGTGGGCGGACACTTTCCGCCGGCTCGAGGTGTGGGCGAATGCGGACTACCCGCGCGACGCGATCAAGGCGCGCGAGAACGGGGCGCAGGGCGTCGGCCTGTGCCGCACCGAGCACATGTTCATGGAGCAGGATCGACTGCCCATCGTCCAGAACATGATCATGGCCACCACAACCGAGGACCGCGAGAAGTACCTCGCGCAGCTGCTGCCCATCCAGCGCGGTGACTTCGAGGGCATCTTCAAGGCGATGGCCGGCCTGCCGGTGATCATCCGGCTCATCGATCCGCCGCTGCACGAGTTTCTGCCCAGCCTCGAAGAGCTGATCCGCGAAACGACCGAGCTCAGGATCACGGGCAAGAACGCGGCGCGCTTGAAGCGGCTAGAAAAGGTCATGGCGCGCGTCGAGGAGCTGCATGAAGCGAACCCGATGCTCGGCTTGCGCGGAGTCAGATTGTCAATCCTGTTCCCAGAGATCACCCGCATGCAGGTGCGCGCGATCATGGAGGCGGCCGCCGACCTGCGCAAGAGAAAGGTGGATGCGAGGCCCGAAATCATGATCCCGCTCGCTGGCACGCTGGCCGAGATGAACTTCGTGCGCGCCGAGCTCAAGCCGGTCGCCGACCTGGTGCAGAAGGAAAAGGGCGTGAAGGTGCCGTACAAGTTCGGCACCATGATCGAGATCCCACGCGCGGCGTTGACCGCGGGCGAGATCGCAACCGTCGCGGAATTTTTCTCCTTCGGCACCAACGACCTCACGCAGATGACGTTCGGCTACTCACGCGATGACGCCGAGCGGCACTTCATCGTCAAGTACCTCGAGCGAAAGATCCTGCCGCGCAACCCCTTCGAGACGATCGACGAGAACGGAGTCGGGCGCCTGATGGCGCTGGCCGTGACCGAGGGTCGCAAGACGCGGCCGAAGCTCGAGGTGGGAATCTGCGGCGAGCACGGCGGCGACCCGGACTCGATTCACCTCTGCCACAAGCTGGGCCTGAACTACGTCTCGTGCAGCCCGTTCCGCGTCCCGGTAGCACGCCTGGCAGCAGCCCAAGCCGCCATCGGGGATATGTCACCTCCCCACTAGTGGGGAGGTCCGGCCGCTTGCGGCCGGGGTGGGGAGGTGGAGAATGCAACAGTGAAGGGTCCAAGTCTTTCTGGATTCCGAGATAAGTTCAAAGGCCAGCTCATCGGCCCCGACGATCCCGAGTACGACCAGGCCCGGGTCGTGTGGAACGCGATGGCCGACCGGCGCCCTGCCCTGATCGCACGCTGCGACGGCGTCCAGGACGTGATCGCGGCGGTTCGCTTTGGGCGCGACCAGGATCTGCGGATCGCGGTGCGGAGCGGGGGCCACAGCGTCGCCGGGCTATCGACTTGCGACGGAGGCATCGTCATCGACCTGTCGCGCATGCGCGGTCTGGCCATCGATCCCAAGCAGCGCGTGGCTCGCGTCCAGGGAGGCGCCCACCTCTCGCAGCTTGACCAGCAGACTCAGGCCGTCGGGCTTGTCTGCCCGGTCGGTGTGATTGGGCACACAGGTGTCGCGGGCCTGACCCTCGGCGGGGGCATGGGCCGCCTCCAGCGCAAGCACGGCTTCACAATCGACAACTTGCTGTCGGTCGACCTGGTCACCGCCGAAGGCCGGCAGCTGCATGCGAGCAAGGACGAGAACGCAGATCTCTTCTGGGGCATCCGCGGCGCCGGCGCGAACTTTGGCGTAGTGACCTCATTTGAGCTGCGGCTGCATCCGCAAGAGCCCACCGTGATGCAGGGCTGGGTCGCCGCTCCTATCGAAACGAGCCGCGAGGTTGGCGCCCTGGTGCGCGAGTTTCTGGCGAGCGCCCCGGATCACATTTTTGTGAACCTGAGTCTCGGCATCGCTACCGATCCGCCTTTTCCGCCGGAGCTGGCCGGCGCACCGATCATCGTGCTCGGCGCCACGCACTCGGGATCGCAGGACGACGCCGAGCGCGATCTCCAGCCACTGCGCAAGGGCCTGGACTGGTCGGCCGATACCTTTGCGCCGAAGCCATACCTTGCCGTTCAGGGGATGAGTGATGAGGCGATGTCGTGGGGTCATCGCTTCTACATGAAGAGCGGATTCGTCGGCGACCTGAGTGACGAGATGCTCGCCGTCTGCGCCGCGGAGGGCACGGACGTTCCTGCGGGCGGCGATTGCAGCCTCTCCTTCTGGGCGATGGGAGGAGCGATCAGCCGTGTGCCGGACGAGGGCTCCGCCTTCACAGGGCGCACCGCAGCCTGGTGGCTGAGCGCGGAGGCGATGTGGGACGAACCCGCGCACGATGCCTCGCACATGACGTGGGCACGCCGCGCAATGGGAGCGCTCAGGCCATACACGATGGTGGGCGAATACGTCAACGATGCGGTGGAATCGGACGTTGCATCAGTGCGCGCGATCTACGGAAACGAGAAGTACGACCGCCTCGTCGCACTCAAGCGGACCTACGACCCCGATAACGTCTTCCGGCTGAACCAGAACATCCGCCCCTAGCTGTTCCTGTCGCTAAATTGGTCCCTTACGGTCGCCTGGATTGGCCCATCTGGTAGCCGGCCAGGAAAGCTAGCGACGCCAGCATGATCGCCATCGGCACATCGGCTTTCGCCGGGGAATAGCCGGTCACCCCAATCAGGCTGGCCACGCTCACGACCATGACCCATATCGCCGACAGGATGGCGACGATCCGCGCCACGCCCAGCGCTCCCGACCACGTCTTGCGCTCCAGCAATTCCTTCACCGTGACCCTCCCTTGACTGAGTTGCCACCAGTCTAGAAGTGTCGGAGCCACCCCTGACATCCGTCACCCCACTTTCACGGCCGCCGTCACTTCCCGGCGGCCGCTCCCGGACCTAAGCTGACACGGATGACCAATCTCGATCGCTGGACCCGCTTGGGACGCTGGTTCATGGCGGCCTGGGCCCTGTTTGGACTCCCGACTGCCGTCTCGATCATTTTGGCCGGGTTCAAGCCCGAATACGTCGCCGTCACATGCGGTTTCGTGCTGTGGGGCGCCATCTGGATGTGGCTCTGGCTGCGGGCCATCGGTCGAAGCCACGCGGCCGAGGTGGTTGGACTGATCGGGATCACCGTGATCCTGACCACATTCACGCTGGTGCAGCCGTCGCCCGCGGGCTCGCTACTCGTCTTCTCTTTCATCGTCGCGGGCGTGATCTTTCCTCTGCGGCGCGCGCTCTGGGTGCTGGGCGGGTTGACCGTCCTTCAGGTCGCTCTCGAGCTCATCAGGCTCTCGGACCTGCCCACCACTCTGAACGCCCTGATCAACAGCATCCTGGTCGGGGGTGTCGGCATCGGCGCCAGGCTCCTCTGGCAGTCCTACCGTGAGCTGGTCGCGGCCCGCGAAGAGATCGCGCGCCTCGCGGTGAGCGAGGAGAGGCTGCGTTTCTCGCGTGACCTGCATGACCTCCTGGGCCAGAGCCTTGCAGTGCTCGTGCTCAAGAGCGAGCTCGTCGCCAAGCAGCTGCCATCCGGCACCGACGAGTCGATTCGCCAGGAGATGCGGGACCTCGCGCGCGTCGCCCGGAAGTCGCTCAATGACGTGCGCGAAGCGGCCGCCGGCTACCGCCGGCCCAGCCTGTCGATGGAGATCGGAAACGCGCGCAGCGCTCTTCGAGCGGCCGGAATCGGGCTCCGGGTCGAAGACACGCTCGGCCGGGTGGCGGCCGAACAGGATTCAGTGCTCGCCTGGTGCGTACGAGAGGGAGTGACCAACGTCCTCAAGCACAGCGGGGCGGAAAAGTGCCTGCTGCGCCTTTCGCGAGACGATGGCGATGCGACCCTTGAGCTCGTCGACAACGGCCACGGAGCCGCGACGTTGGACGGTGGCGGAATCGGGCTGGTCGGCCTGCGAGAGCGGGTTGAGCTGGCAGGCGGACACTTTGACGCGAAATCAGATCCCAGCGGGGGGCTCCGCTTGCGAGTGGTACTCCCGGCTGGACTGCCGGCGCCGAGCGAGCTGCCCGTCGGTTGATCCGCGTCCTGATCGCCGAGGACCAGGCGATGATCCGCGGCGCCCTGGCCGCGCTGCTCGCGACGGAGTCGGACATCGAAGTGGTGGCGCAGGTCGAGCGCGGCGATCGGGTGGTCGAGGAAGCGCTGCGGTCCAAGCCGGATGTCGCGCTGCTGGACATCGAGATGCCCGGCCAGGACGGCATCACCGCCGCCGCCGAGCTTCGCGCGCAGCTTCCTAGCTGCCGCGTCCTCATTCTCACCGTCTTCGGACGCCCGGGCTACCTGCGCCGCGCGGTCGACGCGGGTGTGAGCGGGTTCATGCTCAAGGACGCGCCGCCTGACGAGCTCGCTTCGGCGATCCGGCGGACGTCCAATGGGGAGAGGGTGATCGACCAGCAGCTCGCGGTCGCGGCCTTGAGCGAAGGTTCGAGCCCGCTGACCTCGCGCGAGCGCGACGTGCTCTCGATGAGCGTGCGCGGCGCGAGCGTCGAAGAGGTCGCGCGCTCCCTGCACCTCACCAATGGGACGGTGCGCAACCACCTGTCGATCGCGATCCAGAAGCTCAACGCCCGCAACCGGGTGGAAGCGGCGCGCATCGCAGAAGAAAAAGGCTGGCTGTAAGCAACCCCCCTCCCCCCTTCAGGGGGGAGGGTCGGGGAGAGGGGCGAGGAAGCAAGTAAAGCGCTGACAAAAGTCACCTTCCCCCACTGACCCGCCTCAGCCCAAAGTCATGACCCCTGCGACTGTCTGAAAACTTCCTTTCCCGCGACGCTGATGTCATCGCGAAAAGCGAAAAACATCAGGAGAAAGGAAGCCATGAACGAAATCGTCAGGAACCTCATCCGCAGGAAGCTCCGCAGCTTTCTGACCATCAGCGGCATCGTGATCGGGATCGTCGCCCTCACCACGATGGGCGCGCTCGCCAACAACTTCAACGCCCTGCTCGACGGCGGCGCGAAGTACTACGCCGGCTACGTCCCGGTCGGAGACGCAAATTCCAACGGCGTCACCAGCGGTGCGGTTCTCCCGCTCACCAAGGCCGCTGAAATCCAGGCGGTGCCCGGTGTCGCGCGGGTGTTCCCGACGATCACCGTGCAGGCCAAGCCTGGCTCGCTGCAGGTCGTTAGCCTGGGGCTGGCGGACTACATCTCGAGCTACGAGCCCGCCGAAAACGCCTACTCTGCGCTGCACACCACATTCGCCAGCGGTCGCACCATCGACACGACCGCCAGCGGTGAGATCCTGCTTGGTTCGACGGTTGCCGCCGAGTTCAACAAGAAGGTCGGCGACAGCATCACCCTTCCCGTCAAGCCGGCCGACGCCAACGCCGACTTCACCCAGCACACCTACACGGTGGTGGGAATTCTCAACAAGACGCTCACCGCCCCCGACTCCGGCGCATTCGTCAGCCTGGCGGACGCGCAGCAGCTGTTCAAGGAGCAGCTCCCCGTCGCGCTGCAGACAAACCTCGACATCACCCAGTACGCCGCGGGCTTCGACGTCTACGGGACGCCCGGCACCAACCTCGACACACTCTCCGATCGCATCAACGCCCAGGTCACCGGCGTCAAGGCCGCGAAGCCCAGCAAGCTGGTGGCGGCACTGGTTGCGGGCGGCGCGCTGTTCACCGAGATCACCATGGCCGCCGCAATTCTGGCGCTGGTCATCGGTGGCCTCGCCGTGATCAACACGATGATCATGGCCGTCAGCGAGCGGGTCCGCGAGATCGGCCTCAAGAAGGCGATCGGCGCCACCACCAAAGCGGTGATGCGCGAGTTCCTGTTCGAATCGAGCTTCATCGGGCTGATCGGCGGCGTGATCGGATTCGGCCTCGGGTTTGCCGTCACGACGCTCATCAATGCGGGCATGCCCGCCTCGCAGGGCGCCATCTTCCTCGTCACGCCAGGCCTGGCCGCGCTGTGCATCGGCTTCGCGCTGGCCCTCGGCACCGTCGCCGGCATCATCCCCGCATTCCGCGCCTCCCGGATGGACCCGGTCGCGGCTCTGCGGTCCAACTAAGAAATTCAAGAGATAGGAGTGATTCAGATGATCCAGATCGACCAGCTCAGCAAGCACTACAAGCAGGGCAAGACCGTCGTCCGCGCGCTGGACGAGGTCAGCCTGACCATCGACTCGGGTGAGTTCGTTGCGATCGTCGGGCGCTCGGGCTCGGGCAAGACCACGATGCTGGACAGCCTCGGGCTTCTGCTCCGCCCGACCAGCGGGCGGGTGATCATCGACGGCACCGACACCAGTGGGTTGAAGGACGACCAGAAGGCGCGATTGCGCGGCTCCAAGATCGGCTTCATCTTCCAGGAGTACAACCTGCTGCCGACCCTGACCGCGCTTGAGAACGTGATGCTCCCGCTGCGCTACGCGTCAAAGCCGAAGGGAGATCGCGCCTGGGCGCAGGCGCTGCTCGCCGAGGTCGGCCTCGAGGACCGCATGCACAGCCGCCCGGACCAGATGTCCGGTGGGCAGCAGCAGCGCGTCGCGATCGCTCGCTCGCTGGTCAACCGGCCATCGTTGGTGCTGGGCGACGAGCCGACGGGCGCTGTGGACACCGAAACAGCCCAGCAGCTCGCGGGCATCATGCGTCGCCTCAACCGTCAGCACCAGGTCACCTTCGTCATCGTCACGCACGATCTCGACCTCGCGGCCGAGACCGACCGCGTGATCAAGCTCAAGGACGGCAAGGTCATCTCCGACGAAACCACCGCGCCGGCCAGCGTCGCGGTCTGAGATCAATCGCTAGGGTAAGCGGCGTGATCGTCAACGTCTGTCCCGCGGCGGTCACGCCCGCTTCGCCCGACCGAGTTTGGGAAGTCCTGACCACCCCGGAGCGATTCGGCGAGTGGCAGGACGCGACTTTTGTTTCAGCCGATCCCCTGGGGCCGGTGAAGCCGGGCCAGACGATTCATCTCGCGGCGCGCGGGTTCGGCCGCCGCTGGCCCGTCTCGATCGACGTCGTCGATGTGGACCCGCAGCTCCGGTGGATCGATTTCCGCGTGTACCTGCCGTTCGGCGTCGAAAACCACGAGCACGTGACGCTGACCGAGACGAAAGAAGGCGGCACGCTCGTCCGGTTCAATTGAGACTTTCACCTCCCGCCCGGGTGGCGGGGCCGGCTCGTCGCGCTCGTATTCGGCCGTGAGCTGAGGCGCGGACCCGAAGCATCGCTAGGCGACCTGATCCGCGCCGCCGAAAGCTAGTAATTCCCTCTCCCCCAAGGGGGAGAGGGCGAGGAAGAAGGCCTAGTGCGGCCCCCGCGACTCTGCCTCTCGCGACCGCCGCCAGTGCTCCTCCGCCGCCGGCGCATCCCCGCGAAGCTCAGCCACCCGCGCCAGCGCCCGCCACGTCCACCCCGGCAGCTGCCGATCCCCCAGCTCCTCGGCGATCCGGATCGCGTACCGCAAATCCTCCTCGGCCTCATCCAGCTGCCCCAGCTCCCGCTTCGCGATCCCGCGCGCCGCCCGCGCGTCAGCCATCTCCCACCGCGCCCCGAGCTCGGTGAAGATCGCGATGCCCCGATCGAACCACGGCAGGGCCTCCTCGTGGCGGCCCAGGTCGTCCAGCACTCGACCTCTCTGCACCGACGTGTTCGCGACGCTGAACTGGTCGCCAGTCTCCTCCGCCAGCGCGCTCGCCTCGTCGATCAGCTTCAGCGCCCCCTCGAGATCCTTCATCTCGCTCCGGTTGATCGAAAGCGCCGTCAGTGCGCGCACCCGCGCCCAGTGATCTTTCGGACCGACCAGCGCGAGGGCTCGCCTCCAGATCACCTCCGCCTCGTCGAATCGCTCGCGCGTCCACGGCACCCAACCGGCGAACAGCAGCGTCCGCACGATGGCCATCGTGTCGCCCAGCTTCTCTGCAGCGCGCAGCGACCGATCCAGCAGCTTCTCCGCCTTGTCCACATCGGCCTCGAAGTTGATCGCGATGTCGCCCAGGAAGCGCAGCGCGAGGGCCAGGGCGAACGAATCGTCGTGAGCCTCCGCCAGCTTTACCGCGCGGTCCAGTGCCTCGCCCGCCAGGCGATATTCGCCGAGCCAGTAGCGCGCTTCGCCCAGGCCCGCCAGCGCCCGGGCCTCGCGCACGCCCCAGCCACTCTCGGCGCCGGACATGATGAGCGCGCGGTCGTAGCGATCGATCGCCGATCGGATTTCCATGCGCCGGCGCGCGCGATCGCCCGCGACCACGAGAGCGTCCGCTGCCCGGTCCGGAGCCTCGCGGTCGTTAGGGTCGAGGTCGAGCGAAGCCCGCGCGGCGAGCTCGTAGTGGTCGGCGGCCAGCGAGCCATGCCTCTTCTCCAGCAGGTACTCGGCGACGAGGTTGTGCAGGCGCAGCCGCTCTCGTTTCGGCAGGCTCGCGTATGCGACGTCCTTCAGCGTCGCGTGCCGCATGCGCCAGACGAGGTTCTCGCGCACGATGACCTCGGCCTCCTCGAGCTCCTGCAGCTCTTCGATGGTCGCGGCGTCGTCGATCACCGCCAGCTCTTCGTGGTCGAAGGCGTACATGAAGACCGACGCCCGCCGGGCCAGCTCCCGCAGCCTCGCGGGCAGGGCGTCGAGCCGAGCGCTCACCACCGCCTGCACCGTCGGAGGAATGGAAGCGTGCGCGCCCGAAGGCGTGCCGGCGCCGTTCGTCATGAGCATGCCGGTCGTCTCGATGATGAAGAAAGGATTTCCACCCGCTCGCGCGGCGATCTCCATGGCCTGCGGGTCGGCGATGCGGCCGGCTCCGGCATGCCGGACCAGGTGGATCGAGTCCGCGGCCGAAAGCGGCTCCAGGCGGAGGAGCACCGAATTCCCGGCGGTTGATCCCCAGTTGGGTCGGAGCTCCAGCAGCTCGTTGCGCGCCAGGGCGAGGATCAACGCGCGACGCATGCCGCCTCGCGCGGGCGCGGCGAGACGCTCGATGAGGTCCAGCATCGGGGGCTGGAGGCTGTGTGCGTCCTCGAACACGAGGATCACCGGGTGATCGCGCGCCATCCCGTCCACCAGCGCGACAAAGCCGGCCTGCACGTCACTGACGAACGACGCCTCATCGCGCCGCTCGGCCATCCCGAACAGGAGGGCAAGCCGTTCGACCATCCGATCCGCCTCTGAGGGATCGCTCCACTTGCCGACCACCTCGCGCAGCAGGCGCCGGACCTTCTCCGGGGGGTCGCCCGCCTCGATCCCGGCCAGGTCGCCGACGATGGCCGCCGCTGGAGAGAACGTGGCGGTGTCGGTGTAGGAGCGGGGCTGGCCGTGCAGGACGACCACCAGCGCGCCGACACCCGCCGCGAGCTCATCGGCCAGGCGCGACTTGCCGATACCCGGCTCGCCGACGACGGTGACGAGCACCGGGCGCCCGGTCGACGTGGCCAGGCCGAGGCTCTGATCGAGGACGGCCTGCTCGTTGGTGCGCCCAACGAATGGGATGGTGCGCCGCGCGGACCGTGTTGACAGTCCTTCGACCGGGAAGGCGTCGAGCGCCGAGTTGAAGCCCTTGGCCTTGACCCGGCGGCGCCGCCCGTAAGAGACGTACGTCTCCGTGAGGGCATGTGTTGTCGTTCCGGCGAGGATCTCGCCCGCCCGCGCGGCTGATTGAAGCCGGGCCGCCGCGTTCACGACCTGGCCGGTCACGAGCATCTGCCCGCTGGGATTGCGCCCCATGGCCGCCTCTCCTGTTTCGATCCCGATCCTGACCTCGAGCGGAATCGCCAGCCCGGCTGCCACTCCCAGCAGCCGGGTCCGAGAACGTATCGCCAGCCCCGCGCGCACGGCACGGAGCGCGTCGTCCTCGTGCACCTGCGGAAGTCCGAACACCGCCATGACGGCGTCGCCGATGAACTTCTCGGGGCGGCCGCGCAGCGCGAGCAGCTCCTCGGATGCCGCACCAAAGAACTGTCCCAGCACCTCGCGGGCGCGCTCGGCGTCGAGCCGGGCGCCGAGGCCGGTCGAGTCGACGATGTCGGCAAAAAGGACGGTGACCATCTTCCGTTCCTCGGTGCCGGCCAGCGGGCCGACCGACGCGCCGCAGTTGGGGCAAAAGCGGGCTCCGTCTGGGAGCGGACGGCCGCACACCGAGCAGGTCATGACCAGCACAATATGCTGACCCCGATGGCTGATTCCAAAACCCAGGCGCTCAGCCGCGTCCCGCTCTTCTCACAGCTGTCCAAGCACGAGCTGGAGTTCGTTGCCAGCCGGGCAGACGAGGTCACCGTAAAGCCTGGCAAGACGCTGACCACGCAGGGCCGTCCCGGCGACTCGTTCTACATCCTGCTGGACGGTGAGGCGGACGTGGAGGTCGACGGCAAGCCCCGGGCCACCTTGAAGACGGGGGACTTCTTCGGCGAGATCAGCATGCTGGATCGAGGCCTCGCCAGCGCCACGGTGAAGGCCAGGACTGACGCCCGTTTGCTGGTCATGAGCCACGCGCAGTTCCGCGATGCGATCAAGGCCAGCGATGACCTGCTCGTCAGGGTCCTGGCCGCGATGGGTGAGCGGCTGCGCGCCGACATGCAGGCCCGAGACAAGTAACTCCGTCTCCCCCTTCAGGGGAGAGGGTCGGGGAGAGGGGCCAGGACAGCAGTAATGCCGGTTAACCCTTGCCCTCTCTCAGCTGCTCGACCGTTTTCGCGATCCGCTCCTTGCGAGTTTCCACGTTCTTGATGTCGATCGGGATGACCAGGCGCAGCTTCTTGCTGTAAGAGAGGCCTTCGAAGAATTTCTTCGCCTTGGCGTCGCGAGCGAGCGCGGCGGCGAAGTCCGGCGGAATGGGGACCTCTCGAACTTCGGTGTCCAGCTCGAGGTCGATGTCGACGATTTCACCGGCGGCCACGCCGGCACTTTTGCGGACCTCGTTGCTGACGCCGAGCATGAACTTGCCGTCCATCACGGCGATGGTGCTGCGGTAGGTGAAGCCGTTGATGGTGGCGCGAACTGGTGGCCGCTTGCTCGATCCGAGAGCGGCCACCACCTTCGCCGGAACTTCAATCCCCGCGGCGGTCTTTCCGGCCGGCAGGATCTTGGTCCGAAACCTCATCGCCCTTCTATGCCCTCGCCGTCTTCGCTTTGGGCCCGGTCGCGGTCTTCCCGTCGGCCTGAAACGCCAGCTGCACTACGCGCAGGTGGTTGCCGAAGGGATCGCGCACCCCGAAGTCGATGCCGTAGGGATGCTCGGTCGGCTCTTCGGAGATCTCGACGCCGCGTGCCTTCAGTGTCTCGTAGGTCTTGCGGCAGTCGTCCGTGGTGAGACCGAGCGAGAACCCCGTGGCGCCCTTGGTGACGAGCTCGCGGACCTGAGCCCCCGACTTCTCGTCCATCCCGGGCGGACCGGGCAGCTCGAGAAGGACGTCGCGTCCGGGCTGGCCCGGAACTCGAACGGTCAGCCACCGCATGAAGCCGAGATCCATGTCACTGCTGACCTCCAGGCCAAGCTTCCCGACATAGAAGTCGAGGGCCTGGTCCTGGTCGAGAACGAAGATGCTGGACAGGTTGATCGAGTTGTACATCGGAGTTCCTCCTTGGTGATGGTCTGGCTTGAACAAGACCGATGCTAGGTTCCGTTCGTAGGCTTGGCTTCTCCGAAACTGCTCGGTCTGGTCCAGGCCATGACAAAGCAGGTGGGGGCCAGAATGACCTCCTCGCGAGCGCGGTATTCGGTAGGCGTCACCTGCACGATGTCGCGAAACGTGCGGCTGAAGGTACCCAGGCTGGAGAAGCCGACCTCCATGCAGATATCGGTGACGCTTCGGTCGGACTCTCGGAGCATGAACATGGCGCGCTCGACCCGCCGGCGCTGAAGGTAGCGATGCGGCGTCTCACCGAACGTCGCCCGAAAGGTGCGGATGAAATGCGCCTCTGACACGCTCGCGACCTGCGCGAGCTCCGGGATGTCGAGCGGATGCGAGTACGAGCGGTCGATCGCGTCGCGTGCGCGGAGCATCCGGCGGTTCAACTCCTCGACAGCCCGGGTCACTCCACGATGTTAGAGGGGGCACCGGCGTCGAAAATCACGGCATACCCGTTGCCCCGAGCCTAGACTCGACGCATGCGCGGAACCAAGCGCCGCAGGGCGATCGCGACCCTCATCTTCCTGCAGGCCATCCTCTTCGGCGCGACCACCAACATCGGCAACTACTCGCTGATCCACTTCACCACCGGCAATCCAACGCTCAGCGGTATCGAAGGCCCAGGTTGGCGCCTCACCGAGGGTCAGCTCAACTTCGACCAGGTGTTCGCCCTCGCGGCGTCCATCGTCGTCGCCGCGCTCGTGTGGAGGGGACTGCCATTCGCCATCTACTCGACGGCCGCTCTGTCGGCCATCAGCGTCATCTTCGACGTGGGATTCGCGCTGCAGTTCCTGCTGCTCGGCTGGCCCGCGATCCTCTTCCTGTTTTTCTTCCCGCTGCCGACAGTGCCGCCGGCCGTGATCGCGATCCCGGTTCTCCTCCTCTCCATAACCCTGATCGTGGACAACCGCCGGGTCAAGGCGCCGGCGCCGGCTCAGTCGAATCCCGCCTAGACTCGACCGGCCGCCTCGGCCCGCCGGGCCTTCCGCCGGCGATACAGGCCGACCAGAACTACTGCGATCAGGATCACGTAGCCCATGACGATCCCATCCGGAGCGTACGACCGGTCGTGGATCGCTCGATACATGAAGTACCCGGGCAGCACGACGTACACCAGCCCGAAAACCCGCAGCGGCCACCCTTCCTTCAGCCCTTTGGCGAGCCCAAAGAATGGGCGGCGACCTGTCGCCAGGAGCCAGAGGCCAAACACACCAAGCGGTATCCAGTAGGCGAGCGCAAGCAACTCGAGCGCCATCGCCTTTCTAGACCCGACTCCCTGCCTCAGCTCGCTTGGCCTTTCGCCCGCGATACAAAGCGACCAGGGCCACAGCGAGCACAACGGCGTAGCTCATGAAGACCCCGTCCGCAGCGACCGACCCGTCGCGGATTGCCCGGTACGAGAGGTATCCAGTCATCAGGACGTAGGCCAGCCCGAACACGCGCAGCTGCCAGCCTTCCTTGAGCCCCTTGGGGAGCCCATAAATCATCTTGCGGCCCGTCATCAGGAGCCAGAGGCCAATCAGCCCAAGCGGTATCCAGAGCACGAGCGCGAGCGCCTCGATCGCCATCGCCCCTTAACTGTAGGCGCAGTCTGCCGGCCCTGAACCCCCGACAATAGTTCTCGTGCCCACCCCGTCGTCCGATGACGCCTTCGCCGAGGTCAAGGCGAAGGTCGACCTCGTCAAGGTCGTCCAGGAGTACGTCCGGCTGACCAAGCGGAACAAGGATTTCTGGGGCCTGTGCCCGTTCCACCAGGAGGACAGCCCCAGCTTCCACGTCAACCCGCAGCGGCAGTCCTGGTACTGCTTCGGCTGCGAGCGGAAGGGCGACGTATTCACCTTCGTCGAGCTGATCGAGAAGACCGACAAGCGCGGTGCCCTCCAGATCCTGGCCGAACGAGCCGGGGTCGAGCTCAGGAAGTTGAGCCCCGACCAGAAGGAGCGCTCCGACTCACGGAAACGTCTCCTCGCCATGCTCAAGCTCGCTGCCCAGTACTACGAGTACGTGCTGTGGTCCAACCCCGCCGGCGAGCCCGGCCGCAGGCTGCTCGAGTCGCGAAAGGTGGGCGAGGAGACCGCCCGCCGCTTCCAGCTCGGCTTCGCGCCTCCGGGCAGAGGCTTTGCCGAGTACCTCAGGGCCAAGAAGAAGTCGCTCCAGGACGCCCAGGACGCCGGGCTGATGCGCCGCGACGGCAGCGATTTCTTCGCCGAGCGCCTGGTCATCCCCATCCGCGATGAGCGCGGCCAGCCGCTGGCTTTCACCGCGCGCACCGTCCGAGCCGACGAGCAGCGCAAGTACATCAACTCCCCCGAAACTCCTGCCTACATAAAAGGAAGAGTGATCTTTGGCCTCGACCTGGCCAGGGACGAGATCACCAAGAAGGGCCACGCGGTGCTGATGGAGGGCCAGTTCGACGTCATCACCGCGCATCACCACGGCGTGACCAACTCCGTCGCCAGCTCGGGCACCGCGCTCACCGACGACCAGGTGAGGCTGCTCAAGCGCTTCACCGACGAGCTGCTGCTGGTCTTCGACGCCGACCGGGCCGGCCGCGCCGCGGCGTTCAAGGCGATCGAGCTCGCCTCTGCCCACCAGATGCGCACGCGCGTCGCCACGATCCCGCCGCCGGCCAAGGACCCGGATGAGTTCCTTAGGGCCGCCGGGGCCCAGGCGCCCGAAAAGTGGGAGGAGCTGGTGGCCGCCGCCCCGTCGGGCTGGGAGTTCTGGATCAAGGACTCGCTGGCCGGTCTCAACCCGGGCAATCCGAACCAGCTCGAGCTCGCGGCCAGCAGGGCTCGCGAGGTGCTCGAAAAGATCCCCGATCCGGCGGTTCGCGAGACCTATCGCGAACGGGCGGCCGGCTGGATCGGAGTTCAGCCCCACCTGTTGACCCCGCAAGCACCAACTCCCTCCCCCGCCAGGGGGAGGGCGGGGGAGGGGGGCGGTGGAACTGGGACCAACGGAAGAAACGGTTTGGCCCCCCGCCTCCCGGGGAAGAAACTGACGGTAGGCAGATATCTGCTGCAGTTGCTTGCGGTCCGGCCGGTCGCCTTCGAGCGAGTGCGAGCAAAGCTCATCCCGGAGGAGTTAGACGAACAGGATCGCGGTATATACGTTCGGATGTTGGAAACTTACGAGCGCGGCGGTGCGTCTGGGCTCGAGACCGAGTTGGCGGGTTATCCCGCGGAGGAACAGGACTTGATTCGAAGAGCGTGGGCGGCTCCCCCGCCCAGCGTGGACGACGATGTGGCCGAAGAGTTGGCGATACGAGTCCGCCTTGACCACATGAGGAGCCTGCACAGTGGGATAATTCGCGAGCTTTCCGAGGCCGAACGAGGGATGGACTCGGAACGGGTGGCGCGTCTAGAAGCTCAGGCCGGTGAGCTCGCACGCGCCATCAACGACATGGAAAGGAGTGGCTGAGATCGCGCGCGTAGCAAAAGTGGCAACGACCAAGGTCGCAACGCCAAAGGTGGCAGCTCCCAAGGTTGTGGCAGCACCCAAGGCGGTGGCAGCCCCCAAAGTGGTGGCCGCACCCAAAGAGGTGGCCGCACCCAAAGTGGTGGCCGCAACCAAGGTGGTGACCCCAAAGGCGGCCTCCAAGAATGGGCCTCGAGCCCATAAGGCGGAGACCAAGCCGGAGCACAAGTTCGAAGACGAGCTGATGGCGATGGCCGAGCAGCTGATCGTCAAGGGCAAGGAGCAGGGCTACCTCACGCCTGACGACATCCTGCAGGGCTTCCCCGAGCTCGACGCCGAACCCGACCAGATCTTCCGCATCTTCGCCGCGTTCAAGGAGATCGGGATCGAGGTCACCGACGGCGAGAAGGACTTCGAAGAGGTCGAGCAGATCGACGACGAGATGCTGCTCGACATCGAGATGATGGACTCGGTCTCGCTCGATGACCCGGTGCGCATGTACCTGAAGGAGATCGGGCGCGTCAGCCTGCTCACCGCGAATGACGAGGTCGAGCTTGCCCAGGCGATCGAGGCCAAGCCGCTGCACGACGCGCTGAAGGCGCTGAACGTGATCGAGGAGATGGAGGGCCGCCAGCGCTCCGTCGAGGAGCTGCTGCCCGAGGTGGTCGAGCGGCTCGTCACGGTCAAGCGCAAGGGCCAGCAGGCTCACATCGCGCTCGAGCTGCTCGGGCTCAACGACCTGTCGAAGCTGCAGAACCTGCAGGACGCCGCCGCCGCGGAGCGCCGCCGCCAGGCGACGAACGGTGCCGCGCGCCCGCGCGTCCGCGCGGAAGCGCTCGAGTCCTATCGGATCGCGCGCTACCGGCTGACCGAGCGCTACGAGCGCGCCTACGAGGCCAAGCAGCGGCTTACCGAAGCCAACCTCCGGCTGGTCGTGTCGATCGCCAAGAAGTACATCGGCCGCGGCATGTCGTTCCTGGACCTGATCCAGGAAGGGAACATGGGCCTGATCCGCGCGGTCGAGAAGTTCGACTACCACAAGGGCTACAAGTTCTCGACCTACGCGACGTGGTGGATCCGGCAGGCCATCACGCGCGCCATCGCCGACCAGGCGCG
>Ga0209118_1000495_pt1 | contig 21692 bp, 22 predicted proteins | sample BlaSpr_A8_Ref_M1_FD_187988 | JGI IMG/M metagenome (GOLD analysis project Ga0209118, IMG submission 187988) | Forest soil microbial communities from Thunder Bay, Ontario, Canada - Black Spruce, Ontario site 2_A8_Ref_M1 (SPAdes) (version 2) | ecosystem: Environmental > Terrestrial > Soil > Boreal...
CGTGCGCTAGCGCGTCGGCACCGGCTTGTCGCCGCGGTAGTCGTAGAAGCCGCGGCCCGCCTTGCGGCCGAGCCAGCCGGCCTCGACGTATTTCACCAGGAGCGGGCAGGGGCGGTACTTGGAATCGGCCAGGCCCTCGTGCAGCACCTGCATCACCGAGAGCACCGTATCGAGGCCGATGAAGTCGGCGAGCTGCAGCGGGCCCATGGGGTGGTGGGCGCCGAGGCGCATGGCGGTATCGATCCCGTCCACCGAGCCCACGCCTTCGTAGAGCGTGTAGATCGCCTCGTTGATCATGGGCAAAAGGATGCGGTTGACCATGAACGCCGGGAAGTCCTCGGCCACCGCGTAGGTCTTGCCGAGCTTCGTCACGAACGCCTTGGCGAGCTCGAAGGTCTCCTCGCCGGTGGCGATGCCGCGCACGAGCTCGACCAGCTCCATGACCGGCACCGGGTTCATGAAGTGAATGCCGATGAAGCGCTCGGGCCGGTTGGTGGAGGCGGCGAGGCGCGTGATCGAGATCGACGAGGTGTTGGTGGCGATCGTCGCGTCGGGCTTCAGGATCGGCGACAGGTCGGTGAAGATCTTGCGCTTGACCTCTTCCTTCTCGCTCGCCGATTCAATCACGAGATCGCAGTCGGCGAGATCGCCCATGCGCTCGGCCGGCTGGATGTGGGCGAGCGCCGCCTTGCGCTCGTCCTCCTTGATCGTGCCCTTCGACACCTGGCGCGCCATGTTGCCGTTGATGGTGGCGAGCGCCGATTTCACCCGCTCCGGGCTCACGTCGTGGATCAGGATGTCGTAGCCGGCGAGGGCGCCGACGTGGGCGATGCCGTTGCCCATCTGGCCGGCGCCGATTACCCCAATCTTTTTCAGCGGCTTCGCCATGGCGGTCAGGCCTTGTTCTTGTCGAGCTCTTTCGCGAGCTCGGGCAGCACCTGGAACAGATCGCCGACCAGGCCATAGTCGGCGACCTGGAAGATCGGCGCCTCCTCGTCCTTGTTGATGGCGACGATGACCTTGGAGTCCTTCATGCCGGCAAGATGCTGGATGGCGCCGGAGATGCCGGCGGCGATGTAGAGCTCGGGGGCCACCACCTTGCCGGTCTGGCCGACCTGCCAGTCGTTCGGCGCGTAGCCGGCGTCGACGGCGGCGCGCGAGGCGCCGACGGCGGCGCCGAGCTTGTCGGCCACGGGCTCGATGTATTTGGCGAAGTTCTCCTTGCTCGCGAGCGCGCGGCCGCCGGAGAGGATGATGCGCGCGGCGGTAAGCTCGGGCCGATCCGACTTCGACAATTCTTCGCCGACGAAACCGGAAAGACCGGGGTCGGCGGCCGCGGCGACCGGCTCGATCGGCGCGCTGCCGCCTTCGCCCGCCGCCTGAAAGCCGGCGGTGCGCACGGTGATCACCTTCTTCTTGTCGCCGGACTGCACCGTCTCGATGGCGTTGCCGGCGTAGATCGGCCGCTCGAAGGTGTCGGGGGAGACCACCTTGGTGATCTCGGAGACCTGCATCACGTCGAGGAGTGCCGCCACCCGCGGCATGATGTTCTTGCCGGCGGTGGTGGCGGGCGCGACGATCGCATCGTAGTTCACCGCGAGCGACACGATCAGCGCCGCTATGGGCTCGGCGAGGCGATGGGCATAACGCGCGTCGTCGGCGATGAGCACCTTCGATACGCCGCCGAGCTTGGCGGCGGCCTCGGCCGCGGTTTTCGCGTTCTGGCCGGCGACCAGCACGTGCACGTCGCCGCCGATGGCTTTCGCGGCGGTGAGCGCCTTGGCGGTGACGCCGTTCAGGGTCTTGTCGTCATGCTCGGCGACGAGGAGGACCGCCATCAGAGCACTCCCGCCTCGTTTCGTAGCTTGCTCACCAGCTCCTCGACCGACTTCACCTTGACGCCCGCCTTGCGGCCGGCGGGCTCGACCGTCTTCAGCACCTTCAGGCGCGGGGCGGCGTCGACGCCGAGATCGGCGGCGGTCTTCTCGGCGATCGGCTTCTTCTTCGCCTTCATGATGTTGGGCAGCGAGGCGTAGCGCGGCTCGTTCAGGCGCAGGTCCGTGGTCACCACCGCCGGCATCTTCAGCTTCACCGTTTGCAGGCCGCCGTCGACCTCGCGGGTGACGCTGATGGCCTCGCCCTCGATCGCGATCTTGGAGGCGAAGGTACCCTGCGCCCAGCCGAGGAGCGCCGCCAGCATCTGGCCGGTCTGGTTGGAATCGTCGTCGATCGCCTGCTTGCCGAGGATGACGAGGCCGGGTTTCTCCTCGTCGACCACGGCCTTCAGAATCTTGGCGACCGCAAGCGGCTCGACGGTGCCGTCGATCTTCACGTGGATGCCGCGGTCGGCGCCCATGGCGAGCGCGGTGCGGATGGTCTCGGCCGCCTGCGCCGGGCCGATGGAGATTGCCACGATCTCGCTCGCCTGACCCTTTTCCTTGAGCCGGATCGCCTCCTCGACGGCGATCTCGTCGAACGGATTCATCGACATCTTGACGTTGGCGAGGTCGACCCCGGAGCCGTCGGGTTTCACTCGAACCTTGACGTTGAAATCAACGACCCGCTTGACGGCTACCAACACTTTCATTCGCATCCCCTCCGCGGCGCATCTTGTCTGGTTATCTGGCCGGCGGCGAGACCGGCAACCTATGGCTCGGGTTTCGGCCTGTCAACGCGCGGCCGAGCCAGGATCGGACGCTACGGGTTCGAGCGCCGGCGGGCAGTCGAACAGTTTCACCCCCGGTCGGCGCAGCACGATCACCAGCAGAGCGCCCGCCAGCACGCCACCGATATGCGCCGACCACGAGATGTCGCCTTGTGGGTCGGCCACGATGTTGACGACCTGCATCACCACCCAGAAACCAAGCGCCCAGTAAGCGGAAATCCTCACCGGCAGGCGGGCGAACAACAACACCCAGACTTTCTGGCAAGGGCGCAGCATCAGGTAGGCGGCGATGATGCCGGCCACCGCGCCGGAGGCGCCGATCAACGGCACGTGCGAGGCGGGTCCGGAAACATAATGCCCGAGGCCGCCGGCGACGCCGCACAGAAGATAGAAGCCGAGAAAGCGCAGGTGACCCAGCGCAAGCTCAATATCGTCGCCGAACACCCAGAGAAAGAGCATGTTGCCGATGAGGTGCACGAAGTTGGCGTGCAGGAACATGTAGGTCACAAGCGTAACCACCCACGGCAGCGTTTGTGCGGCCACCTCCGCGTCGGGAGCGGACGGGCTCGGTGTGAAGGCGAGCATGCTGGCGAAGACGCCGATCGGGCTCGAGGCCGCCGCCGCGTAGGTGAGCGCGAAGATCGTGACGTTGATCGCGATCAGCGCCCAGGTCACGTAGGGCGGCGCGCGGAACTTGAACGGATTCTCGTCGTAGAGTGGAATGACCATGGGTGCTCAGCGGTTCGCGCCGGGAACCCAGGTGACGTCCTTGGCGCCGCGGTCGTTGACGTAGCGCGCGGCCACGAACAGAAGGTCGGACAGCCGGTTGAGATAGCGGATCAGCGGCGCGCCGATGTTCTCGCTCTCGCTCGACGCGAGCTCCACCACCAGGCGCTCGGCGCGGCGACAGATGGTGCGGGCGAGATGCAGATGCGCCGCCGCCGGCGTGCCGCCGGGTAGCACGAACGATTCGAGCGGCTTGAGCGCGGCGTTGAGCTTGTCGATGTCCGCTTCCAGACGCTCGACCTGACCGTCGGTCACGCGCAGCCGTTCGCGCTTGCCGTCCGCTTGCGGCACGGCGAGATCGGCGCCGAGGTCGAAGAGATCGTTCTGCACGCGTGCGAGAATGGCATCGACCTCGGGCTCGGCGGAGAGATGCAAGCGGGCGATGCCGAGAGCCGCGTTGGTCTCGTCGGTCGTGCCGTAGGCGGCGACGCGCAGGTCGTATTTCGGCCGGCGTGCGCCGGAGCCGAGCGCGGTGGTGCCGTCGTCGCCGGTGCGGGTATAGATGCGGTTGAGGACGACCATGGCGCGCGCTTCAGCGTCCGAGCGCCCAGATGGTGAACATGACGATGACGATGGCGGCGAACTGCAGGAGCACGCGCAGGCGCATGAGCTTCTGCGAGGTGTTGGGCGAGCCGCCGCGCATCATGTTGACGAGCCCGAGCACGAGCACCAGCGCAACGGCGCCGAGCGCGATCGGGAGGAAGAATTGCTGAAGAGTGGAGCCCATGGCTTGGTTTAGCACGCTCGCCTTAGTGAGCCTACCCGCTCAGTTGCTGCCGTCCAGCAGCCGCCGCGCGATGACCTGCGCCTGGATTTCCGCGGCGCCCTCGAAGATCGACAGGATGCGCGCGTCGGCGAGGAGGCGCGATACCGGATATTCCAGCGCGAAGCCGTTGCCGCCATGAACCTGCACCGCGTTGTCGGCGGCGGTCCACGCGGCGCGGGCGGCGTAGAGCTTGGCCATGCCCGCCTCGAGGTCGCAGCGGCGGCCGGAATCCTTCTCGCGCGCGGCGTGATAGGTGAGCTGGCGCGCGACCAGAATCTCCACCGCCATCATGGCGATCTTGTCGGCGACGCGCGGGAACGAGAAAATCGCCTTGCCGAACTGCTGGCGCTCGCGCGCGTAGCGCAGCGCCGCGTCCATCGCCGCTTGCGCCACGCCGATCGAGCGCGCCGCCGTCTGAATGCGCGCCGACTCGAAGGTCTGCATCAGCTGCTTGAAGCCTTCGCCTTCCATTTCGCCGAGAAGATTTTCGGCGGGCACCGCGAAGCCGTCGAAGGCGATCTCGAATTCCTTCATGCCGCGATAGCCGAGTACGTGAATCTCGCCGCCGGACATACCCGGCGCGGGAAACGGGTCGGCGTCGCCGCCGCGCGGCTTCTCGGCGATCAGCATGGAGAGACCCTGGTAGCCGGGCTTGGCCGGATCCGTGCGCACGAGCAGCGTCATCAGGTCGGCGCGGGCGGCGTGGGTGATCCAGGTCTTGTTGCCGTAGACCCGGTAGACGCCGCCGTCGCGCACGGCGCGGGTCTTCAGCGCGGCAAGGTCGGAGCCGGTGTCGGGCTCGGTGAACACCGCCGTCGGCAGGATCGCGCCCGCGGCGATGCCGGGCAGCCACTTTTTCTTCTGCGCGTCGGTGCCGCCGGAGAGGATGAGTTCCGCCGCGATCTCGGCGCGGGTGCCGAGGGAGCCCACGCCGATCCAGCCGCGCGACAATTCCTCCGACACGACGCAGGTCGATTCCTTGCCGAGGCCGAGGCCGCCGTAGGCTTCGGGAACGGTGAGGCCGAACACGCCGAGCTCGGCCATGCGCGCTATCGTTTCGAGCGGCACATAGGCATTGTCGAGATGCCAGCGCTGGGCGTACGGCGCCACTTCCTTCTCGGCGAAACGGCGCATCTCGTCGCGCATGGCGGCGAGCGTCGGGTCGTCGCCGGCATCACCGATGGTGGCGGCGCCTTCGCTTTCGGCGATGCGCGCGGCGAGCGCCGCGCGCGCCTCGGTCGAAGTGCCGGCGGCGATCAGCGCCTCAGCCGCGGGCGTGCGCCGGGCGGCGATGCGCTCGTCGGCTAGCCCGAGGTCGGCGAGGCGGGCGATCTCGCCCTGGCTCATGGCGATGCCGCCGAACATCTGCGCCAGCAGTTCCCCAAGGCCGACGGTAACGAGCGACCGTTCGATGTCGCCGAGCCTGCCCGACTCTTTCATGCGCCCGGCGTAAGCGGCGAGCTGGCGAACCGCCTCGGCATAGGTGGCGAGCCAGGCGAGCCCATGCGCGGCGCGTTGCTCGCGCTCCAATGTCGGCGCCAGGAGCGCGCCGTCGGGGGCAATGCGCGCGCGCAGCGCGAGGGTGGCATCGGCGACAAGCGCCGCGGCGCTCACCGCCGCCTTGGCCGCGAGATCGGTGAGGGCGAAGCCGCCGGGCTTGGCTGCGGCACGGGACATGGCTTCCTCGCGTCCTTGCCTATCGAACGGGGTGGCGGTGCAGCAAGGCGCTTAGCACCTTCCCGGCGGACCATCTACGTCTTGTTAACCAAACCGGCGCATCTCTCGCGCTGGAGCGCGCGGTTCGGGGGAGCCGCGGGCGTCCGCGCGTGACCGCGCTCGGGGGGAGGGCGTATGTCCCAAGTCCAATCGGGTTCGCTGCTGGAGCGCCTGGCCTCGCGCCTTTCCGTCCGCACGCGCATCGCGCTGATCGCGCTCGCGCCGGTCTGCGGGTTTCTCATCATTGGCGCCGCCTATGTCTCCGGCGAGAGCGAGGTCGCCGCCGCGTTCGACAGCGTCCGGCAGTCGGCGGCCTTGTCGGCGGCGAGCCGCGACTTCAAGAGCGCGCTCGCCGAGATGCGGGTCAACGCCAAGGACTACGCCGGCCAGCCGCGCCTCGACTACATGAAGGCGTTCGAGGAGGCGCTCGCGCTCGCCCACGACAAGATCGCCGGCATCGCCACGCTGAACGGCGTGCAGCGCGACGAGGTCGAGCAGATCACGATGGCGCTCGACAAGCTGAAGACCGATTTTGCCGATCTGGTCAAAGCGCAGGAGCTGCTCGGCGTCCAGGAATCCGACGGCATTCGCGGCATGTTGCGCGACGCCGCCGCCGGCATCGAGAAGATCATCCGCGAGGATACGTCGTCGATGAACGAGCTCGACGCCTATAAGCTGCTCGCCGCGCTGCTGCTCATGCGCAACTTTGAGGTCGAGTACGTCGTCACGCGCGACCAAGGATCGAGCAACAAGTTTTACGGAGCGTTCGCGACGTTCGAGCGGACTCTGGACGGTGCGGCTGGTTCCGTAGGACTCAAGAACAGCATCGGTGTGGCGGCTAAGAGCTATGCCGAGACGTTCCGTCACTGGGTGACGGATGCCGGACGCGTGCAAAGCGACCTCGACCTGATCGCGACCAGCACCCGCAAGCTGCATCCGGCCGCCGACGGCATCATCGAAGCCGCGCGCGAGCGCGAGAGCGCCGCGACCGAGGCGCTGATGTGGTCCCAGTCGTGGACGCGCAGCGTCATCGCCACGGTGAGCATGCTGCTCGTCACCTTCGGCTTCGCGCTGAGCTGGTTCATCGGCATCAGCATCAGCCGTCCGCTCACCGGGCTTGCGGCCGTCATGCGCCGCCTCGCCGGCGGCGATGTGACCACGCAAATTCCCGCGGTCGACGCGCGCGACGAGATCGGGGCCATGGCGCGCTCCGTGGTGGTGTTCCGCGACAACGCGCGGGAACGCGACCGGCTTCAGGCCGAGCAATCGCACGCCGCCGGTGAGCGCGAGCATCATTCGCAGAAGGTCGACGTTCTGATCCGCGGCTTTGCCGAGGCGGCCGACCAGGCGCTCAGCAAGGTGCGCGCCGCCGCCGGCCGGCTCGCCGAGGCTGCCGAGGGCCTCGGCGCCACCGCGGGCCAGGTCGGCACCGAGGCCGAACGGGCCGGGCGCGCCGCGGGTGCCGCGTCCTCGAACGTGGCGCAGGCCGCCGCCGCCGCCGAGCAGCTTTCGAGCTCGGTCGCCGAGGTCGCGCGGCAAACCGCGACCTCCACCGATGTCGCGACGCGTGCCGTGGCGGAAGCGCGGCGTTCGGTCGGCATCATGGAGGCTTTGGGCGAAGCCGCCAGCCGCATCGGCGAAGTGGTGGGGCTGATCCAATCGATCGCCGCCCAGACCAATCTCTTGGCGCTCAACGCCACCATCGAGGCGGCGCGCGCCGGCGAAGCCGGCCGCGGCTTCGCCGTGGTGGCGCAGGAGGTGAAGTCGCTCGCCGCGCAGACGGCGCGGGCCACCGAGGATATCGGCAAGCAGATTGCGTCGATCCAGGAGGCGTCCGGCGGCGCCGCCGGGGCCATCGATACGGTAAGCTCGGTCATCGAGGAGATGTCGGCGATCGCCGCGTCGATCGCGTCCGCCATCGAGGAGCAGAACGCCGCGGTGGTGTCGATCGCGAGCAACGTGGCGCAGGCGTCGGACGACGCCAAAGCCGGCGCCAGCGCCATGCGCTCGGTGGAGGGGGCTGCGGTCGGCTCGCGGGCGACGGCGAGCGACGTGGCCGGCCTTGCCGCCGCCCTGGGCGGCGAGGCGGAGCGGCTCGATGCCGCCATCCGCCACTTCCTCGAAGGGGTGCGGGCGGCGTAAGACACGTCCGGGACCCTTGCCCGCCGGGCGCGCAGCGGTCAGAAATCGCGAGTCAACCGGGGACGGCCCGTGCGCAAAGCCTACCGCATCGCCAACGACGCGTTCGAGCGACTGAACGAGGACGACGGCTGGGCGATCGCCAGCCACATCGCGCTGTCCGCGCTCATGTCGATGTTTCCGTTCCTGATCTTCGTCACGGCGCTCGCCGCCGTGTTCGGCACCAAGGAGCTGGTCGACCAGACGGTGCTGCTCCTGCTCGAGACGTGGCCGCGCGAGGTGGCGGCTCCGATCGCGAGCGAGATCCACGACGTGCTGACCAACTTGCGCACCGATGCGCTTACCTTCGGCATCCTGCTCGCCCTCTACTTCTCCTCGAGCGGCATCGAGAGCCTGCGCATCGGCCTCAACCGTGCCTACGGCATGAATGAGCCGCGGTCGTGGTGGCTGCTGCGGCTGGAATCGATCGGCTATGTGCTGATCGCGGCCCTTGCGCTGCTCGCGCTCGCCTTTCTCGTCGTGCTCGGGCCGCTGATCTGGGTGACGGTGACGCGCTACGTACGCTGGCTCGAGCCGCTGACGTGGCTCGTCACCGTCGCGCGCTACTCGACCGCCTCGGTGGTGATCATCATCGCGCTCGTGGTCGTGCACAAATGGCTGCCGGCAGGCCGGCGCACGATGGCGCAGATCGCCCCGGGCATCCTGGTCACGCTCGCGCTATGGCTCGCCGCCGGGGCGGCGTTCGGTTTCTATCTCGCCGAGTTCGCCTACACCTACGTCACCTATTATGCCGGGCTCGCATCGGGCATGATCGCGCTCGTGTTTCTCTACCTGACGTCGCTGATCTTCATCTATGGCGGCGAACTGAACGCGGCGATCCAGCGCGCGCGCCTAAGCCGACACGCGCGCGCCTGAGCCGACGCGGCGTACCGCATCGCAACATCGATCGGCGGCGCCCCGGTACCGCAGCGTTTAGCCGGTGGATCAGCCTCTATTTCAGTCGGCAGCGTCCCGCCCATGGGCTATGATTCGCGCGAGGACGTGTCAACCAAGGGGAGAGACGCAATGACGCTCGAAAGTCTGATCATCCTGCTCGTCGTCGGTGCAATCGCGGGCTGGCTCGCCGGAATTATCGTCAAGGGTTACGGGTTCGGCCTCATCGGCAACATCGTGGTCGGCATCGTCGGCGCCGTGGTCGCCGGCTGGCTCTTGCCAAAACTCGGCATCGTCATCGGCGGGGGCTACATCGCCTGGATCATCAACGCGGTGATCGGCGCGGTAATCCTGCTCGTGATCATTGGGCTCATCCGCCGCTCATAGCTTCGCGACGAAGGCGGCTGGCACGACGTCGGCCGCCTTCGTCCTGCTCCCCAATCCTGTTTCATAGGCCGACCGCGGCGCGCACGGCGCCGGCGCTCCAGCCCTGCGCGCGCAGGTCGCTGAGCGTCGTCGACGGGTCGCGCTTGGCGAGCCTGTTGCCGTCGCGATCAAGCACTAGCCGGTGGTGATGGTAGAGCGGCGCCGGCAGGCCGAGCAGCTCCTGCAGCAGCCGGTGCACCGATGTGGCTTCATAGAGGTCGCGTCCGCGCACCACGTGGGTGACGCCTTGCAGCGCGTCGTCGAGCACGACCGACAGGTGATAGCTTGTGGGGGTGTCCTTACGGCCGAGGATGACATCGCCCCAGGCCGCGGGATTGGCCGCGATCTCTCGCGAGGCGCCGTCGCCGGTTTCAACCCACGTAAGTGGGCCGTTTAGGCGGGCGAGCGCCGCTTGCACGTCGAGGCGCAGCGCATGGTCCTCGCTGGCACGGCGGCGAGCGCGCTCCTCCGGCGAACGGTCATGGGCGCTCCCCGGATAGAGCGGCACGCCGTCGGGATCGCGCGGCCAGGGTTCGCGGGCGGCGACGCGGCGGGTGATCTCGGCGCGGCTTTCGAATACCGGATAGACAAGGCCGCGCACTTCGAGCCGGTCGAGGGCGGCGCGGTATTCGGTGAGGTGCTCGGACTGGCGGCGCACCGGCGTTTCCCATTCGACGCCGAGCCAGGCGAGATCCTCGTAAATCGCCGCCTCGAACTCCGGCCGGCAGCGGGTGCGGTCGATGTCCTCGATGCGCAGAAGCAGGCGGCCGCCCGCGGCCTTAGCCAGGTCATGGTTCAGGAGCGCCGAGAGCGCGTGGCCCAGGTGGAGAAACCCATTGGGGCTCGGGGCGAAGCGGAACACGGGCGCCATGGCGGACTTCTACGGCATGCCGTGACCAGGGATAATGGAAAAGATGTCTGCCCGCATCGATACCGAAGCCGATCTCGAGGCCGCGCTCGCACGGCTGATCGAGGCCGACCCGAGCCTGAAAGCGATTCTCGCCGTCGCCGGACCGCTGCCGCTGCGGCGCCGCGCCGGCGGGTTCCCTGGTCTTGCCTCCATCGTCTGCAGCCAGCAGCTTTCCACCGCGAGCGCGAGCGCGATCTGGGGGCGGCTGGAGAAGGCATTTTCCCCGTTCGACCACCACAACCTCCTGCGCGCGCGCACGCCGCAGCTTCAGCGCGCCGGCTTGTCGCGGGCGAAGATCAAGACCTTCCGCACCCTCGCCCGCGCGTTGCGCGACGGGCACCTCGACCTCGACGCCCTGGCGGAGCTGCCGGCGGACGCGGCGCACGCGGCGCTCGTGGCGCACAAAGGCATCGGGCCGTGGACGGCCGACATCTATCTCCTGTTCTGCGTCGGCCATGCCGACGCCTTCCCGGCCGGCGACCTCGCGCTGCAGGAGGCGGCGCGGCTCGCGTTGCAGAAAAAGAAGCGTCCTACCGCGAAGGTGCTCGAGCGCATGGCCGAACGCTGGCGGCCGTGGCGGGGCGTGGCGGCGCGGTTGTTGTGGACGTATTATCGCGCCGTCAAACGGCGCGGTCCCGTGCCGGTCCAGCCAGAAGAGAAAAGCGGAGGCGGAAATGGCCGCACTCGACGGCCCGCGACTGGAACCGCGCGCGGGCGGCCCCGCGCGCGAGCTCGTCGTCTTCCTGCACGGCTACGGCGCCGACGGAAATGACCTGATCGCCATCGGCCGCGAGTGGCAGGCGCTCCTGCCGGACGCCGCCTTCGTCAGCCCGCATGCGCCGGAACCCTGCGGCGGCGCGCCCATGGGACGACAATGGTTCGGTCTGACGTTCCGCGATCCGGACGAGCGCTGGCGCGGGGTGACACGTGCGGCGCCCGTGCTCGATGCCTTCCTCGACGCCGAGCTCGCACGCTGGAAGGGGGCGCCCGAGAACCTGGCGCTCGTCGGCTTCAGCCAGGGCACCATGATGGCGTTGCACGTGGGGCTGCGCCGCAAGATGGGGCCGGCGGCAATCGTCGGCTACTCCGGCCTGCACGTGCTGCCGGAAAACCCGCAGGAAGCCGAGCGCGCGCTCGCCGAGACCACGGCGCGGCCGCCGGTGCTGCTCGCGCACGGCGCACTCGACGATCTCATCCCGGTGCAGGCGCTGTTTTCGTCGGCGCGCACGCTGGCGGCGGCCGGCGTGCCGGTGGAGTGGCACGTGTCGCAAGGAATCGGCCACGGAATCGACGGCGAGGGCCTGCGCCTGGGCGGGGCGTTCCTGCTGCGCGCCTTCGCAGCCAAGCGCTGAGCCCTTCTGCCGCGCTTCACAAAGCCGTTGCCTAGCCGATATATTGCCGTCCAACAGAATCCCGGGGAACGGGGAGCGGAGGCAGCAGGAGCGTTTTCGTGAATATCGCGGTATCACCCGGAGCCTGGCCGGCGCTCGTGCTCAACGCGGACTACCGTCCGCTGAGCTACTACCCGCTGTCGGTCTGGGCGTGGCAGGACACCATCAAGGCGGTGTTCCTCGAGCGCGTGCACACGGTCGCCCACTACGACAAGAGCGTGCGCAGCCCGAGCGTCGAGATTCGGCTGCCCAGCGTCGTCTCGCTCAAGAAGTTCGTGAAGCCGGCGCGCCACCCCGCCTTCACCCGCTTCAACGTGTTCCTGCGCGACCGCTTCTCCTGCCAGTACTGCGGCTCGCGCGACGACCTCACCTTCGATCATCTGCTGCCCCGCTCGCGCGGCGGCCACACCACGTGGGAGAACGTGGTCGCGGCTTGCTCGGGCTGCAATCTGCGCAAGGGCGGCCTCGATCCGCACCAGTCGGGCATGTGGCCGTCGCAGCGGCCCTATCAGCCAAGCGTGCAGGACCTGCACCGCAACGGGCGGCTATTCCCGCCCAACTACCTGCACCAGAGCTGGCTCGACTATCTCTACTGGGATACCGAGCTCGACCCCTAAGCCGGACGGCGCGCGCCGAGGAAGGCGAGCACCGCCAGCGCGCCCGCGATCAGGGCGTTGTAACCGGCGAGCGAGATCCCGAGAAACGTCCAGGCGGCCCGGTCGCACGGGACGAATTGGGAATTTTGCAGCGAAGAGAGAATGTCGCCGGGCGGGCGTAGCGTACCGGTGCAGCTCGCCGGCCCCTTCCAGAAGCCCCACTCGATGCCAGCGTGATAGACGCCGAACCCCGAGCCGTAAACGAGCACGAGGCCCAGCGCGATGAGGCCCCAGCGTGCGAGCCGCGCGTATTTCGGGTCGCGCGCCATAATTCCGAGCATGAGTCCTGCCGGCACCGCGATATAGTAGGGCACACGCTGGTCGAGGCAGAGCGGGCAGGGACGATAGCCGAGCACTAGCTCGAAGAACCAGGCGCCAGCGAGGGTCGCAGCGGCAATCGCCGCGATGGTGCAACTTATCGTAGTGAGCGGAGTTGTCGTTGCGCGGCCGCGAATTGCATTGAACGTCATGGTGGCTGCCTTTAGCCCGGCCGATCGCGAGAGTCGACATGCAATTGCGGCGAAATCCCACATGGGCGGCGATCGTGCTCGCCCTGATCGCCGCCATGGTTGCGAGCGACGCGGCCGGCGCGCCGCTCATGCGCGGTATCGCCACGTACTATCCCGGCCGTTCGGCCGGGATGCGGGCGGGCGAGTTCTCGGCGGCGCATCGCACCTTGCCGCTCGGCACCCGCGTGCGCGTGAAGGAGATCGCCAGCGGCCGCTCGGTGGTGGTGCGGATCAATGACCGCGGCCCGTTCGCGCCCGGGCGCATCATCGACATTTCGCACGTTGCGGCGCGGGCGCTTGGCATCATCAGCAAGGGAATCACCGAGGTCGAGCTCGAGATCGTCCGCTAGCCGGTGCTTGCCCGCGCCTTCGCGGTGACTATGATCCGCGCCAAGCCCCCGTGGCGGAATTGGTAGACGCGCCTGACTCAAAATCAGGTTGTCGCAAGGCAGTGCCCGTTCGACTCGGGCCGGGGGCACCAGCTCTTATCGCGGCGGTTAGAACAAGAACGTTGCTGCGTAGATGCCGCCGAAGAAGATCACCGCAAACAGGAACGCGAACAATCCAAGCCGCTTTTCGATGAAGATACGGGCCGGCTCGCCCCACACGTAAAGAAGCGCCGCCAGCATGTAGAAGCGCGCGCCGCGGGTGATGATCGAGAGCACGGTGAACCAGAAAAGGTCGTAGCCGGCGAAGCCCGAGGTGATGGTCACCACCTTGTAGGGAATGGGCGTCAGGCCCTTGAGCAGGATAATCCAGTGGCCGTAATGGGCGTAGGCGGCGCGAAAGGTCTCGGCCTTGTCGCCGTAGCCGTAAAGATCGATGAGAAACTTGCCGAGTGTGTCGTAGAGCAGTGCGCCGATGGCGTAGCCGAGGAGCCCGCCGACGACCGACGTGACGGTGCAGATGCCGGCGTAGAAGAACGCCCGGCGCGGCCGGGCGAGCGACATGGGAATGAGGATCACATCCGGCGGGATCGGGAACACCGAACTTTCGGCCAACGAGATGGCGCCAAGCGCCCAGAGCGCCGAAGGCCGCGCCGACAGCGCGATCGTCCAGTCGTAGAGGCGGCGCAGCATCGGCTCGCTCTCTAAAGGCGGGAAACGGTCAAGTAAAGGGAAGCGGGCTCAGCTCGTGCCGCGGCGGCGGTCGAGCGATTCCGGAGTCTTATCGCGCGGCAGATCGGGAAATCCGTTCTTCGGCATCTTCTCGGCGATCCCCATGAGTTTCTCGCGGCGGTCCATCTCGGCCCACACGTCCTTGGGCTGCACCTTGGCGTCGGCCCACAGCACCACGATGTGATAGAGAAGGTCGGCGCTCTCGCGGATCACGTCCTGGCGCCGTCCGGCTGCCGCTTCGAGCGCCACCTCGGCTGCTTCCTCCGCAACCTTCTTGGCGATCTTGCGCTTGCCGGCACGCAAGAGCCGGCCGGTGCGGGAAGCGATCGAATCCTTGCCGCGGATCGTGGTGACCGCCTCGTAGAGGCGCTGCAGCGAATCACTCATTGCTTTCAACATACTATGTCGGCAGCGCCGCGCGAATCCTCTCCCTTCGTGCATCAACGTTAACGCGCGCCCTTTCGACCCGCGGCGCGCGACGAAGCTCGTTGTCGCTTGCTCTTCATGACAGCATGGTCTTTGCTCTGAAATCGAGGCGGCGGCTGGCTTTGTCGTAGTTTCGCAAGGGAGTGGAAGTCTCTCCATGAATTTCGTCGTTTGCCGCGGATACGCGGCGCGTGTGACGCGTTATGCGTTAGCCGTGGCGGCCGCGATCTCGGTTGCCGCAACCGGCATCGCCAGCGCCCAAAACACCGCCGTACGATTCTCGCTTGATTCGAAACTCGAAGGACCCATGGCGCCGTTCGCCGTCGCGATCGATCGCGGCTACTACCGTGCCGAAGGGCTTGAGGTCACCATCGACGCCGGGGTGGGCCCGATCGAACCGATCAATCGCGTCGCGTCCGGCAACTACGACTTGGCCTTCACCGATATCAACACGCTGATCAAGTTTCGCGACGCCAATCCGCAGACGCCGATCAAGGCGGTGTTCATGGTCTACAACAAGCCGCCCTACGCGGTCGTCGGGCGCAAGAGCCGCGGCGTCGCCGCACCCAAGGATCTCGAAGGAAAAAAACTCGGCGCGCCGGCCGCCGACGTTGCTTACGCGCAGTGGCCGGTCTTCGTGCAGGTGAACGGCATCGACGCGTCGAAAGTGACGGTGGAGAATATCGGCTTTCCGGTGCGCGAGCCGATGCTCGCGGCGGGCCAGCTCGACGCCCTCACCGGTATCTCGTTCTGGTCCTATATCAATCTCAAGGAGCGCGGGGTGCCCGCCGACGACATCGTCGTGCTGCTTATGGCCGATTACGGCGTCAATCTTTATGGCAACGCGATCATCGTCAATCCCAAGTTCGCCGCGGAGAAGCCGGAGGCGGTGAGGGGATTCCTTCGCGCATTCCTCAAGGGGATGAAGGACACGGTCAAGGATCCGACGGCCGCCGTCGATTCCGTGATCAAGCGTATCGAGGGGACGAAAAAAGAGGTCGAGCTCGAGCGCCTGCAGATGGCGCTGCGCGACAACATCCTTACGCCGGAGGTAAAGGCGAACGGCTTCGGCGGCGTCGACCCGGCGCGCCTCGATAAGTCCATCGACCAGATCGCGCTCACCTATAATTTCAAGGCCAAGCCCAAGGCCGCCGACCTGTTCGATGCGCAGTTCCTGCCGCCGGCCGCCGACCGCGCCGTTCAGTAACGCCGGCATGGCGTTCCAGGCGCCGACGCTATTTCCGCGGCAAACACCCTCCATGGTTAACCGGGCTCGGCAACGAACCGATTGCGGACCGCCGCGTTCTCGCTAGAGTCCGCCGCCGGAAAACGCCCATGTCCTTCATCCGCCTCTATGCCCGCGTCTTCCTTCTCCTCGGCCCCGAGGCGAAGCTCGGCGTCTTTCTCGCCGGTGCCAATATCCTGTTGGCCATCGCCCAGTTCGCCGAGCCGGTGCTTTTCGGCCGCATCGTCGACGCGCTGGTGCGGGCGCAAACGGGCGGCCGCACCCCGCAGATGGCGGATCTGGTGCCGCTGCTCGGCGCCTGGGTGGCGTTCGGCCTGTTCAGCATCGCCTCTGGCGTGACGCTCGCGCTCCACGCCGATCGTCTCGCACACCGGCGGCGGCTCGCCATCATCACCAGCTACTTCGAGCACGTGCTGCACTTGCCGCTCGCCTACCACGGCGGCACCCATTCCGGCCGCCTCATGAAGGTGATGTTGCAAGGCGCCGACGCGCTGTGGGGCTTGTGGCTGTCGTTCTTCCGCGATCACTGCGCGGCGTTCGTGGCGCTGATCGCGCTCCTGCCGGTTACGATCTGGATGAACTGGCGGCTCGGGCTCTTGCTCGTGGCGTTGCTCGTGGTGTTCGCGGCCGTCATTTCGTACGTGATGCGGCAGACCGAGACGATGCAATCGGGCGTGGAGCGGCATCAATCCGATCTGGCCGAGCGTGCGTCCGATGCGTTCGGCAATATCGCGCTGATCCAGAGCTTTGCGCGGGTCGACGCCGAGGTGGTCGGCTTGAAGGACGTGGCGAGCCGTGTGCTTGCTGCGCAGATTCCGGTTCTGTCGTGGTGGGCGATCGTTGCGGTGGCGACGCGGGCAGCGACTACGCTGACGATTCTCGCGATCTTCATCGTCGGCACCTGGCTCTACATTCACGATCTGACCACGGTCGGAGAGATCGTGACCTTCGTCGGCATCGCCGGCCTGTTCGTCGGCAAGCTCGAGCTGACGATGGCCTTCACCAACCGGCTCCTGCTCGACGCGCCGCGACTCAAGGACTTCATGGAGGTGCTGGACGCCGCACCTTCAGTGCGCGACCGGCCGGGCGCCATTGACATCGGCCGCGTGCGTGGCGAGGTGGAGTTCGACGATGTGTCGCTCTCCTACGACGGCAAGCGGGCCGCCGTTGCCGATCTCTCCTTCAAGGTCGCGCCGGGCGAGACGGTTGCGGTGGTGGGCGCCACCGGCGCCGGCAAATCCACGGCGCTGTCGCTGCTGCATCGGTCGTTTGACCCCCAGTCGGGCGTGGTGAAGGTAGACGGCCACGACGTGCGCGACGTGAAGCTCGTGTCGCTTCGCCACAACATCGGCGTGGTGTTCCAGGAGGCGCTCCTATTCAACCGCTCGATCGAGGAAAACTTGCGCATCGGCAAGCCCGACGCCACGCCCGAAGAGATAGCGGCAGCGATTTCCCGCGCCCAGGCCGACGAGTTCATCGCCCGCACCCCTGGCGGCCTTGCCGCCAACGTTGGCGAGCGCGGCCGCTCGCTCTCTGGCGGCGAGCGCCAGCGCATCACCATCGCCCGCGTGCTGTTGAAAGACCCGCCGATCCTCATCCTCGACGAGGCGACGAGCGCGCTCGACGCCTCCACCGAAGGCAAGGTTCAGGCGGCGATCGAGGAGGTGATGAAGGGGCGCACCACCTTCGTCATCGCGCACCGGCTCGCCACCGTGCGCAACGCCGACCGCATCCTGGTGTTCCACGAAGGCCACATCGTCGAGACCGGCAACTTCGACGAGCTGGTGCGGCAGAACGGCCGTTTCGCCGCACTCGCCCGCGCGCAATTTATGGTACGCGACGAGCCCGTGCCCGCCATGCCGGCGGCGCAATAAGCCGAGATCAGCGTAGCCGTTCCAGGATGGATACGTAGTTGGCGACGGCGGCGCCGCCCATGTTGAAGATGCCGCCGAGGCGGGCATCCTTGATCTGCATGTCGCCGGCTTCGCCGCGGAGCTGCATGGCCGTGATCGCGTGCATGGAAACGCCGGTGGCGCCGATGGGGTGCCCCTTGGATTTGAGCCCGCCCGATGGATTGACCGGCAGCCGCCCGCTTTTCTCGGTGATGCCCTCGGCGATCACGTCGGCGCCGCGGCCGGGCTTGGCGAGACCCATGGCCTCGTACTCGATCAGCTCGGCAATGGTGAAGCAGTCGTGGGTTTCGATGAAGGAAAGATCGTCGAGCTTCACGCCCGCCTGCTTCAGCGCGCGCGCCCAGGCCTCGGCGCAGCCCTCGAACTTCAGGATATCGCGCTTGGACAGCGGCAGGAAATCCTGGGCGTGCGCCGCGGCGCGGAAGGCGATCGCCTTCTTGTCGAGCCGCAGCGCCGTCTCCACGTCGGCGAGGACGATGGCGGCAGCACCATCGGACACGAGCGAGCAGTCGGTGCGCTTCAGGGGGCCGGCGACGCGCGGGTTCTTCTCGCCCTCGGCGCGGCAGAAGTCGTAGCCGAGGTCCTTGCGGATCTGCGCGTAGGGATTGGCGACGCCGTTCTTGTGGTTCTTGGCGGCGATCCGTGCCAGTGCGTCGGACTGGTCGCCGTATTTCTGAAAGTAGGCGCCGGCGATCTTGCCGAAGATGCCGGCAAAGCCCGCGGGCGTGCCGGCGTCCTCGGGGAGGTACGAAGCGCCGAGGAGAATGTCGCCCACCTCGGCGCCGGGCGTCTTGGTCATCTGCTCGACGCCGACCACGAGCACGATGCGCGCCGAGCGCGCGGCGATCGCCTTCAACCCCTGATGCACGGCGGCGGAACCGGTGGCGCAGGCGTTCTCCACCCGGGTCGCCGGCTTGAAGCGGAACGCGGGGTCGGCCTGCAGCACGAGCGCTGCCGTGAATTGCTGTGGCGAAAAGCCGCCGTTGAAATGGCCGAGCACGATCTCGTCCACGTCGGCGGCGGCGATGGCGGCATCGGCGAGGGCGTCGCGCGCGACGCGGACGACGAGGCTTTCGATGCTCTCAGTGTCGAGCTTGCCGAAGGGCGTATGCGCAACGCCGACGATGCAGGCGGTCATGCTTCTCTCCGTGCTCGCTGAAATATATGCTGTCCGGGCCGGTGGCGCACGGCCTCTTTGCGCGGACGGCGGAACACGCTAGGAGAGGCCGAGGCGCGGCCGAGGGCCGCCGCCGCATTTCCGCCATCCTCGCGCTTGAGCGACGCCGGCCTGAACAACGGAACGAACGTGCCGATACCCTTTCGTCAGTCGCTCATCGTTGTCGCCGCGGGTGCCGCGCTCGCCGCGCCGGCCGCGGCCGGCCCCTATCTCCTGATCGACGCGGAGAGCGGCAAGGTTCTGGCCCAGCACGATGCCGGCCAGCCGTGGCATCCGGCCTCGGTCACCAAACTGATGACCGCATACATGACGTTCCGCGCCATGCGCGAGGGCCGGCTGCAGCCGACCACGCTGCTCAACGTGTCGGAGCTCGCGACCTCTCAGGCGCCGTCGAAGATGGGCTTCGCGCCCGGTACCAAGGTCAGCGTCGACAACGCGCTGAAGATGCTCATGGTCAAGTCGGCGAACGACATGGCCGTCGTGCTTGGCGAGGGCGTCGGCGGCACGCTGCCGGACTTCATCACCGAGATGAACCGGGCGGCGGCGCAGCTTGGCATGACCGGCACCCGCTTCATCAATCCCAACGGCCTGCCCGATGACGGGCAGATCACCACCGCGCGCGACATGGCGATTCTCGCCCGCGCCATCATGCACGAGTTCCCCGAGCACGAGATGCTGTTCCGCATCCCGGCCATCCGCTTCGGCCGCAAGGTGATGCGCAACCCCAACCGGCTCCTCGACCGCTTCCCCGGCGCCGACGGCATGAAGACCGGCTTCATCTGCGCCTCGGGCTTCAACGTGGTGGCGAGCGCCAAGCGGGGCGACAAGCGGGTGATCGCCGTCGTGTTCGGCGCCTATTCGTCGTCGCAGCGAGCGGAGGACGCGGCGCGCCTGCTCGAGCGCGGGTTCGAGCCGCGCTTCTCGCTCGCAGCACTATTCTCCAGCGACCGGCGCCTCGTGGAGGCGATCCCCAACGTGGAGGCGGCACCGGCGGATCTGCGCAACGTGATGTGCAATCCCAAGCGCAGGCGGCCGGCGGCGGAAACCGATCAGGACGACGACGAAGATAACGCCGAGGATCCGGCCGCCACCAACACCGGGGCCAAGGGCGCCAAGGAAAAGAAGAACCTGCTTATCGATCTGCCGCGCTCTATGGCGCCGGTGCATGTTTATGCCGGCGCGAGCGAGCCGCCGCTGCAGAAGGAGGCGGTCGAGCGGCGCAAGAAGAAGGGCAAGCGGATCGCGAAGAAGACCGAGGCCAAGGCGAGCGAGGTCAAGGCCGATGGCGCCGCGAAAGCGGAGCCCGCCAAGAAAAAGGCAGTGAAGAAGCAGGCCGAAGAAAAGAAAGCGGCGCCGGAAAAGAAGAGCGCGGAGAAGAAGCAGAAGACCGAGAAGAAACAGAGCAAGGAAAAGGCGAAAGAGTAAGCACGCGGGCCATGAGCGCGAACGCCAACAAGAAGGGCCCACAGGAGCCGATCCCGCTCACGGTCCTCACCGGGTTCCTCGGCGCCGGCAAGACCACGCTGCTCAACCGCCTCCTGCGCGATCCGGCGCTCGCCGACACCGCCGTTCTGGTGAACGAGGTGGGTGAGATCGGCCTCGACCACATTCTCTATCAAATTCTCGACGAGGACATCGTGCTCTTGGCGAGCGGCTGCCTGTGCTGCTCGGTGCGCGGCGATCTGGTGTCGGCGCTGGAGAACCTGTTGCGCGGGCGCGACGCCGGCGAGATGACGCAATTCCGCCGGGTGGTGATCGAGACCACGGGCCTCGCCGATCCCGCCTCGGTGCTGCACGTGATCATGACCCACCCGTATCTGGCGCTGCGCTACCGGCTCGACGGCGTAGTTACCGTGGTCGACGCGATGAACGGCGCGGGCACGCTCGATGCGCATGTGGAAGCGGTGAAACAGGCGGCAGTCGCCGACCGTATCGTGCTGACAAAATCAGACCTTGCCGCAGCTGCGGGCGTGGCCGCCCTGAAGGAACGGCTCGCCCGCCTCAATCCCGCGGCGCCGGTGCTCGACGCGGCCAAGGGCGAGGCGGGCGCCGCGGCGCTCCTCAACGCCGGCCTGTTCGATCCGGCGCGCAAGGTTCCGGACGTGGCGCGCTGGCTCGCCGACGCGGCCGTGCACGCGGCGGAGCACGCCCATCACGGGCATGACCACCATCATCACGACGAGCGCATCCGTGTCTTCACCATCGCCACCGAGACGCCGATCCCGGCGGCGACGCTCGATCTCTTCCTCGATTTGCTGCGCTCGGTGCACGGCGCGAAGCTCCTGCGCCTCAAGGGTATCGTGCAACTCGCCGAGGAGCCGGAGCAGCCGATAGTGCTGCACGCGGTGCAGCACGTCCTCCACCCGCCGGCGCGGCTTCCGGCCTGGCCCGACGAGGACCGCCGCTCGCGGCTCGTTTGCGTCACCTACGACCTCGATCCCGCGATCGTTCGGCGGCTGTTCGACGCCTTCCTCGGCGTGCCGCGGGTGGACGCCCCAGACGCCGCGGCGTTGACCGATAATCCGCTGGCGATCCGCTGACTTAGCACCCCTTCATTCGACCCAAGGCCCTTGCCACGACCGGGCTTCCTACGGGATGCTTCGGTCAGGACGCCTTACAAGAAGCCGAGAACGCGAGGGGGAGGGGAATGTTCGAGCGGGTGAAGTCGGAATTCCGATTCCTGCGGGGCGCGCTCGCCACGCTGAAGATGACGACGCATATCGCCAAGAACCCGAATCGGGTTTTCCCCTGGGTGGTGGAGGAGCTCGCCAAGAAGTTCGGGCCGAACGAGGCGCTCGTCTCCGACCGCGAGCGCCTCACCTACGCCGAGCTTGACGCCCGCGCCAACCGCTACGCGCGCTGGGCGCTCGCCCAGGGCCTGAAGAAGGGCGACGTGGTCTGCCTGATGATGCTGA
>Ga0209118_1000496_pt1 | contig 21672 bp, 16 predicted proteins | sample BlaSpr_A8_Ref_M1_FD_187988 | JGI IMG/M metagenome (GOLD analysis project Ga0209118, IMG submission 187988) | Forest soil microbial communities from Thunder Bay, Ontario, Canada - Black Spruce, Ontario site 2_A8_Ref_M1 (SPAdes) (version 2) | ecosystem: Environmental > Terrestrial > Soil > Boreal...
AGCCACAAGGTCACCACGATGACGCTGGCCGCGAGCAGGATCACGAGCTCCCGTCCGGGAAAGGGTGCGCCGGTCGTGGTCGTCAGCGGTGTCGACAGTGTCACCGATCCGCGAACGCCGGCCCAGCCGATGATGAAGACGTTGTGCGGTCGGAACGTGCCTTCGCGATCGCGCGTCCGCTTCGACAGCAGGAGTGGCCGGTAAGCCGCCGGGAAAACCCACGCCAGTCGCAGCAGGATCACCGCTGCCGACAGAATGAGCGCATAGCCGGCAAGACCGATCGCCGCGGAGCGGGAAAGCCCTTCGACCACCGAATGAAGCTGAACGCCGAGAATCAGAAAGACCAGGCCATTGAAGGCGAATTGCAGCATCCTCCATACTTCCCACGAATGCGCTCGCGTCGGCGCATCGATGAAGCGCGCGTCGTGCGATCCGGCGTACAGTGCCGCGCCCACCACGGCCAGGATGCTGCCGACCTGGAGAGCTTCGGCGGCGAGGTAAGCGGCAAACGGCGTGAGCAGCGAGAGCACGGTGAGAATGAGCGGATCGTCCATGCAAAAGCGGGTGAGGCCTAGCCGCAAGCGGCCGATCAGCCACGCGACCGCGAGACCGAGGACAAATCCGCCGCCCGACTGAACGAAGAACTGCAGCACAGCGTCGCTCCAGCTGAAGGCGCCGGTGGCCGCCGCGGCAATCGCAAACTTGAACGCCACCAGGCCGGATGCGTCGTTGATGAGGCTCTCTCCCTTGAGCGCCGTGGTTACCCGAGACGGGACCTTGAGCCTGGACGTGATCGCGCTCACCGATACCGCATCGGTGGGGGAGATCACCGCGCCGAGCGCAAACGCCGCGGACAGCGGCAGCGACGGTATCAGCCAGTGCATCAGGTAGCCGACGACAAGGGTCGTCAGAAGAACGAGGCCGAAGGCGAGCAGCAACACCGGGCGGAGCGCCGGCACCAGGTCGCGTTTCGGGATCAAGCATCCGTCGGCGAAAAGAAGCGGCGGGATGAACAGCAGGAAAAACACGTCGGGCTCGACGCGAAGCTCGTCGAAGCCCGGAAGGTAGGACAGCGCGATGCCGCCGGCGACGAGGAGTAGCGGCAGCGGAAAAGGGATCCACTTGCCGAGCGCCGCCACCGCGGCGACGGCGAGCAGCAATCCAAGCGTGATCTCGATGATCCCCACGAGCGGATGGTAGCTCAGCAGCCTGCCATTTCAAAAAGGCGTTGCGCGATACCGCGCTATTTCGCCAGCCAGGCGCTTTAGAAGCCGCGGCCGTCCGTGGCGAGGTACTCGATTTCCTCCGCCGTCGATTCGCGGCCGAGAATGGGGTTGCGATGCGGATAGCGGCCAAAGCGGCGAATCACCGCAGCGTGGCGCTCCGCCCACATGACAGGCTCGGAGAGGCCGGTCTCGTCACGCAGTCGTGCGAACAGCTGCAGCGATGTTTCTTGCGCAGCAAGGTCTTCGGCGTGCTCGAAAGGCATGTAAAGAAACCAGCGCTCGACCGGCATCAGCGCCTGATCGTCGCGGTTTGCAACCGCGGCCCTCGAAATACCGAGCGCCAGAATGTCGCCGGCGAAGGCCCGCGGCGTTTGGCGGTAGATGTTGCGCGTGAACTGATCGAGCAAGAGCACGCGCGCAAGCGCGCCGCGTGGCATGGTCCATTCGCCGAATCCGCCGGCGAGCGCCGTCTCGACGGCGGCGCCGAACCGCGCGCGGATCGATTGATCGACCGCGGCATCCTTGCGAAACCAAAGCTCGCGGGTCTGGCCATGTTCCGCGCTGCCGCTGGGCGCTAACCAGAAATCGAGGATCTCGTCCTGCACGATCATTGCTCCGATGAATGGCTGATATAGTGCCGTACGCGCGGGAACGCAAGTTCCGGTGCTGCAGCGCGCGATTCCCTTTCGATTTGCGATGCGAACTTCCTACCGCGACATAGCGCTCCTTGCCTGCTGTCAGGCGCTATTGCTGATCAACAACTCCGGTCTCATCGCGATGAACGGCCTGGTCGGCTACGCGCTGGTCGAGAACAAGGCATTCGCGACGCTCGGCGCGACAACCTTCGTCCTCGGATCCGCGTTTGCCGCGATGCCCGCCGCACTGTGGATGGCCAAGGTCGGCCGCCGGCGCGGATTCATGACGGGCTCGGCCATCGCGGTCGCCGGCGCCGCCACGTGCGCGCTTGCGCTGTGGCTTGGCAGCTTTGCGCTGTTTTGCTTCGGCACCGCGGTGATCGGCATCTACACGGCGTTCGGGCTGCAGTATCGCTTTGCGGCGGCCGAAGTGGCCGCGCCGGAATTCAGGGCCAAAGCCATTTCGCTGGTGCTGGCCGGTGGCATAGCTGGGGGCTTTCTGGGTCCTCAGGCGAGCGTTTGGGCAAAAGACCTACTGGGGGTTCCTTTCCTGGGTTCATTTCTGGTTCTGTCGGCCTTTGCCTTGGTTGCCCTCGGCGTCCAGTCACAAGTACGCGTACCGCCGCCGACCATGGAAGAGACCCGTGGCGGCGGACGTCCCTTGTCGCAGATCGTGCGTCAGCCGGTGTTCATCGTCGCTGCGCTGTCCGCGGCGCTGGGCTACGGCATCATGAATCTGCTGATGACCGCGACGCCGCTGGCGATGAGCTTTTGCAGTCATCCGTTCAGCGCGGCGGCGTTTGTCATCGAGTGGCACGTCGTGGGGATGTATGCGCCGGGCTTCTTTACCGGATCCCTGATACGGCGCTTCGGCGCGCTCAAGGTGATTGCCGCCGGCATCGTGTTGATGGGCGCTTGCGTCGGGGTAGCGCTGTCCGGCATCGCGCTGTGGCAGTTCTGGGCGGCGCTGGTCCTTCTTGGCGTGGGCTGGAATTTCATGTATATCGGCGGCACGACGCTGCTGATCGACGCTTACACTCCCCCCGAAAAAGCGAAGACCCAGGGCATGAACGATGTCATCGTGTTCACGGTGATGAGCATCTCGTCCTTTTCGTCGGGTGCGTTGATCAGCGCCGCCGGTTGGGATCGGATGAACCTGGGTGCGCTTCCGCTGCTCGCCGTCGTCGCCAGCGCGGTGCTGTGGCTGACGGTGTTGCGCCACCGGAACGCACGCGTTACCGGCAATGCCAAAGCCAGCAAAGCGACGTGAGGCGCCGCATGTACCACACGACCGATGCATCCGATCCCTGCCGTTGACCGTCATCAGGAGTTGCGCGAGGGCGTGCGCGCGTTGTGCGCGCGCTTCGACTCCGCCTATTGGCAGCGCGTCGACGCGGAGCGCGGCTATCCCGAGGCGTTCGTCGACGCGTTGACTGGGGCGGGCTGGCTCGCGGCGATGATCCCCGCCGAGTACGGCGGCTCGGGCCTGGGACTGACCGAAGCCTCGGTGATCATGGAGGAGATCAACCGCAGCGGCGGTAATGCCGGTGCCTGCCATGGCCAGATGTACAACATGGGCACGCTTTTGCGCCACGGCTCGGAAGCGCAGAAGCGGACGTGGCTGCCGTCGATCGCTACGGGCAAGCTGCGCCTCCAGTCGATGGCGGTAACCGAGCCATCGACCGGCAGCGACACCACGCGTCTCGCGACCACCGCGGTGCGGCAAGGCGATCGCTACGTCATCAGCGGTCAGAAAGTATGGACCTCGCGCCTGCAACATTCCGACCTGATGATCGTGCTCGCCCGCACGACGCCGCTCCCCGAGGTCAAGCGCCGGTCGGAGGGCATGTCGGTGCTGATGGTCGATCTTCGCGACGCGCTATCCGGCGCTCACGGCGGCATCAACGTGCGTCCGATCGCCAACATGGTCAACCACGAGACCAACGAAGTCTTCTTCGACCGCCTCGAGGTGCCGTCGGAAAATCTGATCGGCGAAGAAGGGCAGGGCTTTCGCTACATTCTCGACGGGCTCAACGCCGAGCGCACACTGATCGCCGCCGAGTGCATCGGCGACGGATACTGGTTCGTCGATCGCGCGCGGCGCTATGCGAGCGATCGCGTGGTGTTCGGCCGGCCGATCGGCCAGAACCAGGGCGTGCAGTTTCCGATCGCCGAGACTTACATCGAGATCGAAGCCGCGAACCTGATGCGCTTTCACGCGGCGTCGCTGTTCGATGCCGGCAAACCCTGCGGCGCGGAGGCGAACATGGCCAAATTGCTGGCGGCCAAGGCGTCCTGGGAAGCGGCGAACGTCTGCTTGCAGACGCACGGAGGCTTCGGGTTCGCCTGCGAGTTCGACGTCGAGCGCAAGTTCCGTGAGACCAGGCTCTATCAGGTCGCGCCGGTCTCGACCAACATGATTTTTTCCTACGTTGCCGAGCACGTGCTCGGCTTGCCGCGGTCGTTCTGAGCAATCGGTTGGTCTAGACCGGAAACTGCCAATAGACGGCGTCGACCGTTTTTCCTTCGTGCGCGAGCACATGCGCCTTGAGTGCCTCGCCCAGCACATGAGATTCGATCGCACGTTCGCACGCGTCTGCTTGCGCTACGCGCACGAACAGCACGCTGCGATCGTCATCGACTACGATCGAGCTCACCTTGGCCGGCAATCCCTTTTCGGCGAGGAAGCGGCCGGCGGCGCGATCGAGCACCGGATCGGAGCTGTCGATCAGCAGGCGTCGGTTGATGGCGGCCAGAAAAACCGCCATCGCGCCGAGCAGCGCGCCCACGGCGATCGCGACACTTGCGTCGAACGCCGGATGGGGTCCCCACAGGAACGACACGCCGGCGACGATCAGCGTCAGCAGGATGCCGAGCAATGCTACCGTGTCCTCGAGCAGCACGGCGAGAACGGTGGTGTTGTTGCGGTTCCTGGCAATGCCCTCCAAGCCGCCGATCTCACGCAATGCGACAAAGAAGGTGAACGACTCGAGCGCCAGCGAGAACAGCAACAGGCCGAGCACCAGGGGCGTGAACGGTTCGATGACGGTTGGGCTGAGCAGCGCGTGAGCGCCATGGTAGACGTTGAGTCCGCAGCCGATGAAGAACACGCTGACGGCAGATACCAGCGCCCAGAAGAATTTTTCCTGGCCTCGGCCGAAGGGATGCAGGGCGTCGGCACCGGGTCGCCCGCGCACTTCACCGACCTTGAGCAGCACCTGATTCGCGACATCGGCGACCGAGTGAATCATTTCCGCGAACAGCGTCGGCGAGCCCGTCACCGCCCAGCCAAAGCCCTTGGCTGCGGCGATCGCTGTGTTGGTTGCGATGGAAATGGAAACCGAGGACGACATTCGCGCCGCGCTACCGACGCATCAAACGCGTCTCACCTGCGTCTCATTTGCGTATCTGCCCGCTGCCCAAGACAACCCATTTCCGGCTGGTGAGTCCTTCGAGTCCGACCGGGCCGCGCGCGTGAAGCTTGTTGGTCGAGATGCCGATCTCAGCCCCGAGTCCGTATTCGAAGCCGTCGGCAAAGCGCGTCGACGCATTGACCATCACCGAGCTCGAATCGACCTCGCGCACGAACCGCATCGCGTTGCCGTAATGCTCGGTGACGATGGCGTCGGTGTGCTGCGAGCCGTAGCGGGCGATGTGATCGATTGCGGCGTCGAGCGAGGCCACGACGCGCACGGAGAGAATCGGCCCGAGATACTCGGTGCGCCAGTCTTCCTCGGTCGCCGGCTTCATCGCCGGGACGATCAGTCGGGCGCCCGGATCGCCGCGGAGCTCGACACCCTTGGCCGTATAGATTTGCGCCAGGGCGGGCAGCACGCGGGAGGCGATCCGCTCGTGAACGAGCAGCGTCTCCATCGTGTTGCACGGGCTGTAACGCTGGGTCTTGGCGTTGTCTGCGATGCGGACCGCCATGTCGACGTCGGCATGCTCGTCGACGAAGACGTGGCACACACCGTCGAGGTGCTTGATCACGGGCACCGTCGCTTCGTCCGCGACGCGCTGAATCAATCCCTTGCCGCCGCGCGGTATGAGCACGTCGACATACTTGTCCATCGTCGCCAACAAGCCGACAACCGCACGATCGGTGGTCGCGATCAGTTGCACCGCGTCCTCCGGCAGCCCGGCAATGGCGAGCCCTTCCCGAACGCATGTCGCGATCGCCCGATTCGAATGCAAGGCTTCCGAGCCGCCGCGCAGGATGCAGGCGTTTCCCGACTTGAGACAAAGGGCAGCGGCGTCGGCGGTGACGTTGGGACGCGATTCGTAGACGATGCCGACGACGCCGAGCGGCACGCGCATGTGACCGACCTGGATGCCGCTCGGCCGGAATTTGAGCTCACTGATTTCGCCGACGGGATCTGGCAACGCGGTGATTTCGCGCACGCCTTCGGCCATTGCCGCGACGCTCGATGCGTCGAGCGTGAGCCGATCGACGAACGCCGCATCGCTGCCCGCGCCGCGCGCCGCCGCGATGTCTTGCGCGTTGGCGGCCAGCAGGCCTTTCCCGTCGCGAATGATTGCCAGGGCGATTGCCTCCAGCGCGGCATTCTTTGCCGCCGTCGGCGCGCGCGCCAGGAGGCGCGATGCCGCCCGCGCTCTCTCGCCGACCTCGCGCATGTACGCGGGCAAGTCCAGACCGGGGACATTGAGGTTGGTCATGCGGGATATTCTATCCCGATCGGTGCCCACGAGGAGACCGGGGCCGTCGCGCGAACGAGCCGGAAGGCGCGCAACGGTGCGATCAGAACTTGTGCGCGTCGAGCGTTCTGACGCCGGTGTCGGTCCCGATAAGGATGATGTCGGCGCCGCGATCGGCAAACAAGCCGTTGGTGACGACGCCGACGATGTTGTTGATCTTCGCTTCGAGCTGGATCGGATTCATGATCCGCATGTCCTCGACGTCGAGGATGATGTTGCCGTTGTCGGTGATGAAGTTCGGGCGCAGTTGCGGGTGACCGCCGAGCTTGACCAGCTCGTGCGCGGCGAAGCTGCGGGCCATGGGAATCACTTCGACTGGCAGCGGGAAGTTCCCCAGCACGCCGACCAGCTTCGACTGGTCGACAATGCACACGAATTTCTGCGCCACTGCGGCGACGATCTTTTCCCGGGTCAGCGCGCCGCCGCCGCCCTTGATCATCGCGCCGTGCTCGGTCACCTCGTCGGCGCCGTCGATGTAGACGGGCAGCATGTCGATCGCGGTGAGCTCGAGCACGGGGATGCCGTGACCCTTCAGCCGCTCTGCGGTCTTGATCGAGCTTGCCACCGTACCCTTGATGCGATGCTTGATCTTGGCCAGCTCGTCGATGAAAAAGTTGGCCGTCGAGCCGCTGCCCACGCCGATGTAGGCGTCGTCGACGACGTACTTGATCGCTTCGCGGGCGACCAGATGTTTTTGCTCGTCCTGGGTCATTTCTTGCGCGCCGGCGGCAGATCGGTGCAGACACCTTCGAACGCCTCGGCGGCGAATCCGATCGACTCGCTGAGCGTCGGATGCGGATGGATGGTCTTGCCGATATCGACCGCATCCGCGCCCATCTCGATCGCCAGCGCGATTTCGCTGATCAAGTCGCCGGCGCGGGTGCCGACGATGGCCCCGCCGACCACGCGATGCGTGGCGTCGTCGAAGAGAAGCTTGGTGAAGCCCTCGTCGCGGCCGTTGGCGATGGCGCGGCCCGATGCCGCCCACGGGAAGACGCTCTTTTGCACCTTCACGCCTTTGGCCTTGGCCTCGTCCTCGGTCAGCCCCACCCACGCAACTTCCGGATCGGTGTACGCGACCGAGGGAATGACGCGAGCGTCGAAGAACGACTTCTCGCCCGCCGCGGCCTCCGCCGCGACGTGTCCTTCGTGCACCGCCTTATGCGCCAGCATCGGCTGGCCGACGATATCGCCGATGGCGTAGATGTGCGGCACGTTGGTGCGCATCTGATCGTTGGCCGGGATGAATCCGCGGTCGGTCACCGCGACACCGGCCTTGTCGGCGCCGATCTTTTTCCCATTCGGGCTGCGGCCGACGGAGAGCAGAACCATGTCGTACGGCTGCGCTTTCGGCGGTGCCTGCTCGCCCTCGAAGCTGACGTACACCGCATCTTTCTTGGCCTCGATGGCGACCGTTTTGGTCTTGAGCATGACGCGGTCGAAGCGATGCTTGTTCATCTTGTCCCACACCCGGACCAGGTCGCGGTCGGCGCCCAGCATCAAGCCGTCGAGCATCTCGACCACATCCAGCCGCGAGCCCAGCGTCGAATACACGGTTCCCATTTCGAGGCCGATGATGCCGCCGCCGGTCACCAGCAGGCGCTTCGGCACTGACGTGAGCTCCAGCGCGCCGGTCGAGTCGACGATGCGTGGGTCTTCCGGCGCGAACGGCAGACGCACCGATTGCGAACCGGCGGCGATGATCGCTTTCTGGAAGCGCACCACTCTTTTCGCGCCGGTCTTATTCTGGGCGGGCCCGTCGGTCAACTCGACGATGACATGGTGCGCATCCAGAAACATGCCGTAGCCGCGAACGACTTCGACCTTGCGCGCCTTGGCCATCCCGGTAAGCCCGCCGGTCAGCTTGCCGACGACCTTGTTCTTCCATCCGAGCAGCTTGGGCAGATCGAGCTTCGCCGCGGCGAAGCTGATGCCGTGCTCGCTCAAGCCCGCAGCCTCGTCCATCACCGCGGCGACGTGCAACAAGGCCTTCGACGGGATGCAGCCGACGTTGAGGCAGACGCCGCCCAAGGTCGGATAGCGCTCGACCAGCACGGTCTTCATGCCGAGATCCGCGGCGCGGAACGCAGCACTGTAGCCGCCGGGGCCCGAGCCAAGGACCAGCATTTCGCATTCCAGGTCGACGCTGCCCGAGTAGGTCGCGGCAGCAGGAGCGGGAGCGGCTGCTGCGCCCGAAGGCGTCGCCGCGGCTTTTGCAGCCGGTGCGCCGGCCGACGACGGTGCGCTGCCAGGGCCAGGTTTCGGCGGGGCCGCGCTCGACGGGGACTTGGATGCCGCGGCAGGCGCGGGCTTCGCCGCTGCATCGTCAGCCGCTTCCAGCGTCAGGATTAGGTTGCCTTCGCTCACCTTGTCGCCAAGCTTGACCTTGAGGTCCCTGACCACACCCGCAGCAGGCGAAGGCACATCCATGGTCGCCTTGTCAGACTCGAGCGTCACCAGCGAATCCTCGGCCGCGACCGTGTCGCCGGGCTTCACCAGAACTTCGATGACCGGCACGTCCTTGAAGTCGCCGATGTCGGGGACCTTGACTTCGATGAGCTGGCTCACGATGACTTTCCCGTCAGTGGTCGAAGCGGCGCGCTCACTTGATATCCCGCACGAACTTCCGGCCGAGCATCCAGTTCTTCATCGCCTGCACCACCGGCGCATCGCGTCCGAAGTAACCGTGCGCGCTCTGGGGATCGCATGGGCCGGACTGCGGCGGGTCGCCCTCGCTGACGCTGATCAGCGAAACCGTTTTCGGCATTCGCTCGACGTTTCGATAAGGACTGCTGAAACACGCGTCGTCGCGATGGTGGATGAACAGCAGCGGCACCTTGATCGTCCTGAAGTCGAAGCGCGAAAGCGCCTCGCCCACCTTGTCGCGGTTGGTCACCGTCGATGTCAGCGCGGCGCCTTGCACCGAGTCGCCGAGCTTGGCGGCAAGCGCCGCGGCGGAGATCGTCCCTCGGCTGGTGCCGATCAGATAGATCCGCGCATCCGGAAATCGCTTCTGGAGATCGGCGATCAGGGCGCGGATGTCCGCCAGGTGATCCGGTCCCAGCCGGAACTCGTCCTCCATGCCCTGCGGCAACTTGTCGGAGGGCGAATCGACGATCGCGTCGGCGATGTCCGCATCGACGAGCTGCTCGCGGATGCGCACCAGGAAGTTTGCGCCGGGGCCGAATTTGACCGGTCCGCCCTCGGCGCGTCGGGCCAGGCCGATCGCTCCCAGCCCGCCGACAAACAATATCGCGACCGCTTTGGGTACGGCCGATTTGTCCTGCACCAGCAGGTAGGACAGCTTCACGCCGTCGCGCGTCGGAATCGTGATCGCTTCCTCGGCGTCGCAACAGACCGTCACCGTCGCCATGATCACAAGCAGCGCGCCGCGGATCACAGGAGCGAGCGCCTCATGTCGCCCAGGAGCGCGATCAGGTAAGTGTTGAAGCGCGCCGCGGCCGCGCCGTCGACCACCCGGTGATCCCAGGACAGCGACAGCGGCAGGATGAGCCTTGGTGCGAATTGCTTGCCGTCCCACACCGGACGCATGCTCGAGCGGCAGACACCGAGGATGGCGACCTCGGGAGCATTGATGATGGGCGTGAAATACGTCCCGCCGATGCCGCCCAGGCTCGAGATCGAAAAGCATCCGCCCTGCATGTCGACGGGGCCGAGCTTGCCTTCGCGAGCCTTGGCCGAGAGCTCGCCCATCTCCTTGGCAATCGCCAACACGCCCTTCTGATCGGCGTTCTTGACTACCGGCACCATGAGCCCGTTGGGCGTGTCGGCGGCGAAGCCGATGTGGTAGTACTGCTTGTAAATGAGGTTGTCGCCGTCCAGCGATGCATTGAATTCGGGAAATTTCTTCAGCGCCGACACGCAGACCTTGATCAGGAACGCGAGCATGGTCACTTTGATGCCGGTTTTTTCGTTTTCCTTGTTGAGCGTGACGCGAAGCGCTTCGAGGTCGGTGATGTCGGCATCGTCATGATTGGTGACATGCGGAATCATGACCCAATTGCGGTGCAGATTCGCGCCAGAGATCTTCTTGATCCGCGACAGTGGCTTCGCCTCGACCGGGCCGAACTTGGCGAAGTCCACTTGCGGCCACGGCAATAGACCCAGCGCGGCGCCGCCGGCCGACGATGTCGCCGCCAAGCGGGAAGCGGCCGCCGCACCGCTCATCGCTTCCTTGACGTATTTCTGAACGTCTTCCCGCAGAACGCGATTCTTAGGTCCGCTGCCTTTTACGCGGGAAAGATCCACGCCGAGCTCGCGTGCGAACGCGCGAACCGACGGCGAGGCGTGCGCCTTCCTGAAGCTTTCGCTGTCGACTTGAGGAGCCGCGATGGCGGACGCAGTTGCCGCTTTCCTGTCCGGCGAGACAGAGGCTGGGGCTGACTGCGGTGGTGCGGGCGCGGGTGCGGCGGTGGCAGCAGCGGCCTGCGCCGGCGCCGCAGAGGCTCGCGCGTCCGACGCTTCGAGGACCACGATCACGTTTCCTTCGCTGACCTTGTCGCCGAGCTTGACCTTCACTTCCTTGATCACGCCGGCGGAAGGCGAAGGTACATCCATGGTCGCTTTCTCGGACTCGAGCGTGACCAGCGAATCCTCGGCCTTCACCGTGTCGCCCGGTTTGACCAGAACTTCGATCACCGGCACGTCCTTGAAGTCGCCGATGTCGGGGACCTTTACCTCGATACTTTGCGCCGCTCCGGCAGGCGTGCTCGCCGCTTCGTCCTTCCGCTGCTTGGGAGAGGCGGGAGGCGAGGGAGAACTTGCGGCAGCGGACGCGGATCCGGCCGCAGGTGTGGAGGCAGGTGCGGGGCCAGGTGCGGCAGCGGTCTGCGCCGGCGAGGCAGCCTTGCCACCGTTGGCCGCCTCGGTCTCGAGCGTCACGATGACGCTTCCCTCGCTGACCTTGTCGCCGAGCTTGACCTTGACGTCCTTGACGATCCCCGCGGATGGCGAGGGCACATCCATCGTCGCCTTGTCGGACTCGAGCGTGACCAGCGAATCCTCGGCTTTGACGCTATCGCCCGCCTTGACCAGCACCTCGATGACTGGCACGTCGGTGAAGTCGCCGATGTCGGGGACCTTGACTTCAACTGTCTGGGCCATGATGTTCCTGGACGGAATTTGCCACGTTCGTGGATCTCTCGAGCGACGCGTGATCGGCGAGGCTCACACCGTCCACGGCGCCGGTTTCGCGCCATCGACGCCATACTTTTTCATGGCCTCGGCGGCTTTCGTCGCCGCAATCTCGCCGCCGTCGGCAAGTGCCTTGAGAGCCGCGACCACAATGTAATGGCGATCCACTTCGAAAAACTCACGGAGCTTTTCCCGGGTATCGGAGCGGCCGAATCCGTCGGTGCCGAGGACCACGTAGCGACGCGGCACGAAGGCGCGTATCTGTTCCGCAAAGGCGCGAATGTAATCGCTGGACGCGATCACCGGGCCTTTTGCGTCGGCAAGACATGACTCGACGTGGGAAACCCTGGGCTTCGCGGTCGGGTTCATCATGTTCCAACGCGACACGGCATTGCCCTCGCGCGCGAGCTCGGTGAACGACGGGCAGCTCCAGAGATCCGATTCGACATTCCAGTCCTCCGCCAGGAGCTCCGCCGCGGCGATCGCTTCCCGCAGGATGACACCGCTGCCCAGCAACTGGACGCGAAGCGATTTCGGCTTCTTCTCGCCTGCCTTGAGCAGGTACATGCCCTTGATGATGTTCGGCGCCGCGCCCTCCGGCATCGCCGGGTGCGTGTAGTTCTCGTTCATCACCGTGATGTAGTAATAGACGTCCTCCTGGTCGGCGTACATGCGGCGCAATCCGTCCTGGACTATCACCGCGATCTCGTAGCCGAAGGTCGGGTCGTACGAAATGCAGTTCGGCACCGTTGCCGCGTAGATGTGCGAATGGCCGTCTTCGTGCTGCAAGCCTTCGCCGTTGAGCGTCGTGCGCCCGGCAGTGCCGCCGAGCAGGAAACCGCGCGAGCGCATGTCGCCGGCGGCCCAGGCGAGATCGCCTATGCGCTGGAACCCGAACATCGAGTAGAAGATGTAGAACGGGATCATCGGTACGCCGTGCGTCGAATAGCTCGTCGCCGCGGCGATCCAGTCGCACATCGCGCCTGGCTCGTTGATGCCTTCCTGCAGGACCTGCCCGTCCTTGCTTTCCTTGTAGAACATGAGCTGGTCGGCGTCCTGCGGCGTATAGAGCTGGCCGAGCTGGTTCCAGATCCCCAGCTGCCGGAACATCCCTTCCATACCGAAGGTGCGCGACTCGTCGGGCACGATGGGGACGATGCGTTTGCCGATGTTCTTGTCGCGGATGAGGGTCTGCAGGATCTGTACGAACGCCATGGTCGTCGAGATCTCGCGGTCCTCGGTGCTTTTCAGGAACCGCTCGAAGGCAGACAGCGGCGGCACGACCAGCGGCTCGGCCTTGCGCCGCCGCGCGGGTAGAAAGCCGCCGAGGTCCATGCGCCGGGACTTCATGTATTCGGCCTCGCGTGACCCCGCCGCGAAGGTCATGTATGGAACGTCCTCGATCTTGTCGTCGGGTACGGGAATCTGGAAGCGGTCGCGCATTGCCCGGATCGATTCGGGCGACATCTTCTTCTGCTGGTGGGTGATGTTTTGCGCCTCGCCGGACTCACCCATTCCGTAGCCCTTGATCGTCTTGGCGAGAACGACCGTGGGCTCGCCCTTGTGATCGATCGCGGCGCGGTAGCCCGCGTACACCTTGAACGGGTCGAGGCCGCCGCGATTCAAGTGCCAGATGTCGTCGTCCGTCCAGTCGGCGACGAGCTCCTTCAGTTCCGGCGTGTTGAAGAAGTACTCGCGAACGTAGGCGCCGTCCTTTGACTTGAACGTCTGATATTCGCCGTCGACGCACTCCATCATCCGGCGCATCAGGATGCCCTTCTTGTCGCGAGCGAGCAGTGGGTCCCAATGCGTGCCCCAGATCACCTTGATCACGTTCCAGCCCGCGCCGCGGAAGTCGCTCTCGAGCTCCTGGATGATCTTGCCGTTGCCGCGCACCGGACCGTCGAGACGCTGCAGGTTGCAGTTGACGACGAAGATCAGATTGTCGAGCGTTTCGCGCCCTGCCATGCCGATCGCGCCCATCGATTCGGGCTCGTCCATTTCGCCGTCGCCGCAGAAGCACCACACCTTGCGACCCTCGGTTTGCGCGAGACCGCGGTCCTGCAGATACTTCATGAAGCGCGCCTGGTAGATCGCCATCAGCGGCCCGAGACCCATCGACACCGTCGGGAACTGCCAGAAATCAGGCATCAGCCACGGGTGGGGATACGACGAGATGCCCCTGCCGTCGACTTCCTGGCGGAAGTTGTCCATCTGCTCCGTCGTGAGGCGGCCGAGCATGAAAGCGCGCGCGTAGATTCCGGGCGACGAGTGTCCCTGCACGAACACCAGGTCGCCGCCGTGGTCGGCGGACGGAGCGCGCCAGAAGTGGTTGAACCCGACGTCGTAGAGCGTCGCCGCCGACGCGTAGCTCGCGATGTGCCCGCCGACGTTGGTATGCTTGTTCGCGCGCAGGACCATCGCCATCGCATTCCAGCGCGCGTAATTGCGGATTTTTTCCTCGATCGCATGGTCGCCCGGCATGTGCGGCTGCCGATCGACGGGAATCGTGTTGATGTACGCGGTGTTCGCGGAAAACGGCATGTACGCGCCGGAGCGGCGCGACTTGTCGATCACCTGCTCGATGAGAAAATGCGCGCGGTCCGGCCCCTCACGTTCGAGCACACCGTCGATCGCATCCAGCCATTCCTGGGTTTCTTGCGGGTCGACGTCAGGGTTCATGTCCATGGGCTTTCCTCAGTGACGGCCGCGATGCGCGTCGATCGTACTTTGACTAGCGTCGGAAGCTGACGCCGCATCGTTGCGATGCAGGCCGCAATTCGCGTTTCAGGGGAAGTTTTATCATAACATTCCACTGATTTCGTTTCCAACGACACCGGGAAAGACGCTTTTCCCCTGGAGCAGGCCGCAGGCGTCAAAGGGCATAGCTGGCCAAGGCTCCCCTGGCGTTACCTCACCGAGTTCGACTATCGCGCGATTGAAATGGACCGCGCTTCGGTGACGACTGCGTCGACGGTGACATCGTGGGACGCCGCTGGAACATGATCGACCAGCTGCAGCTCGAAAGCGCCCGCGACGCGGTGGGCGTCGGCGCGCAGCAGCGGCAGCAGCCTGTCGTAATAGCCTCCCCCGTAGCCGATTCGGTGTCCATCGCGATCGAACGCCACGCCGGGAACGAGCACCCAGTCGATAGTTGCGACATCGAGTAGAGCACAGTGCGCACAGGGCTCCGGGATGCCGCGGTAACCGGGTACCGCATCGTGCTCGAGTCGGGTGATCGCGCAGATGTCCAGCATCCGGGTCGCACGGTTCACTCTCGGCAGCGCGACCGTTTTGGCGCGAGCGAGCGCCGCTTCAAGCAGGGCCCGCGTATCCCATTCGCTGCCGAACGGAAGCGTGAGCAGCACGGCCCCGGACGACGCGAAGTCCTCGCGCATCGAGAGTGTTGCCGCGATCGACGCGCTGGCTGTCGCCCGATCCTCGGCCGGGGTGGCGTCACGGTCGCCCAGAATCCGCGCACGCAATTCGCGCTTCGCCTCGAGCAGCTTACCGCTTGCTACGCCGTCCAGGGTCGATCGAGGGCCGGTTGAAGATGCTGGCACGCAATGGATGTTACCGCAAAGCCCGCGCCGCGAACGGAGCGCTTATAATCGCGCTTGCGAATCCAGAGTCCTAGCGCACTTCGAAAACGGCATGAACTACAATCATCAGCATCACCGAAACCGGCGTTCACGGCTCATCGCCGAGATGCGAAGGCAGAGCGGAGGCGGTATCGCCTCCATTCCGACCGCACCGGAGGCGATACGCAACGCCGATACCCATTATCCGTACCGGCCGGACAGTCATTTTTACTACCTGTGCGGTTTTCCGGAGCCCGAAGCGGTTGTTGTTCTTATTGCCGGCGCGGCGGAAAGCGACTCGAAGCAGATCCTTTTTTGCCGGGACAAGAACCCGGAGCGCGAAATCTGGGACGGCTTTCGCTATGGTCCCGACGCCGCGCGCGAAATCTTCGGGTTTGACGAGACGTATCCGATAACCCAGCTTAGCACCAAGCTCGCCGACTGGACCTGTGACCAGCGTGCGATTTACACCCCGCTCGGACTCTACCCCGCGTGGGACGACGCGACCGCGGCGACGCTGAACGAAGTGCGTAGCCGCGTGCGCACGGGCATTGCGGCGCCGGAGACGGTGATCGACGTCCGTGCTCCGCTCGCGGCAATGCGGCTCTTCAAGGATGAACGCGAGCTCGAGCTCCTCCGCCGCGCGGCACTCATTTCGAGCGGCGCGCACCGCCGCGCGATGCGCGAGACGCGTCCGGGCTGGTACGAATATCAGGTCGAGGCCGAGTTGATGCACGAATTCTTGCGCTCCGGCGCGCAGGCGGTCGCGTATCCCTCGATCGTCGCCTCCGGACCCAACGCGTGCGTCCTGCACTACCGCGACAACAATCGCCAGGCGCAGGCGAGCGACCTACTGCTGATCGACGCTGGCTGCGAGGTCGACGGCTACGCCTCGGACATCACGCGCACGTTTCCGGTAGGCGGGAAATTCAGCGGTGAGCAAAAAGCGATTTATGAGCTCGTGCTCGCGGCGCAGCTCGCGTGCATCGACGCCGTACAGCCGGGCAGGATGTTTCACGACTATCACAAGGTGGCCGAGCGGGTGCTCGCGCAGGGCTTGATCGACCTCAAGCTGTGCGAAGGGACCCTCGAGGGCGTGCTCGAATCGGGCGCATATAAGCAGTTCTATATGCATCGCGCGGGGCATTGGCTCGGGCTTGACGTGCATGATGTCGGCTTATACCGGATCGACGGAGAATCGCGCCGGCTCGAGCCCGGTATGGTTCTCACGGTCGAGCCCGGCTGTTATATCCGTCCGGCCGACAAGGTGCCCGAGGAATTCTGGGACATAGGCGTGCGGATCGAGGACGATGTTCTGGTGACCGCCGCCGGCAACGAAAATCTGACCGGCTCGACGCCGAAGACCGTCGCCGACATCGAAGCCGCTTGCGCGCGCTGACTCGACGGTTGCGGCGATACGTCGACCAAGTCCCATGTTGCACGATCTGGTCATCGTCGGCGCGGGCCCTGTCGGCGCAACGCTCGCGCTGGCGCTTTTCGACAGCGATCTCGACCTCGTCGCGCTCGATGCCCGTCCTGCCGGCAGTATTGCACGAAGCGATCGCTCGCTTGCGTTATCTCACGGGACCAGGCTTGTCTTCGAGCGGCTCGGTGTCTGGAGCGAAGTTACAGCGACGCCGGGCGCCGTAACGCCCATCACGGCCATCGACATTTCGCAGCGCGGCGGGTTTGGGCGCGCGCGTCTTCATGCTCGCGACCATGGCGTCGATGCGCTCGGCTATGTCGTCAGCTATCGCGCACTGCAGCATGCGCTGGACTCGGCGCTTGGGGGTGCGGGGATTTCGGTCGAGCACGGTGTCGGTGTGACGCGCGTGAGCGCGACGGCGGAGTCCGTCCATGTCGTCGGTGAGCGCAATGGCGCCGCAGTCGAATGGAGCGCACGTCTGGCCGCGGTTGCCGATGGGGGTGGCGATGTCGTGGACTACATCGCGCGACGCAGGTACGACTACCGACAAGCCGCGCTGGTAGCGAGGATCTGGTCCGTTGAGTCGCACGGTGGACTCGCGTTCGAGCGCTTTACCGACGAAGGTCCGATGGCGCTCCTGCCCGAAGAGGATCATTACGGCTTGGTGTGGACGACAACCCCGGAAAATGCGAACGCGCTGCTCGCGCTTCCGGAACAAGCGTTCTTGGCCGCCCTCGCCAAGCGTTTCGGACCCTGCGCCGGGCCATGGATTCGTGTGACCGATCGGCGCACCTTCCCGCTGGCGCTTGAATTCGCGACTCGCATCGCCGGCGAGCGCACCGTTCTTCTCGGGAACGCAGCGCAAGCGCTGCATCCTGTCGCGGGGCAAGGCTTCAACCTCGGCGTTCGCGACGCGTATGAACTGGCGCAAGAGTTGCTTGCGAGCTCCATCGTTACCGACCGCGATCATTTTGGTGCGCCTCAATTTCTCGCGGCGTATTCTCGACGCCGTGCGGCTGACCGTTGGACCGGCATCGCATTCACGCACGGTCTGCTCGGCATTTTTGGAGCGGACGTTTCATTGCTGCGCTGGCCGCGCGGGTTGGCGCTTACTCTTCTCGATGTGTTGCCGCCGGTCAAGCGAATGTTCACGCGCGCGATGTTATATGGTGTGCATTGAAAGTTTAATAGACAATCGATCGAGCCGACGAACGCGCTGACTATCGCGCCGCAAACTCGGTATAATCCGCTCCCTTCCGTCGCAGTTTCCGCAGAGATTCAAGCAGTGCAAATCGGCTCGCATCACATTCAGAGCAATCTTGTCGTCGCGCCTATGGCCGGTGTGACCGACCGCCCGTTCCGGCAGCTGTGCAAACGGCTTGGCGCCGGCCTCGCCATTTCGGAGATGGTCGCGTCGAATCCGAAGCTGCGGGATACGGGCAAGTCGCAGCGGCGCATGAATCACGATGGCGAGGTCGAGCCGGTCGTCGTGCAGATCGCCGGCGCCGACCCTGCACAGATGGCCGACTCGGCGCGCTACAACGTCGATCGAGGCGCGCAGATCATCGACATCAACATGGGCTGTCCGGCAAAGAAGGTCTGCAACGTTGCGGCCGGCTCCGCGTTGCTGCAGAACGAATCGCTGGTCGGCGCCATCGTCGAGCGCGTGGTTGCGGCGGTCGACGTGCCGGTGACGCTGAAGATCCGGACCGGCTGGGATCGGCAGCATCGAAACGCAGTACGGATTGCGCACATTGCCGAAAACGCGGGGATCGCCGCGCTCTCGGTTCATGGCCGCACGCGGGAGTGCGGCTTTGTCGGTGCCGTCGAGTACGACACGATTCGGGCGGTAAAGCAGGCGGTCAACGTGCCGGTCACCGCAAACGGCGATGTCGACTCACCTGAAATGGCGCGCGATGTGCTGGAGCACACGGGTGCGGACGCGGTCATGATCGGCCGTGCGGCTCAGGGCCGTCCGTGGATCTTTCGCGAGATCCGTCATTTCCTCGATTATGGCGAGAAGCTGCCGTCGCCCTGCGTCGCCGAGATCCGTCAGCTTATCCTCGAGCATCTCGCCGAGCACCACGCATTTCACGGCGAAGAGAGCGGCGTGCGCATCGCGCGCAAGCATCTTGGCTGGTATGCGGCGGATCTGGAAGGCGGCAACGCGTTCCGGCACGAGATCAACTTTATCGACGATGCATCGGCGCAAATCGCCGCGGTCAATCGTTTTTTCGATGAGCTGAGCACGCGCGGTGATCGGCTCAGCTACGCGCCTATAGAGCGCGCGCGGCGAATTCTGCCGTGGAATTTCGGGACGCAGGAGGCGCAGGCAGCATGAAGAAGACGGTACGTATCAACGGTGGCAGCGAGATCTGCCGCAGTGTCGAAAAGTCACTCGATGAATACTTTCGGCGATTGGATGGCGAGCAGCCCCACGGCATTTACAACATGGTCATCGCCAATGTCGAGCGCTCGCTGCTGGCAATAGTCATGCACCGTGCCAGCGGCAACCAGACGCAGGCGGCGGACATGCTGGGCATGAACCGGAACACGCTTCGCTCCAAGCTTTCAAAGTACAAGATCGGCTAGTACACTAGGCCGGCTTTGCCGTCGCCTTCGCGCGAGCGGCGTCACGAGTACCGGAGCTTTTTTCGCCCGCGCACCCGCTGTCCGCCGGATGGCGCGCCTTCCGTGAGCAGCGTTTCATGAATTTTTCCCGATGACCGCTCCCATCGCCCAGGCGCTGTTGTCTGTCTCCGATAAGACAGGCCTCGTGGATTTCGCGCGCGGCCTGGACGCGATGGGGGTCAAGCTCATCTCCACCGGAGGCACTGCGAAATCGCTGATGGATGCCGGGCTGCCGGTCACCGAAGTCGCCGACTACACCGGATTCCCGGAGATGCTCGACGGTCGCGTCAAGACCTTGCACCCCAGAGTCCATGGCGCGATTCTCGCTCGCCGCGATTCCCTCGAGCACATGGCCGCGCTGACCAAGCACGCGATTCCAACGATCGATCTGGTCGTGGTCAATCTCTACCCCTTTCGGCAGACCGTGGCCAGGCCGGGCTGCTCGCTCGACGATGCCATCGAGAATATCGATATCGGCGGACCGGCCCTGGTGCGCGCCGCGGCAAAGAATCATGCGCACGTCGGCGTAGTGGTCGATCCGGCCGATTATCCGGCGCTGCTCGACGAGCTCTCCGCCAACGGCAGGCAGCTCGGAAACGCGACGCGCTTCCGGCTCGCGCAAAAGGCGTTTTCGCATACCGCCGCCTACGACGGCGCGATCAGCAACTACCTGACCTCGCGCGACGAGACCAGCGCGCCGCAGTTGTTTCCGGACCGCTTCAACTGGCAGGGAGCGAAGGTGCAGGATCTGCGCTACGGCGAGAATCCGCACCAGCAGGCGGCGTTCTACCGTGACGAAGCGCCGGCGCCCGGGACCATCGCGACCTACCGGCAGCTCCAGGGCAAGGAGCTCTCGTTCAACAACATCGGCGACAGCGACGCAGCCTGGGAGTGCGTCGAGAGCTTCGCCGAGCCGGCCTGTGTCATCGTCAAACACGCCAATCCTTGCGGAGCCGCGATTGCGCAAACGCCGCTGGAAGCATATCGGCAGGCACTTGCCACCGACCCCACGTCGGCGTTCGGAGGCATCATTGCCTTCAATCGCGAAATCGACGCCGCGACCGTCGAGCTGGTCAGCGAGCAATTTCTCGAGGTCCTGATCGCCCCGGGCTATTCCGCCGACGCCCTCGAATGCATCGCCAAGAAAATCAATGTCCGTGTGCTGACGGTTCGGAGCGCGGGGAGGGAAGCGGGAAATGCGTGGGACATGAAACGCGTCGGCGGCGGCATGCTGCTGCAAACCGCTGACCGGCGCAGCATCAATCCGGGCGACCTATCGGTGGTGTCGCGCAAGGCGCCGACGCCCTCGCAGCTTGCCGATTTGCTGTTTGTTTGGCGCGTCGCCAAGTTCGTCAAGTCCAATGCCATCGTCTATGGCGGCGGCGGAAGGACGCTCGGCATTGGCGCCGGACAGATGAGCCGAGTCGATTCGACACGCATTGCCGCGATCAAGGCGCAAGCCGCGGGGCTGTCGCTCGCCGGGTCGGTGGTTGCTTCCGATGCGTTCTTCCCGTTTCGTGACGGCCTCGATGTCGTCGCGGACAACGGCGCGGTCGCGGTCATCCAGCCCGGCGGTAGCGTGCGCGATGCCGAAGTCATCGCCGCGGCCGACGGGCGCGGTCTGGCGATGGTGTTTACCGGCGTGCGGCACTTTCGCCACTAGAGTGGACCGTAACAGCCAAATCGGTAGTGTCTGGCTCAGTTGCCAACTGAGGCTCCACGCTGATCGCGGGGTTGCCGAAGCTCGCAAGGGGACCTACCCTTGCTTCGCTTCGGCGCCTCATTTGCCAATTGAGGCTCGACGCCGATCGCGGCGCCAGAACGCTTCGCTCACTACCGCTTCCGCTGTCACGGTCCACTCGCCACGACTCGCCACCCTAGTGTGCTTTCCTAAAGCGTTGCCCTCGCCGTGCAGGGTGTGAGTGAGAAGTGAGTTGAGAAGTGAGCCGAGGCGTGAGCTGATGCGATGAATATTCTGGTCATCGGCGGCGGCGGGCGCGAACATGCTCTGGCGTGGAAGATCGCGCAATCGAGCCGGGTTGCGAAAGTCTTTGTCGCGCCCGGCAACGCCGGCACGGCGCGCGAGCGCGAGCTCAGCAACGTCGCCTTGACCGCGATCGAGGATCTGGTCGCGTTCGCGCAACGCGAGCGCATTGGCCTTACGGTCGTGGGTCCGGAAGCGCCGCTTGCCGAAGGCGTGGTGGACGCCTTCAGGCGCGCGGGATTGAAGATCTTCGGTCCCACCCAGGCGGCGGCGCAACTCGAGAGCTCCAAGGATTTCGCCAAGGCCTTCATGGCCCGCC
>Ga0209118_1000497_pt1 | contig 21656 bp, 14 predicted proteins | sample BlaSpr_A8_Ref_M1_FD_187988 | JGI IMG/M metagenome (GOLD analysis project Ga0209118, IMG submission 187988) | Forest soil microbial communities from Thunder Bay, Ontario, Canada - Black Spruce, Ontario site 2_A8_Ref_M1 (SPAdes) (version 2) | ecosystem: Environmental > Terrestrial > Soil > Boreal...
TCCAGGTCAGCGACGCGACGGCGGCCGTTGTGGCGCCGACGTCCGTAACAGTCACCGGTACCACCGCATCGTTGGCGGTGCCGATGCTCGCGGCGGGCACTTACACGATCAGACTCGCCGGGCAGATCAAGGATCTCGCGGGCCAGGCCCTCAACGGCGGTGCGGACTTCACGGCTCCGCTGACCGTGTTGCCTTTCACCATCACGAACTTGCAGCCGCGAGGCGCGATTCCGACCAGCCCCAAGAGTTTTGTCGCCACTTTCTCGGCGCCCGTCAACTCGCACTCTTTGACAGCACAGTCGCTTTTCATTCGGACCTCGAGCCCAGGGCCCTGGCTCTGGCTGTGCAAGGTGGCCATGACATCCGCGACCGACGCTGTCCTCGTGCCGGCGGTCCCGTTGCCCTCCGGGCACTACGTAATCTTCGCCGCGGGCACGATCACCGACACCGCCGGCCGGCAACTGAACGGCGGTGCGGGCGCGTCGTTCGAGCTTGTCATCCAGGCGCGCTTCGACGTTGTGGTAACCCCGGTCGGCGTGATCCCGTCGTGGCCGATAGGTGGTGAGGTCACGGCGACGTTCAGCGCAGCCTATGACCCCACCACGGTGACCCCCAATCTTCAACGGGGCAATCCGTTCATCGTTCGTACTCTGGCGGGTGCCGTGGTGCCCACGCGCTACGTCGTGCGACAGCCGAACGTCCTGGCCCTGATACCGGAGCAGGCACTACCGCCAGGGGACTACCTCATCGAAATAGCAGGCACGGTGACGGATCTGAACAAGAATCCGGTCAACAACGGACAGATTGCAATCTTCCCCCTGAACGTCGGCGGGAAGATCGGCTTCGTATGAGCGAGCTCCCGCTCGTCTCCTGCATGATGCCGACCAAGAACCGGCGGCACTTCGTGCCGCAGGCGATCGCCTACTACCAGCGGCAGGACTATTCCAACCGCGAGCTGCTCGTCCTCGACGACGGTGACGATCCGGTCGCCGACCTGATCCCCGACGACCCTACGATTCGCTACGTGCGGCTCGACCGGCCATACCGGTTGGGGCCCAAACGCAACCTCGCCTGCCACCTGGCCCACGGCGAGATCCTGGCCCACTGGGACGATGACGATTGGTACGCGCCCTGGCGGCTCAGTCACCAGGTCGCGGGGATGCAGGAGCAGGGCGTCGAGCTCTCGGGATCACCCCGTGCGCTCTTCCTCGAACTGGGAAGCGGCCGTGCCTGGAGATATGACTATCCGGCGATGGGCCGGCCCTGGCTGAACGGCGCGAGCCTGTGCTACACGCGCTCTCTTTGGGACCGGATCAAATTCGCCGACGTCGAATTAGGCGAGGACGCACTTTTCGCGTGGAGCATCTCGTTCCATCCCCATCAGCCTGACCACCATCTTCTGGTGTCGCTGATCCATGCGACAAATGCCTCTCCAAAGATCGTCAGCGACCGGGGCTGGCAGCCGTGCCCGCCCGACGAGGTCCTTCAGGTCCTGGGCCCGGATGCCGAGTTCTACGGCACCCTCCGCCCCCCGCCGAGGTCCGCGCCGGCCACCCCGATGGTGAGCTGCGTCGTGCCTACATACAACCGCCGCGTTTTTGTCCGGCAGTCGATCAAGTACTTCCTTGCCCAGGACTACCCGGCACGCGAGATGATCATCGTCGACGACGGCACCGAGCCGGTCGGCAACGAGATGCCCCACGACGACCGGATCCGTTACGTGCGCCTGGGCTACAGGCGATCGATCGGGGCCAAGCGAAACCTGGCCTGCGAGATGGCCCGTGGCGAGATCATCATGCAGTGGGATGACGATGACTGGCATGGACCTGGGCGCATCAGCCACCAGGTCGCCGACATCGCCACCAACTATGCCGACCTGACCGGCCTTCACCACGGCCTGTTGCTGGAAACTCCGACCTCGCAGTTCTGGTCGTGCCGGGAAGACCTTCATGCGCGCATGTTCTTCCAGTCGCGTTCGATCCACGGCGGGACGCTGGCCTTCCGCAAGAGCGTCTGGCAGAACTGTGGTGGCTATCCGGACCAGTCGCTTGCCGAAGATGCGGTGTTGATGCAGCGCGCTATTGCAAGCGGCGCGCGGGTCCTGCGGTTGGCGAATGCGGGAACCTACGTCTACATTCGCCACGAGACGAACTCGTGGCGCTTCAACTGTGGAGACTTCGGCGGCTCGGACGGCTGGAGTCGCGCGCAACCTCCACGGTTCATGCCGCAAGAAGACATGGACTTCTACCGCGCCCTGCGTGGGGTAGGGGTGGCGGGGGCTGCCGGGAGGTCATGACCCCGAGAAGGGGTGAACCAGTCTTGCGGCAGGTGCTTTCAATATGCGCCGCAGCCCAGTAGCCCAGCCCGTTCGTCCACCTGCCGGACCATCCCGGCCTGTTCCTGCGCGGGCGACTTCATCGAGAGGCGCGTCGACCCCTCAGCTTCAGCGGACGCTTGGCAATCGGCGCACGGGGCGCCTGCTCACCGCCGCAGAAGGAGGCCCCCCTGTCCAGGGTGAGCCCGGACCGGAGCTGCCCGCCGGCATAGACGATGCCACGGCTTTGGTGACGTCACTCCCAGCAGCGGACAGAACAGGAGTGCCATCGTTGCGAGACGCGGCGCTCCTCGTGCCTTCAAATGGCTGGCGGTCCCCAGGCCTTCCATTGCAATCGGCGGTTCGCGAGGGGATGCAAGCTCGCCTTGGCCACCCGTTTCCCAACGTCAGAGTGCATACGGATGACGAGGCAGCAGCCTCCGCGAAGTTGGTAGACGCCCTGGCCTACACCGCCGGCACTAATGTCTATTTCGCTCCAGGCGCTTACGATCCGTATTCTCCGATCAGCCGGCGTTTGCTCACCCATGAGCTGACCCACGTCATAGAGCAGGAGAGCTCGGGCCCGACGCGTGGCTTGGTGCAGCTCAAGGGCCGGCCCGGCCCTGCCGAGGCTCGTGTCGAGGACGCTCCCGATCCCATCAATTTCGAGGACTGGCCAGGCTATGGCTGGTGGCTCCTTCGCGACGACTATGACCATGTTCCCAGCCTCGAGGAGATCAGCGCTGCAATCGTCGCTTCCAATCCCCAGCTGGCCGGACTGATCGATACCTCGACCCCTCGGCTGATTACGCCGGGGCATCATCACTATGCCTACTACTCCTTTCAGCATCCGACCGCAGGGGTCGTAGCCCGCGCCTTCGGGCGCAACTCTGGACTTCGGGACATTGGCGGTCGAGGGGGCCCTGAGGGCCGAGAGGTTTTCGGCGTCTATACGCTGCAATTGGAGCCGGCGGGTCCAGCACGAGGTCGAACCACCCCGACCGGAGCCGGCCAAAAAGCGAGCCCAGCTGCTCCACTTCGGCAGGACCCTCTTCTCGCCGCGTACTTCCGCCATTTTGGCAGCGACCCATCCGGCACCCCGACTACGGCGATCAACACCGACATGAAAGTTCGCCTGGCGCTGGAATTGGCCGATCTGACATTCCTTGGAGAGATCGCGGAGGCGGCACGAAACGCGATCCGCGATCCAACCTTCATCGCGACCACGGTAGGACTGATCATCGTGTACGTCGGGCTCTGGCTGACGCCGGACCCGACCTTCATCACGAAGTTGCTGGCAGCCGGGTTGACACTCGTCCTTCTGGCGAGTTTCGCCTGGCAGGACATCATCGGGTTCGCCAGTGCGTTCATGGACTTGATCGATCAGGCGCACGCCTCCAGCACCGAGGACGAGTTGCGCGTCGCCGGCAATCGCTTCATCCAGACAGCAGGACAGGTCGGGTTCGACATCCTGCTGATGGTCGCCATGTGGGGCGCGGGCCGCGCGTTCGAGCCGCGGATTCGTTCGGGGGCCGCCATGCGCGCCCGTGTCAGGGCCGAGTCGCGTCTGGCGACGGCTCGAGCCGCGCCGGGCGCCGGTGCCGAGGTGCCCGCGCCTCCGGGGCGTGCGGGGGCCCTCGTGCGGGCGCGCGCACAGGCAGGAGCATCGGCCAGCCCGGCTGCGGTCCTCGACGCCTTGGCGCGCCAACTGCCGGAGTCCGCCCGCCGCGGCCTCGCCGACATGCGCGCCCGTGCCGGCGACGCCAACACGCTTCGCCATGTCGAAGGGCTCGAAACGAGGGGGAGCGACATCGCGAGAGCGATGGAAGAGCGGGTTCGCGCTCCTGCGGAACGGGCGGCCGCCCGGGCGGCGGTGGACCAGGCCACGATCGACCTCGCCCGCGCGAGGCTGATCGAGCTGCAAGCAACTCGCAGCCCAGCCGTGCGCCGCGCAGTCCACGCCGAGACGGTCAAGACGCTGACCCAGCTCATACGGGCGGCGATGAACGGCGACCCAGCATTGCGAGACGTGGTCGCGCGCGGCGGCGTAGTCGAGGTCGTGCGAATCATCGGGGAGACCGTCGCGCGCATCTTTCTCGAGCAGCAGACCCGAGGGGTGAAAGGTCGGAGCGTGCTGAGCAACCTCGAGCTGGCGCGCCGCGTACACGGTTTCAGGAGTGTGGCGGAGTGGGCCGCGGCAGAGCGAGCCGCAGGCCGAGTGCCCGACACGGCACGGATGAGGATGCGCGGGAGCGAACTGTGGCAAAGCGTGGGCGAGATCGATAACGCCGTGGTGCAGGTCGGCCCCGACGGCAAGCTCCAGATCCTCCAGGTGGAGGAAACCAAGACCGGCACGGGTGATACTGGAACCGCCGCTAGAGCGCAGGCGCGGGCCGCGCTCGATGCCCTTCGGTCCGCAGTCGAGGGTAAGTCCGACGTTCGTGTGTTCGACCAGGCCGGACGCCAACGGCTGGGCGCCGATCGAACCGCTCAGATCGACCCCGCATCGACGGCGAAAGCGTTGGTGACTGCGCGGGGTCTCGAGGGACGGGCCGGCTTCGACGCCTCCCTTCCCTTCGACCGGCCGACTCTTGAGGAGGTGGCCCGGCAATTCATCGGGGGCCGACTGCCACCCGGGGCACAGCCGGCCATCGCCGCTCCCGCACCGCGCAAGCGCGAGCCGGTGCCGGCTGCTCGGTGAGAACCGCCGGCGTCGATGCAACGGGCGATGCGTCAATTTTCCGCCGGGCAGTCGGAAGAAGAAGCAGAGGGAGGAAGAGATGCCTGATTCGGGCACGCCAATCGGGACGTTTGGCGACTTCGTAACGCAGCGGCTGGCCACCGGTGGGGCACTGAGCGGTCCGACCGACGTAGATGCACTTGCATCCTTGGGTGTGACCCACGTCATCGATTGCAGGGCGGAGTTCGACGACGGCGCCCTACTCGCCAAGCGATTCCACTACATCTACGCACCGACGGCGGACGATGGCCAGACCAAGGCCCCAGCGTGGTTTGAGCTGGGTATTGTCTTCGCCCTCCAGGCATTGTCTCAGCCCCGCAACCGCGTCTATGCGCATTGCGCTGCGGGAGTGAATCGCGGGCCTTCGATGTGCTACTCGATCATGCGGGCGCTCGGATGGCGCGATGCGGACGCGCTGACTACGATCAAGAGCGCCCGGCCCGTCGCTCAAGTCCGTTACAGCGGTGACGCCGAGATCGCAGTCGTGACCTTGGGCTACCTCTAGTCGGCATCAGCTTGGTGTGGTTCCGGCGTTGCGGCACCCAGGTCAAGACGCAGACCAGAGTCTTCGCGCTGCGAGCCCTTTAGCCTCTCAACCCAGTACGTTGCCGCCGGCCCACCGATGCCGGTGCCGGGTCGGTCTAGAACGGCGGTGATTGCATCCAGGTCCCAGAAGGAGTCGCGGAGGTACGACTCGAGCAGCTCTGGATTCCGGACGAAAACTTCGTCAGAATCTGGCACGGGCACGCCGGTCATAGCCGGAGAGGCAAAGTAATCGGGGCGGCCATCCAGGCACTCGCGTGCGAATCGATAAATCTCACGGCCGATTTCGAGCAGATCTGTGCGATTTAGGTGTATTGCAATTGGAATGCGCCCGACGCTCTCCGGCGAGGTCCAGCCGAAGGGGTCGAGCGTGATCTCCGATAGAGGGATGTCCGTTCCCGCCCAGGTCGCGCGCACGGTCAGCGCGGTCCTCCCACTGGCGTGGCAGCGGCTGGAGTCGAGGCGGTAGCTCCTTCAGCAAGGCCTGCTTCGACGGTGCCATTTGCCGGGTCGACGAGAATGTAGCCGGAGGGCCCGAACTGTTTGTTCGCGCGAGGTCCATCTGGACCCCGTTGGCCGGATCTCATGAAGAACTCTTCTGGGCTGACGATTTCCGGTATGACTGTCCGCTTGGAGCCCGGAAAGATCCAGTTATGTTCAATCGGCCGCGCCTGCGACGGAGTCCCGAAGCGAGCGTTATACGCCTTCATGATTTCGGTGATGTCCCTCTTCGACAAGCCCGTGAAGCCCACGTCGAGATCGCTCACGACCTCGCCGGCCAGCCCTGTTCTCGCCCCACCCTTGACGCGGCTGCCACCAAAGACGAGCGATCCCTTGCGGCGGCCGACCGCTTCGAGCAGGAACGTCGCTTGCTCGCCCGTCAACGCGGTGACGTTGGCTGTCAGATAACGGGGGAGCTCGCCTGGCGGAAGCTTGAATCTAACTTTATCGAACGTCGTCGCCGGAGCGCCCGGTGTCGTCGCGTGGACGATGGTGGCTCGCTCCGCGACCATGGCGACTTCGACACCACCAACGTCAACCAGCACCAGTGTGGGCATGCGCTCCAGGTCTGGCATGGCGTCGGTCATCGCGATCACGTTCAACATGCCAATACCGGCCAGTTGGGTCAGCAATCGCACCTTGGCAATCGTCCGGTCGGCAGGCGACCCCGGGGCCTTGTCGATCGCATCGATTGCCTGCCACGCTTCTGCGCCCATTGCCAGCAGGGCGGTCCCGCTTCCGACTTTGACCGTGGCTGCGAACGCCTTGCTGAGCCGTCTGTAGTAGGGGGTGGCAGCGACGGCTAGGCGTGCCATCCTTCCAGTGGTTCCCGGCCCGGCGGAGATGACCCGGCCCAACCCGATCTGACCGATGGTTGCTATGTCGGCTGCGATCATCGCGAGGTCTAAGACCAGAGTTGAAACCGTCAGCACGCCCTGCTGGCGGCGCTCGTAGATGTCGGCTCCAGCGGATGCCGCGCCTGCGGCCACCCCGCTGATCGTCAGAACGGTACCCAACAGTGACGTCCCTTCGGTGCCGATCGCGAGGCCGATGGCGGTTAGAACAAGACCGAGGGAAAAGAGCCATTCAGAGAGCCTGACGGACTCGTTCGTGATCTGGCTGGCGTTTCCGTCGCCAGGGATCTGGTAGTGAATCACTCCTTTCGGAAAACGAAGGCTGCTGTCGAGCTGGGCCACGAGGTCTTTAAGCGGCGGTGGCTTGTCGGCGTCGCCGGACTCACGGTTCACCTTCGGATGCTTTGGGCTGGTCAACTCCTCCAGAACCCACTTGTTACCCTCGCGGTACACATAGAGATTCAGAGCCACCCCGACCGGAGTGGCGTTGCGTTCGTTGCCGTCCCTCGGAAAGAAGACCGCTGAAATCCGCTGCGCAGACGGCTGGCGGGTGAGTAAGTCCTCGATCGCCGGAACCAGGCCGCCGGCCCTCTCCAGCTTGTCCGCGGTCGGCTCGGCTGCTACATGGTCCTTCGTCTTCAGGAACTTATCGAAGCTGTGCGCTACAGACTCGAACTCGGACATGGCGTCTGCCCACGCGCGGCCGGACGCGGCTTTAGTCTTGCTGTTGACATCCGAGTGCCAATCTGGTGAGAAATACTCGTTCACGACGGTTCGGTAACTGCCAAACTTGCCGCTCATCCGAGTCTCCCAGTTGTCGTACCGGCTGACCATGCCTCGGAAGAAGTCGTAGAAGCTGATCAGGTCTGTTCGCAGCGAGTTCTCGACCTCCTTCGATGCCGTACCTGATTCAAGCGATCCGCGGTTGGCCTTGATCGCACCGGCGATCCGCTGCCGCAGGTCCCCTGTGCGGGCCTCTGCACGCTCCCGGAGTCGATCGGCGATGTAGTGGTCGAGGCCTTCAACAGCCGCGTTGAACCCGTCAAGTGCCGCAGCCCAATTCCCGGTGGATGACGCCTCCTGCAACCCGTGAACGTCCCCGCCTAGAAAGTACTTGTTGACCGTCACATCGGTCGTGCTCGAGTGACCCAGCGCTCGCGTCTCGGTTCGGTTGTATGCCCTGACCATGTCACTCAGTGCCGAGTAGAAGGACTCGATTGCCGCCGCGACTGCCTGCGCGGTCGCTGTCGAGGGATGGCCCTGCCGTAACTCGGGTCGGGACGCGATCACCACACGTTGTGCGGCATCGAAGGTCGAATGCACCTTCTCTGTGATGATTCCGTCCTTCAGCGCATCGTCTCGAATGTCTTTGGCGAGCCGGTCGAGGTGTCCGAGCTCCTGCAGAGCCGTCCCGGGCTGCCGGCCGATCGACTCCCGGCCCGCGGCAGCCGTTCCTGCTTGCAGCGCTTCCATGTGCTCTTCTTCGATCGTCTTCCAGGGCCAGCCCTGGATCGACCCCTTCGCTGGGCTCACGTTCACCGGCCCCGCGTTCCAACGCGCGTGCGGAAATTGGACGCTCGCGGCCGTGGTATCGGCCTCGGCTTCTAAGGCGGCGGGCTCTCCCGAGCTGGCCTTATGACGTCCTGCTCGCTGTTGGAGCACATGGGTCAGCTCGTGGGCCAGCAGTACTCGACCGGCATGCCCATCAGGAGGATATGCACCGGGAGCGAAAACCACATGCTCACCCAGGGTGTAACCGTGGTAGCCGAGGGAAGCAGCGTGCGCTGACGCCGAGCCGCTCGGGTACACGCGCACAGTCGAAAAGCTGTGCCCAAAAGCGTTCTCCATTTCCCGGAGCACGTGGGGTTCGAGTGGTTGACCAGGCCCGCCTGGAGTGATTGGCTCCTGGGTCTGGGGCGTGACTGTTGTGAGCTGAGCTCCGGAGGTTGCGGCCGCTTCCCCGGTCATCAACAACTGTGTCGCTCGGTTTCCAATGAGACGCTGCATAACCGGCACTGACGCGTTATTCGATGCCCTTGTGTTCTTGCCTACTGCCTTGCCATGTTGGGCAGCCGCAGCCGGCTGCCTTTGAATGACCCTTCTGCCCGGTATTGGGGCGGTCATACACTGAGCTGCTCGATCAGCGCTCCGTAAATCGCTTGCGCGACCATCCGCGCCAGCTGCTCGTCGCTCGCCAGGCTGAGGTCGACCTTCACCGACGGAACCTTCACCTGCGCCAGGCGCCGTCCTTCGCCGGCCAGCCCGAGCTGCATCAGGTTCTTGTTCACCAGCTCTTCGAGGAGCGCGATCGACCTCCGGCTTATCGTGCCGGCGCGGTGCTCGTGACCCGCCGCGCCCTCGAATGTCAGCAGCAGCTCACCGATCTCAAGCTCCAGGCTCATCGCTGCGCTCCGTCCAGCAGTCGCCAGTACGGACCAAAATCCGCCGCGCTGGTCACCTTGCCCATCTTGTCGAGTTCTCGGCGCAGGCCAAGTACCAGGTCGCCCATGCCCACCGCCTCGTTGCGAGCGGCCGCCTGGTATGTCGCGTGGAGGAAAGCGCCTTTGATGTTCCCGCCGGACAGCGGGAACTTCTCGGCAAGGAACTCCCAATTGACGTCATCCGCAATTGGCGCTTCGGGGGGCGGCATGCGCCGCCAGATCCGCCTCCGTTCATCCACGTCCGGAAAGGGAAGGTCCACCAGGAAGTTCAGCCGCCGCAGGAAGGCCTCGTCGAGGTTTCGCTTCAAGTTCGTGGACAGGATCACGAGGCCTTCATAAGTGTCGATGCGCTGCAGCAGGTAGCTGATCTCGATGTTCGCGTATCGATCGTGAGCGTCCGTGACCTCGCTCCGTTTGCCGAACAGCGCGTCTGCCTCATCGAAGAACAGGAGCGAGCTCGTCGACTCAGCCGCATCGAAAATCCGGCTCAAGTTCTTCTCCGTCTCTCCGATGTATTTGCTCACGACCGTGGCCAGGTCGACCGTGTAGAGATCGAGCCCGAGCTCGCCGGCGATGATCTCCGCCGCCATCGTCTTGCCTGTGCCGGGCGCACCGCTGAAGAGCGCGCTCAGTCCCTTGCCCCGTGCAAGCCGGGCTCCGAATCCCCAATCCGACAGGACGCGCCGGCGGCTGTTGACCGCCGCGACGATCTCTTCCAGCTGCCGCATCGAATCCTTCGCCAGCACGATGTCTTGCCAGCCGAAACGTGGTGAGATGCGGCTGGCCAGGCCGATCAGTGCCGAAGCTCCTACATCCCGGCAGGCCGCCTCGACGTCGCTGACGAGGGGTTTCGCCTCGTCGCCACGCAGCTTCGCGCGGAGATGTGCCGAGGAGAGCACCGATTCGAGCTGGGAGATGGCCAGCTTGTACCGGCCGGCCAGCGAGTCCGCCTCGGCGTGGTCGATTGTGATGCCGTGGGCGGCCAGGACAGTCGCCCAGGACGCAGCTCGCGCGGCAAGGTCGGGTGCGGGGAGCTCGACGCTCAGCCAGGCCTGCTGGGACACGTTCTGGGCATTGATCGGATGGCGCGCGAGCACGAAGGCCAACCAGGCGAAGTCGGTCAGTGCGTCGATCAACTGAGCCATTCTGAATTCGCTCTCGGCCGGCGTTTGTCCCGGGCCCTCGCCGCAATCGACCAGGAGCGCACACGGCTGCAGCAGCCCTTCGCGAACGGCTTCGCGCACCGCCTTTTCGAACGGCGCACCTGCGGCCGCCAGGAGCGGAAGGTCGAGCAGCAACAGCGGTGCGTCGAGTGAGCCACATATCTGGGCAGCGAGGTCGATCGCGGCCGCCCGCGAGCCGCCATGCAGCGAAACCAGCAGCTTTTCGCTGCCGCTCTCGTGGGTCAGAGTCTGGCGGGCGATGGCCAGGAGCCGGGCCGCCAGGCCCGTCGGTTCGCCGTCCTGCGTGTCCAGCCGGCGCAGCCACTGGCGGGACGGCATCTCGGTTCGGCCAAGGAGCACGTCGGAGATTCGGGAGTCGAGCCTGAGGCTCTGGCTGAGCCGGGCGGACGCTCCTTCGTCCTGGTTCTCATGTGCCGCCAGCACGAGGCCGGCGCGCACCAGGGTCGCCAACTCGCCGAATGCAGCCCGCCCCGCCGCCCGGGTCGCAAGGTCTTCGCCCAGCAGCGCGAGCGCGAGCTCGATCGAGGGCTGCCGCCGGTTGATGTCGTCGTGAAGATAGCCGTAAGCGCGCTCGTAGCGCCGGTCCAGCTCTGGCGCCAGGCAGAGCACCAGCACCTCCTCTTCCCAGGCAGTCAGGCGAAAGGTCTGGGCGAGACGAGACAGCGGAAGGTCTATTCCCGCGCCAATGCTCGCCTCCACCCTGCCGTCGATCGCGTTCTTGACCTGCGACGCGGTGCGGCCATCCGCCCGGCTGTTCAAGAGAGCGTCGATCTCGTCATCGCTCACGAACATGCCGTGTCCCCACGCACCGGATGATGTCGAGTCGGTCGCCGGCCGTTCCCGCCGAGCGGCGTCGGCGAGAGCGGCCAGACGCGAATCGAGAAGCTGGAGGCGATCGTGCAAATGCTCCCACCGGTCGCGGTACGGCGCAGGCGCGGGTTCGGGTTGCGCCTGTAGAGCTCGCCCCCGCGGCTGCGTCAGCCTGCTCATGCGCTGATGACGATCTCGCGCGAGTTGTGCGCGTCGACCACCACGCTGACAGTGTGGGCGCCGGGAGTCAGACGGCGCGTGAACGTCTGCGTGAGCTGCGTGGCGTTCGTGTTGGCGCCGATGGCGTACTCCTGGCCGTCGACGATGATCCGGACATCGGCGCCGTCGAACCGCGCACCGCGTAAATTCAAGACTCCCGTGCCGCTGGTGTAACCAGAGTTGGGTGAGTACCCGGTGGTGCCGTTCAGCCGCGGTATGACCTCTAGCGTGCGTGCATTGCTCAGGCGGTTGTCCTGAAGTCTCAAGAAGACGTCGTAGAAACCGTTTCTCAACGTCGAACCTGTGGCCGAGTTCTTCGTTGCAGCCGCGGGAAGCGCGATCGCCAATCTGCCGGCTGTGGCGCCGGCCAGGAATGAGGTCACCGACCACGACGGGTTGTTCCCCGAACCGAAGACCTCGGCAGGATTGGTGAAACCAGATCCACTGAGCGTCAGCTGGCTATCGGCCGGCAGCGTCGGATCGACCGCGGTGCGGATCGGGGTCAGGTTGGAGATCCACGGCACCACCCTGAACGAAAGAGGTTGGCTCCAACGGCCGTTGACCCGGACTCGAACGTCTTCCTCCGGACCGGCCGGCAGGCGGCTCGGCAGGAGCACCGTGATCTGCCGGTCTGTGGGAGTGCCGCTGATGGCCACGGCAACATCGCCGACGGTCACCGTCGGGGTCTGGCCGGGGAATGAGAACCCAAAGCCGTTCAGCACCACCTGAGTCGGAGTGGACTGGACGCCGGCCCGCGACGCGAGCGGTCCCTGATCCGGAGTCACGCTCGTGAGCCGTGGAGCACTCATCGTGACGACTGACAGACCAGTCGACTGCACGAGCCCGGCCGGCTGCGAGGGCGGGGCCATGGGCGTCAGCTGGACCAGCGTGACCTCATACGCGACAGAGAGCCGGTACGGCTTGCCGATCGTGCTCCAGATCTTGGACAGCTCGTCCATGGAGACCGGGTGCAGCCGGATCTTGATGTCTTCATACGAGTTCAGCAGGAAGTCCGGTAGAACCGAGTTGGCGTCAAAGCCCGGCAGGTGGACCCGGTTCAAAATCGGGTACTCGTGCAGCAGGAGCATCGCCTGGCCGAGCATGCGATGCGCGGCGTCTTCGGGGTCGTTCTGCTGCGGACGCGCCGCGAACGGCGTCAGCAGGTAGAAGAGCTCAAGCGACAGTGCAGGCTCGGGCCGGGCCGGCGCGCCCGAGCGGTCACCCGGCCAGTCGATGTTCTTCAGATATGGGCTTTCGTTGGTGCGGTACATATAGAGGTTGACGCCGCTGCCAGATGGCGGATCCTCTCCAGGCGGTAGGAGTGTCACCAGGGAGCCGCCCGCCATCTGAGTGACCAGCAGCGACCGTATGGCCTTCGTCACGAAGCTGATGGCGTCGGTGCTCATCGCGCCGGTCTCAAGGCGTGAGCTTGAAGCGGCCCAGGTGGCCGCGATCCAGCGAGCCACTCTTCGCCGGCGCTGCAGACGGGCGCTTGGGCCGAACCACCGCAGGCCGGTGCACCACCTCCACCGCCATGCGCCCGATGACGATGGTCGCTCGCTCGGACGCTTTGGATTCCCGCTGCGCAGGGCTGCGGTCGACTCCGAACGCAGAGGCGCGCGGAACCGAGGGCGAGCCGGCGCCTTGTGGCATCGGTGCGATCGGGGCTCCGGCGACGGATGCGGGCACCGGTCCGGCATGCCTGGGGGAAACCGGCGGGGCTCCGGCCGTGCGTCCAGGCGATCCCATGGCCAGGGCGGCGGCCACTACCGAATCGGCTGCCCACGACACTTCCGGTATCACTCGTGCGGGCTGATCTGCGCCCGCAGGAGTGGAGCCGGCGCTGACAGGTTGCTGCTCTGCAGCCTGGTGGTTTGGCAACTCCGACGCGACGCGGGCCACTCCTGGAGATTCGCCTCGATGGCTCGCGTCAGGAGGCTCAAGTGAGATCGCAGGTCCGCGAGTCACGGAGGCTTTCGGCGCGGGGGCAGCCTTGGTGCGTCCTCGAGCTGCCGGTTCTCCGGCCGGTCGCGATTCAGTGCGTCCGCCGGCTTGCGGCGTCCGGGGAGACGGTTCCTCAGTCGCGTGAGTTGTGCTGGGCTTGTCCGTCCCGAGCGCGAGTCGCGTCTCGGCGCTCGGTCCCGGCCGGCGGCGGCCACGCGAGCTTCCGGCACTTGCCCGCGGGCGCGGGACGATCTGTGGAGCTCCGGCAGACGCCGGCCCGGGACCGCCGGGCGCCTCCTGGTGGCGTCGGGGTGGGGCTTCAACAGGAGGTAGCCCTGGAGTTGATAAGTCCGGTGTTCTAGCGGCCCGGCGCGGGGAATCGGTAGACGGGCGGTCTCGTGTTGGTGCGATACCGACGTAATGGTCCGGTCCGGCTGCCCGCGGCGCCGCTCCGGACTCGGACGGCGGCTCCTGCTCAGCCGGACGGGGTTCGGCCACGGCATCCGCACCGCCCGACTGCTCTGGGCCTCCCACTGGAATGTCCCCCAGCACAGCCGGGTAGATCCCGGGCCGAAACACTCGTCGAAGGCCGGCCGGCTGCCGCCAATGCCGGGCACCCGCGGCGGCCACACGTTCGAGATAAGAACCCATGGTCTATACCTGGGCGCCCTGGCTCCCTTCTCGCAGAAGGAACCCGAGGTAAACATGGCGGCGAGGCCGCGGCATGGCGAGGATCTCGGCTTCATGCCAGTGATAGTTGTAGGCCAGGCTGTGCACCTCACTGTGGATCCGCTGGGCACCCGCGCCCAGCTCGTCGAGAATGAAGGGCACCAGCTCGAAGTCGCGACTGGTTTCGTGCCCACACTCAGGACAGACCAGGTCCATGTCGAGCGTCACCTGTGGTGCCTGTTGCTCCATCAGCAGCTCGAGCTGCTGTCCGGCTGCTGTGTCCATAAGCCCGGCCGCCGCGCCTGAACCCTTGACCGCCTCGACCTTTTCGAGGCATGAGGCCAGCAACACCGATGTCCGGTCCGCTTCGGGCGCGCGCGCCGCGCGTTCCTGGTCGCGGCCCCTGGGCAGGTGGTAGCGGACCCGCAACTCCGAACCGTCAGCCCGGACCAGCCGGGTCGTAAAAGTGTTTGCTCGCTGGGGCCGCTCGTCCACTGGAATTTCGTCTACGTCGAAGGAGAGCTCTATCCGGCTCGCGCAGCGCGGGCACTCCGTGACCGCATCGAACTTCGTGCCGAGGCTCATCCGCCTCAAGCACAGCAGCAGGTAGTCACGGTCGCCTACTAGCATCTCGGCGATCAGCTGGGGGCTCGAACCTCCTTCGCCCACCTTCGTGACACATCTTTCGAGCAGCGCACTCTGGACGATGGCACTTGGAACTGAACGGTCCCAGCCGGCGAGCCACTCCTCGTCCCATCCGGTGAGCTGTCGCAGCATCGCATCGCGCGTCCAGCGGCCGTCGACGCGCATGCCTCCCGGCAAGCGGTAGGGATGTTCCGGTGGCGCGGCCCCGCGCTGGATCATGAGACTGCCGGCCTAACCGATGTGGGCCGGCCCCTGCGCCTCAGCCGGGACCGCCGCATCCCGTTCAAACCACTCCATGGCCAGCTTCATCGAGGTGATGGCGACTGCGTTCGCGCCGGCGTCGAGGTCGGGCAGGGCCTGGTAGTCAGCCACCCAGCACCTGAACAAGTTGTACGAGATGACCTGAATGCCAGCCTCGTTGAACAGGTCAAGCGTCAGGTTCTTCCTGAACTGGCCGAGGCTGGTGATGCTGTGGCTCGCGAAGTCCAGACACAGGTCGGCCCAATCGGAAAAAGCAGTGTCGTACGTGACCCCCGCCTCGAGAGTGATGTCGTCGTACTTGGTCTTGCCTGGCAGCTTGCGGCTCGTGATGTTCTCGCCCGCCTCGCGCCACTCGACGATCTCCGTCGAACGTTTGAGCGCTGTCATCTTGCTCACGGCGGCCACGTAGGAACCGTCCCATTTGATCTTGAATCGATAGTTGCGATAGGGGTCGAACCGGTTGGTCGCGGGCGTCATGCGTGGCATCTATCAGCTCTCCTGTCTAGGCCGCCGGCAGGTTGACTTTCTGACTCAGCTTCAAGACGACGAACTCTGCCGGCTTGAGGGGCGCGAAGCCCACCAGGATGTTGACGACGCCGTTGTCGATGTCGGACTGGGTCGTCGTGGTCGCATCGCACTGCACGAAGAACGCATCGCCAGGCGTGCTCCCCTGGAAGGCTCCGGCTCTGAACTGGGTGGACATGAACGACTTGATATTCAGTCGCAGCTCGCCCCACAGCGGTGCGTCGTTGGGCTCGAAGACCGCCCACTGGATTCCGTGGTAAATGCTGGCGCGAAGGAAAATTGCCATCCGCCGTACAGGTATGTATCGCCACGCGGAGTCGGCGCTCAGAGTGCGGGTGCCCCAAGAGACGATCCCGTAAATGGGGAAGCGGCGGATCACGTTGAGACCGATCGGGTTCATGCTGTCCTGGTCGGCGTCGCCGATGTCCGCGCACAGGCCAAGCGCCCCGGCCAGCCCGGTCTCGGTGCCGGCGGGCGCCTTGAAGACGCCTCGGCTGTTGTCTATGCGTGCGTAGAGGCCGGCGATGAAGCCCGAGGGCGGCAGCGTGATGGTCGGATTGCGACCACGCCCGATCGGGTCGGACACACGAACCCACGGGTAGTAGATCGCTCCATAGTCGTTGGGGGTCGACAGGCCCTTGACGAAATCACGCGCGGCGTTCTTGTCGTTGAAGTCCGGAACCACGCCCGGCGTGCGTGCTATGGCGGGATCCAGGAGTCCGAGGTCGGCGACGAAGAACGCGTCCTGCAGTCCCCGGTTCTTGCAGTAAGCCATGCCGCCGCTGATGGTCAGGTCGTTGCCCTGCCCGGGGATCGCGATGATGTTCACGTCTGCGACTGAATCGAACGCGTGCAGCCCGGTGCCCAGGTCCGACCGACCCAGGAAGTGCATGTCGCCTTCGCCGGGCGTCCTTCCGTCCACTCCAGGGCTCTTGCTCACGTTTTTTATACCTGCGGGCATGTCCGCGTACGACAGGTCCTGGGTGTCACCGGGCATGCCGATGGTCGTGGGCACGCCCATGCTGGACGCGTACCCCGGCACCTCTGTCAGCTGGACGTAGCTCGAGGTCGGGTTGACCTTGCGGGAGAAGAAGTTCGCCTGCGTGGGATCCATGCTCAGACGGTTGTACGTCTCCAGCGTCTTGCCGCCCTGCAGGACTTCCAAACGGAACGTCGTCGGTGGGGTTTCGGCACCTGGCGTCAATTTCACGCTCAGCTGGCCACCCATGCTCGCCGCCGCCTGGATGGTGAGCACCGGTGACGAGACGCTCGCGAGGCCATTGACGGCAACAGTGGGGTCGGGCACAGGCCTGGCATCCGCGATGTTGGTGGCCGTGGCCGGAACGGACGCCTTGACCATGATGTAAGCGGAGCGACTGTTGACGACGTTCTCCACGAAGCTGTCGGTGTTGTTGTCCATGCTGAGATCGTCGTACGCCTCGACCACTGAGCCGCCGTCAAGGACGACGAGCTTGAAGTGATGATCCGGGTCGGCTGTGGCGTTCTGAATCGAGATCGCGAGTGAGTTCGCCCAGGCGCCGGGACTCTGTGCGATCACGGCCATCGAGGGCGTGGAGCCGGTCGGGTTCGTCGAGGTGGGCTGTTCGCGGTCGTACAGAGCCACGGCCGCCAGCTGCGCGTTATTGGTGTCCGCGGGAGGGGGCGAGCCGACCGGCTTCGGGTCGTCGGCAACCACTACCCGAACTATGTAGGCGCGCTTGCCTCCGTTGTCGAAGAAATTCTGCACCGAATACGCGAGAAAGCTGTCCTTCCGGTAGCTGCCGAACAAGCGGGTGAACTCTGTAAAGCTTGTGATGAGGGGGGCCTTCGGCTTCTCGCCGAATGGCATCACAAAGCCTGGTACAGGCCCCCGTGCCGCCACCCCGACGAACCCCGCGGTCGAGGTACTGACACCCTCGATCGGCTTTACCGACGCGGGTACTTCCTGGACATAAACTCCGGGATGCAGGTACTCAGGCATGGTTCCCCCTCGATCCAGGCCGGACGGCGCAGCGATCAAAATCATGGCGCCTCTAGGGGATTTGTCAAGGGGTTGCTTGACGCCACTCTCCGCGACACTTGCCAGCGCGTCTGCCATGAGGCTCGGCCCGCCCCCGATCGGCGATCGCGATCGACCCGGACCTCGGCACCGCACCACCAGCACGGTCGAGGTTGAGGCAGTATCTTGACAGCGTGTCAAGCGAGCGCCGGCCTCTACGTCGCTGAGCCGGCGTGCGCTTTCTGATCGCCTGGACGAGGAGGGGAAATGTTTGGCTCCGGCATCCTTGAGGTCGCGATTGGTCTAGCCTTCATCTACTTCGCCCTGAGCACCGTCGCGTCACACATCAACGAACAGGTGGCAGGCATCCTGTCATGGCGCGCCAAAGACCTCGAAAAGGGCATTCTCAATCTCCTGGGGGACCCAGGCCTGGGGCAAGCCGTCTGGCAGCATCCGGTGATCGCGCGGCTCGGAAGCAAGACTGGCCGCTCCCCAGCGTACATACCCGCTTCGGCATTCAGCATGGCTCTCTTCGACACGGTCTGTCCCGGCCCTGCCAGCGCGGACATCGCGCAGGTCCGTTTTGCTCTCGATCTCTTGCCTGATACAAGCGCCCGCAGAGCTCTCCTTGCGATCGTTGATTCTTCATACGGAGACATCGCGCGCGCCCGTCAAGGGGTCGAAGACTGGTTCAACTCGGCGATGCAGCGAGTTGCCGGAGAGTACAAGCGCCGGTTGCTTTGGTTCACCCTGCTGATCGCCGCCATCGTTGCATCGGCCATCGGGGCCGACACCGTCGCGCTCGCGCAAAGCCTGTGGGAGGAGGAAGGGCTCAGGGCCGGCCTCGTCGCAGCGGCCCAAAACGCGTCCGGCGCCAACAACCAGAATGCGCTCCAGATGCTCGGCAACCTTGGTCTTCCTCTAGGTTGGGGCTCGCTCCCGACAACTGCCACAGCGTGGTCGTTGAAAGTGGCGGGTCTTGTTCTCACGACGCTGGCGGTTTCACTGGGTGCGCCATTCTGGTTCGACTTTCTTCAGAAGTTCAGCAATCCGCGATCGTCCGGCTTGAAGCCTTCGATCTAGCACGCAGTCCGAGCTGCCGGAATAAGCGCTGAGCGATAACTCTCGCCGGCGGGCCGATGTCCACCCGGATGTGCGGTTCGTCCGGCGCGGGCTCCTCGAGGTCGGCGAGCTGACTGTCGAGCAGGCTCGACGGCATGAAATGCGCTTGCCGGGCGGCCAGGCGCGACGCAATCGTCGCCCTGGTACCCGCCAGGTGCACGAACACGACACCAGAACCGCCTCGATTGATGACCTCGCGATAGGACCGCTTGAGAGCCGAGCAGGTGATGAGCCCGTTCTCCCCAGCATCGAGGCGCTCTTCGATCCATTCCGCGACCGCCGCGAGCCACTGCCGGCGGTCCGCGTCGTTTAGGGGTTGTCCCGAGCTCATCTTCTCGATGTTCGCGGGAGAGTGCAGCGCGTCGCCCTCCTGGAACGGCCAGCCGAGCCGGCCGGCCAAGATTTCGGCCACCGTCGACTTCCCTGAGCCGGACACGCCCATGAGAACCAGCACCACTGGTTTCGGCAATGGAGCCCTGGCTAGTCCCAGTGCGCGAACTCTTCGCGCATGCCTTGCGCGCCGATGCGGTAACGGTCGCGGCCAAGGGCAAGAGCCGTCGCCACCACCAGCAAGACCACGGCCACCGCGGCGAAGGCCGCGAATAGATAGCCGGCCTGTGCGACGGTCAGCAGCGCGCGCAGTGAAACGACCGCCAGGGCCGCGCCGCCGCCGGCCAGTAGAACTCGACTGCGCAAGACGATTCCCGCGCCGACCGTGATCGCGCCCTCGATCAGCAGGACGACCAGCCAGTAGAGGTCTCCCGACACGGTCAGCACCGCGGCCCAACCCATCACCAGTCCCATCCCGAAGGCGACGATGAGCTGGCGGATGTGCACGTCGACGTGGAACTCGTGCTCGGTGCGCAGGCGGATGCCGCACGCGACAAGTCCCAGCCCCGGCGGCACAAGCTGCCAGGATGGAAGCCCGACGTCACGCGCGACGAAATATCCAGCGGTGGTCGCGGCGATGATCGCGAGGTAGAAGTTAGGCCGGTCTTTGTAGGTCTGCGCATCGAGCCACAGCACGCCGCCCGTGATCAGCAATCCAGCCGCCGCCAGCACGGCGCCGAGACTGTGAGAACCAGTGCGGTCTGGGAAGAAGAATCCAGCCGCGCCGGCGACGCCCAGCAAACCGAGGCCGAGGTACCGATGCATGTCGACCATTCGCTCGTGACCAAGCCAGAGCGTGGAGATTCGACCCGCGACCCAGATCAGCAATCCGAGCACGCCGAGCGCGGCGGCGTCGTAGATCGTGTCCGCGTTGTGGGTGTAAAGCAGCGTCATCGCTCCGACCAGCGCGGTCGCCGCAGCGATCGGAAGCACCCAGCGCGCGCGCTCCTGGAGCGCGGCGGTGTAAACCTGCGGCGCGTACGCGAGCAGCGCGATCCCTGCCGGGTCCGGGTATCCGCCGGCGGACATCGCCAGCAGAGCGCCGACCGCAATGGTGATCCCTCCGGCCTCGATCGACAGCGCCCACCTGCGCCCGAAGCTCACCCTTACCATCAGGCCGGCGAGGCCGACGATCCAGGCCAGACCCGCCATCCATATCTCCTCGAGCTCCACGTCCTGGGTGCGCCCGAGGGCGACGACGACCAGGTGCAGCGCCGGTACGAGCAGGAGTGAGGCCGGGTAAGCGAGGAACCACCCTTGGCGGCGGATGCCGGCGCTCACGGTCAACGCAGCCAGCGCGACGAATTCGATAGCCATTAGACCCGGCAGCGCCTGGGCGTACGGCCAGAGGTAGATGATCGGAGCCAGGGCCAGCACAGCGGCGATCGCGTACCACCGCTCGACCTCCGCCTTCGCGCGGACGTGCCATTCGGCGTGAGCGGCCGCGATCGCCAGGGCGATCAGGCCCATGAAGGCCGCATCGAGTCTGAGCACCGCCGTGCCCAGGAGCACAGCGGTGGTGGCCGAAGCGGCGGCGAGGGCACGGACCGCCGGCCGCAAACGGCGCACGAACGGCACTGCCGGAATGAGCGACCAGCCGAACAGGAAAGCCGCGGCGACGAATGCGGTCGCCGGCTGCTCCCACTGTGGCACCTCTTGCCTCAGTGCAAGCACGCCGCCGAGCAATGCTGTCGCGAGCAGGACCGTGAATGCGCTCTCTTCGAGATTCGGGCGCATCCAGACGCGACGCAGTGCCGCCCACACGCCGGTGAGCACAAGCGCCGCGACCGCGATGGCGGCGCCTTGCCACGGAAATGCGACCTTCGCGATGACAAGTGATATGGACGCCATCGCGAGCGTGCCCCAGGCGATCCACGGCGTCTCTAGGTTCGCGCGTGCGAGCGCCTGCCACCAGTAGGCGGTTGCGATCAACCCAAACGCGATCGTGAACCGCCACCACAGCAGGTTGTCGGGCCCGGTGAAGCACAGGAGCAGCGCTGCCAGCGCGGTGATGTGCACGAACCAGCGGCGCCCGGCGACCGCCACGGAGTGCCGGCGCAGGGCCCGCACCTGAGCGATCGCCGCGTAGAGGAGGGCTAGCAGCGCGTCGAACGGACCGCGCCAGCCCTGGGCATTGAGGGCGTCGACCCCTACGAACCAGGCGATCGCGAAGAGCGCGCGCGTGGTCCAGTCCGCGAGGCGGACCGCTTTGAGTTCGCTGGCGATTCCAAACGCCAGCGACGACACGACAAAGGTGGTCGGGATCTCCCAGCGTCCCGGCCCGATCATGGCGTCGGTCAGCTCGACGACCACGAGCACGAGCGCTGCATATAAGAAGGACGAGGCGTGGCGGGTCAGCGGCTTGAACGCCGTACTGGCAAATGGCAGGACGTAAACGAGCAGCGCGATTGCGGTCAAAGTCGCCGTCCAGGGGCCGACCTCGAGGGCTCTTCCGGTAGCCGCGAGCGCGAGCGGCAGCGCGGCCCGAACCGGGT
>Ga0209118_1000498_pt1 | contig 21601 bp, 24 predicted proteins | sample BlaSpr_A8_Ref_M1_FD_187988 | JGI IMG/M metagenome (GOLD analysis project Ga0209118, IMG submission 187988) | Forest soil microbial communities from Thunder Bay, Ontario, Canada - Black Spruce, Ontario site 2_A8_Ref_M1 (SPAdes) (version 2) | ecosystem: Environmental > Terrestrial > Soil > Boreal...
CGATGCGCGGGCACGACGTGTTCGTGATCCAGCCCACGAGCCCGCCCGTCAACGAGCACCTGATGGAGCTCTTCATCATCCTCGACGCCTTGCGCCGGGCAAGCGCCGGCCGGGTCACCGCGGTCATCCCCTACTACGGCTACGCCCGCAAGGAGCGCAAGACGCAGCCCCGCGAACCGATCTCGGCCAAGCTGGTCGCGAACTTCGTCACGCTCGCCGGCGCCGACCGCCTCCTCCTGCTCGACCTGCACGCCGAAGCCATCGAAGGCTTCTTCGACGTGCCCACCGACCACCTCTCGCCGCACCGAATCATCGCGGAGTACCTGAAGACGCGCGACCTGCACCACGTCACGATCGTCGCGCCCGACGCCGGCGGCGGCCGGCGCGCCGAAGCCGTGGCGAACGACCTCAACGCCCCGATCGCGTTCGGTTACAAGCGCCGCATCGGCGACGACGAGGTGGAGATGATCGCGGTCTCAGGTGACGTGAAAGGCCGCGACTGCGTGGTGGTCGAGGACATCATCACCACGGGAGGCACCATCTCCAAGCTGGCCCAATCGCTGCACAGCCAGGGCGCCAGCCGGGTCCTCATCGCGGCCACCCACGCGGTCCTGACCGGCGATGCGGTCGACCGCTTGCGAAGGGCCAAGGTCGAAGAGGTGATCGTCACCGACTCGGTCCCCATATCCCCCGACAAGCTCGGTCCTGATTCGCCGCTGAGGGTTCTCTCAGTGGCTCCTCTGCTCGCCGAGGCGATCATCCGGGTCCACGAAAACCGGAGCGTCAGCGAGCTCTTCAGATAGACCCCTCGTCATGACTGGACAGGAGCTGATCGAGGTCGTCGTGCTCGTCGTGTGCTTTTTCATTGCCGCGCTGGCCAGCGGCACGGAGACCGCGCTCACCTCCGTCGGCCGCCTGCGCGTGCGCTTCCTCGCCGAGCAGGGGAGTCAGGCCGCCAACATCCTCCAGCGTCTGCGCGCCGACCCGAACCGCTTCCTCTCGACCGTCCTATTCGTGAACACGCTTGCGCTCATCGTCGCGTCCACCGCGACCGCTCTTCTCAGCGACGATGCGTTCACTCGCTGGGGGGTGCTCGGCGGTTGGAAGCTGGCGCTCACCCTGCTGGTCTCGGTCGCTCTCTCCGTTGTCCTGCTCATCGCCGCCGAGGTGACGCCGAAGACTCTTGCGATCACGAATGCCGAGCGCGTTGCGTTGGCGGCCGCGGGCCCGGTCGACCGGCTCGCGAGCTTCCTGGGCCCGATCCTGTGGATCGTCACGTTTGTCTCGCGTGGGATCACGGCCGGGCGAGCGGCCCGCGCCCCGTACCTCACCGAGGAAGAGCTCATCAGCCTGCTGCACGTCTCGGAGGAGCAGGGCGTGATCGAAGAGCAGGAGCATCAGATGATCCACGGGATCATCGAGATCGGCGACAAGACGGTGCGCGAGATCATGGTCCCGCGCACGGACATCGTGGCTGTGGAACGGAACGCCGAATTGCGTGAGGTCGTGCGGATCTTCAAGGAGCACCGCCACACTCGCCTCCCGGTGTTCGAGCACGACATCGACCATGTGGTCGGCCTCATCCACACCAAGGACCTGCTGCTCTTCTACACGCTGTCCAGCTCGCAGAAGTTCGACATGGACAAGCTGCTGCGGCACATCGAGTTCACGCCGGAGCAGAAGAAGGTCGACGAATTGCTCCACGACATGCGGACCAAGAAGGTCCACATGATGATCGTGGTCGACGAGTATGGCGGCACCGCCGGGCTCGTCACGCTCGAGGACCTGCTCGAGGAGATCGTCGGCGAGATCCGGGACGAGTACGACTCGGCGGAGGAGGAAGAGCTCGTCATCCTCGGCGACCTCGAGGCGCGCGTCGATGCCGGCTTCCCGCTCGAGGAGCTCAACTCACGGCTCGGGCTCGCCATCGAGGAGTCGGGGGACTATGACTCGGTTGGCGGGTACGTGCACTCGGTGCTCGGCAAGATCGCAACACCGGGTGATTCGTTCACGGCGGGCCGGGCGAAATGGACGGTGGAGAAGGTGAAGGGCCGGCGCATCGAGACGATCCGCCTCACGGCGGACAAGCCGTGGCCGACCGACGAATTGCCCTCCCCGGGCGACAAGGACGGCTCGGGCAAACCCGGGTTGGAGAAAGAGACTGGCCACTTATCGTGACCGTGCGGTCGTGCTGCGCAAGCTCGACTATGGAGAGGCTGACCGGATCTTCACACTCCTGACCCGCACGCACGGCAAGGTCGGTGCGATCGCGAAAGGCGTGCGGAGACCGGAGTCGAAGCTTGGCCCCTCGCTCGAGCTGTACGGCCACGTGGACGTGCTGCTGGCGAAGGGGCGTGGCGACCTCGACGTCGTGGCGCAGGTGCAGCGCATGCCGGGACTGCGGATCGCCGGTGACGTGGAGGTCATGTCACACGCGGCACTAATCGCGGAGCTCGCGGAACGTGTGTGCGAGGACCGCCACCCGGTCGACGGCGTGTACGAGCTGGCGGTGATGGCCCTCGACGAGCTCGCGCGGGAGACGGATCCGCGTCGCGCGTCGGCCTATTTCATGATGGCCGCGCTGGATCTGCTTGGCTACGCACCGCAGCTGGCAGCCTGCGCGTCATGCGATCGCGCGCTCAAAGCGCAACCGGCGGCGTTCAGCGCCGAGGCGGGCGGGTTCCTGTGCGACCAGTGCGCGCTGCCGTCGATGTCGCTGGTGCCGCTGGCCGCGATCAAGGTCTTGCGACTGATGGCCGCCGGCGACCTGGAGACCTACCGGCGGCTCAAGCTGGACCTGGCGTTGATGAATGCGATCGATGGAGTGCTGACGACCCAACTGGAGCACCACCTGGACCGGCGCTTGAAATCGCTAGCATTCCTTCACCAGATGAGGGGGGTATGAACATGCTCAAAGCGGAAGACGCGTTCAGCGGTTTTTCGGTCAATGACCTCGACGAGGCCAAGAAGTTCTACGGCGAGACTCTGGGCGTCGAGGTGGAAACGGTCCCGGCCGGCTTGATGCTCAAGATCGGGCATGGAATTCTGGTCTATCCAAAGCCGAATCACGAACCCGCGACCTACACGATGCTCAACTTCCGGGTCGACGACATCGACAAAGCGGTCGACGACCTGGCGGGCAAGGGCGTCAAGTTCGAGCACTACCCAGGTTTGACCGACCAGAAAGGAGTCGCGCGAGGCATCGCGCACGACCGGGGCCCAGACATCGCGTGGTTCAAGGACCCAGCCGGCAACATAGTCTCGGTCCTGCAAGACGGGTGAGGTCTGGGAGAAGAATAAGAGGGGAGGTCGCCGGTAATTCACCCCCCACCATGTGGGGGGTTCGTCGCCCGTATTCACCTCCCCACCCCCGTGGGGAGGTCGGCGCGCAGCGCCGGATGGGGCGGATCAAGCCATGACAGTCCCCGCAACCAAATTGATGGAAAACTCGTCGCCCGCATTCACCTCCCCACCCTGTGGGGAGGTCGGCGCGCAGCGCCGGGCGGGGCGGTGCGATAAGTGACAGTCCCCAAAGAACTACTGATGGAAAAGGTCGTCGCCCTGACCAAGCGGCGCGGCTTCATCTACCCGTCGAGCGAGATCTACGGCGGCCTGTCGGGCTTCTACGACTTCGGCCCTTACGGCGTCGCGCTGAAACGCGCGATCCGCGACCTGTGGTGGCGCCACATGGTCGATTTGCGCGACGACGTGGTGGGCCTGGAATCGACGCAGATCATGCCCTCGGCGGTGTGGGCCGCCTCCGGCCACCTCACGAACTTCGTCGATCCACTCCGGCAATGCCTCGGCGAATGCAAGAAGCGCTGGCGCGCTGACCACGTAAAGGGCGACAGGTGCCCCGAGTGCGGCGGACAGCTCGACGAGCCCCGCATGTTCAACCTCATGTTCAAAACCCACGTGGGCCCCATCGAAGACACCGCCTCCGAGGTCTACCTCCGGCCGGAGACCGCCCAGGGCATGTTCGTCGACTTCAAGAACGTCCTGAACTCATCGCGCGTGCGCGTGCCATTCGGCATCGCGCAGCAGGGCAAAGCGTTCCGCAACGAGATCACACCCGGCAACTTCGTCTTCCGAGTCCGCGAGTTCGAGCTGATGGAGATGGAGTTCTTCGTCAAGCCCCACACTGATGACGAATGGTTCGCCTACTGGCGAACGGAGCGCATGCGCTGGTACACCGACGTGCTGGGCATCAAGCCCGACCGGATGCGCTTCTACGACCACCCGAAGGCCGGGCTCTCGCACTACTCGAAGCAAACGACGGACATTGAGTACGACTTCCCGTTCGGCTGGGGCGAGCTGGAAGGAGTGGCGGACCGAACCGACTTCGACCTCCGCGTCCACCAGGAGCACTCGAAGATCGACCTCACCTACCTGGAGCCCGAGACGAATGAGCGCTACCTGCCCTGGGTGATCGAGCCCGCGGTGAGCCTGGAGCGCATATTCATCACGCTCCTGCTTGATGCCTACGACGAGGACGTGGTGAACAATGAGCCGCGCGTGGTGCTTCATTTCCATCCGAACGTGGCGCCGGTGCAGGTCGCGGTCGTCCCGCTCTCCAAGAAGCCCGAGCTCACGGGCCCGGCCCAGGAGGTCATGAAGTCGCTGCGAGGCGAGTTCCGGGTGGAGTACGACCAGACAGGCGGCAACATCGGCCGCCGCTACCGCCGCCAGGACGAAATCGGCACCCCGTTCTGCGTCACGATCGACTTCGACACCCTGAACGACCAGGCGGTAACGATCCGCCAGCGTGACACCACGGAGCAGGAGCGGGTGAAAATCGATGCGCTCGCCGACCGGTTGAAAGCTCTGACCGGCTGACGCCATGATCGCGACGGATGCACGCGAATCGCTGAAGCAGATCGCCGCCCGTGCCCACGTCAAGACAGGACGGGCGAACATGTCGATCCGGCTGATTAGGGACAACTTTGAGCGCCGCTGCACATTCAAGATCGCGGGGCTGAAATGCAAGGTTTACGCCAATCCGAGCCTTCTCTACGCCGTCGTGCATTGTGAAACGACGGTCCTCTTCGCAACGCCGCGCAAGAGCTCGATCTTGTCGACAGGATTGCTGCTCGGGCAGCTCGCAGGCGGCGATATTTTCGTCAACGGCCAGGGCCGTGGCTCACCTGCGCCCTGGATCTACACACCCGACGCCATCGCGTCCCTGAGCTCGCTCAAGCTCGAGGGTGAAGACCAGTTGACAGTGGCTTTCAACGGCCCGAGCGCGCTGTTGCGTTCCGGGGGCGCCGAGGCCGATTGGGTACGGCTGCAAAAGCTGGTCGCGCTGGCGCGCATCCTCCCGCCGGGCGCAGTCGCTGCGCCCCTCGATCCACAGGCGCTCCCGGACGATCTCCGCGACCTTGTCCCACTGTTGGCTCACTGGGCGGTCTCAGACGATCAGGCACGATCTGACCGTGTCAGCAAAGCAAAGAGCGCAGCCCTGCAGAAATTGGCCGACCGCACAGAGGCACGTCTACCGCGCATCGCCGGCTACCTGCACGAGCACAGCGAAGAGGATTCGGCCGAGGTGTCCGCGCTCGATGCACTTGCTCAGACCGTGATGGAGGCGCGCCAGGAGCTGACCCGGCGAGCCGAGCCTGGCAGGACACTGTAGGGGTGGCCGATCCATTCGAGAAGCTCGCCAGGTCCCTCGGCGTTGGTCCGGTGACCAAGCCCGCGGATCCGATCCGGCCTCAACGAATGAACGCGAACGCCTTCTGCGTGCGCAACAGGGTCTTCGCCATGCGAGTCGGCGAGGAGCTGGTCCTCAAGCTGCCTGCGGAGCGCGTTGCCGAGCTCATTAAGACGGGCGTCGCCACTTCCAACGTAGTTGGCGGCCATGCGATGAAGGAATGGGCGAACTTCCGACCGGAGACTGACAAGAAATGGCTAGCCCTGACAAAGGAATCCCTGGACTACGTCCGCGACAAACGCTGACTAGGAAATCGTCAAGTCCTCAGCCGGACATTCTGCTTCGAAGATTCGGGCTTGGTAGCGCCTACCATCTGAGTCGAGCACAGGCAACTCGGATTGGAGGCTAAGCAAATGTCTCAACAAGCCACGGCTCCGGTCCTCGTCACGACGACCGAGCGCCCTGCCGGCTACGAGGTGAGGCAGGCCCTCGGCCAGGTGTTCGGCGTGGTGGTGCGCAGCCGCGGCGTCGGCGGAAACATCATGGCCGGGCTGCGGTCCCTCGGCGGCGGCGAGATCGTCGAGTACACGCGCCTCGTGGAGGACACGCGCCGGCACGCGGTGGATCGCATGATCGAGAACGCCCGAGCGATGGGCGCAAACGCCGTTGTGATGATGCGTTTCGACTCGTCCGAGATGGGCCAGACCATGACCGAGGTCGTTGCGTACGGCACTGCGACGGTAGTCGAGCGGAGCGCTTGAGCGTGGGACAGCAGCTCGTGATCCTGGCGATCGTGATCGTCTTCGCGATAGTCGGTTACTTCATCTGGGACCGGCGCTATCACGGAGAAACTCAGGGAAACTTCAAGCCCACAAACGAAGTGTTCAAGGATCCGACCAGCGGGAAGATGACAAGGGTCTACGAGGACCCTGCGACCGGTAAGCGGCAGTACCGCGAAGAGGCCTGACCGAACCTCACGCCGTTTTTCCGCACAGGGATTGCGCCGCGCGCAAATAAATATCCACACACGTCTCCAGCGAGGCGATGTCGACCCACTCGACGTCCGCGTGCTCGCCTTCGCCGCCAGGGCCGAAGGCGACGGTGGGGATGCCGGCCCCGTTGGTGAGCGCCATGTCCATCCAGTACGCGACGCCGATGGACTCCACATCTCGGCCCAACGTCTCGCGTGCAGCCTGGGCGACGGCACGCGCCACCGGGTGGTCCGCGGCCAGCTCTGACGGCCCGCGTTCCAACACCACTCTCGCCGAGGCCTCCAGGTTCGGCGTGTCCTCTCGCGCGATCTCGATCAGCGCCTCCATCTCCTTCAGTGCTCTTACACCGTCCTCGCCCGGGATCGTGCGGCGCTCCACTTTCACCGCGCAGCGTGCCGGGTACGTGCTCCATTCCTGGCCGCCTTCGATCAGCGACCCGTGGACTGAGCCTCGCCCCAACAGGCGATGGCCGGCACCCAGGTGCAGCCTCCGGTCCAGGTTGACGAGGCCCGTCAGGATCCGGCCCATCTGGGCGATGGCGTCGACGCCATCCTGTGGACGCGAGCCGTGCGCGGCCACGCCTCGCGTCTCCACCTCCAGCCACACGAATCCTTTGTGCGCCAGGCATACGCGGAGCTCGGTTGGCTCCGTCACGATCGCAGCATCGGCTCGAAAGCGCTCGATGACGGCGCTGGTACCGAAGCTCGCCACCTCCTCGTCGGCGACCGCGGCGACGATCACGTCACCGGCCAACCCGAGGCTGCGCGCTTTCTTGGCCGCGACCATGATCGCCGCGAGCGCGCCCTTCATGTCGTAAGCGCCGCGGCCGTGGATCCGTCCGGCCTTGATCACCGGCTGGAACGGGTCTTTCATCCCGCCCGCGCCCACGGTATCCATATGGGCGTTGAGCATCAAGCTCCGGCCACCGCCGGAGCCCCGCACCACGCCGACCACGCTCGGCCGGCCCTTGATCGGCTCGACGATCTCGACCTCGAGCCCGGCGTCGGTGAGCCAGTCCGCCACGAACCTGCCGATGTTTGCTTCGCCGCTGCCCGAAGCGACCAGGTCGGGATTCACCGACTCGATCGCGACCAGGTCGGAGGTCAGCCGCTCGAGCTCGGATGTCATGCCGTCAAACAGTAACGAGCCCCACGCAGGGGTTTCCCCCGCGCAGGGCCCAAGGAAGGGAAGGAGGTCTGGTTTAGTCGATCAGCCGGCCCCCCTCGCAGGCCGGCCTTGACTCCGTTGCCCCTCTATGAAATCGCCTCGCCGATAGCCACGTCGCCGTACAAGTGAGGTACACATACCGCTGTCACGAAATGGGTCGGCAGCGCCGGTGGGATGCAAGAAGCCGGCGGCCGGGAATAGCTGTCCGGCCGCCGCCCCCTTTACGTTGCTAATCCTCAGAGCTAGTCAGCTTGCTCATCGTCGGCACGTTCTTGGTGTCGCAGGTGAAGCCCAGGCAGCCCAGGCGCCAGCCCTGCTGGATCGTCCGCAGCACTGAGTAGTGGTTGTAGGCGATGCTCGAGGTCACGTGCTCGTCGTTGGAGTGCGAGATGACCAGGGCAGCAACGTGTCCGCCCCCCTGTCCGGCGACTGAGTCGCAGCAGCCTGAGTCGTCGCCAAAACCGCCGAAGCCGCTGTTGGTGAACTCGCTCTCGTCCCACATGATGAAGATCACCGAGTTGCCCTTCCACGCGCGGGAAGAGGTGATCGCGCCGACGGTGCTGGAGAGGAATGTGTCGCCCGCGCTGATCAGGCTCTGCTCGTTGCTGAAGTTGCACGGATCGGCGGGCGTCGTACCGCGGCCGTGCATGTCGTGGCACTGGTCCGGGCTGATCCAGACGTAGTTCGGGACGTGCTTCGAGGCGAGGTCGGTGTTGAGCTGGCTCAGGTCAACGATGTTGGCCATCCGGACCGGGCTGCTCTGCACGTCAGCGAAAGTCACGAACGGGTTGTGCTTGCGCTCGTACAGCTGGACGCCGCACGAGGCCGCCAGCGGGTCCGTGCACAGCGAGTAGGACTGCATATACGCCTTCCAGGTCTTGTCATGCGATTCGAGCTGGTCGACGATGTTCGGAACGCTCAGGGTTTCATTGACGTCGCTGTCCGCGCCCTGGATACCCGCTGTCGCCGCGATGTAGTTGGGCTGGCTCGGGTGGGTCACTCCGAAATAGTTGGTGGCGAGTCCGTACTTTTGGGCTGCCGCGTTGATCCACGGAGCGTTCGGGTTGCCGATCAGCAGGTTGTACCCGGTGTTCTCCATCATGATCACGAACACGTGCTGGAAGCTCTTCGAGTCGGAATGGCCCGAATCGGCTGAGACCGATCCCGTCCCGGCAATCATGGCCAGCAGCGTCGCAAACCCAGCCAGGGCGATTGCTCTTCGCATCACATAACCCCCCATGCGAATGAGTTGTCGGCGCGTCCCCGTCGTGCGCTCTGGCGAGTGAGTCTAGCGCAGCCCAGATCAACCGCCTAATTGCATTTCACCGGCGCACCACCTCCACGCCCACGGCGAGTGAAGGACAGCCGGTACGCCACCCCTGGCAACCCGCTCAGCCCGTCAGAATTCGACCACTGAGAGGCTGGACTTCAGCCCGGCAGATAGGCAAGATTAAGCGCTGGGGTAGCCGAAGAGGGCCCGCGGAGTGCGGGCCCTCTTGCTTTTGGTAACTAGTCGCGCTCCTCGAAGTTCACGTTCGACTCCGCGAACCACGCAAAGGCGCCCGTCGTCGCATTGGTAGTTCCAACGAACACCTCAGGGTCGTGGCACCGGCGCGGCAGCACGACCTTGGTGTTGATCGTCGCATCACCGGTGGTGGATGCGGGGAACGACCCGGTGGTCACGTTCACGATGCCTTTCGGCGTCAGGCAGCTCACCGTCGCGCTGAAGGTCGCGACCGGGTTCTTGCCGCTGACCGGCGGCACCACGATGATCAAGCCCTTCACGGTCACCGAGAGATGACCCTCGCGGTCCACCTCTCCGCGACCTGAGGTGATGACCCACGGCAACCCGCCGCCCTTGATCCCCCGATCGTTCACCACGCCTACAGCGGATCCCGTGACCGGCGTCATCGAGTGGAATTCCACAAGCGTCCCGCCTTCGTGCGCCGCGACGCCGATAGTGCCGACGCCCACGAGCGTAAGGGAACCGAGCGCACCTACCAATAGCCGTCGAAGAAGCCCCATCGCAACCACCTCCGTTGAATCCAGCGACAACTCAGATGAATACCGCCGCATGTTTCACTCCCGCGCTTGCCGGGGCGGCTTCGCAAGGTTCTCCCACCTGAAATCGTTAAGGGGAGCAAAGGGAGGTGATCAGCGTGATCACGACTATCGTCACGTTCCTCACCGAAAAGATCGTCGCCGTGATCATCACGACGGTGGTCGTTGTCGCGGCTGTCCCGACCCTGATCGTCGCCATCCACGGCAACACGATCACCATCACCACCGGCCCGGTCGCTTCGGCGAGCCGCACGCACAGCGACGACGAGCACGCGCGCCTGGTCCTCGAGGTCAAGACCGCCGGCGACAACGTCGTGGTCAAGATCAACAACGAGGAGGCGAGCTGCGACTCGCAGATCGCTCAGCTGGCGGCCGTGTCGAAACTCTCGGGCACCGCGACCCAGGCCGCGATCGACAAGGGCAAGGGCGAATTCCACAACTCCGAGCTCCCGTTACTCAACGAGCTCAAGGCCGATGAGGACGAGTTCGACCACCTCAACGTCGTCACCTCGGAGACCGAGCAGACATTCCTGGTCCGCATCTCCACGGTGCAGGTGACCGCCCTCGGCGAAGACGGGCATTCCGGCACGCTGGTTTCGGTCTGCCAGACGATCATCGTCGAGATCCGCACCATCGTCATCACGGTCGTGCAGCCACCAAGCCCAGGTGGCGACGGCGACGGCGGCGACTGACATGTCGATAGCAAACTCCCCCCGGAGCAAGGCCTCCCCTTCCCCCACAACACAAGAGGCCTTCGCTTCAACCGCCCCGGCGAGCCCTCTTCCCGACCTGCTCGCCGGGCTCCGGTGGGGGACGCGAGAGCTGCTCGTGGCCGGCGCGGTGCTGCTCGTGATGGATGTGTTCGCCGGGTGGTCCTACCTCGCGAGCTACTTCGGCTACTTTCGCATCCCGGTCGAAGGCCTTGGGCTCGGTCTGCCTGAGGTGCTGGCCCAGGGCCTGCGCTCGATCCTCCTGCCTCTGACGGTCATCGTGCTCGCGGCAAGCGCGCCGACCCGCAAGCTGCGCCCGGCTGCGATTGCCGTGCTCGGCTACCTGATATTCCTGGCCCTTGTTGCTCTCGGCAATCACTGGGCGTCGCCCGGATCGGTGGCTGCGCAGCTGGCCGCGTCGCTCGCCATCGCCGGGGTCGTGTTCATGCTGCGACTGGGGTTTGGTCAAACGCAGCCACAGCGATTGATCGTTGCCGCGGTCGGCCTGCTCCTGCTCATCTCAATACCCATCGCAAGCGGCACGCTGGACGCGAGCCAGAAAGCCGGCACGAAAACAACAACGCTCCGCGTCGTCACCAGCACCGCGGTCCTTCCGAACGCGGCTCCATCAACGACAGGGCAGTTCACATATGCGAACTACGTCCTGCTGAGGGAAAGCGAAACGCGATACTGGCTGTTCCGAGTCGGTGACCAGTACGCGTACTCGATCGCGAAGAGCGACGTCCTCTACATCCGCTACTAGGTTACGGCGCCTCCCATTACCGCGACTGTAGCGCCCGAGGATGCGGCCGCGTCGCGCGCGAACAGGACGAGCAGGTACCACCCCAACACCACGAGCAAAGGCGCGTCGGGTGACGCAATTGCTTGTGGCTCGATCTCCACCTGGCCCTCCAGCTTAAAGAACCCCTGACGGCTCTTGAATTGGACGAGAGGCTTGTCCGCTGGGTCCATCCAGTCCCATTGCGAGTGCCAAAAATTCGCAGAGCCAAACCGAAGTTGCGGTCGCCCCACCATGTCAAGCGTGCCGCCGCCTCCCCAGTTGGGACTGAACTGCGCGATGTTGTCCTCCGAACCGGCCAATCGAACCGTGACGCGTGGGTGCCAGAAACCCTCTCGCTTGAAGGTCCAGCTGCCATCCGCCGTCTCGCCCGCAGCCAGCGACATGCGCGCCCAAACCAACGTGCCGACCACCTCGTCGCCCGAGCGCAGCTCAAAAGCCTGCTTGGTCCGAGCGGGCTGAACCCAGTCCAGCTCGCCCCCCGCAACATCTCTCATGGATTTCATGACCACAGGGTAAGCCTCCCTACTGACCTACCAACCTGATTGTCCAGAAGTCCGACGATAGAGCGGGCTGGATCAGGTAGGAGTAGGGGAGCGTGAAGTAGCCCTTCATTCCCCAGGCGGCGCCCCAGGAGTTGCGCACGATGAACCACTGGTTAGCGTCGTCGTAGCCGACCGCCACCACCGCGTGCCCGCCCACCGGCCGCTCGCCCCAACCCGGCATAGGGGCGTGGCCGGTGCGCGCAACCGTTGGGCTCTCGAAGCTCTGGTAGACCGTGAACCCGAAAACGAACGGATAGCCTGACGCGAGGCATCCCTTCATCTGGTTGATGTCCTGCACGAGGCTCTGGTACGACACCGCGCGGTCGAGCTTGGCGTCCGCGTAAGCTCGCGCAGGCGGCTTGCTTGCGAATTTCGCGATGCGATACGGCCACTCAGGCTCAGGACAAACGCCGAGGCTTGCCACCGCCTTGATCCCGTCCCGGAGCATGGCGCCGCTGTCTGAGCGCACCGTCCCCTCGATGACGCGCTCGTTGTAGTAGATGAAAAGGCGCGAGGGCACAAAGTCCGAGATCTTCTGCTTCATGCGGTCGAACTCGATCGCCCCCGCGATCGCATTCGCGGTGCAGCTGCCGAGCTGGCCCTGGTTGTAGACCGCCGGACACCGCCGCCGCAGGTCGGCGCTCGGTGGCAGCGCCAGAAGAAACTGTGCCGGCGCTGCGTACAGGTGGTCGCGCTGGTCGGGCTGGTCGGGAATCCACCCATAGCGGGCGATCTTGCGTGGCCTGGTCATTGATTCACTCCCTCGCGATGCCGGATTGCTTCCGGGCCGGATTATCGCCCCCGTGGTGCTAGGCTGCCATCCATGAATCCCATGGTTCGGATGCTGAGACAACTGGGCATCTTTGTCGGCCTGGCCTTCATCGGGTTCCTGCTGTGGGTGGCCGTGATCGGCCCGGCACTCCTGGTCCTGCTAAAGCCCCACAGCTAGCTACAGATACGCCCAGCTGGCGACGCTCGGCGAGGCGCCGACGTACACGTTCGCCTGCGGGATGCGGTGTGCCTCGAGCATGATCGCGGTCGCGCGCGTGTGGCCCTCCATGATCACCAGGCGGCTGTCGTCCGGCCTCCGGAGGCAGATGATCTCGGGCAGCACCGGCATGGGGTGCGAGTCCGCGATTCGCAGCGCGAGCGCCAGCACCAGCATGTTGGTCTGGTCACCGGTGAACACATGACCCACGTTGGAAGCGCCCTCCGCGACCTTGCGCGTCACCGGCGCGAGGGCCGTCCAGGCCGCATGCCCGCTCGCATAGAGCATCTCGCCGATCTCGTGGCTCGTCACACGCGCGCGGCGCCACTGGATGTCGTTCGCGAGACCCTCGAAGCTCTTGAGGCCGAGCCCGAAACCGTGCGTCTTCACGATGATCTTGCGGCGCAGCTCGTTCTGGTCCGCGTCTCGAAGGTTCGGCGAGCGCGCAGCCCGCAGCGCCGACGCGAGATAAACGGGGTTGGGCGGTTCGCCCGCGAGGTACTGCTGAAACACAACCGACTCGATCTCGGCCTGCAACCAGGCCAGAATCACCTGGTTTTCAGTCGCGAGCCCAAGGTCATCCATCGCGCAAAAGAGTATCTCCCTCGCCTCTTCTCCCTCCCCCGCAGGGGGAGAATCGGGGAGACGGTCGCTCGCAGTTCTCCCTCCCCCGCAGGGGGAGGGGTCCGTACCTCCCTCGCCTCTTCTCCCTCCCCCGCAGGGGGAGGATCGGGGAGACGGTCGCTCGCAGTTCTCCCTCCCCCGCAGGGGGAGGGTCGGGGTGGGGGGTGATGGAATCCATCAAAATGAGTCGCACTAATGGCTACGCACAAGTGGGTCTACCAGTTCAGCGAAGGGTCCGCCAAAATGCGAGACCTCCTCGGCGGCAAGGGCGCCGGCGCCGCCGAGATGACCCGCGCGGGCATGCCCGTGCCGCCGGGTTTCACCATCACAACCGAGGCCTGCCGCGCGTATCTCAAGGGCGGTGGCAAATTCCCCGAGGGACTCTGGAACCAGGTCGTCCTGAATCTCAAGACCCTCGAGCGCAAGGGCGGCAAGCACTTCGGCGACCCGAAGGATCCTCTCCTCGTGAGCGTCCGCTCCGGCGCCAAGTTCTCGATGCCGGGAATGATGGACACGGTCCTCAACCTCGGCCTCAACCAGGAAACCGATAAGGGCCTGGCCGCGCTCACCAAGAACGAACGCTTCGCTCTCGATTCCCGGCGGCGCTTCATCCAGATGTTCGGCAAGACCGTAAAGGGAATCGACGGCGACAAGTTCGAGCACGCGCTGCAGCAGGTCAAGAAGGAAGCGAAGGTCAAAACGGACCCCGAGCTGACTGCGCCCTACTTGAAGAAGCTGATCGACCGCTATCTCGCCACGTATAAGGACGAGACCGGCCACAACTTCCCAGACGACCCCGTGGTCCAGCTGCGCGAGGCGATCGAGGCCGTCTTCCGTTCCTGGAACACCGATCGCGCGAAGACCTACCGGCGCCTGGAGCGCATCCCGGACGACCTCGGCACCGCCGTGAACGTGCAGATGATGGTGTTCGGCAACATGGGGAAGACGTCCGGCACGGGCGTGGCGTTCACCCGCAACCCGATCACAGGCAAAAAGGAGCTCTACGGCGACTACCTCGTGAACGCCCAGGGCGAGGACGTGGTCGCGGGCGTGCGCGACACCGAGCCGATCAAGGCGCTCAAGCGCCACATGCCGAAGGTGTACGCGGAGTTCGAGGGTTACGCGCGCAAGCTCGAGAAGCATTACCAGGACGTGCAGGACCTGGAGTTCACCATCGAGCGCGGCAAGCTCTGGATGCTGCAGACGAGGTCGGCCAAACGGACCGGCGAAGCAGCCGTGAACATCGCCGTGGACATGGTCGGCGAGCGGCTCATCACCAAGAAGGAAGCGGTCGCCCGCATCGAGCCTCGCCAGCTGGAGCAGCTGCTGTTCCCGCGCGTCGATCCCAACGCCAAGGTCACGCCGCTCGCGAAGGGCGTGCCGGCGTCACCCGGCGCCGCGTCCGGCGGCGCGGTGTTCGACGCGGACACGGCGGTCGAGTGGGGCAAGAAGGGGAAGGCCGTGATCCTTGTCCGAGTCGAGACGAACCCCAACGATGTCCACGGAATGGTGGAGGCGAAGGGAATCCTCACGCAGACCGGTGGCACGGCGAGCCACGCGGCACTGGTCGCGCGCGGCATGGGACGGCCTTGCGTCGTGGGCGCAAGCTCGATCGATGTCGACGTCCGCAAGCGCGTGTTCTCCGCCGGCGGAAAGACGATCAAAGAGGGCGAGGAGATCACGATCGACGGCACCACCGGAGAGGTGTACCTCGGAATCGTGCCGACGATCGAGGCCCAGTCGCTCAACAAGCACCGCGCGGCCAGCGCGATTCTCAAATGGGCCGATGAGTTCCGCCGTTTGCAAGTGTGGGCGAACGCGGACTACCCGCGCGACGCGATCAAGGCGCGCGAGAACGGCGCCCAGGGCGTGGGCCTGTGCCGCACGGAGCACATGTTCATGGAGCAGGAGCGGCTGCCCATCGTCCAGAACATGATCATGGCCACCACGACCGCGGACCGCGAGAAGTTCCTTGCGGAATTGCTGCCGATCCAGCGAGGCGACTTCGAAGGCATCTTCGAGGCGATGGCGGGGTTGCCGGTGATCATCCGGCTCATCGACCCGCCGCTGCACGAGTTCCTCCCGAGCCTGGAGGAGCTGATCCGCGAGACCACCGAGCTCAAAGCGACGGGCAAGAGCCCCGCGCGCCTGAAGAAGCTCGAGAAGATCATGGCCCGCGTCGAGGAGCTGCACGAGGCGAACCCGATGCTCGGCTTGCGCGGCGTGCGCCTGTCGATCCTCTTCCCGGAGATCACGCGCATGCAGGTGCGGGCGATCATGGAGGCGGCCGCCAACCTGCGCAAGAAGAAGGTCGATGCGCGGCCCGAGATCATGATCCCGCTCGCCGGGACTCTCGCCGAGATGGTCTCCGTGCACAAAGAGCTGAAGCCGGTGGCCGACGCTGTTCAGAAAGAGAAGGGCATAAAGGTGCCGTACAAGTTCGGCACCATGATCGAGATTCCCCGCGCGGCGCTGACCGCGGGCGAGATCGCAACCGTGGCGGAGTTCTTCTCGTTTGGAACCAACGACCTCACGCAGATGACGTTCGGCTACTCGCGCGACGACGCTGAGCGCCACTTCATCGTGAGATATCTCGAGAACAAGATCCTGCCTCGCAACCCGTTCGAGACGATCGACGAAAACGGCGTGGGCCGGCTGATGGCTCTGGCGGTCACAGAAGGCCGCAAGACGCGGCCGAAGATGGAGATCGGAATCTGCGGCGAGCACGGGGGAGACCCCGACTCGATCCACCTCTGCCACAAACTGGGCCTGAACTACGTCAGCTGCAGCCCCTTCCGAGTCCCAGTAGCCCGCCTGGCCGCAGCGCAAGCCGCCATCGGAGACACCGCGAAAGACTGATCTCCCTCTCCCCGCAGGGGAGTGGGTCGGGGAGAGGGTGGTACAGAAGTACCCCTGACATCCGTCACACCTCTATCACGGCCCCTGTCACTTCCAGCGGCCTGCCTGCCGACCTAAGCTGACATCGATGGTCAACGTCGATCGCTGGACTCAGGCCGGCCGGTGGTTCATGGTCGCGTGGGTTCTCTTTTTCGTACCCCCGGCGGTCGCGATCCTGGCCTCTGGCCTGCAGCCGCCGCAGGAGGGCGCCGCGTTTGGAATCGCTGCCTACTGTGGTGTCTGGACCTGGATCTGGTTGCGCGCAGTCGGGCGGAACCACGTCGCCGAGGCGGTCGGCCTGGTTGCCATCACGGTATTCCTGACCCTGTTCACGCTGCTTCAGCCGACCGCCGGTGGAACCTTCCTCGTGTTCGCGTTCATCGTGGCCGGCACCTGCTTTCCCCTGCCCCGCGCGCTGTGGATCATGGGCGCCCTGGCGCTGCTCCAGGTGGTGCTTGCGGTGATCCGGCTTACGGACCTAGCGAGCGCCCTGAACAGCTTGATCAACAGCATCCTGGTCGGGGGCGTCGGCGTTGGCGCCCGCCTCCTGTGGCAGGCCTATCGAGAGCTTCTGGCGGCCCGCGAGGAGATCGCGCGCCTCGCCGTGAGCGAGGAAAGGCTGCGCTTCGCCCGCGACCTGCACGATCTGCTCGGCCAGAGCCTCGCCGTGCTCGTGCTCAAGAGCGAGCTGGTCACGAAGCAGCTCCCGGAGGACGCCGACGAGGCGACCCACCAGGAGCTTCGGGATATCGCCCGCGTCGCGCGGAAGTCGCTCAATGACGTTCGGGAGGCGGCCGCGGGCTACCGCCGGCCCAGCCTGACCATGGAGGTCGGCAACGCGCGCAACGCCCTGCGCGCCGCCGGCATCGGCCTGCTGGTCGAAGACACGCTCGGTCGAGTTGCCGCCGAGCAAGATTCGGTGCTCGCCTGGTGCCTGCGCGAAGGAGTGACCAACGTGCTGAAGCACAGCGGGGCGACAAAGTGCGTGCTGAAGCTGGCGCGGACAGACGGCAGCGCGACGCTCGAGCTCGTCGACGACGGCCGGGGCGCCGCGACCCTCGACGGCGGCGGATCCGGGCTGATCGGCCTGCGGGAGCGCGTCGAGCTGGCAGGGGGTAAGTTCGAGGTTGGATCCGAGCCGGAGGCCGGGGTGCGCCTGCGGGTGGTCCTCCCGGCAGGGATGGCGGCGCCGAGCGAACTGCCAGTAGGTTGATTCGGGTCCTGATCGCTGAAGACCAGGCGATGATTCGCGGCGCCCTCGCGGCGCTGCTTTCGACTGAAGCCGACATCGAGGTCGTGGCTCAGGTCGAGCGGGGTGACCGCGTCCTCGACGAGGCATTGCGCACCACACCAGACGTGGCACTGCTCGACATCGAGATGCCGGGCCAGGACGGGATCACGGCGGCCGCCGAGCTGCGCGCGAAGCTGCCCAGCTGCAGGGTGCTAATCCTGACCGTGTTCGGCCGGCCGGGATACCTGCGCCGCGCCGTCGACGCCGGCGTGAGCGGGTTCCTTCTGAAAGACGCGCCGCCCGACGAGCTCGCCTCAGCCATCCGGCGCACCGCCAAGGGCGAAAAGGTCATCGACGCGCAGCTTGCCCACGCCGCTTTGAGCGAAGGCTCGAGCCCATTGACTCCGCGCGAGCGCGACGTCCTCGCGATGAGCGTGCGCGGAGCCAGCGTCGAGGAGGTGGCGCGCTCGCTCCACCTGACCAACGGCACGGTGCGCAACCACCTGTCAATCGCAATCCAGAAGCTGAACGCGCACAACCGCACAGAAGCCGCCCGCATCGCAGAAGAGAAAGGCTGGCTGTAGCAAATCCCCCCTCCCCCGCGTTAGCGGGGGAGGGTCGGGGTGGGGGTCGTGACAGAAGTCACCTTCAAGCCCTGACCCGCCTCAGCACAAAGTCATGACCGCTGCGACTAGTTAAAGACACACTTTCCCGCGACCCTGATGTCACCGCGTAAACACCAAAACACATCAGGAGAAGCAGTCATGAACCAGATCGTCCGGAACCTCGTGCGCAGGAAGCTCCGCAGCTTTCTGACCATCAGCGGCATCGTCATCGGGATCGTCGCCCTCACCACGATGGGCGCGCTCGCCAACAACTTCAACGCCCTCCTCGACGGAGGCGCCAAATACATCGCGGGCTACGTCCCAGTGGGCGACGCCAGCTCCAACGGCGTGTCAGGCAGCGGCGTGGTGCCCCTCGCCAAGCAGAGCGAACTTTCGGCCGTGCCGGGGGTTTCGAGGGTGTTCCCCAACGTCGCCGTCGCCGCCAAACCGGGCGCGCTCAACGTCGTGAGCCTCGGGATCCCCGACTACATCTCGAGCCTGGACCCCGCCGAATACGCCTACTCCGCGCTCAAGATCACCTACGCCTCGGGCCACACGCTGGACGCAGGCTCGAGCGGTGAGGTCGTGCTCGGCTCGAACTTCGCACTCGAGTTCAACAAGAAGGTGGGTGACCGCATCACTCTGCCGATCAAGCCCTCAGACGCAAACCCCGACTTCGCGCAGCACACCTACGCCGTCGTGGGAATCCTCGACAAGACGCTGACGGAACCCGACACAGGCGCGTTCGTCAGCCTGGCCGACGGCCAGCAGCTGTTCAAGGACCAGCTGTCCCCGGCTCTGCAGTCGACGTTCGACCAGACCCTCTACGTGAACGGGTTCGACGTCTACGGGACGCCGGGCACCAACCTCGACACCCTGGCCGGCCGCATCAACGCCCAGGTCTCCGGAGTCAAGGCGCAGAAGCCGAGCGTGCTGGTCAAGGCGCTCGTCGCCGGCGGCGCGCTCTTCACAACCATCACCATGGCCGCCGCCCTGCTGGCGCTGGTCATCGGCGGCCTCGCCGTGATCAACACGATGATCATGGCCGTCAGCGAGCGGGTCCGCGAGATCGGCCTCAAGAAGGCGATCGGCGCGACCACGAAGGCGATCATGGGCGAGTTCATGCTCGAGTCGAGCTTCATCGGACTGGTCGGCGGCGTGGTCGGGTTCGGCCTCGGGTTCGCCATCACCACCCTCATGAACGCAACCATGCCTGCCGCGCAGGGAGCGATCTTCCTCGTCACCCCAGGCCTGGCCCTGCTGTGCATCGGCTTCGCCCTCGGCCTGGGCACTGTCGCCGGCATCATCCCCGCGTTCCGCGCCTCCCGGATGGACCCGGTCGCGGCCCTGCGGTCCAACTAGAAATTCAGGAGAAGGAGACATTCCAATGATCGAGATCGACCGGCTAAGCAAGCACTACAAGCAGGGCAAGACCGTCGTCCGCGCGCTGGACGAGGTGAGCTTCAACATCGAATCGGGCGAGTTCGTCGCCATCGTGGGCCGCTCGGGGTCGGGCAAGACGACGATGCTGGACAGCCTCGGGCTGCTTCTGCGACCGACCAGCGGGCGGATCGTGATCGATGGCGCGGACACCTCGAGCCTCAAGGACGACCAGAAGGCTCGCTTGCGCAGCTCGAGAATCGGGTTCATCTTCCAGGAGTACAACCTGCTGCCCACGCTCACCGCCCTCGAAAACGTGATGCTCCCGCTTCACTACGCGGCGAAGCCGAAGGGTGACCGCGAGTGGGCGCGGGCGCTGCTGGAGGACGTGGGTCTCGAGGACCGCATGCACCATCGACCAGACCAGCTTTCGGGCGGGCAGCAGCAGCGAGTCGCCATCGCGCGTTCTCTTGTGAACCGGCCGGCGATGGTGCTCGGAGACGAGCCGACGGGCGCTGTCGACACCGAAACCAGCGCGCAGCTGGCGGCGATCATGCGGCGCATGAACCGGCAGCACCAGGTGACGTTCGTCCTGGTCACCCACGACCCGGACCTCGCCGCCGAAACCGATCGAGTGATCAAGCTCAAGGACGGCAAGGTCGTGTCCGACGAAACGACCGCGCCGGCGAGCATCGCCGTTTAGCTGAGCTTCTTGCTGACCCCTAAGACCGGACCCTCGTTCCTCGCATGGAGCGGAGGTCCGGCTTGTTTTTCCCGAGGTACTCGCCGAGACCGCCCTCGGGGGTCAGCACGTAGAAACCGCCGCGTTTTCCACCGGTGATGATGAGACCGCCGATTACCTCGAGGATCAGGGCGCTCACCGCGTACGCCCAATGAAGGTGCTCCGCCCTCACGCCGACCACGACCACGAATCCGAGCAGCATGATCACAGCGCCGATCAAGAGCCTCTTGCGGTCGGTCACCTCGACGAGCGATGGCTTGCTTCCGGACAGCGGGACCCAGACGCGACGCGCCCACAAATCCGACGGCACCTTTGTCGGGTCAACTCTTGCACTGCCCATCGTTCCTGGTCACATTAGCGGGGACATGGTCGTCAACGTGTGCCCCGCGGCAGTCACGTCCGCGAGTCCCGACCGCATCTGGCGCGTGCTCACCACGCCCGAACGCTTCAGCGAATGGAACGACGCGACGTTCGTTTCAGCCGAACCGCCCGGCGCGGTGAAACCTGGGCAAACCCTTCATTTCACGGCTCCGTCGTTAGGGCGAAAGTGGCCGGTCACGATGGAGGTTCGCGACATGGATCCTGAGTCGCGCTGGATCGATCTGCTCGTGCGACTTCCCCTCGGTATCGAAAACCACGAACACATCACCCTCACGCAGACCAAAGAAGGCGGCACCCTCGTCCGATTCAATTGAGACTTCCACCTCCCGCCCGGGTGGCGGGGCACTCTGGTGGCGCTGCTGGTAGGCCGCGAACTGCGCCGTGGACCAGAAGAATCGCTGCAAAACCTGATCCGAGCCGCAGAATCCCCCTCTCCCGCGTAAGCGGGAGAGGGTCGGGGAGAGGGTCGGGGAAGAAGACCTAGACTCGAGCCGTGAGCCGCGAGCAGTTCATGTGGGGCCTGTCCAACGGGGTCGTCGTCCTCTCGATCTCGGCGGCATTCTGGATAGGCCTGGCGGCCTGGACGCTAGATGCCTCCGTCCTGCTCATTGCCGTGGTGCCAATTCTCCTGCTCGGCGGCCTCCTCGCCTGGCAAGGGCTCCGAGTCCGACGCCTGGCACCTGGCTTCTCGCGAGCCAGCCTGCGCCACGCGCCAAAGGGCAGCTCAGTCCGTCGGATCGGCATTGGCTTCAACGTCGTCGGGACGATGCAGACGCTGAGCATCGGAGTGGTTGGCTTCACCTGCTGGAAGCTGAACCGCACCGACCT
>Ga0209118_1000499_pt1 | contig 21597 bp, 18 predicted proteins | sample BlaSpr_A8_Ref_M1_FD_187988 | JGI IMG/M metagenome (GOLD analysis project Ga0209118, IMG submission 187988) | Forest soil microbial communities from Thunder Bay, Ontario, Canada - Black Spruce, Ontario site 2_A8_Ref_M1 (SPAdes) (version 2) | ecosystem: Environmental > Terrestrial > Soil > Boreal...
CGAGTTTTCCAGATTCGGCCCCGGTTGCGGGTTTCCCACCTGTTGCCGAAGATCGTTCTGTTGCCGAACTTGGTATTTTTCAGCAAACTGTAAAGCCCAGATCGTTTTTGGGTTCTTGCGGCACGACTGAAGTCGTGCCCTCCCACGGTTCGTGCTGACTGCCCGGACGAGGCGTCCGGGGCTACGCGGGCATGGCGGAACACCCTGGCACAGAGTTTTTCCGCAGCCTGAAGAATCGTGCCCTTCCCGAGTCCGATCGCAGCCTACGCTTAACCATGAAACCGGAATAGAATGAATGGTGCGGCCACGCCGCCTTTCAGAAACCCAAGCGACACCAGGAGTCTTGAACCATGTCCAGTTCCGACTTGAGGAACGGAGAAGTCGGGTTGTTTCCGGAGATGCCGGCTGCGGGGAGTGAGGAGCGCACTACCGGCATACTTCCATCGCAGGCTATCCGGGAATTGATTGCGAAGGGACGAATTATCGGCAACCGTGCGATCACGGAGGAGCAGATCCAGCCGGCGAGCCTCGACCTGCGCCTCGGCGACATCGCGCATCGCGTGCAGGCAAGTTTTCTGCCCGGTCCTGGGGGCAAGGTAGAAGCAAAAGTTAAAGAACTGCGCATGGCGCGGGTGGATCTTACGAGCGCGGCCGTCTTCGAAAAGGGATGCGTTTACATTGTTCCCTTGCTCGAGGAACTCGATTTGCCCAGGGATATTTCCGGGAAGGCGAATCCGAAAAGCACGACCGGACGGCTCGACGTTTTCATTCGTCTGATCACGGACGAGGGAGTGGAATTCGAGCGGGTACCGCCTGGGTATAAAGGAAGGCTCTACGCCGAGATTGTTTCCCGTACTTTTACGGTTGCAGTGCGGGCGGGGATGCGGCTCAATCAACTGCGTTTTGTCCGTGGAAATCCGGTGTCTTCCGACAGCCGGATTCGCCGCTTGGATGAAGAAGAACAGCTTATTTACATGGACGAGGTGAGTCCGGTGAAGGCCTCGGTTGATCGTGGCCTGAGAATCACGGTGAATCTGGAAGGGTCTTCTCCCGAAGAGGTGATTGCCTACAAGGCGCGGAAACATGCCCCTTCGATCGAACTGGATCGGATCAATTATTATTCGCCCGAAGAATTCTGGGAAGCTCGCCGCCACGGGGACAATCAGCGCTTGATTCTTGAGCCGGGCGATTTCTATATTCTCGCTTCCAAGGAGAGGGTGCGCGTACCACCTGAATTTGCGGCTGAGATGGTGCCGTTTGATCCTTCCGTGGGCGAGTTTCGCATTCATTACGCGGGATTCTTTGATCCCGGATTTGGATACGGTTCGAGCGACATTAAGGGCACGCGCGCGGTGCTTGAAGTGCGGGCGCATGAAGTGCCGTTCCTGATCGAACACGAGCAGTTTGTGGGACGGCTGACTTACATGCCTCTGCTTTCGAAGCCGGAGAAAATCTATGGGCTGCAGATTGGTTCGTCGTATCAGCAGCAGGCGCTTACGCTGAGCAAACAGTTTCGGCGGCAGCCTCTGTAGAAACGTTGCTGGCAACTCTCTTTGTCTCTTTGCCGCGGGGTGCAGAAAACCTAGACGTAGCGAGCTACGTCTCTACAGACGTCGTTCTAAAGGGTCAGCGGGGATGCTGCATGGAACCCAATCTTCAGCCAGCCCAGCGCAAAGTCTCCTTCGGCGGGGCGACTGGTTTGATCGTTGCCGTCGCCGTAGTCGTGATTGTTCTGATCGCGTTTCCCGCCTACCGCTGGTTTTTCCTGATCAGCGTAGGAATTGGGCTGGTGGTGGCAGGGATGCTTTTTCTGTGGCATAAGCTCAGGCCTATCAAAGAAGAAGATATCGAGAACAAGCATCCGCTGGGGTTGGGATAGAATTCGCACGCGCTGAAACTCCGCGTTCCCGCTTGCAAGTTTGGCCATCGAAACTGCACACTGTTGCATGCGCGTCTTGGCTCGATTCATGATGTCGGCGATGGACGCCAGCCACTTCCCTGCTCCCACCCTTCCAGAAGTTGCATTTCTGGGACGATCGAACGTGGGCAAGTCGAGCGTGATTAATTCCCTGCTAGGTGCGAAGCTGGCGAAAACCAGTTCCACTCCCGGGCGGACGCGCAGCATTAATTTTTTCGAGCTTCGCTGGGCGGGAAAGCCGCATCCGGAACTGATTTTCACCGACTTGCCGGGTTACGGGTACGCCAAGATCTCGCGCGAGATTTCCGGCCAATGGCCCAGCTTCATCGAACCTTATCTGGAGCATCGTCCTTCGCTGGCGCTGTGCCTGGTTCTGGTGGATGTCAACGTGCCACCGCAGGAAAGCGACAGGCAGTTGCTCGATTTTCTTGCGTCAAGCGAGCGTCCGTTCCTGATCGTTGGCACGAAGAGTGACCGGCTGTCGGGGAACCAGCTGCGCAATTCTCTGCAAACCCTAACTCGAGACTTTCCTCAAGCCCGGATTGTTCCGTTCTCAGCGAAAAGCAGTACGGGGCGCGAAGAGCTATGGAAGGAGATCCGGGGCGCGGTCGAGAACCATCGCGCCTAGCCGGGGCTCGCGTCGGAGATTACCGACGTTCCATTTCTCAATCGACTGCCATCCGCTATGATCTAGCAACCTATGTCCACTTACCTGATTACGGGAATTGCGGGCTTTATCGGGTCGTCGCTGGCGCGAGCGATTTTGGCGCAGGGCGACAACGTGCGCGGCATTGACAATTTTTCCACCGGGAAGCGAAGCAACATCGCCGAACTGCTCGATCGAATTGACGTTCGAGAGGTCGACTTGCTCGACCTTGAGGCGATGCAGTCGGCTTGCCAGGGCGTCGATTACGTTTTGCATGGAGCCGCCATTCCATCCGTCCCCAGATCGGTGCTGAATCCTCTGGAGAGCAATCAGGCCAACATCGACGGAACCGTCAATCTGCTGGTCGCGGCTCGCGATGCCAAAGTGAAACGGGTGCTTTACGCGGCTTCGTCTTCGGCTTACGGAGATACTCCCACGCTGCCCAAGCGCGAAGACATGACTCCCAATCCGATTTCTCCCTATGCAGTGGCCAAACTTGCCAGCGAGTATTACATGGCGTCGTTTTGGCGGTGCTATGGATTAGAGACGGTGGCGCTGCGGTACTTCAATATCTTTGGACCTCGCCAGGATCCGACTTCTCCGTACTCCGGCGTGCTGGCCAAATTCATTACCCAGATGCTCAAGGGAGAGCAGCCAACCATCCATGGAGATGGCAGTCAGAGCCGCGATTTCACTTACGTGGACAATGTAGTGCATGCGAATTTGCTGGCCTGCAAAGCGCCCGCCAGCGAAGTGGCAGGACGCGTATTCAATGTGGCGACCGGCACCCGCATTGATTTGAATGAAATGTTCCGCGTGCTCAAGAAACTCACCGGGTATCCCGGCGAGGTGAAACACGGTCCGGATCGCGCGGGAGATGTGAAGCACTCGCTGGCCGACCTGTCGCGGGCGGAAAAACATCTAGGTTATAAGCCCCAGGTGAATTTTGAAGAGGGTCTGCGCCGCACCATCGATTGGTACCGCACTCAGGAAAAGTCGGCAACGGCGTGAGCGTGTAGGCGCGGGCGTCCTCGCCCGTGCTAGGGCTGCTGAACCTTGCTCCCTGCTTCATTACCTTCGTTATCTGTAGCCGGGTTACGCGCCGGACTACAGTTGCGGTATGACACTCTCATCCATGGTGGTCTCTCGCGATTGGGCTGAAGTCAGTGTGTTGGAATGCATTCTTGGCGGTTTGCATATCGGTGTGGACGTAGAGCCGGAACCGGCGCGCGCTCGCGCCAAGCTCGCCAAATCTAAAATCGACGCTTTGATCGTGGACTGCGACCTGGATGGGACAACCAGTTTTCTGCGCGGTCTTGGGACTGGACTGAACTCGGTGCCGCTGGTGATTGTCAGCGGTTCGAACGGAAGCACTAACTTGCAGGACACAGTCGCCACATTTGTTTTCAAGAAGCCGATCTCGGTGGAGCAGGCGGTGCGCACCCTTTCAGCGGCGCGCAACATGATCCTCGACGGCAGACTCCGCTATAACCGTCACGCTCTCGACCTGCAAGTATCCCTCGCCTACGGCTCCAGAAAGAAGGTCGACGCGCATCTCATGAACCTCAGCCAGGGAGGCGTGGGGATCCGCCTGTATCGCCCGCTGGCGCTACCCGGTCCGGTGCGAGTCAGCTTCCAGCTCCCAGAAAGCAAGGTTCAAATGAAGCTTCAGGGAGAAGTTGCCTGGACGGACAAGATGGGCAACGCCGGAATTCGCTTCCTCGACATGAGCCCAGCAGTGAAGCGCGACTTGCAGCTCTGGCTGGCTCAGCAGTACCTCACGCAGTAGATCAGGCTTCAGGGTTTCGTTGTCGCTAGCGGAATCGTGCCTGGTCTTCTTCGCCGTACACTCCATTTCCAGACTCGACGCGCGCCAGCCGGGCAAGATGTTGGCCGGGTGTGGCACCGATCCAGAACGCGAATAGAAACCAGTACAGTGCCACAAAGACAGCCGTAACCCCGATCGCAAGAGCCAACGTGACCGGCCACGTGGGGAGAATATTGGTCATGGCCATCGACAACACGGCAAAGAGCAAGACGGCGCACAACAGGATCAGACCATCCACCAGTTTCGAGAGTGCGCTCAGCGAAATTGGAACCGGGCACCACAGAAGCCGCAAGCTTCGCGGGCGAGCTTCCGCATCCGGCAGAGCAGGAGGACTGGCGGGGCGCGGCTCAAGCTGGATGGCTGGCCGCGGGGCAGCGGAAAACAGCAGTTCGGTGGCGCCCTCGGCGCGATTGCCTTCAACCGCTACCGATTCGCACGGGGAAAATAGATAGGCGGAGGAAAGAATCTGGGTAAAGATCCACTCCTTCAGCAAACGTTCGGAAGGCTGGGGCAGATTGAGGAACTGGACTCCCGCTTGTCCCCACGAATCCGTCCAGGCGATTCGACCCGCAGCTTCGACGCGCACCTGTGGAGCCGGCAATTCAAAGCGAAGATCAACTTGTTGGTTCGGAGCCAGGGGCACGACGGTCTGCATGGCGATACCAAATTCGCTGAGGTCGCGGAGAATGGCTCCATTCGCGGCATCCAGATTGACATGCACCAAGGTGCGAATCTTCTGCCGGTAAGGACGCCGCCGGTTGCATCGGACGACATCCGCAAACTTCTCTTGGGGCTCGACCACACTCGACCAGCCCTTCATCCCTAAATCTTAGCCTTGAGCAGGGGAGCGCTCAGTAACCGTATTGGTTCCGGCTTTCGGAAAACCAGGCTCAAGAAGCAGTGCGATGTCGCGTGGGCTCGGCTTCGGGATGAAGCTCGTTCTTTCGAGATCGGTCCCGGGCAATCAGGCTACTGAGGTCGTAGCTGTAGGGTCCGTAGGCGCGGAAAGCTTTCTCATCAAACAAGCGCTTGATGCCGCAGCCCAGGCAAACCTGATACGAGTGATCCTGGAAGCGAACCGGCCAACTCATTTTGCCGTGCCAGCAACCGCGAAAGATCACTACTCCGGCTGCCCCCAGCCCAGTCGCAACCAGACCCAGAGGCCACAGCCAACCCGACTTCTTTTTCGCTTCACTCACCTGCCACAACCAGTAAGTCCTTCCAAAAGCAAAGGATATGCTGAATCCCATGGGCGCGCAATGGTCTTCGGAAAGCCATGAATCGGAAAGGCTTGCGCCTCGGCTTACGAAAAAGCCGGGCCGCCGCTTCTTACCTTCGTGCGCCGACGATCGCCGGAAATATTGCGATTAGGACCAAACCACTGTAATTTACCAGTAATGCTGTGGTCGAAGGCAAGGGGTCTCCGAGGTTAGCTGCAGGAGTATCGAATAGACAAATTGGAAAAACGGCTTTTCCTTTGTAAGATTGACCGTCTCGAAACATGAGTTTTCCACCGCTTTCATGAACGCGAGTCTGAACAATGCGGGCCTCGAATTGATCAAGGAAGAGTTGATCATGTCAGAGTTGATCGAGTCAGAGTTGATCATGTCAGAGTTGATCACGGAAGAACCCGCACCCGTGTCCGCTCCCGCAACCCGAACTCCATCGCCGACAGACAACTTGGGTCACGAAGCTTTGCAGGCTCTCCTCGCCTTCTCTGCCCTGCACCAACAGATACGTACTCGCCGCGCCAAACAGATGCTCGATGGCGGGCGCTTGAGCACGCATGATGATTGGCAGCTCGAGCAATTCGTCCTGGATGAAGTGCTACAACTGGTTGCGGAGCGCGCGCTGGCAATCACTGGCGCCGATGGTGTAGCCATCGCATTGGCGGGGGGCAATGCCATCGTTTGCCGCGCTTCGGCGGGAAGCATCGCACCGGACGCAGGAGTTCGTCTCGATCCGAATTCAGGATTTTCCGGAGAATGCCTGGTGTCCGGGCGCATCGTGCGCTGTGACGATGTTGACACCGACTCCCGAGTCGACCTGCTCGCCTGCCGCCGCCTTGGCGTCCGCTCCATGCTGGCCGTGCCCCTTTCCGCGAAGCAAAGCGTCATTGGTTTGTTGGAAACCTTCTCCAATGAACCCTACGGATTCAATGACAGCGACGTTCGTAGTCTGAACCTGCTGGCTGAGTTGATCCTTTCTGCGTTGAGGCCGGAAGAAGAAGACCGGCTGACTGAGATTTCACGGCGCGTCGTCCACGCAGTCGCAGTCGAGCCCAAACCTATTCCTGCCGTTGCGCCTGCGCCTGAAATTGCGAATGTGCAGACCGAACCGCCGGCAGAGAACTTGGACGAGAGACCCGAACCGGAGAGTGAAGTAGAAGGTTCAGTAGAGAGTTCACCGGAACGCTCAGTAGAGAATTCGGAATTGGTTTCAGAGGAAACTTCGAAAACGAGCGGCCATCCCGTCGCCCTCGCGGAACATGAAGGACTCGATCATTCCCGGCCCGGCCTTGCCGTTGTGGCTGCGGTCGTGTTGTTCGCCGTGGCTTTGGGAGCGGGACTGTGGTGGACCCTCGGCCACCATGCCCACTCGGCAAGAGTAAGAGCAAGTGCTCGCTCGGTTGCGCCAGCACTGATGCCGCCAACCGCACGGACCATAGTCGCACCTGCGGAGCCAACTGCACCGCTAGCACCGACTATTACAGAAGAAGATGAGAGCGGTCCTTCTCCAGCAACTCCGGAAGAAGCCGGCTTGCTGCCTCAGGTAACTGGCATCCGCCATTGGTCGTCGGCTGAGTCAAGCACCGTTGTGATTGATATACAAGATCAAGTCCAGTACGAAGCTCATCGGCTTCCGAATCCGGAGCGAATTTATTTCGACCTGCACGACACCACACTGGCCGCGGGGTTTTCCAGCCGGACGATTGCAGTAAACGATGCGCTGCTGCAACGAGTTCGCGTCGCTAAGCCCATGGCAGGCGTGACCCGCGTAGTGCTGGAAACCAACGGCTCGTCGGATTTCTCGGTGAGTTTGGAAGCGCATCCGTACCGTCTGGTCGTCGAAGTCCGCAAGCTCGGAACCAGACCGCGCGCCCGAGCGAAGATCGATCTTTTCGCACCCGTGAGTCCCGCTCCGCTGGACCAAGCTACAACGAACCAGCCTCGGATTCCGCTCAACCCGAGCCCGTTGAACCAGAGCCCACGAAGTCCTCTAGCAGGGAGCGGGAATGAGGAAAAGCAGCCGGCGGTATCTGCAAAACCGCTGCACACCGGTGAAACGCGTACACCCCTCTACCCGCCGAAGCTTCGCGTTGTGCTCGACGCTGGCCATGGCGGCTGGGATATGGGAACGGTCGGGCGCAAGGGTCTATTGGAAAAGGATCTGGTGCTCGATATCGTGGAACGCCTCGGGCACCTGGTGGAGAGCCGCCTCGGGGCCGAGGTCATCTTCACGCGGAAAGATGACAGCTATCTCGCGCTCGAAAAGCGAGCTGAGATTGCGAACCTGTCCCAAGCCAACCTCTTCGTCTCCGTCCACGCGAATTACAGCGATTACCCCTCGGCTCGCGGCGTGGAAACCTATTACACCAATACCTATTCATCGGTAAAGGCGAGAACCGAAGAAGCGGATGAAGCGGCAGCAGCAGGACTGGAGACTATCAATTGGACGAATGTCGATATTCGTGAAAAGGTGCATGAGTCGCGACGAGTCGCTGCCAACGTACAGCGGGCGTTGTATCGGATGCTGGCCGCGAAGAATCCTGGCCTTCGCAACCGGGGGGTCAAGGAAGCGCACTACGTGGTGCTGACCGGAACCTCCATGCCCGCCATCCTGGCTGAAGTTTCCTTCGTTAGCAGCCCCACCGACGAAAACAACCTGCAGAGCTCAACCTACCGCCAGCAGATTGCCGAAGCGCTCTATGAGGGAATCGCCCGCTACGAGGCGTCCAGTCGTGACGTGAAAATAGCCAGCGCTTCGGCGAAACCCACGGGAAGATAATGCATCTGGCTGTAGAGACGTAGCTTGCTACGTCTCGGTTTGCTGACAAAGTCCCAGTTGTTGTCATCCAGAGCGAAGCGAGGGATCTGGGTTCTTCGCGTGAGCCGGCGAAAACCCAGGGTCCTGGTCGCCTTAGATCCTCGGAATGACAGGAGGATGGGTTTGTCAGCGGTCTGAGAAGTAGCTTGCTACGTCATGCGTTAGTGTGACGCCGCAACCCCACCATATTTTTCCAGCCACTTCAACTCTTCCCGCACCTTGATCTTGCCGTGCCAGGGATTCTTGGCCAGTTCGTGGCCTTCCCCGGGGAAAATGAGCAGCGTGCTCGGAACGCCGAGGGCATGCAATGCGCGATCGAGCAGATAAGCCTCAGCCACCGCAACCCTTATGTCTTCCGCACCGGCGACAATATGCGTGGGAGTGCGGACTTTATCTATCTGGTAGATGGCGGCTTCATCGTGATAGCGCTGCGGCGCCCCCCAAGGTTGTCCGCCGAGGAAATAGGTATCATCAAAGGTCGTATCGTCGTTGCCCCAATTAACCACGTTCTCTACTGCGCCTCCACCTGTCACCGCAGCCTTGAAACGAGTAGTCTGCGTGATCAGCCAGTTGGTCATATAGGCGCCGTAGCTGTAGCCGCCAATCGCCAGATGCGCAGGATCGGCAATGCCATCTTTCACCAGCGCATCCACGCCCTCAAGGATGTCCCTGCCCGGGCGGGAAACGATTTCGGGGATGATCCCCATGAGGAATTTGTCGCCATAGCCCTCCGATCCCCGATAGTTGGGCTCGAAAACGAGCCATCCGTGGGTCGCGGCCATCCGGTCCCACACATACCAGTCCGCCTCGAAGTGATTGCCGTCGGCATCGTCCGGACCTCCGTGGGGGAACACGAACATGGGCAGATGTTTCGCTTCGAATTTTCCTGGCGGATACATGAGCATGCCTTCGATAGTGGTTCCATCATCGGCGGTCCAGCGGTAGGGCTTGCCCCTGGGCAGATCACGCTCGGTAAAGAGCTTGTTGAACGAAGTAATCGGCCGCGCTTCTTGCAGCTTTTCGATGCCCTCGGCGACGTAGACCTCATTAGGTTTTTCCAGTGTTGAGTACACGAACGCGATGCGAGGCGAGTGTTCAGCCGTGACAATCTGTTCGTAGGTGCCATTCCAGCCCGCTGCTTTGGGAAACGGCGCAGAAGCTTTCGCGCCCGAATACAGTTGTTGTTCTGTTCCCACCCGACCCGCGGTCACGACTCCACCGTCGGAAGCAACAGCGTACTCGTAGATGGCGCCGTCGAAGTCGCCAGCCCAGCGCTGGGTTTCCCCCGTATCGGCGTCGACCCAGTACAGTCGAATCTGGGTATCTTTGTACTTTCCTTCCACCGAACCGTATTGCACCTGGAAGAAGACACGCTTGCTGTCCATCGCCCAGTGCAGATGTTGTTCCTCGGCCTGGTTGTGCGTGATCTGCCGCGGCGGACGATTGAGGGTCACGTTGGCCAGGTCCACGGTATAAATCTCGTACTCGTCTATCTTTTCCTCACGACCGGAAACCGATTCGGTCACAAAAGCCAGCCTGCGTCCGTCCGGCGCAACCACCAATTCATAAACACGCCAGGGCGTGCTGGCCAGAGCTCGGGAACCGGGAGTCGCGCCCGACTCCGCCTCTGAATTGTCTGCTTCAATTGCCTTGGCCGCGCGGTGTGCGATTGCATCTGCTACATCGATACTGAAAATCGTGTCACCTCGTTCGGCGCCACGGTATTGCAAAACATCCTTCCATTCTTGCTTGTATGCGTCCTTTCGAGCCCTGGTCCAGGGCGTGCGCGTGGCAAAGTAGAGTGTGTGGGAGTCCGGAGACCAGGAAAACGAGTGCACTTCGTCATCGCCCTGGGTTACCGGAAACGCTTCACCGCCCGCGAGCGAAATCAGATAGAGCTGCGCGACCGGTTCTTCTGTAGAGCCGGTGTTTCGTTCGGAGAGAAACGCGATCCAGTCTCCGTCGGGAGACCACTGAGGAGCGCTATCCCGCCCGGATCGCGTCAGCTGGGAGAAAGTCCCTCCCCCTCGCCCGTCATCCCGGTAGAGCCAAAGATCTGTGCGATAGAAGCTCTGGTCCCAATCGGCGCGGTCGGTAACAATAACGATCGAGCGTCCATCCGGAGAAAGCTTGACCGCGTCGAAGCTGACTGAGTTGAAAAACTCATCGAGGGTGAGCTTGGGTTTGTCGGAAGCGTGAGCGCGCGTAGGGGGCAGGACGACAAGAACGAGAAAAGAGACGAGCAGGAGCCTTCTGTTGGTCATTGGGTCGAAACAGAGGTATATCGCGAGCAAGCAGAGCTTGTAAACCTGAATCGCGCGCTCTGAACCGCGAGTCACATCGGCAGGCTCGCAGGAGCAGAAGATGCTAGCGCCAAACTCGCGCAACACCCCCGCCGCTAGTTTCCCATCGCCTTTGCCATGATGGCTCCCCACTTCACTGGATTGGCCAAGCCGCCGGGCAAAGTGTTGAAGTATTCCCAATCGGCCACGCCTCCGAAGCGAGGGTACATAGCAACCAGTTCTTTGACGGTCTTCGCTACCGTGGGAATCGGCACGTAGCCGCTGCAGTTCGCCGGATTGCCGATCATCCCGCCCACGATCTTTTCCGGAGGGTAACCGTTCTTGATGATCAATTCATAATCTGTGGTAGTCGCAAGCGTGCCCCAGCCGCAATAGAACTGGCCATTGAACCAGTTGATCCTCTTGCCCTCGGAGCTGCCATAGAGGTCCTTGTAGTTAAACCCGGAGAAACCCACGTAACCCGAGAGATCCGGGGCAACCGGAGACATGGTCATGATGAACTGCTTGCTAAAATCCTTGTTCAGGTGATGAACCAGCTTTTGGGCGTCGGTGAGGGCAACCTGCTCTTCGATATCCATGTCAATCCCGTCCAGGTGGTACTGCCGCAGAGTTTGCCGGAGGATGGGATAGAACGTATTCCAATTGCTGAACAGGTTTGCATAACTTCCCTGAGCAGCTCCGCCGAGCATCATGCGCACGTTAACGCCATTTTTCTGAAGCGTGGCCACTTGCCTCCACATGACTGTGAACATGGGATCGCTGGGTACGTTATCGTTGAGATGGATGTACGGCTGGTTGTTGGAGTCATACCCCAGGTGGAACGCCGCAACCATAACGTCGGTAGTGATCGGTTTGTGGGTCTTGGGGCTCACCTGCTTCCAGATCTTAGACAGGGATACATATTTTCCCTGATAGTATTGGGTCTGGTAATAGTAGATGACGCGTTTGCTGGTTACCGGCGCGGATTGTGCGAAGGCACTGCCCAAAACGAGCACACTGGCCAGAGCCAGAGAACAGAGGAAGCGAAGGCTTCGAATCGAGTTCATAAGAGTTCACCGTGAAAAAAATACTCGCGCCAACCGTCTGTGTCAACGTCACGGCGCGGGTTCGGAGTTCTTCAAAGCATCGTTGAGGCCCTGATTGCTCTTGGGCGCGCCGCCTTCGATGATTCGCCAGCCATCGTCGTATTGGCGGAACCCCACCGTGGATTTGTATGGCACCCCGCCGGCGTAAAGCGCGGCTCCGACTTCATTCAGCGGAATCCACTTCCACAGGAAGTCCACATCGGCGGCGGTACCGCTCTTGCTGATCCCGGTTATTCCGGTCAGTTGTCTGCGGGCCGCGGGCACGCTGAAGTATTGTGAATCCGCCGCGCCACTGGGGATCAGATCGTGAAAGGTCTCAACTCCGATCGGAGTCAGCGCAACTTCCCAACAAGGGGGAGGAGCAACCTCCGGCGGGCAACGAGCAATTGTCCCCGTGATCCAGCCACGGCGCTGCAATACCAGATACTCGGGGGAAAAATAGTCCTTGTTCGAGATGACACCGGTTCGCAGCCAGAACTGTTGAGTGCTCTTAAACGTATCCGAACTGGCAATCAGATCCGAGGCCAGGCGCCGCGTGAGAAAGTCGCGCGGCGAACAGGCGTCCGCGAAGAACAGCAATCCCATGGCGAGCGCGATTCGCAGTTTCCGCATGAGTCCGATGTTGAGCCTAGTTGAGGATTGTAACCAAACGGGAGCCGCGGCGCGGCAAGAAAGGACGGTCGGTAATCTGTCCGTCGAACTTGGGCGCCCAGCGGCCCGGAATCGCGGTCTTACAAGATGGACAACGGCCATCCGCAGTCAAGCGGTACTCCTCGACGAAATAGCTGCGCCGCTTGATCAGCGTATCGCCGCAGTTGTCGCACCTGGTGTTTTCGTGGTCTCCCACCATGCCGGGCAAGTTTCCGGCGTAAATGTAGCGCAGGCCCGCCAGCTTGCCGATTTCGACCGCGCGCAGCAAGTCCTTCGGCCGCGTGTTGTCCGGGTCTTCCATCTTGTAATCTTTGTGGAACGCGGTCACGTGCCAGGGAATATCGGGCGAGACGCTTACAAGAAAATCGGTCAATCCACGCAGCTCAGCTTCGGAGTCATTGAAGCCGGGGATGAGAAGGGTAACAATCTCCAGCCACACGCCCATCCGATGCAAGCTGCGGATAGTTTCGAGAATAGGCCCTATGCGTCCGCCCAGTTCGTGATAATGGCGGTCATCAAAACTTTTCAGGTCGACCTTATACAGATCGATCCATGGACGCAGGTATTCGAGCACCTGCGGCGTGCCGTTGCCGTTCGAAACAAATCCGGTGATCAAACCGGCAGCCCTGGCCTCTTTGAACACGGCAACCGCCCACTCGCTCGTGATCAGAGGCTCGTTATAAGTGCTGACCAGAACCTTTGCGCCTTGCCGAAGTGCGTCCCGCACCAGAGCTTCCGGGGATGCTTCGAGCGGCGGCGAAACCGCATTGGGATCGCGCAAGGCTTGCGATGTGACCCAGTTCTGGCAGTAGCCACAGTGCAGATCGCATCCCAGCATTCCGAAGCTGTAAGCCAGCGCGCCTGGGTAGGCGTGAAAAAAAGGCTTCTTCTCGATGGGATCGCACTGCACGCCGCCGACGTATCCCCAGGGCACGTACAGAGTGCCGCCGCGGTTGTAACGCACCTTGCAGACGCCGGGTTGCCCCTCCGGGATCGGGCAGCAATGACCGCAGGCATAACAGCGCACCCGATTGCGGTCGAGCTTCTCGTAAAGCTCGCCTTCGCGCACCTGCTCGTAGACGATATCGCGGAGGGTGGCCACCCAGAGAACCTCTAGCTCATATTGTAACGCGACGGGCTTCGACGGAGAGGCGGATGAAGTTACGAACATCCACGCTGTTCGACTGACGGAATCGAGTTTTTTGCAGCCGTTAGGACGGGAATTGGCTGCTCTGTGCGGCATTCCCGCCGAACTTGGCGGTATGACATGCAAACTCTTTCATCTTGACAAGCGGTCGCTATTAGCGCAAAGTCTCGAACCAGTGCGGATGGGCTTCCGGCTTGAACACGCTCGGATCTGCCCTCTGCTGCATAGCCTGTTCCTGCCCGTTTGCCAATGGCCGCGCGCTTTGATCTGTGGGCCGCACAAAGGGACAGCCCGGTACCAGCAAGCCGGTACCAGCAAGGATGAGTGACATAAGGAGGAACCACGTGAAAAAGTCAAAAAAGGCATCCGGTGGCGGGAACGGCAAGCCCAATCCCCAGGTGGAACAAACTGTAAATGAGGAGCCCAGCCCCACTGGCCATTTCAACCGGCGTTCTTTTCTGGGCGGCGTGACAGCGGCCACCGTCGCGGCCGGCTTCCTGGGGCTGCCGACGGTCGCTGAAGCGAAAGAGATCGGGCCGGAAAATCCGTCGCAACGACGGAGCGATGAATTTAGCCGGCGCGATGGCGCTGCCATCAAAGAAAAGCTTCTCCCACATGTCCACCGGACGAACGGCGACGAGGAGCGGTATTTCAACAAGATCGCGAACCATTCCAAGGGACTGCCGCACGATGTTCTTGGCGAGGTAACCCTCACCGCCTATACGGGACTGATCAGTGCTTTGACTTCCGGCGCTGCTACCGATTTCGAAGCCATCCAGCTTGGGGGCACTCTAAAGCTTTCCAATCCTCAGTCCTCCTACGCCTATTGTCTTGAGGGTGCCGATTCCCACGTGGGCGTGACGGCTGTGCCTCCCGCTTATGCCAGCAATGAGCAAGGCAGCGAAATGGCTGAGAATTACTGGATGGCCCTGGCTCGGGATGTCGCGTTCGCCGATTTTGATACCGACTCGACCATTGCGGCTACCGTTGCCGATTTGAGCAATTTCCCGGATTATCAGGGTCCTCAGCCGGTCACACCTGACACCATCTTTCGCGGTTTTACCCCGGGGGATTTGACCGGGCCGTACGTTTCCCAATTCCTCGCACTGCCCATTCCCTACGGGGCCCAGAGTATCCAGCAGCAGATCACCACGAATGTGGCGGGCGACGATCACATGACGTCGTACCTCGCGTGGTTGAATATTCAGAATGGCGGCGCTCCTACGGACAAGAATGTGTTCGACAGCACGCCGCGGTATATTCGCAACCTGCGCGATTTAAGTGCGTTTGTGCACAAGGATTTCTCTTATGAGGCAGGTCTGAACGCCGCTCTGATGCTGAACGGCATGAGCGCGGCGGCCGACTCCAACAATCCCTACCTGGGGTATACCAAGCAGTCCTCGTTCGGAACCTTTGGCGCCCCCGATATGCTCGATATGGTCGGCAGAGTGTCGGCTGCGGCCGTGCGCTGCGTTTACTTTCAGAAGTGGCTGGTGCATCGGCGCGTGCGTCCGGAGTCATACGCTGGAAATGTTCACAATCAGGTGACCGGGCAGGGCAGCTACCCGATTCCGGCTCGATTGCTGTCGTCCCCGGTGCTGCCGGCAATTTTTTCCAAGTATGGAACCTACCTCTTGCCGATGGCCTACGCGGAGGGCTGCCCGTCGCACCCGTCCTTCCCTCAGGGGCATGGCACTCTGGCGGGAGCCACGGTGACGGTTCTGAAAGCTTTCTACAACGAGTCTTTCGTGATACCTAATCCGATGGTAGCCAGCTCTGACGGTTTGTCGCTCGTTCCTTACACGGGAGGTTCGCTCACGATTGGCAACGAATTGAATAAGTTGGCAGCCAATATCGCCCGGGCTCGCGACGCATCGGGCGTTCACTGGCGCAGCGACGGCATGAGTGGCCTTTTGCTCGGCGAGGCCCTGGCCATCAAGATCCTGAAGGATCTGAAGGCCAATTACTGGGAACCGTTCGCTGGCTTCCAGTTGACCAAGTTCAATGGCCGCACCATCATTATCTGAGAGCACGGAGAATTCACGCCGAGCTCTTTGCGGTTCGACGCTGTTCTACCGAAAAGCCGCCTTAAATCAGGCGGCATTTTCGTTTGTGCCGCGGGGAAGCCATGCGAATTTTGTATGCACCCGGCTTCTGACATCGTGCGTGTCCGCGCAGTAAAGGTGATTTAAATTCGGGCGATTCGATCGCCCTTGGTATAGAATGTTGCCCGCTTCTCAAGAGGAGATGTTATGCGCGATGCTTTCCGGAAACCCACCGTTCTGTTCACCCTGGCGATTCTGGTTTTCCTGCTGGTCCCTTCGATTTCGCGGGCGAACCCGAAAGTCTACCTGACAGCCTGCTGTGGTGATGGCGCCACCGTTTCCATCCTTGACAGCATGATGCTCATGGAAATGGGCTTCATTCCCGCCGGGGCCGGAACCACCGCAATCGCTATTGGGCCCGATAGCATGACCGCATACATTGGCCTGTCTCCCAAGGGCCAAGCTGGCGTTGTCGAGGTTGTAGACACGATGATGGGGATGGTAATGATGACGTTTCCAGCGGGGAACGGCGCGGCAGCCATTGCCGTCACTCCAGACGGTTCCACTGGCTATATCGCCAACAAGAATGATGGCAGCGTAACCATATTCGACACGTCCACCGGAGCGGTCAAGACAAATCTGCCGGTTTTGCCGGGAGGAGCATGTCTTGATGCCGGTGTATCACCCGACGGGTCGAAGGCTTACGTCGTATGTCAAGTGACGCTAAATGGGAAGCCGTCTCGAAGCATTCTCGCAGTCATCGCGAACAATCAAGTGCTTAAATCGATTTCCCTTCCCGGCTCGCGACCGTTTCCTGGAAACAATCTGCTGGCGATCACGCCCGACGGCACACGAGCTTACATCGCGGGCATCTCCACTCAGAAGAAGACCGGGTTTGCCGCAGTTGATCTCAGCGCGCAGCGCGTTCTGCATTTCTTCGCCTTGCCCAGCACCAGCTATGGTCTGGCGGTCCATCCGATGATGCCCAAGGTGCTGTTTTCCTCGGGAGACGGCGTGGTGAATTACATTGATGCGGACACGGGCAGGATTCAGGGCAGTGCCAATCTGGGCAGTTCCGGCAAGGGCGGAGTTGTCCCGTACATGGGTGGAATGCGAGTGGCGGTGGCCAGTGTTGACGACGACGTGGTGGCGGTCATCGACAATACGGACGGTCGGCTTTGCTCCACCATTTCCGCAGGCGCAATGCCTCAGCGTCTAGTGGTTTCGAAAAACGAAATGACGTCGCTGGTCGGCACTACGTACACCACGGCGGTCCATGAATTTGACGCGGTGACGGGTCAGTGGCTCGCGGAATTTGAGGGTGGGACATTGCCTGTTGGGCTGGTCCTCTCCCCGGACGGGTCGCTTGCTTACGTCGTCGATCAGGGCATGCCCGGTTCCGGCAGCGGCAGCGGCGTTGTGGTGGTGGACACCATGATGATGGGACAGCGGCAATGGCGTATTCCGATTGCCGGCGCCGCGAGCGTGGCGATTCGGCCCGACGGTCGCACAGTTTACTTGGGGAGTTCGACTGGCTCAGTCTCAGTCGTCAACACTCGGAACGGTGCTCTAAGCCACACGATTTCGCTGGGATCGATCACCGGGTCTCCCTCATTAGTGACCTCGCCGGACAATAAGAATCTCTACGCGGCGTACACGCAAGCCAATGGCGGCAATATGCTGTCCACAATTGCCACTTCCACCAACAAGATCACCAGCACAATCTCGCTCGGGGGTGGTGCATCTTCCGCAGGTCCCTTCTTGGCTATAAGCCCCGACGGCAAACGGGGGTATGTGACCTTGATGAACCAGAGTGAGATTGCGATCATGGATCTTGTTCACCAGCAATTGCTGGAAACCGCGAGTGTCGGTTCCGGCGCGAATCCAGCCTGCATCGCAATTCACCCCAACGGAATGAGCGCCTATGTGGTCTCCAATGCGGGCGTGCTGGTTTTTGATCTTACTTCGAACACGGTTGCCGGGACGATTCCAGTTTCTGGTACGCCACAGAACGTAGCGTTCACAGCGGATGGTTCGATGGCCTATGTTTCCGTGCTCCAAGGGCAGGCGGTGGTGATCGACACGGCGATCGAGAGGGTGATTGAGCAACTTTCAGCTGCGAACACGGTGGGAGTGACGATCTCCAAACAATGAGCACAACCCGCGGGATAAGATTGTGGGGCGCGGACGCTCTTGCCCTCGGCCTTGCCTCCTGGGTCACACGGGCCAGTGGCCGTTTACGGCATTGCAAGTCACGGTCGTAACCCACTCCTGTTACCTATAATGTGCATCGTGTTGCACCTGCGGTAGCCGGCGCTCGCCCCAGAACTCTGGCTAAGTGGCGGGTTTCTAGCAGTTTGGGGAAGGTAGGCGCGATGGCGTTCAAGCTGCATTTCCCTGGATGCCCGCTGCCTTGGGGCGCAGATCGGGGTCTCAATTGCTAAGCTGGACGCAAGATACAACCGTCACTCCGCAGGCGCTGCCCAAGCCGAGGGCCAACCGGAAGCATTCTCTGCTCCCAATTCTGATCGTGCTGTTCCTGGTTTCCTATGGCTTGATGGCTCTGCTGGCGGTGGAACAAGATCGGACGATTGCTTCGCAGCGTTCGCTGATCACGTCTCTGTTTAGCGACAGCACGGAACTGAGCAGTCTTAAAGGTAAGATTCTTACAAAGCAACAGGCCCAGGCTGGGGCAGGAGCTCGCTCCCAGCCGCAAACTCCGTCGACCCAGGCTCCGTCGACCCAGGCTCCGATGACCCAGGCTCCGATGACCCAAGCTCCAATGACCCAGGGCGCACCGGGAGGCACCGCGCAAAGCAGCCACAATGCAGGCAAGCCCCGGAAGCCAGTCCCGCCAAAACCGCCCTTAGGGATTGCGGACATTGTGGACGGACGCAGGATCGTGAAAACGATCTGAATTTTAAGGGCCCAGCGAAGTAGATGAAACCTCTGGCAACATTATTACTGGCATTGTCTCTGCCCGGTTCCAGGTTCGCAGCGCCGCCGCGCCCGCCCCTTGATCGTCCCGTGGCGCACCAGGAGCGCACGGGCGGTACGTGGTACATGGCGGAAAGCGGTCATGCCGTGTTCTGCTACGGTCCGGTCATGCTGCTGAAACAGCCAAACGGCGGCTTCCAGCACGTGGCGACCTTCTGCCGGGGTAATCAGGCGATGGTGCCGTTGAAAGACTGAACCGCTCTCCTGCCAGTTTCCCGTCCTTTTCTCACTCATTGTCAACCCGAAATGGACACCCAGAAGTTGCTCTCTGGGCAGCGCTGGAATTCCGCCACATCCTGTACATTGTTCCCATGGCCAAGTTTGAGAAGCATATTTTCATCTGCGGGAACCAGCGGCCGCCGGGACATCCGCGGGGATGCTGCGATCCGGCGGCGAAAGCGGAACTGCAGAAACTATTCAAGCAAAAGCTGGCGGAGCGCGGACTAAAAGGAAGGGTGCGGGCGAATCAATCCGGGTGCCTGGATCAGTGTGAGCATGGTCCGAACCTGGTGGTCTATCCGGAAGGGGTGTGGTATGGCGGGGTGACGCTGGCCGATGTGGATGAAATCATCGAGTCTCACATTGTGGGAGGAAAGGCAGTGGAGCGGCTGATGCTGCGAGATTCCTGCATCAACACGCCGAGTTGCGAGCATAAGCCGCGACCGGCATCAACCGGTAAAAAGGCCTGAGAAGATAGGTGGCCATGCCGCGGCGATGTGCGGCACGACCAGCGTGCGAATGCAGAAGGGTTTAGGGTGCTTTTACCGCCTTCAGCAGATCAAGAAGTCCCCAGCCGAATATGTTGTTCGGGATCTTCTGTCCCGAGCCGCCGCAGTTTTGCGTGCTGCGCAGAGGCAGGGAGGTGTGAGTAAACGTGGATTCCGTCTTGGTAATATTTCCGATCAGGGCAGGTTTAGCTTGCCATAACAGAGCAACGCCGCCGGCAAGGTGCGGAGCGGCCATGGAAGTGCCTGACCAACCGGATGCATATTGATTGGTCGGCACGGCACCGCGCACGTTCACTCCGGGCGCCGACAGATTGGGTTTGGGACGGTTGCTGCCGTCCACCGTCACCGGGCCGCGGCTGCTAAAGTCGGCAATGTTGTTGGACGAGTCGGTCGCGCCCACACTCACAGCGCTGCCATAAATAGCAGGAGGATTATTAACCGTGGAGCAGGAAGGCCCGGAATTCTCCGCAGCCATCGCGGGGAAGATGCCCGCAGCCCGCACGGCGTTTACAACCTTCCGCAGGGTTTCGACCGAGCAGCCTTCGCTGGCCGGGCATTCCCAGGAATTATTGATCGAATCCGGCGCCAATGCAGACTTGCCTTGCCTCGGATTGCCACCAATCGGATAGGGCGCGATCAGAAACTCAAAGCACTCGGTGTAGCGCGCCGGAGAACCAGTGCCACTCGCATCCATGTTACGGCACGCAATCCACTTTGCCTTAGGCGCGACGCCGATCTGGTTGCCTTGGCCATCGTCGCCAACCATCTCGCTGACGGTAAATGTTCCGTGACCGAAGGGGTCAAACGGAACCTTGGTGTGGTCGACGGCATCATGCCAGTTGTATTTGTGGTTTACCTTGCCGCCCTTCCAGCCTCGATAGTGAAGTTTGAGCGCAGGATGATCCCATTGCACGCCAGTATCGGCGCCCGCCACCACCCGGCCCTGTCCGCGAAAACCCAGAGCCCAGACTTCTGGCGCATGAACTTGCTTTATGTTCCATTCCACCGTGGGGGGAGCATCGTACTTGGATCCGGCGCCGGTTAGAACCGGAAGGCTGCTTCGGACTTGGGGATTGGCGTCGACGTGGGCCACATCGCTCCGAGCCGCAAGCTCCTGCATCAGGCCGCGATTGCCCCTCACCTTAATCATGTTGACGATATAGAACGACTGATAACGGACTCCGCGCTGCTCCAGAAAGGTCAGGATCGGAGCCTGCGTGCGTTCAGCCACCGCGCGCAGTGCGTTCACCACAAAGCGTCCCTTTTCCAATTTGCTCTGCAGGGCGGAAGCGGGGGTCAGGTCAGCCTGCTCAGCCAGTACAACCAGGGCTTCGGTTGTGCCATCGCCAGTGGTCTCCGCCAAAACGCGGGGAGCGATCTTCTCGATGCTCGCGGCAGCCTGAGCTGGTCCACTGAGCAGTACGAGGCAGGCCGAAAGCACGATCAGAACTACGCCAAACAGAAGTCTGCGTGAAATCATAATCGGATCTCCCAAGGAATTCATCAGAGAACAGGGTCAAATGCTTCCGAGCGACTGAGAGCTGGCACAGAATAGAAGCACAACCTAGGTAAGGACTGTAGCGTTAGCCCGCAATTCTGTCAAATCGCTTCTTGAAGTGGTAGAGCCGCATTTTGTTGCTAATCGCGGTACGAATTTGTTAGGATGGACGCCCTGCGCCTTGTCTCCCAGCGCCGTACTTAGTTGTCAGCACTCCAAGAAAGGTGATATCGATGCCAAAGAAACTGTCTTTTGCGGTACTCATTCTTCTGCTTGCGGCCTCCGGCATTTCGCTGACGCAGACGTTGCAGACACTCGTTCACCAGCCGCCGGATGGCGCCGGGATCGGCTTTCTTTTGACGGACGGTACGGTGATGTTCCAGGGCAAAGGCGGGTCCGATTGGGCCAAGCTCACGCCCGACAAGTCTGGAAGCTACGTCAAGGGAACCTGGACGCAACTCGCCCACCTGCCTTCCGGATACGTGCCCTATGCCTTCTCGTCCGCCGTACTAGCCGACGGTCGGCTTGTGATTGTAGGCGGCGAATACAACCCTAACTTTTCCCTCACCAACAAAGCGGCGATCTATGATCCCAAGAAAAATATATGGACTGCGCTGGGCCACCCGAAAGGCTGGGGCTATATCGGAGACTCTCCGTCGGCCGTGCTGCCGGACGGCAGGTTCATGGTGGGAAGAAAGCTTGAT
>Ga0209118_1000500_pt1 | contig 21570 bp, 18 predicted proteins | sample BlaSpr_A8_Ref_M1_FD_187988 | JGI IMG/M metagenome (GOLD analysis project Ga0209118, IMG submission 187988) | Forest soil microbial communities from Thunder Bay, Ontario, Canada - Black Spruce, Ontario site 2_A8_Ref_M1 (SPAdes) (version 2) | ecosystem: Environmental > Terrestrial > Soil > Boreal...
GGAGCAAGCGGCGACGAATCGGCTTCGAGTTCGAGCCTGGCCAGCGTGATGGAAAAAGAGGCCGCCTGGCGTTTCGCGCAGGAAACTTCCACCACTGCTGGGCCTGGCCCCAGCTCCAGGGGAGGAAGAACGACCAGGGAAGAGGGCGAAGACGCCAGCACGATCGCCGGCTGGCCCGCGATCGTAACCTGATTGGCGTCGGCGTTGCCGCAGAAACCGCGCCCGAAAAGTTCGAATCGATCGCTTAAGGAAGCGACACGCGGCGCGGATGATATTTCTATCGAGGAGGACGTAACCTCTCCAGGCGAAAGGATCGCGGTGGCGACGAGGCCCTCGCGCCCCGCAATGGAAGCAAAGATCACGCCTGGATTCAGCGGGGCGACAAAAAGCCCCCGGCCCGTCGCATCGGTCGTGAGCCGGTCACCATTCGAAAAGTTGACCGTGACACCAGGTGTCAGCCGCCCATTCACATCGAGTACCGCAAGCGTTGCCCGCTCCCCGGAAACTATTCGCCGCGGCAAAAGCAGTATCCGCGCGCCAGACGCCGGGGGCGGAGGCTGCTGAGCGTCAGTCCAAGGCGCAAATAGGCTGGCAATGAGGCAGGTGAGGAAGAACGAGATGCCGCAGCGGTGCAAGTGCATGCGTGGAATTGTAGTGGAGAACCTCATGCAGATGAAAGCAATGCACGCATGATCCGCGGAACGCCGCGCACTTCAGCTCTTCGCGAGGACAGGGGCTTCATCCGGCGAATAAACCAGCACAGTCCGCCCCATCACTCCCGCCGTCAATTTCCGCAGTGTGTAGCGAAATGGCCGCGACGCTCCTCTCTCGGAGCACGCCTCCAACCGGTAGTACGTATCCTGGTAACGCACGGTGCGCGGCGGATTCCAGTCCGCCTTTCTCCGGCAGGCGCGAATCTCGAGAAATTCATCTGGCGCGCTTCCGCTGAAGCAAAGTTCATCCGGGACCTGTGTAAGTCCCTTGACCATTGCTTTTTCTCGGATAGCCCCGACATACGAAGAGAAATTTCCCTGTGAGCCATACTCTGTTACCGATGCTTCCTTCCTGCTTCGCCCGAGGATCGCCCCGATCGCCTTATCCAGCAGGGAAAGCGGGAGAATTCCCAAATTGGTCTCCGTGAATGCTGCTCCTACTAACCGCACACTTCCCTCGACTCCGGCATAGGCAATCAGCCACGTCAGCGGATGCGTCGCCCAAATCACCAGCGCCGTGAAACCGATTTCCTGATCCGTTACTCCATTGGGCATTTTCCCTGTGATTGCCGCATCCAGTCCATGGTTCACCATGAGCGCCATGTAGTACGAATACCAGTACGTCGCTGCGATGAGCGCGATCACCGCCTCCCCAAACCCGCTGAGGATCGTCGCCACGCGCCAGTCCAAGGAGGAACCGGCAGGCAGAGATTTACGCCACCTTCTCGGAAACAGCGCCAGAATCGGTCCTAGGAAATAAGTCAGCACGGCCACCCACCCCCTCCACTTTAGAGGATGTGGCATGCCGCCTCGCTTTACAAAGTGGAGAAAAAACCAATTAGTACTGTGAAAAGAAGACTAGGAAGCTCGCGCCGCCAGCCGGTAAACCTGGGCATTAAGAAAAACACGGAAGAGTTCAGAATCAATCTCGGCGTCGCGCACGCAATGCTTCAGAATATCGAGAGCGCGATCGGTTGCTCCACGTCTCGTGTTTCGGATAAGGCGATCCCGATGTGGTTCAGCTCTTCAAGCTCGCGCGTCGCCTTTGTCGCGCTGAGCGTTGTGCTTCGGGCCCGCGGGGTGCGCTTGCGCGGCGACTTTTTGAGTCCAGCCATAAAGGAAGGGCGTTGAGCCGCAGAGGCAGGGCGCTCCGGGCAGACAGAAAGTAAAGCGGAAGCACACCCTCAGGGCGTGCAATGCGTGCAGCACGAGCTGCAGATAAACCTCCGTGAATCGGGGAAGTGCGCCATTTTTGCCTGCCTCCTTGTAGCGAAAAAGCGAGTAATCAGTAGGGTTCAAAGCCTTTCGCCGCCGCTGGGGCTCTGTTAGCGTGGGAGCAGGGTTGCCGGGTATAGGTGTGGGCAGGGGTGTAGTCCCACAGCGGCAATGGGAGCTAGTGTGCGAATCGCAAGTGGCGGGATGAGCGACGTGGGTCTCGTCCGCACAAATAACGAAGATTGCTATCGCATCGTCGCGCCGCTGAACCTCTTCGTGCTCTCCGACGGGATGGGCGGCGAAGCTCACGGCGAAATCGCGAGCGCCCTGGCCGTTGAAACGGTCGTAAAGCATTGCGTCGACCTCGAGGCCAACCCCGCGGGGCAGATCTTGGGCAAAACAGAGCCCGGTTGGAGCCCCCGGACAAAGCGCCTCTCGAGCGCCGTCCACCTGGCTAACAAAAACATCTTCAAGTCCGCCGAGGAGCATCCGGAACAACACGGCATGGGCGCCACTCTGACGGCTGCCTGGATTGACGCCTCAAATCTGAGCATCGCTCATGTCGGCGATAGCCGCGCCTATCTGCTCCGTGGCGGCAGCTTGCTGCAACTCACGCGCGATCATTCGCTGGTCGCCGAACAGGTGCGGCGCGGCATTCTGACTAGCGCCGAAGCCGAAGAAAGCGATATGCAGAGCGTGCTGCTGCGCGCTCTTGGGGCCCAGCCGGAAATTGAGGTTGACGCGGAGGAACACACGCTATTCGCGCGGGATGTTCTGCTGCTTTGCTCCGATGGTTTAACGCGCATGGTGACGGAGCCCGAGATCGCCGGAACTCTTCAGGCGGAGACCGATCCCGCCAAAGCGGCGGAAAAACTCGTTGCGCTCGCCAATGAGCGCGGTGGCGCGGACAACATCACCGTGGTTGTGGTTCGCCTCGAAAAGGAATCCAAAGGGTGGTTTTCCTGGATGCGCCGTGAGGCGCAAAAAAATGCGGCCGGTAACGGCTCCGCAGGAGGAAATTGAGATGCCGAAGCTCAGCCTCATGTTCGAAAACAAAATCGTGAAGGAGTTGCCCGTCGGCAGCCGGCCGATAACCATTGGCCGGTCGCCCGACAACGATTTGCCCGTCGATAACCTTGCCGTGTCCAATCATCACGCCAAGGTCTACTTCGAGGCCAATCGCCTGGTCATCGAAGACCTTGACAGCTTGAACGGCACGTACGTCAACGATCTTCGCATCGAGCGCGCTACTCTGCACGATGGAGATAATATCCATATTGGCAAGCACAAGATCAAGGTCGATACCAGCGGCGATGCGCCGGTCCCCTGGGACACCGGCCGCAAAGCCGCCGCTCCTCGCATCAACGAAACCATGGTGCTGGACACCAAGGAGCGCCGCGCGATGCTGCAGCAGGCTGCAGCGATGGGCGAATCCATGCAGTTTGCCGCCGGCCGCCTGAAGGTTCCGACTCTTATCGTGCTGAACGGCAGCACGGATCGCAAAGAGTACGTTCTTACCAACAAACTCACCGTCATTGGCAAGTCTGGCATGGCTACCGTGCGGCTGAAGGGCTGGTTCAAACCTCAGATGGCCGCGCAGATCAATCAGCGTGATGACGGTTACTATCTCGGCCCCGGCGACAAGGTGCCCAACGTGAATGGCACGCCCATTCCCGGACCCGTGCGGCTGAATGATGGCGATCTCATAGAAGTTTCCGGCGTCCGGCTGAATTTCATCTTCCGCGAGTAGCGCGCGAAACGCGATGGCGGCTCCGTCAGTGGGTTTCTGGCAGCGGCGGGGCGCTCTCGGCCTCTACGAACTTCTCCAGTCCTGGTGGCGCCATCGTGTGTCGTTTTTCATCAGCGTTCTCATCACTCTCGGCGCCCTTACTCTTTACTACTTCACTTTTTTCGGCGAAAAAACGACTCCAATTTTTGCCTTCCTTCAACGCTTCGAATACAACTCCCTGGACACGCGCTTTCGTTCCCGGCCTTCCAGCGCGACACCCCCGGATCCGCGCATCGTAATCGTGGAAATAGACCAGCAATCTCAAGAAGTGCTGGGGAAGTGGCCCTTTTCCCGGACACACTTCGCAACAGCGCTCGACGTGCTGCATGACGATGGCGCCAAAGTCGTGGCATTCGACGTCACTTTCGACAAACCCGACCGCACGGCCGACCCCGTGCGCGCGCTCTGGTCGAAACTAGAACAGCGCAGGAAGCGCGGCGAATCCGTTGATCCGAAACTGGAATCGGAGGTTCGTGCTCTCGCCGCGGAATTCGACGCCGATTCCCAGTTCGCCAAGGCTATCGCCCGGTTCGGTCCTGTCGTGCTCGGCAACTTCTTTCTCAAACCAGACGAACTCAAGGGAATCGATCCCACCATCCTGGACCAATATAATGAACTTATTGAGTGGTACGCCCTCGGGCGCAACGCGCTCCACCAGGAAACCGGAAAACAGGATTTTCTCGAACTCGTCGGCCGTTACAAGAGGGATGGGGATCTGTATGCCGCAAACGTGGCGAACATTCCCGCCCTGGCGAATCCGGACAACATTGAGAGAACCACCATTGGCTTCTTCAACGTGTCCTCAGATGCCGACGGCGTCCTCCGGCGCTCCATGCTGGTGTTGCCGTTTGGTCGTTCCAAGGATGTCATCGACTGGCAACTCTATGGATCGCTGGAAGTGCAAACGATGCGCCTCTACCTCGGACTCCGCTCGGACCAGGTCACCGTGCATTACGACCAAACCGGAGTCGTTCGCATTGATTTCGGAACCTCGCTGCTGATCAAGCCCGATTCCACCGGACACTTGCCGATCAATTACCATGGCCCGCGGGGAACGTACCCGTACTTCTCGATCGCCGATGTTGTCCAGCACAAGTTCTCCCCAGGAACTTTCAAAGACAAGATTGTCTTGATTGGAGCTTCAGCAACAGGTATCGCCGACCTGCGGACGCCCCCGTACGGAGAGATCGACTATCCAGGTGTGGAGGTGCATGCGAATGTGATCGACAACATGCTGCACCAAAACTTTCTGGTGCGAGGCGTAAAACAGCAGTTGTGGGACGGAATCCTGATTGTGATTCTCGGTCTTCCCCTGGGCATCTGGATGGCGCTGGCCTCTCCACGCTGGATGTGGTCTGGCGTAGCCTTGCTTGTGCCTCTCGTCGCTGTTGACTATGCCGCCTTTCTGCGTGGCTGGTGGCTCAATTTCACCATACCTGCACTCACTCTGACCTCCAACGTCCTGCTTGTCTCTCTGTATCGCGCGCTGTTTGAGGAAAAAGAAAAGCGCCGCGTCCGCACCGCCTTCGGCCAGTACCTCAGCCCGGAAGTGATCCGCCGCCTGCTGCTCAATCCGCGTCTCGTCGAGCCGAAGAAAACCAAAATCACCGTGATGTTCAGCGACATCCGCGGCTTTACCACCATCTCCGAAAAACTGGACGCCCAGGACCTGGCGCTCTTCCTGAACGAATATCTCTCGGACATGACCCGCCTGGTTTTTGAACATTCGGGCACCCTCGATAAATACATTGGTGACGCTGTCATGGCGTTCTGGGGTGCGCCCTTCGAAGAGCCCGGGCATGCCGCTAGAGGCTGTCACACAGCTCTAAAAATGATGGACCGCGTCCACGAAATGCAGAAGAAGTGGGAAGCCGAGGGGAAGCCGCGCCTCGACATCGGCATCGGTCTGAACACCGGCGTGGCCAGCGTCGGCAACATGGGCTCTGTATTGCGCTACGGCTACACCGCCCTCGGCGATACTGTGAATCTGTCCGCGCGCCTCGAAGGCCTCAACAAAGACTACGGGACTCATATTCTGGTCAATGAAACGGCTTACGCCGCGGTTAGGGCCGACGGCTTTGTGTTTCGCGAGCTGGACCTGATCCGCGTCAAAGGCAAGCTGCAGCCGGTTGTCATCTACGAGCTCATCGGCCGCACCGGCGAGCCCAGCGTCTACGGCACTCCCGATGAGGTGCGCGCGCGCCTTGAAATCTTCCAGCGCGCCCATGACCTCTACAGGAAGCGTCAGTGGGAAGAAGCGCAGAAAACTTTCCAGACGATTCTCGACCGATGGCCCGATGATGGCCCATCGCGCACCTACTGGAAGCGCTGCCAGGACTATCTCTTCGACGAGCCGCCCTCCGGCTGGGACGGCGTCTTCACCATGACCCACAAGTAGGGAGTTCCTCAGCCATCGCCCTTCGGCCTCACGGATCGGTTCCCCACCGCCCGAATTTGAATCCAAATTGGATGGGCCCATGCATGTGCCCTGTGTCAGAATGTGGGCATCCAAGGGTTGAGGATATGGGCGAACCATTCTCCAGCAAGCTTCCTAACCGGCACGCTCTGCAAGGCTTAGTCTGTGCTGGCGCGGGATTCGATCGGCATGGCCCTTGCTCCCTCAACGTCTTCGTCAGGGATAGGACCAGAACACAATCTCTCCGATATATCGTATTCGAAAAATCGCCGTACCCAATGAAACGCGCTCAGGAATCTAAAAAGAATCTGCAAATGGCTGAGTACGCTGGGGGAGCAGTTCCGGCGCAGGCCGCTCCGCCGTCAAAGGGATAAATTAACAAAGTATGTGGATTGTCCGATTAGCGCTGAGACGGCCATACACATTTGTCGTGTTGGCACTCGTCATTATTCTGCTGACCCCGGTGGTGCTGATGCGCACGCCCACCGACATTTTCCCTGACATCAACATCCCGGTCATCTCCCTGGTGTGGACCTACAACGGCCTGGAACCCCAGGAGATGGAGCAGCGCATTACCGCCAACGTCGAGCGCGGCGTGCAGACGCTGGTGAACGATGTTGAGCACATCGAATCGCAATCTCTCTCGGGCATCGCAGTCATCAAGGTCTTCTTTCAACCCGGCGCCAATATCCAGACGGCACTTGCTCAGACCGCGGCCATCTCGCAAACTTTTCTGCGATTTCTCCCGCCGGGAACCACGCCGCCTCTCGTCATAATCTATTCGGCGTCGACTGTCCCGGTCATCCAGATTGGCCTCACCAGCGACACACTGAGCGAACAGCAGCTTTTCGATTTCGGCAACTATTTCATCCGCACGGAGCTCGCGGCCGTGCCGGGCGCCGCCACCCCCTTTCCGTATGGCGGCAAGCAGCGCGTCATCAGCGTTGACATTGATTCGAAAACCTTGCAGGCAAAAGGGCTTTCCGCCGTGGACATCGTCAACGCCGTGAATGCCCAAAATCTGATCCTCCCGACGGGTACCGCGAAACTCGGCCCCCTCGAATACACCGTGGAGATGAACGGCAGCCCGCAAACCGTCGAGGAACTCAACGATCTGCCGGTCAAGACCGTCAATGGGGCAACAATCTATATGAAGGACGTCGCCCACGTTCGCGACGGCTTCTCTCCGCAAACCAACATCGTTCTGTCCAATGGGAAGCGCGGCGTGCTGATGAGCATCTACAAGACGGGCAGCGCCTCGACCATCGCCATCGTCGACCGCGTAAAGCAGATGCTCGAATACAACAAAGGTTCTGTCCCCGAAGGTCTGCACATTGCGACCTTCTTCGATCAGTCGCTCTATGTCCGCGCCTCCATCCAGGGCGTAATCCGTGAGGCCATGATTGCCGCCTGCCTCACCGCCATCATGATCTTGCTCTTCCTCGGAAACTGGAAGAGCACTCTGATCATCGCCATCTCCATTCCGCTTTCCATTCTCGTCAGCATCCTCTGCCTCAGCGCGCTCGGCCAGACTATCAACATCATGACCTTGGGCGGCCTCGCGCTCGCGGTTGGCATTCTCGTGGATGACGCCACCGTGGAAATCGAGAATATCAATCGCAACCTGGCCATGGGCAAGGAAACCGTCCAGGCCATCCTCGACGGTGCGCAGCAGATTGCTGTGCCTGCCTTCGTCTCGACGCTTTGTATCTGCATCGTTTTCATCCCCATGTTTTTCCTGTCGGGAGTGGCCAAGTTTCTATTCGTTCCGCTGGCGGAAGCCGTGAGCTTCGCGATGCTGGCTTCCTATATGTGGTCGCGCACGATCGTGCCAACGATGGCCATGTATTTATTGAGTTCAGAGGACGAGTATCACCCCGAAGAGCACATGGGAGAAAAAATGGACTTCTTCCGCCGCTACCAGCAGAGGTTCGAGCGGAGTTTTGAAAAGTTTCGCGAGGGCTACCGCGGAGCTTTGCGTATCGCTCTGCACTCGCCCAGGCTCTTCGCCGCCTGTTTTCTGGGTTTCTGCGTTTTCTCCCTCCTGCTGATCGGCGTTCTTGGGCGGGACTTCTTTCCGAAAGTCGACGCCGGCCAGATTCGCTTGCACATGCGCGCGCGCACGGGTCTGCGCATCGAGGAAACCGCGCGCCTTGCCGATCAGGTCAATGGAGTCATCCGCGAAACGATTCCCAAGGACGAGATCGCGACCGTTCTGGACAATATCGGTCTGCCCTACAGCGGCATTAACCTGACCTACAGCAACGCCGGCACAATCGGATCCTCCGACGCGGAGATCCTGGTGCAATTGAAAGCAGAACGCGGCAAGGCCACTGGGGCTTATATCAACGAATTGCGTGAAAAGCTTCCGCAGCGCTTTCCGGGCGTGCAGTTCTTTTTTCAGCCGGCCGACATCGTGACGCAAATTCTAAATTTCGGCACTCCCGCGCCCATCGACGTGGAAATAACCGGCATGAACCAGCGCGGAAACTACCTGATCGGTGAAAATCTCGCCAATCAGTTCCGCCACATTCCTGGCGCCGTGGACGTGCACGTGCAGCAGGCGTTTGACAATCCCACGCTCTTCCTTGAAATCGACCGGGCACGCGCCCAGTCCGTAGGCATGCAATCCCGCGACGTCGCGCAAAACCTCCTCGTTTCGCTCAGCTCCAGCTTCCAGACCTCACCGGCCTTCTGGCTGGATCCGAAGAATGGCATAGAGTACTCCGTCGCGGTGCAGGAGCCGCAGTATCGCGTGGATACTTACCAGGCGCTGCAGAACACTCCTATCAGCGGGAGTTCTCCCGGCGCGACGCCTCAGATTCTTGGGAATCTCGTGCAAACCCGGACGACTTCGCGGCCTGCGGAAATATCGCACTACGCCACGCAACCCATGATCAACGTCTACGCCGCGGTTGACGGCCGCGACCTCGGCAGCGTCGCTGATGAGGTGGAAAAGCGCGTTCAGAATATCGAGAAAGCATTGCCAAAAGGAAGTCACATCGACACTCGTGGACAAATCCAAACGATGAAGAGTTCCTTCACCGGCCTCGGCTTTGGCCTGCTTGGCGCGATCGTTCTTGCCTATCTCCTGATCGTCGTGAACTTTCAGTCGTGGCTTGATCCGTTCATCATCATTACGGCGTTGCCCGGGGCACTCGCCGGCATCTGCTGGATGCTGCTGCTGACGCATACTACCCTCAACGTGCCTTCGCTTACCGGCGCCATCATGTGCATGGGCGTGGCCACGGCGAACAGCATTCTGATGGTGTCCTTCGCGCGCGAGCAGTTGGAGGAGGGTAAGAGCGCGCGAGATGCCGCGCTCGAAGCAGGTTTTGTGCGCATCCGCCCGGTGCTGATGACTGCCCTGGCGATGATCATTGGCATGGTGCCGATGGCCGTGGGACTCGGCGAAGGCGGCGAACAAAACGCACCTCTTGGCCGCGCTGTAATCGGTGGCCTGCTTTTCGCCACGTTTGCGACCCTGTTCTTTGTGCCCTGTGTCTTCTCCATGATTCATGGGCGCCGTGGGCGGCGAACAGCGCCGGACGGATCGCCGGCGCCAGCAACGGTTTGAAGTTTTTCGCTATGGAAGTGCATGCGGAGATTGGGTGATGATGGAAGGCGGAGTTCAGATGGAACCTGAATACCAGGAGCGGCCACACAAAAAAGGCCGCCGGCTCTTCACGATTCTTTTCGTCGTGGTGATTGTGCTGGTGGTTCTTGGTGCGGTGACGCTTTTCCAGCGTCGTGTCCAGTATCAGGCGCTCGCCAAGGAAACGGAAACGCTGGCGATCCCGACCGTGGCCGTGATCCATCCCACGACGGAATCGGCAGAAGAGAATCTCGTCCTGCCCGGAACGATGCAAGCCTACGTCGAATCTCCCATCTATGCGCGCACGAACGGCTATTTGAAAAAGTGGTATCACGACATCGGCAGCCGCGTTCGGCAAGGTGAGTTGCTTGCGGACATTGACACCCCGGAAGTCGATCAGCAACTGTCGCAGGCTCGCGCCGATTTGAATACCGCGCAAGCCAACGCAAATCTCTCCAAAATCACCGCGACGCGATACCAGGAACTCATCAAGACGGACGGCGTCTCCAAGCAGGAGGTGGATAACGCCGTAGGTGATCTGGCGGCTAAAGTCGCCATCGAAAGATCCGCGGAAGCCAACGTCCGGCGACTGGAGGAACTGGAATCCTTCAAGCACATCTACGCGCCGTTCAGCGGCGTGATCACCCGGCGCAACGTGGATACCGGAACGCTGATCAATGCCGGCAATGGCGGCTCATCGCAGCAACTTTTTTTCCTCGCTCAGACCGACCCCCTCCGCGTTTACGTGAGCGTCCCGGAAACCTCCGCGCCTTCGATTCACGCGGGGCTCGGCGCGCACCTCGAACTCACCCAATACCCCGGTCAGCGATTTGAAGGCAAGGTGGTGCGGACGGCAGAGTCGATCGACACCGTCACGCGCACACTGCTTACCGAAGTGGATGTGCCGAACCACAAGAGCGCTCTGCTCCCCGGCGGATATGCGCAGGTACACCTGGGAGTGAAAGTGGCCGGGGCACGACTGCAAGTGCCCGTGAACGCGCTGTTGTTCCGCTCGGAAGGGCTCCGCGCGGTGGTTGTGGATGCAAATCATAGAGCGCACTTGAAGCCCCTTACCATCGGCCGCGACTACGGAACGGCCCTCGAAGTCCTGCAGGGCCTCGACCCGAACGACTGGATGGTGCTGAATCCCGCGGACTCGCTCGAAGACGGCCAGGAAGTTCGCGTGAAAGAGATTTCGCTAAACGCTGCACCGATGCCTGGGAATCCGGGAGCACCTGCATCGGGACAACCGAGTCCCAATCCAAACGTGGCGCCGGGCGCGAAGAAACCACAATGAAGTGCGAGAAACAATTCCCCGTCCGAATCGGGCTGGCTGCGTGTGTACTCACTTGGTTCGTTGCGGGTGGCTGTACGGTCGGGCCGAATTATCAGCGGCCGACAGCGCCTGTGCCCGCGAAAAGGGATGTCACCGAGCCCTGGCGCGAAAGCGCCCCGAAAGACGGCATAGCCAAAGGGGAATGGTGGAGCGCTTTTCATGACGACGATTTGAGCGCGCTGGAAAAGCAAGCCCTCGATGCCAACCAGACCATCAAAGTGGCGGCGGCGCGTCTGGAGCAGGCGCGTGCCTCCGCCGCTGTTCAGATCGCGACTCAGTTCCCTACTCTTTCGACCTCTCCCAGCGTGCAACGCCAGAGACTTTCCGGTAACCGGCCGGCGAACAGCAACTTTCCAGTGAATTCGCCGGTGTCGCAAACCAACAACGTTCTGCCTTTCGCGGTTGGGTATGAAGTGGACTTGTTCGGACGGCGGCGGCGCAACATCGAATCCGCGCAGGCGTCCTATCAGGCAAGCGCAGCCGATTTGGAAAATGTGCGGCTGGTGATCACGGCGGAACTGGCGGGCGACTACTTCACGCTGCGGCAGCTCGACACCGAGCTGGGAATTTTAAACCGCACTGTGGAAACGCTGCAAAAAGCTCTGCAACTGGTGGATTCGCGGCACAAGGGCGGAGTGGCCTCCGGGCTGGACGTGGCGCAGGAAGAAACGCTGCTGAATACCACGCGAACGCAAGCAATCCTCCTGCAGCAACAGAGAAAGCAATTTGAAGACGCCATTGCCGTGCTGGTGGGAAAGCCCGCGCCGGATTTCCATTTCCCGAGCAAGGAATGGAACGCCGAACCTCCCGCCCTGGATGCCGGTCTGCCTTCGGATCTTCTGGAGCGGCGGCCGGACGTCGCCGAAGCCGAGCGCCAGATGGCTGTGGCCAACGCGCAGATCGGGATTGCCAGGGCGGCGTACTATCCGTCGTTGAATCTTTTTGGAAATGGCGGTTGGCAGGCCGCGGACATCGCCAAGCTGGTCAACGTGCAAAGCACGTTCTGGGCGGTGGGCGCGAACGTGGCAGAGACCATTTTCTCGGGCGGCCAGAGACGCGCCCAGGTGCAATTCGCCAAAGCCGGCTATGACGCGAACGTGGCTGCGTATCGCGACACGGTGCTGAACGCATTCCGTGAAGTGCAGGACGACGTAACGGGCTTGGGCGTGTTGAATCAAGCCAAGCAGTCGCAGCAACTGGCGGTCGATGCTGCGCGGCGCACTCTGGACATCGCCAGCAACCGCTACGCGGGTGGCCTCGTGAGTTACCTAGACGTGGTGAACGCGCAGCAGAACCTGCTGAACAACGAGCAGGAGCTAGCGGTCATTCAGGGACAAAAACTCGTGACCAGCGTGCTGCTGATTAAGGCCCTCGGCGGCGGCTGGGATGCTTCGAGCCTCTCGGCAGTACAAGTGAAGTCGAAGATGAAAGACGTGGTAGCGCCGTAGATCAATCCGCGGACGTGGCCCTCAACCATCCTCCAAATAAGGTATGCGCGGGCGGCAACATTTTCTTCACGCCAGGCTAATCAAGGATTCCCGGTGTCGTGAGGCGAGATGACTCGGCCGTACTGCGAGGCGCGGCTGAGGCGATCGAACATGCGGTAAGCCGTCGTCGCGATGCGGATGATGGTTTCCCCGCCGTTGCGTTCGCGGCGAAGATAGGTGGTCATAACGCTGATGACGAACGGGCGATTGCCGGTGAAGACGATGCCGGAATCGTTGCGCACCCCTTCGAGCTCGCCCGGTTTATTGGCGACGCGCAGATCTTCGGGCAATTCCCGCGGAATGTAGCTTTCCTTGTGGATGCTGAGGAGATTGAAAAAATCCTCAGTGAGCTGCTTGTTCAAGACTTTTCCGCGGTAGAGGTCTTCGAGCAGGGTCATCATCTCGCGCGGCGTGGCGACGTTTTCGCGGCCTTCTGCGGCCGCCTTCAAGTCCATCATCTTGCGGCGCAAGCGGGTGTGCGTGAGCCCGAGCGAATCGAGCAAGGCGTTCACATTCTCCATGCCGACGCGGTCGATGATGATGTTGGTGGCGGAATTGTCGCTGACGGAAATCATGAGCGCGGCGACATCGCGGAGAGTGAGCCGTGTGACGCCGGGTGTGAGCGCTTCGGCAATGCCGCTGCCGCCGACGAGGTCGGCCTGCTGCAAAGTGTATAGATCGGTGAATTTGAGTTTGCCCAGTTGCACCTGATGATAGAGCTCGGCGAGGATGGCAATCTTGATGGAGCTGGCCGTGGGAAGAACGTCATCGGCATGTAGGAAAAATGTATGGCCGGTGGAGAGGTCCAGGATGGCCACCCCGAGTACGCCGTCGAGGTTGCGGTCCGCATCATTGATGGTGGCTTCGAGCTTTTGCCAGAGGATTTGCTCATTCTCCGGGGAAACTTTCTCCTGGGAAGATCGTTGCGCGCAAAAGAGGCGTGGCGCGCATGCGCCGATGGCGGCGAGCAAGGCGAGGCAGAAAAGTCGTTTCGGCACGGTGACCTCCGGGTCGGCGGGATTATAAGGCCTAAGCGCACGCCGAACGAGCGAAGAAAAACCCGCCCTTGCTCGAGTGCGCTCACCACAAGTCTAAAGAGGGCGGCTACAGAATATGCGTTTCGGCTGAGGGGCGTACCTAGAGTGAAACGCATAGCTTTTGGTCATGGAAAGGACAAGCTCGTAAGAACGATAATTGGAAGAGGCCCCACCAGCCTGTGGAAAGACGAAGCGGCAAAGTCTGGACGATGAAGTGAGCGGAGATCGGCCGGCCACGAATTCTTTGGAGAGAAAAATCATGCGCAAGATTATAACGGGAGCACTGTTCATGGCATTGGCTGGAACGTTGGCGGTCGCAGCACCGCGGCAAGACCGCGACGACCACCGCGGCCGAGATGATAAACACGATAACGGGAAACATGAAGGCCGGGACAAACATGGAGGCGATGACGGCGACCGGCATGACAACGGGAATCACAGAGGCTGGGATAATTCGCACAACCCGCATTACCGCGATTGGGATTCCGATCACGACCGCATGCGGCCCGGGCGGGCTTATCCGTACGGCCGCTACGAGCACGTGAGAGGTGAATTCATCGCGCGGCGGATGGATTTCCGAACGCGCCGCGTCGTGCTCTACGACAATTCGAATTGGGTGGTCGCTTCCTACGACCTGGACCGCTGCCGCGATTGGGAATGGGAGCGCGATCGCGTGTACGTATACGATGACGATCATCACCCGGGCTGGTATTTGCTATTCAATGCGCGGCTGGGACGGTATGTGCACGTGGAGTATTTCGGCGTGCACTGAAAAAGTCGAGCCGTAGAAAAGCTTCGCAGAAGAATAGTCTCTAGGCGTGGGGCAAAGCTGAATGGCTTTGTCCCACTTTTTTGTGTGCACGGGGGAACAAAGGTCGGACAGAACTCCGCCCCTACACAAAGAGATACTCAGACGCTACATCAGAGGTTGTCGAGGAAAAATTGCGTAACGCGCTGCATCAGGAGGCGCCGGGCAGGTGGATCGCTGACGCCATGGCCGCGTCCTGGAAACGCCATCACCTCGACGTACTTCCCCGCTTCGATGAGGCCATTGATGAGCGCAAGGGTGTTGGCGTAGTGCACGTTGTCGTCACCAGTGCCATGGGCGATAAGCAGTTTGCCCTTAAGATGAACGGCGTTCTTGATGGGCGACGATTCCTGATAGCCCTCCTCATTCTGCGGCAGGAGACCGAGATAGCGCTCGGTGTAAATGGAGTCGTAGTAGTGCCAATCCGTAACCGGACCGCCGGCGAATCCAGCCTTGAAGTCCTGAGGATCTTCGAAGATGGCGTGCAGCGTCATATGACCGCCGTAACTCCAGCCCCAGATGCCGATGCGATTGGCGTCCACATAGGGAAGGGACTTGAGGTACTGCGCGCCGTCGCGCTGATCGGAAAGTTCCTGCGCACCGAGGCGGAAGTGCACGGGCTCTTCAAAGAGATGTCCGCGGCCGGCGGAACCGCGGTTATCGAGCGCGAAGATGATGTAGCCCTTCTGCGCCATGAGCTGATGCCACAGGAAAGTCGATCCGGTCCAGGCGTTGACGACGACCTGCGCGTGTGGGCCACCATAAGTGTAAACAAGGACGGGATATTTTCGAGCGGGATTGAAATCGGGCGGCTTAATCATCACGGCGTTGAGAAGAACGCCATCGTGAGATTTGACGGAGAGGAATTCGCCGCGTGAGAGGTGGTAGTCAGCTAGCTCGGAGACTTTGTTTTCGTTTATGGTCGCGATGCGCGAGCCATCGGCGCGGAGAAGGTCCTGGCGCGGCGGAGTCATGGCGTTGGAGTAGGTGTCGACGAAGGAGGCGTTGCCAGGAGCGAAATTGACAGCGTGCGTGCCCTCCTCCTTGGTGAGGCGGACAAAGCCGGAGCCGTCGAGTGCGACCCGGTAGAGATGTCGTTCGAGGGGAGATTTCTCGGCGGCGGTGAAATAGACGAGCCCCTTGGATTCGTCCACGGCGTCAAGCGCAGAGACTTCCCATTCGCCCTTGGTCAGCTGTGCGAGCTGCTTGCCCTCAAGATCGTAGAGATAGAAGTGACGATACCCCGTGCGCTCGCTGGACCACAGAAATCGCTTGCCGTCTTTGAGGAAATAAAGATCGTCGCTGACGTTGATCCAGTATTGATCTTTTTCCGTAAGCGCGACGCGGGTGCTGCCTGTCGACGCATCCGCGATCAAAAGGTCGAGAGTGGTTTGCGTGCGATTGAGACGCTGGATAGCAAGGTGTCTTGCATCCGTGAGCCAATTCACGCGGGGAATGTAAATGTCGGTTTCCGCTCCGGTGTCCATAACGCGCGGTTCACCGCCGCCCACCGCAGTGACGAGTACACGCACAATGGGATTGCCTCCGCCGGCCACGGGATAGCGCTCCATCTCCGCTTCGCCGCTGGGCGAGGAGAAATCGACAATCGGATATTGCGAAACCTTACGCTCGTCCATTTCGAGATAAGCCATCGCGGAGGAATCCGGCGCCCACCAATACGCGGTCTTGATCTCCAGCTCCTCGGGATAGACCCAGTCGAGCTCGCCCTTGCGAATCTCTTCGGTCCCGCCTCTGGTAATCGCACGTTCCTTGCCGTCAGCGAGACTTACGAGCCAAAGATTGTGATCGCGAATGAAACTTACATAGCGGCCATCGGGAGAAATCTTTGAATCGGCAATCGCCGCTTTCGCCGAGACGAGAGTGCGCGCGGTTTGCGACTTCAAATCGAGCCACGCGAGCGCCGTCGGACTTTGAAACAAAATGGCGCTGCCGTCCGGGGTCCACTGATATTGCGCTGGCGCGCGGCGGCCGAGGCCGGTGGCTTGCGTCGGCTTCGAAGAGTCCGCAGGAAGAATCGATTCGAGTTTATCGGAAGCCACCAAGAGCCGGCGCTGTCCGGAGCCAGCATCCATCACCCACAGTTCTGTCTTGGCTTCCTTTCCCGCACCTCTTGTTTCGAAGTAGCTGAGCTGTTTGCCGTCGGGAGTCCAGCCAATCCCGCGCGTCAGCCGGCCGCTCAAGCCCGGCTGCGAATAGATGCGCTCAACGGTGAGAGCTTTTCCTGGAACTGCAGCGGGTTGTTGCGCTGCAGACGGTAAGGCGAGAAATGCCGGAAAAAGAAATGCGACAAGCACGACTGAACCCGCAAACCGGCACCGCAAGGACATGCGATCCTCCTGAGTACGGACGCTAGTTTAAGCTGCAGCGGTGAGAACCACAAAATCTTCGGACGGAAACTAACCGGGAGGCCAACGGAATGCACGGCCGCCGAGCAGATGCAGATGGAGATGGAACACGGATTGGCCGGCGCCGCTGCCGTTGTTTAAGACCGTGCGGTAGCCTTCGAGCAGCTTGCGTTCGCGCGCAAGCTGCGCGGCGACAAGCTGTAACTTCCCGAGGATGGCTTGATCCTCGGGCGCGGCTTGGGTCAGCGATTCGAAATGTTTGCGCGGACAGATCAGGATGTGCGTGGGCGCCTGCGGGCTGATGTCTTCGAAGGCGAATAGGTCGGGATCTTCATAGACGATCTTCGAGGGAATTTTCTTCGCTGCGATCTTGCAGAACAGACAATCGGCGCTCATCGGTTCCCTCCTGCGGGTGTGCTTTCATCCAAGCGGGTCACGAACGGCGTGAAACCTTCGCGGTCGCGGAGCTGATCGCTGAATTGATGCGCGCTATCCTCCCCGGAGATTTTGCCAACGCGCACCCGGTACAAAACACCGTCGGGGGAATCATATTGCTGAATGAAGATGGGTGAATAGGAAGCATCGAGGCGGTCGCGGAGCCGCTCGGCGTTGGCGCGCTCCCGGAATGCACCCACCTGCACGGTAAAGAATCCGGACGTGGGATCGATACCCGGAGAAAGCACTTCCACGCGGACGGGCACGACGCCAGGTCCTACGGAATCGATTTCGCGAGCCGCAGCGAGCGAGAGATCGATGATGCGATTTTCGATGAAGGGACCGCGGTCGGTGATTCGAACGACCGTGGACTTGCCATTGTTCACGTTGGTAACGCGGACTATGGTTTCGAATGGAAGCGTGCGGTGCGCGGCGGTGAGTTTGTACATGTCGTAAATTTCGCCATTCGAAGCGCGGCGTCCGTGAAACGGCTCACCATACCAGGAGGCGTTCCCTTCTTCCGTGTAACCGGAGGGAGCAGGCCCGGGCTTGTTGCGCTTCGAAGAGGGCAAAGGCGCGGAAGGCGTGACGGAACCATCAGGTACGTCAGTGGAACGCTTGGCGGCCTCGGCGGTTCCCGGCGGCGTATCCGATGGCTGGAGCGGAGGCGGTTGGCGGCGGTCTGCAACAGGCTTGCGAGAGGCACAGCCAGCAGAAAAATATACGCAGAGGACAGAAAGAGCGCAGAGTACCCGGAGAGAAAATGAGCGGGAACTCAAGAAGTGCGGATGTCTTTCGAATCGGAAAAAAAAAGCGAGCTCGTGCGAACTTTCCCCGGGAAAGATCACTTCGGTTGAAATACTCAAAGGGCCGCCTGCGTCATGCGGATGGGGGATTCTGCGGAGCCGGGGGATTCTGGGCACTCTTCGAATTGCGGGCAGCGTTGCGCGCTTCGATCCACCCCGCGGCCTCGGTGAGTTTCTCGGAAACTTCGCGCAAAAACTGCGCCGTGCGTTTTTCCGTTTCCGGCGCGACTTCCTCTTTGACGAAACTTTTCACGCGCGCAAGCTCTTCGTCAACTCGTTTCCCGAACTCTTCAAAGTTGTTGATACTCTTTAGCCGCGAGAACTCTTGGTCGATGCGCTTGCCGAACTCTTCGAATTTGTCCATGGTTGCCCGTGCTCCAGAAAAATAAAGTTGCGATCTTATGCGTCCCGTCGCAAGAAAAAGAGGGCTGCCCCGCAAACCCGTTCGAATCGCATAATCGCGCTTCGTTCGAATGCCGGAGCCTTAAAACGCCGCGCACCGAGAAGAAGCGCGGCGACTTGGGTATTATAGGAACGCTCTCTGCAGGTCGCAAGGAGGAGAATTGCCCCTTCCCTATCAATGGCAGATGCGCGTGGAGCGGTGGAAGAACGCAGTGCGCGGATTTTTCGGCGGAGGCGATCAGCCACCGCGCCCGAAAATCTGCCCCGCGTGCGGCGCGCTTGTCGGCATCAGCGCAAACCGCTGCCACGAGTGTGGCACGAGTTTGACGTTTTCCATGGCCGCGATAAGCAAAAGCCTTTCCGGATATTTTGGCGGACGCGCCCCGGCGACGACAGTCTTGCTCATCGTAAACATCATCATGTTTGGTTTGACGTTGATGAGAACGATGAGTGAAGGAGGCGGAGGTGGCCTCAGCATCCTTTGGGGCATGAGCGGACCTGCGCTTTACCGGTTCGGTGCGAATGTCCCATTTTCAAGCGGCGTGTGGGTCTGGTGGCGGCTCGTAACGGCCATGTTCTTGCACGGCGGGCTAATCCACATCGGTTTCAACATGATGGTTCTGATGGACATCGGACCGGTGGTAGAGGAGGTATATGGCTCCGCACGCTTTTTGTTCTTGTATGTAGTTACAGGTATGAGCGGATTCGTCTTGAGTTCGTGGCGCGGACACGCCTTGTCAGTCGGCGCAAGCGGCGCATTGCTGGGATTAATTGGTGTCATGATAGCGATCACCATGAAGCGTGGTGGTAGTTCGATGCAGGCTCTGCGGTCGAGGCTGGTTTCCTGGGTTGTTACAATCTTTGTCATCGGGTTTGTGATGTCCGGTGTAGACAACTGGGCGCATTTCGGAGGGTTGGCCGCTGGATTTGGATTGGGGAAATTGTTAGCGGATCGAGAGCCGATGAACGCTGCAGAACGGAAGAGGGCGTACGCACTTGGCTGGCTGGCGGGAATCGTGGTCCTGGCAAGTTTTGTGCTGATGATTATGCATTTCAGGGATGCGCTCCCGGGTCAGTAGCGAGTTGAAAATAGAGAATGGGATTTGCAGGGAAGGCGGACGAGATGCCGACCTTTTTGTTTGAACAAACTTAAGAACTGCTGAGGCGGCGGGCGGTCGTGAAGGAATAATGAAAGCCGGAGACGACGCAAAATGCGGTGACCGTGTAGATGAGGATGTGGTTAAGGATGGAAAGACGGGGATTGGGATAGGCTGCGGCAAGGACAACGCCGAAGACCAGCATGATTTGGAACGCGGTCGTGAGCTTGCCATAAATGCTCGGAGGAAATGGACGATAGCCGGAGCTGAGAATGATGACGACGGCAACGATGAGGATGAGCACGTCGCGGCTCAGAACAAGGATGGTGAGCCACCAAGCAAGTTCCTTTTTGAAGGCCAGAATGATGAAGGAAGAAGAGAGCAAAAGTTTATCGGCAATGGGATCGAGATAAGCACCCAGCGAAGAGCGCTGATTGAATTTCCGCGCGATAAGACCATCAATGCCGTCGGAGAGGCCGGCAATGACGAGAACGAGCAGGGCCCACCGGTAATGCTCGTACGAAATAAGAATGAGAAAGAACGGCAGAAAGCCGAGCCGGAGAAGGGTGATTTGATTGGGTACGGTCCAGATGCGGCCTTGCATTACTATTGAGGATAACGCAGTTCAGGCACCTTCGTCAGGCAAAATGGCGTCAGGCGAATTGGGCGAGATACTCCGCGAGGGACCGGCCGATCTTGCGGGCGAAGAGTTCGTCCATCGAGGGTATCGCGCCGGAAGGCTCATCTAGAGAGACGCGCTCGACCCGGTTCATGGGGAAGAAAATCGTGGGCAGGCCAATGCGCTCGCCATCCGGTTGATTGATTTGGCGGATGAAATGGTCGAAGGAATTGAGATCAATACCGCGCATGGTGATTCCCGCGGGATGAATGGCCAGCAGCTCCCCCCATACTTTTTCTTTGGGAGTGTGAAGGCTGATGACGATGATGGAGTGTGGGTCCATGTTTAGTCGTTGGCACCTGCGGATACAGTAGCCCATTTCCTTTCAAAATAGTTGGACATGCGAAAAAGTGACACACGATCAGAGCGGCATCGGTTTTGGTCCTCCAGTAGGAACGAGGAGCTTGGACTCGGTGAGAGATTGGACGAGGTCGAGGGTCGTGTCGGGAGCCAGCTCGCGAAGGAGGAGGCCGCCCGGTGTGACGTCGATGACGGCGAGTTCGGTGACGATGTGATCGACGACTTCGACGCCGGTGAGCGGGAGCGAGCACTTTTTCAGGATCTTGGGTTTGTTGTCGCGGGTGGCGTGTTCCATGGCGATGAAGACGCGCTTGGCGCCGGCGACGAGGTCCATGGCGCCGCCCATGCCTTTGAGCATTTTGCCGGGGATGGCCCAGTTGGCGAGAGTTCCTTTTTCATCGACTTGCAGCGCACCGAGGACGGTGAGATCGACATGGCCGCCGCGAATCATGGCGAAAGAATCGGCGGAAGAAAAATAAGCAGTGCCGGGAAGCTCGGTGACGGTTTCCTTGCCGGCATTGATGAGGTCGGGGTCGACTTCGGATTCGAGCGGATAGGGGCCGACGCCGAGCATGCCGTTTTCGGATTGGAGGATGACGTCCATGCCTTTGGGGACGTAATTGGCGACGAGCGTGGGCATGCCAATGCCGAGATTGACGTAGTAGCCGTCGCGCAGTTCGAGAGCGATACGGCGGGCGATGCGTTCGCGCTTTTGATCGTCACTCAGCGCCACAGCGGTCTCTCCATTTTTCGCTCCTAGTGAAATCTCTTCTCTAACCTGGGCAATGTTTCCGCGAGGACATGGCCGACGACGGCTAGGCTGTGCGGATCCACTTTGTCCAGCGTGTCCTGTGGGGTATGCCAGTATGGGATGGAAAAGTCGATGAGATCGCATCCGGGAACACCACGCCGAATGAAAGAGAGATGGTCATCACCAGGTATAGGATATTTCTCGTTGACGAAGACATTTTCGTAACCGATTTGGGCGGCAGTCGCCCAAATGAGATCCGTGAGCCAGGGTGTCGAGTTCGTGTCGCGCTTGATCTTCAGGTTCGCGGGACCAATCATGTCGGCAAGAATCATGGCCTT
>Ga0209118_1000501_pt1 | contig 21542 bp, 23 predicted proteins | sample BlaSpr_A8_Ref_M1_FD_187988 | JGI IMG/M metagenome (GOLD analysis project Ga0209118, IMG submission 187988) | Forest soil microbial communities from Thunder Bay, Ontario, Canada - Black Spruce, Ontario site 2_A8_Ref_M1 (SPAdes) (version 2) | ecosystem: Environmental > Terrestrial > Soil > Boreal...
CCCTCTCCCCTAAAGGGGAGAGGGAGATTCTTCTGTCGTACAGCGCGATCGCCGCCTATCGCGATTGCCCCCGCCAGTACTGGTACCGACAGGAGCAGCGCCTCCCGGTCGTGCAGAGCGCCGAAGCCGTCCACGGGATGATCCTCCACGAGGTCTTGCGCCAGGCAGGCGAGGCCCGGCGGACCGGGGGCCCCGTCACGGCCCAGATGCTGAAGCTGATTCACGAAGAGGTCTGGAACCGGCAGGTCTTCCCGGACGAGCGACGGGCGGCGACGTTCAAGCGGCTGGGCATGGGGTGGCTCGAGGCGTATCGAAAACAGGGTGGGTTCGACGCCGCGCCTGAGCTCCTGGAGCATCCCTTCAGCGCGAAGGTTGACGGCTGGACCTTACGCGGCGTCATCGACCGGATCGACCACACGGAGTCCGGGTGGCGCATCGTCGACTACAAGAGCGGCCGGCCGATCGCTCGCCGGCGTCGCGATCTCCAGGTGGCCCTGTACGCGCTGGGCGCCACGACCGCGCTGCGCCTGGCCCCGGTCGAGCTCGAGGTGGTCTACCTGGCGAGCGGGGACACCATCAAGGTCGAGAAGGTGGCCGATCTGGTCGCCGAGGCCACGAAGCAGGGCGCTGAGGTGGCTGCGGCGGTGAGGGAGGGAAATTTCGAGGCGAGGCCCGAACGCCGGCGCTGCCGGCTGTGCCCCTACCGGCTCGCCTGCGCCGAAGCCCTGTAGCGCGCCGCCAGGAGCAGGCATTCGCGAGCGATGTCGGATGAGGCGTAGGGGTGCGCGAGGTCCTGCGCCTTCCGCGACATCTCGCGCCACGTCGGGCCGCCTTCCGCCAGGACCCTGACCTCATCCAGCAGGTCGGAGTCCTTGGGCGCGAATGCTCCAAAGCCTGAGTCCACGACGTAGTCGACGTTCGGGGTCTCCTGGCCGGGAAGAAACCCGGTGATGAGAAGCGGCAACCCGGTGGCCAGAGACTCGGCGATCGCGCCGGGGCCTGCCTTGGTCACCACCATGTCGCAGGCGCGCATGAGCTCGGGCATGTAATCGACAAAGCCGAGGAGCAGGGTCGGCGTCGCAAAGCGATGCTCGGCGAGCCGGCGGCGCAGCTTCTCGTTGCGTCCGCACACCACGACCACCTGCCACTGGAACGGTTCGGTCGCGAGCGCGCGCACCTGCTTTTCCAGGTGACCCACCCCGGCGCCGCCGCCCATCACCAGCACCGTGAAGCGTCCTTCGTCGAGACCAAATCGCCGGCGCAGCGCCTGCTTTTCGCCCGGCGCCGGCGGACGGAACCGAAGGTCGACCGGAAGACCGAGCAGCTTGATCCGGTCTGCCGGCACTCGCCGCCTGAGGGCCACCTTGCGCGCGAGCTCGGTGGGAGCGATCACCAGGTCAGCGCGGCTGAAGGTCCAGCCGCGGTGAAAGTCGACGAGGTCGGTGATGACCGTCATGAGCGCGCGAGGACGCCCGCTCTTTCGAATCGCCTGGTGGCTGATGTGGTTCAGCAGCGGATGCACTGAAAGAACCACGTCCGGGTCGTGGTGGTTCAACAGCTCGAGCACCGACTTGCGCACCGCGGGCCCGAACACCGCGCGCAGCGCGGCGAAGGCCGGCCTCGTGTTGCTCGTGTGGTAGACGGCGCCCCAGGCCGCCCGTGACCGGCGGATCATCGGCGAGTAAAGGGAAGCCAGCCTCTTGACGACGGCGGGTCCCTGACCCATCAGGGGGTCGGCGACGGTGACGACACAGCTTGGATCGAGCAGCTTCAGCGCGTCGGTCAGGGCGCGTGCGGCGGCGCGGTGTCCACCGCCGGTGTCACTGAAAAGGATGAGCACCTTGGGCGAGCCGCCGGCCGGGATAGGGGAAAGCGGCGGCGCCTGCGGATGAGCTGAGTCCGTCGGCTCGGCGCTTACTTCCGTCGCGCCGCGGCGCGGCGCGCGATCCAGCGCATGTTGTACTGCGAGAGCAAGAACGTAACGAAGATCATGGCGGCGATCCCGATGCTGACCCACAGGATCGTCCGCTTGGCGAGCTCCCCAGGGGGGAGCGGCGGGGAACCGGCCAGGTTCTCCTGGATGATGAAAACGGCCAGGTCCTTGACGTCCTGGTCGGTCAGGCCGGCGTTTCCGCCCTTGGCCGGCATATCGGTCGACCTCGGGTCGGTCGCCTGGTGCTTGCGCCCGTTCGTGATGATGTCGATCAGGAAGGTCAGGTCGAGCGGGTTCGATATGCCGGGCAGCTTCTCGATCGGGTTGAGGGAGGGACCGATCCCTCCCGTGAGGCTGGAGCCGTGGCAGGTGGCGCAGTTCTGGCCGAAAAGCGTGGCGCCCCGGGCGGGGTCGCCCGGTAGTGCCGCGCTGCTTGGGGGGGTAGGCGAGCTGTCGGCGAGGGTCGTGACCGCCGTCAGTCCGACCAGCGCCGGGACAGCGAGCGCCACCAGCGCAGACAGCTTCAGGCCCTTCGGAAGGCGCATGCCGGACCAAATCATAGCTTCCCCCATTCTCGGCGCTCGGCGGGAATAGCTGCTGGGCGCGTAAGTTTTAGTGGTTATGGCATCGTGCTCGCCGGTCTCTCGTTCCGGTTTCTGCTGCGTCTCTCGACGCTGGCTTGACGCGAGATCGGCCTACCGTGGCTGAGCCGACTCGACTGATCTCTGACCCGGCCGCCCGGCGGCGGATCGCGGTCATCTCCATGCACACGTCGCCTACGGCGTCGCTAGGCCAGAACGCAAACGGCGGCCTCAACGTGTACGTACGACAGGTCTGCAACGCGTTCAGCGACCGCGGCATCGCCACCGACATCTTCACCCGCAAGCAGTCGGCCGAGGATCCGGACGTGGAACAACTCGCTGAGCTGTCCCGTGTCATCTACCTGCCGGCAGGCAGAGGCCTGGACAAGTACTCGCTGTACGGAGAGGTGCCTGCCTTTGCCACCCGCATCCTGGACTTCGCGGCGCGCGAGAACATCAACTACGACCTCCTGTACTCGCACTACTGGCTTTCGGGCGAGGTCGCCTGCCTGCTTCGCCCCGAGCTGGCGACGGGCTGGGCACACATCGCCCACACGCTCGGCCTGGTCAAGAACCGCACCCTCGCGACGGGCGCGCGACCTGAGCCGCAGCTCCGGATTCGCGTCGAGGGAGAGATCGCGCAGCAGGCGAACCTGCTCATCGCCTCGACCGCGGACGAGGCGCACGAGCTGATCGACGGCTATCATGCCGACCCGGAGCGCGTCTTCATGGTCCCGGCCGGCGTCGACCTTTCGATGTTCCAGCCGATCGATCGTGCTGACGCGCGAGCTCAGATCGGTTACGGCAGCGGCCGGCTGCTGCTCTTTGTCGGCAGGCTCGAGCGGCTGAAGGGAGTGGAGGTCGCAATCCGCGCCTTGTCCCTTCTGCGCGATCGCCTGCATGACGACGTGAGACTGCTCATCCTCGGCGAGGACAGCCACGAGGGTGAAGAGAGCGAGAAGGAACGTTTGAAGGCGATCGCCGTCGAGGTCGGTGTACGCGATCGCGTGGACTTTGTTGGTTCGGTCGCTCACCACGAGCTGCCTTACTTCTATGCCGCAGCGGACGTGTGCGTGATGCCGTCTTACAGCGAGTCGTTTGGCCTGGTCGCGCTGGAAGCGCAGGCATGCGGTTGTCCGGTGGTGGCTTCCGGTGTATCGGGGCTGCGCTCAGTGGTGCGGGACGAGGTCAGCGGCTACCTCATCGACGACCACGATCCCGCCATGTATGCGGAGCGAATCGGACGGCTGCTCGCGGATCGAGAGCTCGCGCAGCAGATGGGCAGGCGGGGACGCCTTCTTGCTCAGCGCTTCTCGTGGGCGCGAACGGCCGACCGCCTCGAGGGGCTGTTCGACCAGGTCGTCGAAAGCAATCAAGCCTTGGTCCAGGCCGGCGCCCGGCAGGAATACGGAAAGGCCTGAAGGTCGAAACGGGTCAGCGCCGTCGGGCGTGTCCCGTCCGCATTCATCAGCCAGACCTGGTCGCCGCTGATAAAGGCGATCTGGTGGCCGTCCGGCGAAGGCACCGGCGAGGCGAGGTCGACAGTCGGATCCGACGGCAGGCCTGAGGCTGGGTTCAACACCGCGGGCGGCGCAACGACGTTCACGACGAAGGCCTTGTGCGTCGTGCCTCCCGCGAGCTGTGCGGCTGCCGCGAACACCATGTGCGTCGAGTCCGGCAGCCAGGCCGGCGAGGCGAGGTCTCCGGTGGCGACCGTGGTCGTGGCGCCGGCCCCGGTCAGGTTTCTCACCCGGAGGCTCACCAACCCCGCGTCGCTCCGCAGGTAGGCGACGCGATTTCCCGAAGGCGCCCAGCTGATGTCGCTGATCGGACCCGTGTCGAGCGCGAGCTGGTAGCGCGCCCGCAGGCCGACCTCGTATCCCCACAGCACGTTGGCCGCCGCGGATCCCTGGATAAAGGCGACCCGCAAGCCGTTGGCCGCCACGGTCGCTTGAATCACGTTGGTGGCTATGACCTCGTTGACTCCGTCGGCTCTCACCCGGTGAAGGGTGCCTAGGTCGTCGAGGTACACGTAGCCCATGTCCGAAGCGAGGGCGGCGGCCCAGGTGCCTTTGAAGTCGAGCTGCACGTTGCTGCTTCCGGGCACGAGCTCCGACCACACCTCACCGTCTCCCTGGATCAGCAGCCGATCGCCGGCGGGCGACCAGCTGAATGCGCGGACGGCGCCCGTCTCGGACAGCTGGCGGGGAAAGCCGGTGTCGTTGACGATCCACAACGCCCCCGGCGCGCCACCAACGCCGTCGGTCGCAAAGGCAACCCAATTTCTCAGAGGGCGCAGCGCACCGGTCGTGAAGTTGATCGTCTGGTCGCGGTCCAGCTGGTTGCCGTCGATGTCGAGGGCGGCGTTGTTGACCGCAAGCTGGTAGATGGTGTTGGGGGCCAGCAGCTGCGAGGGCGCGATGATGGCCCGACGACCGTCTGCCGGGTCCAGTCGCACGTTGAAAGGAAGGCTCGGGTTGAACGTGAACGCCGACCGCAGCGTGGCCGGATTCATCTCACGAGTGAAGTCGACCGTGATGTAGGCGGCGGGATCGATTCCCGACTCGTGATCCGAGGGAGTGGAGGCGGCGAGGGTGGGTGGGCGCTCGGTGACAAACGACCAGTGGTGTCGAAGCGAGTAGGCATTGCCCGCGAGGTCTCGATAGCCCGCGTCGAGTATCACCTCGTACGTGGTGCTGGCTCTCAGCGATGGGTGCTCATAGGCGAGCTGGCGGGCGCTGAGCCAACGCACTGTGCCGGTGGTGGTGGGGAGCAGGTGCAGCCGGCTTTCCACCGACGCCTGGTCGACATCGTGGTCGAAGGTGATCTTGACCGGGGCCGCCGTCGAGACATCGATCGTGCCCCGCTGCGGCGCATAGTCGACGATCTGCGGCGGGTTGCCTCCACACGCGGTGATCGGGATCAGCAGAATCACGCCCACCGCCGCGCCCAGGAGATGGCGCACCTTGCCTGGGCCCTCCCTCCTCCCGGTCGGCACCTCCCCCAGCCGACGCACCTTAGCCGAGGTTAAGCGCGAAATGAGCCGGATGCAACCCACCCTGTTAAGGCTACGGATGCCTTAGAGGTGGGACTTGAGCCGGGCCCTCATCTCCTGCGCCAGCTGCTCGAGCCGCGAGGAATCGACGAACAGCAGCGAGATGCTTGGGATCTGGTCGATTGCAGCTTCGATTCCCGCCAGCGATGGATCAGCGGCGCCCAGGATGTCCTTGACCTTGCGCGCGCGGTTGCCGAGGGAATCCTCAGCCATCGCCTGCAGCTCGGCCACGATGGTCGCCCAGTCCAGCTGCGGTCCCGATGAGCGGGGCGGCGCGGTCGGCGCGACCTGGACCGTCTGCGGCGTGGGCTGCGAGTAGCCCGAGTAGGACCCGGTTGGAATTTGAGCGGTCGGCGGCTCGGCCGGCATGACCGGCATCGTCGCGACGGTCGGGCTGACCGGCTCAGGCGCGGGAGCCATCGACGGCGCGGGCTGCGACTGGGAAGACTGAGGGCCCCTGGATCCGCGCTGCCCGCCGACGATCTCGTCGACGTCCAGCGGCGGGTGCTTGGTGGCGTCGGCCGACTTGACCTCGATCATCGCCGCCGGGTCGTCGCACAGCGCGAGCGCACGGTCCGGCTTGTCTGAGATATCGCGTGACTCGCTCGTGTACGCGCCCGCGAGCTCGCCGTCGGACAGGATGATGACACCGGTGCCGGCGGCCGACCGGATCATCACGCTGCCGCTGAGCTTGCGATCACTCAGGAACTTGAGCAGAGCCTTCATGTCCACCCACGCCGCGTAGAGCTCGGTGTACATCGGCCGCGAGACGGTCAGCTCGTAGAGACCGTCGATGAGCTCCGGCGAAAGTCCGACGACGTCGAGCACGCCGTGGCCGCTCGTGACGTCGTCGTTGAACTGCTGCAGCGCCTGCTTGCCCAGGACCAGGCTGCCCGCGTCGGCGGCTCCGTCGTACATGCACTCGAGTGCCGAGCCATCCCGGAAAAGGATCAGCCCCGACGCGTCGTCGGTGAGCAAGCGCACGTAGCCGGTGTAGCCCTCCTTCTCGAGGGTCGTGATCAGGCGAGGGAAATCAACGAACGACGTCTTGAGCGAGTCATAGATGATCTGCCCCGCGGGCACAGGAATCGGCTCGCGTCCGTGCTTCGGTTGCGGGCGGTGCTTCACGCCACGTCTTGGTTGGGGTGCTTCCAACTTCCTCTCCGGTTCAGCATGATCTTTGCGTTCGGCACGTGCCTCGACCCTCTCCGGCTCGGGCTCGGCCTTGGGCTCCGCCCTCGACTCGCCAGCGCCAGGCTCGCGAGGCGCTGATTCCGCGGTCTGGACCAGCTCCGAGATCCCGGCTTTGACGGATTCGTCGGCGGGTAGCTTGGCCTTGGCGTCAAACTCGAAATCGCCCTTGGTCCAGTGAAGGGCGCTGACGACGGCTTCATCGCCCGCCTTGCCATCGCCCTGGGCGTGGAAAAGGTGGCCGAACAGAAAGTAAAGAGACGTGGTCGAGTCCCCGTTCCCATTGCGGACGGTAAGGGTACCTGTGGAGCGCTCACCCTGAGCAGCCTCCAGAAGCGATCGAAGGGGAATTTCGGCCAACGAGCCGTGTGACTGCAAGAGCCCACTCCTGAGATCGGCCCAGCCCGATCGGGGGATTAAGAGAAAGTTAGTATAGATATCGAGATCAGATCCGCGCGTCCGGAGCCGCCTGAACTACCGCTCGCTGCCCGGCCGTCGCCCGCGCGGTTGCTGCTGATTCGCCACGGCCAGTCGACGTGGAACCGCGAGCACCGAATTCAGGGCCAGCTCGACCCGCCACTCTCCGACGAAGGCCGCCGTCAGGCCGAGCGCGTCGGACAGCGCCTCGCCGGCCGCCGCTTCGCGGGCTTCTATTCGAGCGACCTCAAGCGAGCGTTCCAGACGTCAGAGGCGATCCAGGCGGTGACCGGGTTCGACCCCGAGCCGATGGCCGGGCTACGCGAGATCTACCTCGGTGACTGGGAAGGCCTCCGCACCGAGGAGCTGGGCGAGCGCTTTCCAGACGCGTGGTCGAAATGGAACGAGGAGCCAAATTGGGACCTCGTGCCGGGAGGTGAGGGCGGCGCGCTCTTCGAGAAGCGTGTGGCCGCGGCTCTGGATGCGATTCTCGAGCGCCACCACGATGGCGACGTGCTGGTGGTCACGCATGGAGGCGTCATACAGATCGCGCTGCATCGGGTCATCGGCCGCGCGAGCCGTGGTCTGTTTCCGTTCAAGATCCAGAACGCATCCATCTCCGTGATTGAAAAACGCGACCACGTCCTGATCATCGGCGGCGTCAACGACACGAGCCACCTCGATCATGCACTGGTCACTGAACCAGGCCCCGGATGAACCCATGACCGACGCGCAAGAATGGGACCACGAGCTCGAGGAGAAAGCCTCGGCGGCGCCGCTGCTGCAGACGTGGGCGTGGGGTGAGGTCCAGTCCCGCGCCGGGTGGAAGATCGAGAGGGTCCGTTTGGACGGCGGCGCGATGGCGAGCGTGCAGCTGCGATCAGTCGGGCCCGTCCGCGAGGCCTATGTTCCTCGCGGCCCGGTGCCGGCGAGCCCAAAAGCGATGGATGCGCTCGTCGAGTGGGCGCGGCGCGCAAAGGTGGCGCGCCTCGTCGTCGAACCGGAAGCGCCCGCGACATTTGGAGACACCCTCACCGAGCGTGGCTTTGAGTCGATCGCTCCCACCCAGCCTCAGCACAGCCGCATCCTCGAACTGCGTCCGCCGGACGAGCTGCTGAAGACGTTCAAACACGGACGCCGCTACAACATTCGCGCCGGCCTGCGGCGCGGCGTGCTCGTCACGGAGGGTAAGGACGGCGCGGAGCTCGCCCGCCAGTCGGCGGCGGTGGAGCGGCGGGAGTCCATCCATCTGCCAGGCCGGCGCTACTACGACCTGCTGCTCGAGCTGCTGCCCTGGTGTCGCACCTACGTCGCGTCCGACCCGGCGACCAACGAAGCCCTGGCCACCGTGCTGGTCGCTCGACATGCCGGCCGCGCGTACAGCCTTTTCGCGGGCCGCAGCGGCGCGCGCTCCGAGCTCATGGGCAACGACCTCGCGTGGTGGGCCGCCATCAGCGCCGCGGCCGAAGCCGGGTGTCGTGACTTTGACCTCTGGGGCGTGCCCCCACCCGGCGCCGGCCCGACGCATCCGTGGTACGGGCTGGGCTTCTTCAAAGCCGAGTTCGGCGGCGAGGAGGTGGCGTACACGGGGGCCTGGGAGCGCGTCCTCTCCGGCGCTGGCGCGAAGCTCATCGCGCTGGACAAGCGCTCACGCACCTACATTCGCGGGCTGAAACGCAACATCTCCTAACAATCCTTCAGATCTGTTAGGATTAGAACACGGTGGCTGTGGCTGTCGACTCCTCGCGCAAGGTCCTCGTCGTCGATCCGGACGCGCAGACGCGTCGCGAGATCAAGGGCGCCTGCGAGCAGGACGGCTACCAGGTCGTAGAGGCTGACACCGGCTCGGAAGCGCTGCGCCAGGTCGAGCACTCCCGTCCGAACATCGTTCTGCTCGAGGTCACGCTGCCCGACGGAGCCGGTTTCGACATCTGCCGGGAGCTGCGCAAGATGGACCCGGTCGTGCCGGTGATCATGATGAGCTCCCGCTCCGACGAGATCGACGTCGTGGTTGCACTCGAGATCGGAGCCGACGACTATGTGACCAAGCCGCTGCGCCTTCGCGAGCTGGTCGCGCGCATGACCGCCCACCTGCGGCGCAGCCGTTTTGAGTCGGCGGAGGCGATGCGCAGCCGGCTCGAGTTCCGCGAGTTGGTGATCGACATCAACGAGCGGCGGACCTACAAGTCGGGCAAGGAGGTTGAGCTCACCCACACCGAGTTCGACCTGCTTACGTTCCTCGCCAGCAACGCGGGCAAGGTGCTGAGCCGGGAGAAGATCCTGAATTCAATCTGGGGCTACGAATACCCGATCGAAACTCGCGTCATCGATGTTCACATCCGCAACCTCCGCCGCAAGATCGAGAGCCAGCCCTCGCGTCCTTATTACATCCTGGCGGTGCCAGGTATCGGCTACCGGTTCACCAACGCCCGCCCGGCCTAGTCAGGGGTTTTGACGCCTAGCTCACCGAGTGACTCGCGCACGAACCGTCGCTCGGCGATGCGCGGGTGCGGAATCACCAGGTCGCGCTGACTTATCCGCTCGTCACCGAACAACAGGATGTCGACGTCGATGAGGCGGGGTCCCCAGCGCCGCGTCGGCGTGCGACCTCCCTCTCGCTCGACCTCCTTCGATATCCTCAGTAATTGACGCGGGGTGCCGGTCCAGTCCACCTCGATCACCTGGTTCAGGAATCGCGGCTGCTCGGCCACTCCCCACGGCTCGCTTTCGATGACGCGGCTTTGACGCAAGATCCGTGCACCTTTTTGACGCAGACGTCGGCGCGCCGAGCTCAGGTTGCGAGAGCGCCGGCCGAGGTTCGATCCAAGGCCAAGGTAGGCGGTCGTCAACGCATGTGGTCGGCGACGCGTACCACGCGCGTCATCTCGCGCACGTCGTGGACTCGCACGACGTCCGACCCGCGCAGGACGGCGGCCGTGACAGTGGCCGCGGTGCCCTCGACCCGCTCGCCGGCCGGCAGGTCGAGGAGCTTGCCGATGAACGACTTTCGCGACGTGCCGATCAGGATCGGCTGTCCGAGCTCGCGCAATTCCTGCAGGCGTCGCATCACGACCCAGTTCTGCTCCGCCGTCTTGCCGAAGCCGATCCCCGGGTCGATGAGCACCCGCTCGCGCGGGACGCCCGCTCGGAGCGCGCGGTCGATCGCGACGCGAAGAAATCGCTTGATCTCCTCTATGAGGTCGCCGGTGTAGTCCGTTCCGTCCTGGTTGTGCATCAAGACGAGCGCGCAGCTCTGGGCCGCGGCCAGCTCGGCCAGCTCGGGCGATCGCGTCAAACCCCAGATGTCGTTGGCGATGGTGGCGCCGGCCGCCACCGCGCGCGAGGCCACCTCCAGCTTGTAGCTGTCGATCGAGATCGGGACGCCGGTCTCCCGAGCCAACCGCGCGACGACCTCTTCCGTCCGCACGATCTCCTCCGCGCCGGTGACCGGTTGGTGGCCCGGTCGGGTGGACTCCCCTCCCACGTCGAGCATGTCCGCGCCTTCCTGCACCATGCGCAATCCCTGGGCGACGGCTCGATCAACGTCTGTGCCCAGGCCGTCCCCGCTGAAAGAGTCCGGGGTCACGTTGATGATTCCCATCACATAGGTGCGTGAGCCCCACTCGAAGCTGCGTCCACCGATGTCGGCGATCACCTGCCGATTATCCTTCGGGTCAACGATGAAACTGCACGAGCTGGCGCGGGGCGTGCCCGGCGAGACCCTGGAAGGGAACGGCGAAGTCGAGATCACCGGCATCGCATACGACTCGCGGCGGGTCAAACCGGGTGACCTGTTCGTGGCCGTCGAAGGCATCCAGGTGGATGGGCATGTTTTCGTGTCGGATGCGCTCGCCCGCGGCGCGGCCGCAGTCGCAGTTGAACGCGACGTCACTCTGCCACCGGGGACTGCAGTCCTTCGATTGCCCTCGACCCGGATCGGCCTGGCGGAGCTGGCGGCGGAGTTCTACGGCCGGCCGTCGCGGAAGCTCAAGGTGGCCGGCATCACCGGGACCGACGGAAAGACGACGACCACGCACATGGCCGAGCACGTGCTGCAGGCGAGCGGCGTGGTCGCCGGCGCGATGAGCACAGTCTCCTTCACCGTGAGTGGTCGGGAGATGGACAACCTCACCGGCCAGACGACGATCGAGGCGCCGGAGGTGCAGGGCTGGCTGGCTCGAATGGTCGAGGCGGGTGTCGCGTACGTCGTCATCGAGACGACGTCGCACGCGCTCGTGCAGGAACGGGTTCGAGGGTGTGATTTCGACGTGGCGGCGTTCACCAACGTCGGCCACGACCATCTCGACTATCACTCGACGTGGGAGGAATACCTCGACGCCAAGGCTCGCCTCATCGACCTGGCCGCGACCTCTGCGGACAAGGGCATCGAGAAGACGGCGGTGCTCAACCGCGACGACTCCAGCTACGAACGACTCGCGCGGCGCCCGATCCCGCGCCGGTGGTCATATGGCCTGACGACGGCTGCCGACCTGCACCCGCTCGACCTCAATGTGACCGCGTTGGGCTCGCAGTTCCGCATGAAGACTCCGCTTGGCGAGACAGAAGTGTCGCTGCACGTGCCCGCTCGCTTCAACATCTACAACGCTCTGTGCGCGGCCGGCGTTTGCCTGGCGCTGGGCGTGCCGCTCGATGCGGTGGGCGCTGGGTTGGCCGGGTTCGAAGGCGTGCGCGGAAGGCTGGAGCCGGTCGACCTAGGCCAGGACTTTCGAGTGTTCATCGACTTCGCGCATTCGGCTGGCGCGCTGGCCAGCGCCCTGGCCGAGCTGCGACCCTTCACGCCAGGACGGCTCATCGTCGTGTTCGGCTCGACGGCACGCTCGGACCACGACCGGCCAGGCATGGGCCGGGCCGCGGCGGAATTCGCCGACTTCTTCATCATCACGACTGACGACCCGCTCGAAGAGGATCCCGTCGAGATCGCGCGCGAAGTGCAGGAGGGCGTGGAGGGAAAGGCGCCGGGGCGCGACTACGAGATCGTGATCGACCGCCGTGCCGCGATCCGGCGCGCGATCGAGCTGGCTAGACCGGGCGACTGCGTGCTGCTCGCGGGGAAGGGCCACGAGCGCACGATGAGGATGGCGTCGGGGTCGGAGCCGTGGGACGAGCGGGCAGAGGCTGAGGCAGCGATCAGGGAGCGGTTGGCCCTCCGCTAGATCGAGAACAGCTCGGGATTCGCCCGCACATATCGAATCCGATCCTCGTCGTGCTCCACGATCCGGACGTCGTACTCCGGGAGCTTGCTCTCGACATATGAGGCGAAAAACGTCTCGATCGTGCCGTCGCGGAGCGACTCTCGCCACGCTGCCTCCTCCGCAGCCACCGGTGCGACGACTTCTTCAACGATCCGTCGGGCATCGTCGAGTCCAAGAAACGAGTAACCGTCGAGGATCAGCTTCAACAAACGCGGATCGGGTTGGTTGAAGAAGTACTGGTGAAGCCCGCCGTTTCCCACCTCCCATTCAAAAAGGCGAGTGCAGATGTACGCACGAACACCGTCGGGCGCTCGCATCAGAGCATCGGGGTCTAACGGCTGATACACGTCGAGCAGGCGCAACCAGAGGTGGTCGTCGAGGGATGTATCGTCCAGGTCTGCAATCAGTTGAGGAGTCAAAAGCGGTAAATCCCGGCGGTCGAATGGCGTACTCAAGCTAACTTGGGCGGCCCGCTCGTAAGGCCGGATCGACTCGCCTGAAGGATCTGTCGATATGTGGCCGAGTAACATGCCACGCCCTCGAGCTCCGACGGTACGTAGAGGGAAACACCGATGCTCCAACAGTCGTAGCCGCCGAGCGCGTCGGCCGTCACCTTGACTCTTAACCGCTGCAGAGCGATGAGGGCTGCCCCAAGTCCCAGGTCGAAGAAGCGCACGCCCTTCCACTCCGGCCGCCAGTTGGTCGCATGTGCCTCGCTCCAGCCCTCGACAAACTCAAGACGATCATCGCTGTCGTAGTAGAGGTGGATTCCAAGCGCAGCGTACTCATCGGTCAGCTGTACCGCCTCTGGCGTCTTCTTGAACAGCCGGCTTGGCTCGCCGAGGATCCTGCGAACCTCGCGCCGGGAGATGCCGAAATCGACCGGTCCCACACCAATCAGCGGCCGCACTTCCCACGGCAAGGTCAGCTGCGGCCGCCGCCGACCATGCGGACGATCTCGACCATATCGTCCTGCTTCAACATCACGGATGCGTACGCGGCCCGCTCGAGGATGGTCCCGTTGTGCTCCACAGCGACCGCTTTTGGGTTTACGCCGAGCTTCTCGAAGTAGGCCAGCAGCGGCATCGCACGGTCCAGCTCGACCTGCTTGCCGTTGATCGTCAGCGTGATCACGGAAGTGTCACTCCCGGCTCCCCTCCCCCGGCTTCGCCGGGACCTTCCCCACGAGGTGGGGAGGTGAATAGGCCGATCGCGGCATAGCCGCCGGCGCCGGCGGCGAGACACCGATCGACGCGCTCCGCGGTGACGCCGCCGATGGCGAGAACTGGGATTCCCGTCGCGCGTGCCACCGCCTCGAGCGCCGATAGGCCTGCGGGCTTCAAATCCGGATGGCTTGCGCTCTCCCAGACGGGACCGAAGATGACAAAGTCGGCGTCCTCAGCCTCAGCTCGCAGGGCGCCTTCGATCGAGTGGACCGAGCGCCCGACCAGGAGCTCGCCGAGCAACTTCCGCGCGTCGGCGACGGAGACGTCGCGTTCGGGGAGGTTGACTCCTGCGGCGCCGCTGGCCAGCGCCACGTCGCACCTCGAGCTGATCACGACCGGCACCGAGGCGGAGGCGACCAGCTTGCGGGCTTCTCTTTCGAGGGCGGCCGTGCTCAGGTCGGGCGCGCGAAGTTGGATCACGGTTGCTTTCGGGGCCGCGCGAAGGCCGGCGCTTGCGCTGGTGACGACTGCCATCGCCACGGGAAGTTTTAAGACGGGCGCGAGATGCCCTCAGCCGGCGAGCTTGGGCTGGCGTCGCCGCGCTTTGGGATGCGCCCGGCGGTGTACGCCTTGCGCCCAGCCTGCACCCCCTCCTTGATCGCCTCGGCCATCAGCGCCGGATCCGAAGCCAGGGCAACAGCGGTGTTGACCAGCACGGCGTCCGCGCCGAGCTCCATCGCCAGCGCCGCGTCCGATGGCGCGCCGATTCCCGCGTCGACGACGACCGGGACGCGAGCCTCTTCGATGATGATGCGAATCTGCTGCAGCGTCTGCAGGCCCTGTCCCGATCCGATCGGAGAGCCGAGCGGCATCACTGTCACGGTGCCGATCTCCTCGAGCTTCTTCGCCAGCACGGGGTCCGCGTTGATGTACGGCAGCACCTTGAATCCTTCATCGACGAGCACGCGGGCTGCCTTCAATGTCTCTTCGGGATCTGGAAACAGGTACCGAGGGTCCGGGATGACCTCGAGCTTGACCCAGTCCGACAGGCCCATCGAGCGCGCGAGCCGCGCGATGCGAATCGCCTCGTCGGCCGTCCGGCACCCGGCCGTGTTGGGCAGGATGCGGTAGCGCTTCCAGTCGATCACGTCGAGGATCGTTTTCTTGTTGGGGTGGTCAAGGTCCAGCCTGCGGAGCGCGACGGTGACCAGCTCGCAGCCCGACGCCTCCAGGGCGGCGAGCATCGACTCGTCGGTCGGGTACTTGCCGGTCCCGAGGAAAAGGCGCGATCGGAGCGCGACGCCGGCGATCACCAACCGGTCCGCGGCGGCGATCGTTTGCATCAGTCCAGCTTAGAGATTTTCTGGCTCGCCCCTCTCCCTGACCCTGTGCGCCAGGCGCATGCAGGATGGGACTTACTGATCGCTCCCCCAAGGGGGAGAGGGGATTAATCAGCTAGGGCAGGTCTTGCTGGACCAGGAGCGTCTTGTCGCGTCCGTACGTCAGGCGCTTGATCGCGTCGTCGACCGAGAGCCACAGCAGCTTGTCGACCTCGATGCCGGGCTTGAACCGGCCTCCCTGCACCTCCATCACCCAGTAGCACGCGACCTTGTCGCGCCCCCGGCGGTCGACGTAAGCGGTGCAGCCGAGCGGGCGCCCGAGCTCGCACTTCAAGCCCGTCTCTTCCCTGACCTCGCGCAGCGCGCAGTCCTCCGGGCTCTCGTCGGGCTCGATCTTGCCTTTGGGCAACGTCCAGTCGTCGTAGGCGGGTCGGTGGATGACTGCGATCTCGGTCTCGCCGGAGCGCGAGCTGCGGCAGACAATGCCGCCGGCGGCTCTGATCACATTCACATCGGCTACGTCCAGGATCTTGGTTGCCAACGTTGCTCCTTCGTAAGCTGAAACGTTTGGGTGGTGGGGCTCCCTTCGTTCATGCCTCTGTGGTGGGCGTCGTCCAATGAGTTTACCTGCAGGGAGCATGATCTCCAACAGTAAGTTTCAAATCGTCGACGTGACTCAGCGATTCCACCAGTGCGCTTATATGCGTTGAGATGTCATCAAAGCTGGCCCGCGAGAGCGATCTGCCGGCGCAGCACCCAGCGGCTCGCGAGGTTGATGCCGAGGACGATGACGACCAGCACGAGCGCCGCCCCCCACGCCTGGTCCTGCAGCGACTTGTAGGGCTGCAGCGCGTACTGGTAAACAGTCAGCGGCAGCGCCTGGAGCTGACTGTTTGGATCGAACACCAGGTGCTGATTTCCGAAAGCCGTGAACAGGAGCGGCGCGGTCTCGCCGGACGCACGCGCCACCGCCAGGAGCGCGCCCGTGATCACACCGGGCACCGCGGCCGGCAGGATGAGCTGAAGCGACACACGCCAGCGCGGAAGACCGAGTGCGAGTCCTGATTCGCGCAGCCCGCTGGGGATGAGCGCCACGGCACCTTCGGTCGTCCGGATGACGATTGGCAACATCAGCACGGCGAGGGCGACCGCGCCGGAGTAGCCGGAGAAGTGGTGCAGCGGAGCGACCAGGAGCGCGTAGGCGAAGAGGCCGATCGCGATCGATGGCGTGCCGACCAGGACGTCGCTCGCCAGCCGGACCCAGCTCGCCCACCGCGCGACGCCATACTCGGCCAGGTAGACCCCGCCCAGGATCCCGATCGGGATCGCCATCAATGAGGCGAGGCTGACGAGGATCGCCGTGCCCACGATGGCATCTGCAACCCCACTGCCAGGAACGCCGACCGGGCGGAACGAGTTCGTGAAGAACTCGAGGTGCAGCGCCGGCGGAAGCCCCTTGCTGACGGTGAACCAAAGGATCAGGCCGAGCGGAATGAGCGCCAGCAAAGTCAGCGCGTACATGACCGCGAGCCAACCACTGCTTGCGTACCGGCGCCGCGCGTTGCGGTTCATGCGGCGCGACTCACCTCTCGCGAGGTCGATCGCACCAGCAGCAGTGCGACGACGTTGACGATGAGGGTGACGAGGATGAGCACCAGCCCGAGCTCGATCAGCGCCGCCGGGTGATACACGCCGGTCGCCTCCGTGAACTCGTTGGCGATCACGGCGGAGAGCGTGTATGCGGGCGCGAAGATCGATGGCGGCATCGCGTGGTTGTTGCCGATCACCATGGTGACGGCGATCGTTTCGCCGAGGGCCCGACCCAGGGCCAGGATCGTCGCGCCGAAGATGCCGGCGCGAGCGGCCGGCAAGATCACGCGCCAGGTGGTTTCCCACCATGTCGCGCCGAGGGCGACCGCATTCTCCTTCAGGCCGCGGGGAACAGCCCTGATCACGTCGCGCGAGATCGCGGATAGGGTGGGCAGGATCATCACCGCGAGCACCAGCGACGCGTTGAAGAGGCTTCGCACGCCCGGCTGCGAGAGCCAACCGATAAAACCGAAGTGCTCGGAAATCGGGACCTCCAGGTGCGCGTAGGACCAGGGCGCGAGCACGTAAAGAGCCCAGATCCCATACACGACGCTTGGAATCGCGGCCAGCAGCTCGACGCCGGTGCCGATGACACCTCGGATCCCCTGCTGACCCTGCTCGGCGAGCGTGACCGCAACTGCGACTCCGACCGGGAGGGCAAGCGCGAGCGCCAGGAAGCTCGTGGCCACGGTGCCGAAGATCGCGGGCAGGGCGCCGAACGATTCTGTGACCGGGTTCCAGTCGGTGCCGGTGAGGAAGCCCAGGCCGTACCGGCGCACGGCCGGGGCGGCTTGCTGGAAGAGGATGACGACGATCACGACGACGATCAAGGGCGCGACTGACGCCACCGCGGCCGTCAAGGTGCGGAATCGATCCGGCACTCGCCTTGGCGGCGGAATTACGACCGTGCGGTCGACGGCGGTCGCCACCTAGTGCCCCGCGCCCGAGGGCCGCAGGATATTTCGCGGCATCGGCGGGCGGAGCCAAGGAGAGGGTGGCGCAAGGAGGAGCGCATCTGTGGATGCGTGACGACGCAGCGCCGGGCCCCTTGACGCAGGCTTCAGCGCCGCCCGGGGTCCCCGCGAAATCGCAGATTTCGTGGGGTGGGCATGCGCCCGCCCGCCTAGGCCGCGAAGATCCAAGGAACTTCGGGCGCGGGGCACTTAGCCTGGCTCGGAGAGCGCGGTCGCCCCGCCTTTGCGGTCAAGGCGGTACCCGATGCCCCGGACGGTGACGATCTCGAACGGGGCAACCCCGGCGAACTTCTCCCGGAGCCAGCGGACGTGGACGTCGATGGTCTTCGGGTCGCCTGAGAACTCGTGGCCCCAGACGTTCTCCAGCAGCACGTCGCGGCTGTGCACGCGGCCGGGAAACGCCAGCAGATAAGAAAGAAGATCGAACTCTCGGGCCGTGAGCTTGACGTCGCGGCCATCGAGGAGCACGCGCCGCGCCGCGCGGTCGAGCGTGAACTCCTCGATCGAGTCGCGCTCCGGGATCGACCTGGGCTCGTTGGCCTCTGGCGACGCTCGTCGCAACACCGCGTTGACGCGGGCGAGGACCTCGCGGATCGAGAAAGGCTTGGTGATGTAGTCGTCCGCGCCCAGCTCGAGGCCGACGATCTTGTCGACCTCGGCGTCCTTGGCCGTGATCATGATGATCGGCACCCGGCTGGTCTTACGCAGCGCGCGGCAGAAGTCGAAGCCGCTCATGCCGGGGAGCATCAGGTCGAGCAGGATCAGGTCCGGGCGCGCCGTCCGGGCCGTGCGTAGGCCGGCGGCGCCGTCGCGCGCTTCCTGCACCGAGAACCCTGCCGACGCGAGGTTGTACTTCAGCATCTCGCGGATGCCCTCGTCGTCCTCGACTACCAACACCCGTCCTGCGCTGCCGTTGCCGGCAGGTCGGGTCATCCCAGCTCCACCACCTGGCCGGTCTCGAGGAACACGATGTCCTCCGCCACATTGGTCACGCGGTCGGAGATGCGCTCGAGGTTGTGCGCCACGAGCAGCAGCGTGACCGCGCGGAGCGCGCCGTCGGCGTCGGTCTTACCGTCGCCCATCTCTTTGACCAGGTCTTCGAAAACGCGATGCCAGAGCCGGTCGACCTCGTTGTCTCGGCTCGCCACCTCGCGTGCCCGCGGCACGTCCTGGTCGATGATCGCCTCGAGGATGTCATGCACCTGTCCGATCGCCAGCTCGCCCATCAACCCGAACTCGGCGCGCAGTGGCTTGTCAGGCAGCGCGACCAGCGTGCTGGTCATGCGTGCGATGCGAACCGCGTAGTCGCCCATCCTCTCGAGCTCGGTGGCGATGTACTGCAGTCCCATCAGGTAGCGGAGGTCGCGAGCGACGGGCTGCTGCGTGGAGATGACCATGAAGACCTGCTCGCGGATCTGGCGGAAGAGCTCGTTGAGGTACTGGTCCTCGCTGCGCACCTTCTCGGCCTCGCCGCCGTCGCGACGGCGCAATGCGTTGAGCGCGGCTTCGATCTGCGACTCGACCAGCGTGCCCATCCGGACCAATGACTCGCGAAGGCTCGCGAGCTCTCTCTCAAATGTGATTCGTGGCACTGATCAGTTAGCCGAAGCGGCCGGTGATGTAGGCCTCTGTCCGCGGGTCTTGAGGCTGGTTGAAGAGGTCGGCTGTCGGCGCGAACTCGATGAGCTCGCCGTAGCGCCCGTCGGGGTTCATCAGCATGAAGGCGGTGAAGTCCGAGACGCGCGCGGCCTGCTGCATGTTGTGGGTGACGATGACGATCGTGTAGTCCTTCATCAGCTCGGCCATCAGGTCCTCGATCTTCAGCGTGGCGACCGGGTCGAGGGCCGAACATGGCTCGTCCATGAGGATGACCTCCGGGCTCACGGCCAGGCAGCGGGCGATGGCGAGTCTCTGCTGCTGACCGCCTGAGAGCGACGTCGCGGGCTCGTCGAGCCGGTCGCTGACCTCGTCCCACAGCGCCGCACGCTCGAGGCTCTGCCTCACTATGTCCTTGATGCGCGTCGAGCTCCAGCCGAGCAGCCGTGGAGCGAACGACACGTTGCCCTGGATCGACATGGGGAACGGGCTGGGTCGCTGGAAGACCATGCCGACCTTCTGACGCAGCTCGAGCAGCTTGCGCGTGCTGATGACGTCGACCTCTTCGTCGAGAAGGACCTTGCCCATGGCGCGAGCCGAAGGGATCAGGTCGTACATCCGATTGAAGACGCGCAGGAGGGTGCTCTTGCCGCAGCCCGACGGTCCGATGATCGCGGTGATCCGCTTCTCCGGGATCTCGAAGCTGACGTCCTTGAGCGCCTGGTACTTGCCGTAATAGAAGGAGAGCCGGTCGACCTTCAGCTTCGTGGATCCCGCTCCCTGCACGGCGCGAAGTTCAGGTCTCCCCGCTTGGGCCAGGTGCATCACAGGTCGGACGTCTGCCATCCCCCAAGTTCAAGATAGGCCGCGCCGGGTTAAGGCAGCTTTATGGGCTGGTTAAGACTTCGCGCGGTAGGGCGATAAAGAAGACCTGGCCTCCCTCCCTGGCGGTCTCGGTCCAGATCCGGCCGCCGAGGACCTGGACCAGGTGCTTGGTGATCGCCAACCCCAGGCCGAAGCCGCCGGCCTCCCGTGGCCGGGCCCTGTCGACCTTGTAAAAGCGCTCGAAAACGCGGCTCCAGTGCTCTGGCGAGATGCCCGGTCCCCGGTCGCGGACGCTGATGACCACGTCACTGTGCCTGACCTCCGCCTGGACGTCGATCGCGGTGCCCGGAGGCGAGAACTTGGCCGCGTTGTCCAGCAGGTTGCCGAGCGCCTGCGCGAGCTTAGGCCGATCGGTGGAAATTAAGAGGTCGGCCGCGACCGTCGTGTTGACGGTGCGGTCGATGCCGAGGCGGCCGGCGCTTTCCTGCACCAGCTCCGCCAGGTCGAACTCGGAGACGTCGACAGCCATCACTCCCGTCTCGATGTCGCCCAGCTGGCGGAGGTTGTCGATGATCTTGCTCATCAGGTCGGCCTCTTTGACCAGCCGGTCGGCGAATCGCTTCCGGTCCTTCGGCAGCGGATCGCCCAGGAGGCTCTCGGCGGTGAGCCGGAGCGATGTGATCGGGGTCTTCAGCTCATGCACGAGATTCGCGACGAACTCCTGGCGCACGGTGGCCAGGCGTCGCAGCTCGGTGATATCGGTGAGGAACAGGAGCTGCTCTCCCTCGCGCCGGCCCGCGACCAGCTGGCTCAGGACGGTGGCGCGGTGGTGCACGAGCTGCGCCTCCGCCTGTGCCTGGCCAAGCCGCACCACGTCGAAGAGGCGCGACTCGAGGGTCACCTCGACCAGGCTCGCGGGCAGCCGCGCCGGCTCGATCTCGAAGAAGGCGCGCGCGGCTTCATTCGCTCCCACCACCCGGTTTTCCGCGTCCAGCAGCAGCGCCATCACCGGAGCATGCTCGAGCAGCTCGGCGAACAGGTCCCGAGGCGGAAGGTTGGACTCGAGCGGTCCGCTCTCGCGGCGGCGGTCAAAGATCACCGCCGGAGTATATGAGCGCCGATTTCGTAATGCGCCCTAAGCGCGCGCTTTTGATGCGCCCTGCGCGCGCACTTTTGATGCGCCCTGCGCGGGCGCTTTTGATGCGCCCTGCGCGCGCCCGGCGGGTCGTGGAGGCTTAAGCCGCCGTTAACCCTCGCTTAAACGGCCGTCCATAACGTGGACGGCGTTAGTCCATAGGTTCAGGAGGGGTTCGATGTCTCGAGTCACGTTTGTCTGGCGGCTGGTGGTTGTGGGAGTCGCCGCCGCCATCGTCGGAACCGCATGTGGCGGCACCGGCACAGCCACCGCTTCCCAGTCGCCGATCGATGTCGGCTCCGGGTCGCTCACCGGCGCCGGCGCAACTTTCCCGGATCCGTTCTATAAGAAAGCCTTCTATGACTACAACGTCAAGTACCCGAAGGTCGCGATCACGTACGCGGCCGTCGGATCCGGAGCCGGCATTCAGCAGTTCATCAAGCAGACGGTCGACTTCGGCGCGAGCGACGTGCCGATGGCCGGCGCCGACATCACGTCCGCCGGCGGCCCCGACACGCTGACCCAG
>Ga0209118_1000502_pt1 | contig 21527 bp, 23 predicted proteins | sample BlaSpr_A8_Ref_M1_FD_187988 | JGI IMG/M metagenome (GOLD analysis project Ga0209118, IMG submission 187988) | Forest soil microbial communities from Thunder Bay, Ontario, Canada - Black Spruce, Ontario site 2_A8_Ref_M1 (SPAdes) (version 2) | ecosystem: Environmental > Terrestrial > Soil > Boreal...
GCCACAGGCGTCGCGACGGGCGGTTCCGCGGGCTTGCCGCGCTGCTCGGACGGCCCGCGTTGGTCGGGCGGCGCTGCGACCGGGGGTGGGCGCGGCGCCGCAGGCGTCGCGACGGGCGGTTCCGCGAGCTTGCCGCGTTGCTCAGGTTGTGCACGTGGCACCGGCGGTGCGGCGATCGGACGCGCCGCCTGCGCCGGAGCGACAACCTGGATTTTCGCGGCCGCGACCGGCGCTGCCTGTTTCAGTGCTCCCAGTGCCGCCGCATCAAGCGGTTTACCCGGGTCGGTGGCAAGCAGGTGTTCCTTGCTCGCAAAGCCAACCGGTGCCGCCGGCGGAGCGCGTTTCGCCACCACCGGTCGTTCAAGAACCGCCGCAGGCGGCTTGCTGCCAGCAGCCGCCGCGGCACCGAGCACGCTCGCCTTGACCGGCGCGACCGCGGCGACCGGCGTGACGGGTGCGTTCACCACCATCTCTTTCGGCATCCGAACTGCCGCCTTGGACACCGCCTGCGATTGCACGAACGCCGTCGCGGGGACCGCGATGACCGCCCCCGGAACCTGCTGGTTGACGTAGGTTACGTTGGTCACGTTCGTGTTGTTGTACACGTTCGTGATTTGGGTGTTGTTGATGACCGTATTGCTAGTGTTGATATTGGTGTAGTAGCCGCGACTCACCGCGTACGTCGGGCGATACACGTCACGAGGACCCAGCGGGAACCATGCGATGCCGGCGACGTTGCCGGTCGAGATCGAGAGTTGGAAATTGCGACCGCCAACGAAAGCCACCAGCGCGGGCGCGTAAATCGCCCTCGCGCCTACCGGGCCCGGTACCCAGCCCCACGTCCCGCTCAGATCGGTCCAGCGACCGTAATGGGACACGGCGAAACCCCACGGTGCGTCATCCACCCACGTCCAGCCCCACGGGTCGATCCATGTCCAATGACCATCGTGGTAAGGAGCCCAGCCCACGGACACGCGATTCGGTACCCAAACATTACCGTACCCTGCGTCGACCCGCCACGTACCGTATTCATCGAGATCCTGATAGCCGATCACATCGGGCGAGACGTAGCGTGAGCTGACCGAGCTTTCCCATCGCCGATCGCGCTCGTAGGCCCACCGGTCGAACCCGTCGGCCGGCAGCAAGCCGGGCTCTTCATAGTCGCGCAAACCGGTTCCGAAGAAACGGTACGACTTCTGCGCATCGACAACGTACGCCGCGCCTTCGCCATACACCTCGGCGCGGCCGCTGCGCGTAACCACGCTCGTCGCATCGCCCGTAGAATCGACGTCGATCCGGTAATCACCGGGCTGCCGAATCGAAAACGCGAGATTCGGCGTGTCGATTTCGAGTACATCGTCGGCCTCGAAACGTCTCACGTGAAGATTAAGCGTTCCCTGCGCCAACTGTAGCTGGACGACACCGTCGTCAAGATTGAGCACTGTCACGCTGGTGCTGCCGCTCATCCGGATCATGGCGTGGCCCGCTTGCAACTCGGCCCGCGCGCCGGCGTCCGCCCACAGGCGGTCACCGTTGATCACAGGCCGGTTCACCGTCGCCCACACCCAGTCGTCTTCACCTGCCGGGGAGAAACTCACGGCCCCGCCGATGTAACCCAGTCGCGCCGCGCGCGTCGGCGGATCGGCGTTGGCCCACCCGGCGAACGCGAATATGGCCACACCCAGACAGAGCGCGATGATTCGATTGTGTCGCAGCTGTTTTTGCATAGTCATTCCCGAAACGAAAGCGCGTGGCCCCGCAAAACGATCAAGGCGTACACCGAGGTGCCAACGCAGTATTTGCTTCATTGAATTGAAGTTGTTATGCAGCAATCGTGCCAACCAACGGCACCGGGGGAAATGCGAGTGCGACGCCTGCGCCCGCGGAACTCCCGTCGTGTTTGCCATAACGCCAGCCCATAAAGGCGGCTCACAACGAGTGACTGCTACGCCGAAGATCGGACGGCGCAAGTTCGGCAAAGGAGACGGAGAGAAATACGCTACCCACGCGCCAACGGCCGCTTCTATGAGGGCTCATTTGTCAAGCCCCTGTTCGAAGGCCATGTACAGCTCGCTTGTTTCTCCCGTATGTTTTCTTTGGGCTGCTCCTGGTGCATTCATTGCAATCCTCCTTCGTCAATCGAGTTGGTCGAACTCCCGCTGTAACTCAAGGGGGCAAAACAGCGCTGGCCCTGCAAGTATCTTTGCGGAAAGATGATCGAACAAGTACTATCGGCGACAACCGGTTCGGTTTCCATTGTTCGCTGACCGACAGCATTATGCGATCGAATGTCTGCTTGCGGTAGATTTTGCTGCAGGTCCCGGACGAAGACACGATGGCCGCTTTATTTGGCGTCGCGAGAAACGTCTCGTTACGCAGGGTGGTCTTCGGGGCCGGTATCAGAGATGTCACCCTTGACCCCTACTCCTTGCCTTCATGGTGATGATGAGGATGCACGCGTGCCTCCCGGCTTGCCTTCTCAACGCCCTCCTGGTCGCTAAGAGTTGCCTCGTTCGGCATGCCCCGGTCCTGCTGAGGCGGGGGAACGGCTATTGCGGATCGCTCCTCTTCGGCCTTGGGAAGCGCGCTTACCGCCAAGCCATGACCATAAACTAGTTCTCCTCCACGCAAGGCTGTGCTGAGCAACAAGCAAGACGCCGCGATCATCAGCGCAGCGAAGATCCATGATAAATAGCGTTTCTTTTGGCGATCCAAAAACGACCAGAGCGCTAATACTGCGAAGATGACTGCCGTCGCCAGCGCCCAATTGCGATGCGCGAGCATCAGTTCGTGTGCCGCGTCGTCGTGACTGACACTATTGAACGCCAACCAACCCAACAAGACGGTCAATCCCGTCAGAATGATACCGAGCCACAAATTCCACTGCGCGACCAACAATTTGTCATAGAGTAAAGTACAGTGCCTAAGTTGATGCGAATTTAATCTACTGAAGGTCACAAGGCCGCCACCGAGTAGGCTACCGTGCGTTGCCATGTGAAGTGTTCATATATGCCCCTCCAGACGAGACCGAATGCAAATCCTAACAAGAGCTCTTTTCGAGCTAAACCATAGATGATCACTGCACTCAGCGTCTTTATTTTCCAGTCGTGTTCGATGTAACCTGGCGCCGACCATGTCAACGCCAGCAGAAAGATCGTGTAAATGGCGAGGAACAAGACGCCGCCTATGCCCATCGCTATCCGTGCCAAGAGAAGGGCACTCGACCATATGAGCCAGACATAGTGACAAGAACATTAGGGAATTTGTTGTTGCGCCTTGTTCATAGCTTGACGCGGTTAAGGCGCATCGCGTTTGTGACCACTGAGACCGAGCTTAACGCCATGGCGGCGCCAGCAAAGACCGGCGAGAGCAGCAAGCCAAAAGCCGGGTAGAGCACACCGGCCGCCAACGGGATGCCGAGCGCGTTGTAGCCGAACGCGAACGCGAGGTTCTGCCGGATGTTGCGCATCGTGGCCCGGGAGAGCACAGCAGCGCGCGCGATGCCGCGTAAGTCGCCCTTGACGAGGGTTACGCCGGCACTTTCCATTGCCACATCGGTGCCGGTGCCCATGGCGATCCCAACGTCGGCCTGCGCGAGCGCGGGCGCATCGTTGATGCCGTCACCCGCCATCGCCACCTTGCGTCCTTCGGCCTGCAAGCGCTTCACGTGGCCGGCCTTATCCTCGGGAAGCACTTCGGCAAGCGCCTCATCGATGCCGAGCTGCCGCGCTACGGCTTCCGCCGTGCTGCGTGAATCTCCGGTCAACATCACGATGCGCACGCCTGCGCGTTTGAGAGCCGCAATGGCTTCGGGGGTGCTGTCTTTAATCGGATCGGCAACTGCGGCAATGCCTGAGGCCGCGCCGTCAACGGCGAAGAAAACCACCGTCTTTGCCTCCGCCCGCCACGCTTCTGCACGCTCCTCCCAACGCTGAGTGTCGACACCGCGCTGGGCGAGAAAGCTTCGGCTGCCTACCAACATGCGCTTGCCATCGATTTCTGCCTGCACGCCCAGGCCGTTCACCGCCTCAAACGCGCCAGCGGACGGGGGAGCCAGGCCGCGCGCCTTTGCGCCTTCAACGATCGCGAGCGCGATCGGGTGCTCGGACAATTGCTCCACGCCTGCCACGAGTGCCAGCGCTTCATTTTCCGGGATGCCGTCGGTAACGAACCCGGTGAGCGCCGGATGGCCCAACGTGAGCGTACCCGTCTTGTCCATGACCAACGTATCGATGTCACGCATACGCTCGATCGCCTCGGCATTGCGAAACAGAATGCCGGCCCGCGCTCCTTGCCCCATCGCCACTGTCATGGAGATAGGCGTAGCAAGACCGACCGCACAGGGACAGGCGATGATCAACACGGCAATCGCATTGAGAAAGGCGTAGGCGAATTTCGGCTCCGGCCCGAAGAACCACCACGCCAGCGCCGTGGTAACGGCAATCATCACCACCACCTCGACGAAATACTTTGCAATGATGTCAGCAAGTCGCTGAATGGGCGCGCGCGTACGTTGCGCTTCTCCCACCATGTGCACGATCCGCGCCAGCAGCGTGTCTGCGCCCACCCGCTCCGCACGGATGACGAGGGAACCATTGCCATTCACTGTCGCTCCGGTGACCTTGGCGCCAGCGGTCTTCGCGACGGGTACGGGTTCACCGGTGATCATCGATTCGTCCACCCTGCTCGTGCCCTCGAGCACCATACCATCAACGGGGATCTTGTCCCCCGGCTTTACCCGCAGCCGATTGCCGACCGCAACCGTGTCGAGAGCGACCTGTTCCTCGGTATCGTCTTCACGCAGACGCCAGGCGAGATTGGGGGCGAGCTCCAGCAGTTGCTGGATCGCCTTGCTGGTCTGACCCATGGCGCGTAACTGCAGCACGTCGCCAAGCATCACCAGTGTCACGATCACTGCCGCGGCCTCGAAATAAGTGCCCACCGCGCCGTCATGCTCACGGAACTCTTGCGGGAACCAACCGGGCACCAGCACTGCGGCCAGGCTGAACAAATAAGCGAGTCCGACCCCGAGCCCGATGAGCGTGTACATGTTGAGCTCGCGGTGCGCGAGCGACAACCAGAACTTGCGCAGAATTGGCCAGCCGACCCACAGCACGACCGGGGAGCCGAGCACGAACTGGATCCAGCCGATTTGCCGCGGCATTAACCCCAACGGCTCATGAATCCCGATCATCGGTGACATGGCCAGCACGACGAGCGGGATCGACAGAGCGACACCCATCCACAGCCGATGCGTGAGATTGCGCAACTCGGAGTCGTCGGCCTCGCCCGTGCCTGCGATGGGTACCAGCGGCATGCCGCAGATGGGGCACGAGCCCGGCGCATCGCGCACGATCTGCGGGTGCATCGGGCACGTGTACTGAGCACCCGATACAACAGCGTTACCGACGGGTGGCGCGGATTGGGATGCAGCCTCCGGTTGCAGCACCATGCCGCATTTGGGGCAGTTACCGGGCACGTCCTGCTGCACTTCCGGATGCATGGGGCAACGGTAGATCACCTTGGTCGCAGCCGCGGCGGGTGTGGGCTTCAGGTAGGCGGTGGGATTGGCCACGAATTTGTCGCGACAACTGACAGAGCAGAAGTAATAGCGCTGCCCGCGATAGGTAGAGTTGCCGACAGCTGACTTTTCTTCAATCTGCATGCCGCATACTGGATCCGTGACCATCGTTTCTCTCTCCGTTGCCTTCGGCTAGTCGGTGTTATAGCTCATGCGGCGTTTAAAAGGTTGAATACGGTTGCAGGCCACCGCGCAAAGCGACCCTGTAACAAACCCTAAACCGGCCACAATGAGTAGTGGGAAGACATTGGCGATGTGGCGTGACTTCGGTTATCTGAATTCTCCGAAAGCCCAGGCAATGCAAGAGTGCATTGTGAAGATCAAGCGCTCCTTCATCGCAGATCAGCCTTACCAGCCGAGGGCGATTGCCGATGCGCGCTGGAAAAGAACGGCAAAGCTACGGCACGCCACGAAGACTACGGCGCAAGCGCCGGTCGTACGTACGACAACGCACAGAGCATCTCTGCAGCAAAAGGCATTATCGCTGCAATGTGCGGCAGGGAATATCGTAGATGTACGCGCGTCTGTTCGAGCGGAAAGGCGCATGGCGGTTGCGCCCCGGCGTTGCGTGCGCGAAGACGGCATCTCCAGGCGGGCCCTGATTGGCGAATTTCCGGTCGGCGACTTCGGCGAAGATGACCTAACATCCGAGTACTCTTTAGGGCGACAATGAACAAGATTGCCTCAGATCTCAAACACGACCAACTTGCGACGTGACCGAGGATGTAGGACAACGATTTGTGAATAGTGATGAAGACGAGCATTTATTGAGGTGGGGTGGTAGGCAGTGCGCATCAGGCAGGGAGAAAGGCAGATTGTCAAACCTCCGAGCGTCCCTAGCGTTGTCGTCGAGTACGCTGCCGGAAACTCAGCAGTGCCGGTTAGGCATCACGATGCCAATCTTTCTAATGTTTCAACGTTTTTGGAGAAACAAATGCGTAAATTATGGGCAGCCCTGGCGGCATTGGTTCACTTTGAGCCTTGCCGGCTACGGCTACAATGCGCTACAGCTCAACGACGAGCAGATTAAGTCGAGCTGGTCCGAGGTCCTGAAGCAGTACCAACGTCGTGCGGACCTCATCCCGACCTCGTGAATACAGTCAAAGCCTGCGCTGCCCGGGATAAGACGGTGTTGCTTGGCGTCTCCAAAGCCCGGGCCAAAGGCGGCAGCATCAAGGCAATCCCGGGATTGATTAATAATCCCGAGGCATTCGCCACGTTCCAGGCTGCCCAGGGCGAGCTGTCGAGCGCTCTATCCGGGCTGCTGTGGTGACTGAGAACTACCCCACCTTGAAGTCCGACGCCAACTTTCGCGATCTGCAGGCGCGGCTCGAAGGCACTGAAAGCCGGATCACAGTTGCACCGGGACTAGAACCGCTCAACAGCGACTGCTTCTGCATGAGTCTTGACGCTGACGCACTGAAGCGCGAGTTCGAAACAGACGTGCAGACGCGTAGTGTGTATCCCTTGATCGTGGAGAAATGCCCGCACCTGTTCGCGGCGATGCCCGTGTTTGTGTCTCGGCGTCATGTGGACCGCATGGCGGCGATCGTCCGGGCGGCGCAGACAGTGATCGCGCTGTCTGCGTACCGTGAGATCGTGCTCGGATGGGCGCCGCAGATCGCGCGTTTTGATGCCGGTGGCGCGCGCGGGGTGTTCCTGAGCTACGACTTCCACGTGGCCGGCGCTGGACCACAGCTGATCGAGATCAATACCAACGCGGGCGGTGCCCTTCTCGGTGCCGCCCTAGCACGCGCGCAACGGGCGTGCTGCCCGGCGGTCACCGGTATGTCTACTGGCCCGGTTCCACTCGGAGCACTCGATCAAAGCTTCGTCGCCATGTTTTTCGCTGAATGGCGCCTGGCTCGTGGCGACCGGGATCTGCGACGCATCGCGATCGTCGACGACACTCCGGAAGAACAGTATCTCTACCCCGAGTTCATCCTCTTCCAGCAATTGTTCCGCCGGCATGGCGTCGAGGCGGTCATCGCCGACCCAGCGGCGTTGCGGCTGCACGATGGCGTCCTGTGGCATGGGAACGCGCCGATCGACCTCGTCTATAACCGGCTTACCGACTTCATGCTCGGCGAACCCGCGCACGCGGTGCTGCGCGAGGCCTACCTGAAAAACGCCGCCGTTCTGACGCCCCATCCGCACGCTCATGCGCTGTATGCCAACAAGCGCAACCTCGCGGTGCTCACCGATCCGAAGCGCTTGCGCTCATTCGGCGTCTCTGAAGATATCGAGCGCACGCTTCTCACCGGCATTCCAAAAACTGAGATCGTCGATGCCGCCGATGCCGAGCGCTTGTGGGCGGAGCGGCGCAGGCTTTTTTTCAAGCCGGCCGCAGGCTTCGGCGGTAAAGCGGCATACCGCGGCGACAAGCTGACCAAGCGCGTTTGGGAACAGATACTTGCCGGGGAGTATGTTGCGCAGGCGCTGGTGCCTCCGGGAGAGCGCCTGATAGCGGGCGATCAGGTACCACTTGCGCTCAAGTTTGATTTGACGTGCGCAACTACGTGTATGACGCTGCAGTGCAGCTCATCACGGCACGACTCTATCAGGGCCAGACCACAAACTTCCGCACTTCGGGCGGCGGCTTCGCGCCGGTTTTCACCGACATTGCGGCCGACTCGGAGCCGGCTCCGGCCGGCTGCGACGCCTCTGCTTGCACGTGAGCAGGCAAGACAGCGGTCCGCACACCGGGTGTAACCCATGGGCACCATGAAACTCACTGTAGAAGCCGAACTGGAAAAGCTGCAGCGCGAATCATTCGGCTACTTTCTGCATGAGACGAATCCCGCCAACGGGCTGGTGATCGACAAGACCGCGTCGGATTGGCCCGCGAGCATCGCCGCCACCGGCCTCGCCTTGGCCTGCTATCCGGTCAGTGTCGAGCGCGGATTCATGCCGCGCGCCGCGGCAGTAGAACGAACGCTGAACACGCTGCGGTTTTTCTGGAACAGCCCGCAGGGCCCGGAAGCCGACGCTACGGGCTACCATGGCTTCTATTACCATTTTCTCGACATGCGGACCGGCCGACGCGCCTGGCAGTGCGAACTGTCCACCGTTGACAGCGCCTTTCTGCTGGCGGGTGCGTTGACAGCGGGAATGTATTTTGACGCGAACATCGCCGACGAGAATGAAATCCGCATCCTCGCCGACGCGCTTTACCGGCGTGCCGATTGGCAATGGGCGCAGAACCAAGGGGCGACGGTTACGCACGGCTGGAGGCCCGAAAGCGGATTCCTCGAGTATCGCTGGGAAGGCTACGACGAGGCGATGCTGCTATACATCCTGGGGCTGGGCTCGCCGACGCATCCGCTACCCCAGAGCAGCTACGTGGTGTGGGCTTCCACTTACCGGTGGGAATCCTGTTATGGATATGAGTATCTATACTCGGGGCCGTTGTTCACGCACCAGCTCTCGCATGTCTGGATCGACTTTCGTGGCATTCAGGACGCCTTCATGCGCGACAAGGGCATCGACTATTTCGAGAACAGCCGGCGCGCGACTTATGTGCAACGGCAGTACGCGATCGCCAACCCGCTCAAATTCGCGGGCTATGGCCCGCATTGCTGGGGACTTACCGCGAGTGAGGGCCCCGGCCCCGCCAGCATCAAAGTGAGTGGTATCGAGCGCACTTTCTTCGACTATGTAGGGCGCGGCGTGCCCTACGGACCCGACGACGGCACCCTTGCGCCGTGGGCTGTGGTGGCGTCTCTGCCGTTCGCGCCCGAGATCGTATTGCCCACACTCGAGTATTGTATTCATCAGGCTAAATTAACAGAGCTCAACCCTTATGGCTTCAAAGCGTCTTTTAATCCGACCTATCCCGGGAAATCTGATAGTTCCGATGGCTGGGTATCGGAGTGGCATTTCGGGCTCAACCAGGGGCCGATTGTCTTGATGATCGAAAATTATCGTGCCGGCTTATTGTGGCAATTAATGCGAAAGTGCTCGTACATCGCCAGCGGGTTGCGACGAGCGGGATTCGACGGGGGTTGGTTATAACCCGTGCGGGGTATGGTATTTCTTGAAGTTTAGGGCGCACAACATCACATGACGGCGATGCAACCCCTGCTATCTATATGGAAACCGACTCGCTCACCGCCCCGGGCCTGGGTTGCGAACTGCCCGACCCACGGACAATGCGCAATACAAGGCCTTATCTCAGGGGCTCGACGGTTGCAGGTTGGTTTCCACCGGGCGCACGGCAGTTTTCGACCAGTCGAGGGGAACTCATGAACTCCCCCTATCGCGCCGCCGCCAGCGAGAAAAGCAAGATTTGATATCATTTGCTCATGATTTCACGATTGGTCGTTGCTTTGAGCAAAGAGCATGGACCCTCCTTTTTTGGAAGTTATGAGGGTTCGCTGGAAAATGCAGCCGAGCGCAGATGCCGTCGGAATCAGATGCGATCGATATCCACCAATGGATCGCACACTCCGCGGTCTCTTCGGGGCGCGGCGCGGTAAGCCTGGACGCTATCCGCTACAAGATTCGTTCGTTGCCGGAAATGGGGCCCTCTGCGAGTTGCCCTTGCGCGCTCGCTTGGTGATCGGGAGCGTTTCCCCCTATTCCATTCAGAGGTTAACGATCTTGCTTGTGGTCATCTTGCAATCACCAAACCTCGCTTGGACTCTGCCGACGATTTGCTGGATCTGGCCCCGTTCCTCCAGGCTCTTGTTGCCGACGATCTTGCCGGTAACTTCCTTGACCTTACCTTCCGCTTCTTTAATTCGGCCTTTGACTTGATCTCTGTTCATAACGATCTCCTGTCAGTTCATTTCGCCATACCGAGTTTCTCCGGCGCACCGGCCCTAGCAAAAATGTGTACCAAACCACGCACGGCTGTACGACAGCCCGCATAGACCACCGCATTGTTCATTTATCGCGTCGTGTTCGCGCTTGGGCTGGACGGGACGTTCGGGCTCTCCGGGGAAAGGCTTAACGACGCTTCTTCCTTTTCTCGGGTGGTGCCGGAGCCGCCAGGACACCACTCCAGAAACCGGCTATCTGCTTAGCGCCATTTGTCATCATGGTCGACATTTGACGCTTGGCTTCCGCAGTAGCGCGGCTGCGCGCCGAGCCGGCCACCGCATTGGCGCCACTCAACCACATGCTTAACAGAGGGTTCTTCTTGGTCCAGGGATTTTTCATTGGGTTTCTCCTTTTAGAGACCGCTACGACGAACGCAAAACTCCGGCTGACCGGAGCTTCGTCTGGTCTAGTTGGACGACGCGACCAGCAGAAACGCCTGAGGCGGCGCCTTCTCTTTTGCCCGCGCATTTCGCCGCATGCTGCCCTACTGCGAAAGCGCGGCTCTCGCTGTTGCGGTCGAACACATCGTCGAAGGCCTTGAGGAAGGCTTCCTTCTGATTCTTGTCGTAGTGGTCTGTCTGGGCTTCAGGTAAGTCCGAAGGGTCCCTGTAAGACATGTGAATCTCCTTGCGTATTCCAACGACGGTAATCACGGAAAAAAAATAGCGACGAAGGAAGTAGTAACTCTGCGTGCGGTGTATCCGCATGGACTACTACCTACTAGCGGATTGCGTGCCAAGGGCCCGGCTTTGAAGAGAGCAAGATGCCTGCAACCCCAAGGCGACCTCGGTAGAGGTCAAAGATGTTCAGTACCTGCAAGCAGTTGCATGAGCCTGCCATCGTGTTCTTTGGTCGTCTGGAGAAATCCAGCCTCATGAAGGTGATACGCAGCCCACTCACGATGGAGTGCCAACTTACAAGAAAATCCTACAAAATTACTCACAAAATAGGAACAAATGGCCGAGGTACACAAAGAACCAGGTTGAGCGACCCATCCGAGGGTGGAAAAATGTCAGACGCGGTAGTCAAGTTGACAGGAAAAGAACGCATTTTCATACACTAAGCTCCGTGAACCGGTACCCGCAGTATTCTTCACCCCCTCATCGAGCAGCATCGGAGCGCAAGGCTCTGCATGCATACCGGGTCTTGCTTGCCTCTGCGCCTCGTCGTGCCCTTGAGTGCTTGCGATCGGTCCACGGTACGTGCGGCCAAACCAAACGCCGAGGTGTCCTCCTCTATCGCCGAGTCAACAGGGCAAGCGACGGCGCAAGACAAACCAGCGGTCGACCCGCAGTCGTCCGGCGATCAGGCCAGCGGCGCGCCGGGTGTCAGCGGCCGAGCTGCCAAAGCCGATCCCGGACGCGAACTGACGCGGCAAAGAAGAATCGACTGCCGTGCCGCTGCCGGGTCAGACGAGCGACCGCTCGAAGCTGGCGCTCGACCCAAGTCGAATATGAAAAACTAATGAGCTAGCGGTGAATAGCGGTCAGCACGCCATAACCACAACCACAAATACGCGGGACGACTGACTGCCGCCGCGCAGCGGATCACTGATGACCTTGTGCGCGCTGCGAGAGCGTCGGCCATCGCACATAGCTAGTCCGAACGTTCATGGTGAAGCCGCGTAGCAAGAAGAAGATCGGCATCAGCGTCGGCGTCCTTTTCCTTTTGCCTGCTTTGGAGTTTTCGCCATCAATGGAGATCAGCAGGTGAGAGTCGAAATCACGACGAACGATGTTGTGTTGGGAAATGCCCCGTTCTGCGCCGCCACTATGGCCCGGGCCAGGCAATATGCATTCATTTGAGCCCTCGACCCTTTGAGTTACGCAACGGAACATTCCCGATCGAAGGCTTGCCGACGTCGTCTCACTCAACCAAAAGCTACTGGTTGGTTTCAAAGACATCGATGGTCAGCTCACCCTGGGAAGGAGCTGACCTTTCCGAGCCCCTCCCGATCATTCCCATTGCTCTACCCTGGACGCCGCCCCGTCGTGTCGCAGGCCATCTGCAACGCCACGACGACCAGTGGTCATTCCGGCCGGGGGTATGGCCGCTTACATGCGTGTGGAAAACTTGCTTATCGATCGGGCAACTGTTAATGATGGGCTCGACCTGCCCACGCAAAGCTTAACTGCCCAGCGTGAGCGCCGACAAAACGGCTACCATGATGCTACTGGCGCCGGACATTGGCGGAATTCGTAGGCGCTCCAGCCACTCGCCTGGCTGCTGTCTCTCCTGCCTGCAAGCCCGCGGGAGAACCGACAGCCCCGCGTAAAGCCGTTGCCTGCGCTACGGAAGCGCGCGAAGGGAACCGCGAGAAAAGCGAAGAAACCGCAATGAATATCAAGTGCACGTGGAGTCTGATCAAGGAATCGGTGGTGGCGTGGATAGATGATTATGCTCCCAGCATGGGGGCCGCTCTCGCGTATTACACCGTGTTCTCCATTGCTCCGCTCCTGATCATCGCAATCGCGGTGGCTGGCCTCGTTTTCGGCCAGGAAGCAGCACAAGGAGAAATCGTCGGACAATTGCGTGGCGTCATTGGCGACGAGGGGGCGGTAGCGGTGCAGGGCATGCTGAAAAGCGTAAGCGAACCGGCCCACGGCGTGATTGCCACAGTGGTAAGTGTCCTTACGCTCGTTGTTGGCGCAACGACAGTGTTCGCGGAGTTGCAGAGCGCGCTGGATCGCATTTGGAGAGTTCCCGCCCCCAGGGAAAAGAGTGGCATTTGGAACCTGCTTCGCACCCGCCTGTTGTCGTTTGGCATGGTGTTGGGGCTGGGCTTCTTGCTGCTGGTGTCGTTGGTGGTGAGTGCCGCACTGTCGGCGTTCAGCAAATGGTGGGGTGGTTTCCTTAATGGCTGGGAAGCACTTTTGCAGGTGCTCGACTTCAGCGTCTCGTTTGCGATTGTCACCGGCCTTTTTGGGATGATCTACAAGTTCATGCCACGGGCCCACATCGCCTGGCGCGATGTCTGGATCGGCGCGGCGGTGACAGCGCTTCTGTTCACGATCGGCAAGCTTCTCATTGGGCTGTATCTCGGGAAAACCAGTGTGGCGTCCGGCTTTGGCGCCGCGGGCTCGCTCGTGGTGCTGTTGGTGTGGGTCTACTACTCTGCTCAGATTTTCTTGCTGGGCGCGGAATTCACCTGGGTTTACGCGCGCCGGCATGGCTCGCGGCTCACTGCACCCAAGCCAGAATCGGCTCCGGCGATTCCCAGCCGTTCCGGGTAAGGGCTGCTCTACCTGATCACCGGGGAGCGCGCATGCGAAGAATGTCAACTTTTACCCCGCGCCAAGGACAGCAAATTTGAGACTTCGCATCATCGGAAGGCCATGACACTTAGCCCGGGCGGGCGACGAACAGTTCGCCGCGTCGCCAGTTTCACAACGCGCTCGCCGGGAGCGCTCTCGCTCCCGTGCTCGAACAGCGGATCGACGCAACGGATCAAGACACAACCTTGGCCTCCCCTGCTCAATGGCGCAAAGTTGGGGTAGCATGTTTCGCAGAAGCATGACCCAGAACAGGCCACTAGCTCTTGAGGAGATCAAATGCGATTCGATGCGCGGAGTTTGCTTGCGGCGTTGACATTTGGTGCGCTGGTGTTGGCGCCGGTGTTTGCGGCCGAGCCGCTAAAAATTGGAGTGGTAGCGCCGATGACGGGGCCGGTCGCGGAATCCGGCAAGTACCAGACCCAGGGCGCCAAGCTTGCGGTGGAGGAGATCAACAAGGCCGGCGGGGTGCTCGGCCGGCAGATCGAGTTGGTGATTGAGGACGATCAGTCGACCAATCCCGGTGCGGTGCTGGCGTTCAGCAAATTGGCTGGAGACGCCAGCATTCCGGCTTTCCTCGGCTCGATACGCAGCACCCAGATGCACGCGATGGCGCCGGACATTCTCAAGTTCGGCAAGCCGGTGATGATAGGCGGTACCGATCCGCAACTCACGCACATGGGCAATCAGTGGCTGTTCCGGTGCCGGCCGAATGACATCTATTCTGCGCGGGTGATAGCGGATTACGGCGTCAATGCGCTCAAGCAGAAGAGGTGGGCGATCGTGCATTCGACCGATGCCTTCGGTACCAATGGCATGAAAAACCTGGTCGAGTCGCTAAGGAAGCTTGGCGTCGAACCGGTACTGATCCAGGGCTACACAAACAACTCCCAGGACTTCACTCCGGTAGCGCTAGCGATCAAGCAATCCAATGCGGAAATTCTCGGGACCTACATGACCAACGAGCCGGACCAGGGCATATTCGCCAAACAGCTCCGCCAGTTGGGGGTGACCAATATCTCCTGGGTAGGTTCACCGACTACGGTCACCACCACGGCGCTGAAACTCGCGGGCCCGGCCTTGTATGGCACATATGCGGTGGTCGATTTCAACCGCGATTCGAGCCCCGAGGCGACCGCCTTTTCAGCCAAGTATGAAGCGGCGTTCAAGTCGACGCCGGACGTGTTCGGTGCCTGGGCCTTCGATGCAATGCACGTGCTCGCGATGGCCATCAATAACGCGAAGAGCCTCGAGCCGCAGAAAGTTCGCGCGGCAATCCTCGCAATCCAGGGCTACAAGGGCGCGGAAGGGATTTACACCTTCGATGCCAACGGCGATGGGCTGCACGGCTACAACATCGTGAAGAACAACGCCGGCGCGATCGTGTTCGAGAAGCACATTCAGTTCAACGACTGAGCGGTAGCCGGGCTCACGGTACCACCTGGCTCAAAGCGATCCATGGGTATCGCCCCCCAGCTACTGTTTACCGGCCTCGGCGTAGGTAGCATCTACGCGCTGGTCGCGTTGGGCTTCGTGCTAATCTACCGGGCGACCAATGTCGTCAACTTCGCGCAGGGCGATTTTGCGATGCTGGGCGCCTTTTCCATGGTCGTGCTGTCTATCGACCTGGGATGGCCGTACTGGCTGGCGATCCTGGTTACCGTTGCGTTTATGGCCGTGTTTGGCGCGATATTCAATCTCGCGGTGTACTACCCGCTGCGCAAGCGCAGCTTTCTGCCGGTGATCATCAGCACCATCGGCGCCTCGATCCTGCTTGAAAACGGGGTGCTGGCCTCCTACGGTCCGCGACCGCAAAGCCTGCAGGGAATCTTTGCGGTCCCCGGGTTCAGCCTGGGGCAGGTTTTCTTCGATACCCAATACCTGGTGATCCTGGTAGTGACAGCGCTCCTGGTTTTTCTGCAGTACCTGTTCTTCGAGCGCACGCTGATTGGCAAGAAGATGCAGGCGGTTTCGCAGGATAAGGAAATGGCGAGCCTGCTCGGCATTCCGGTCGCCATGATGATCATGATCACCTTCATCTACAGCGCGGTGCTGGGGGGCATTGCGGGTATTCTCGTGGCGCCGATCCTATTCGTCTCCGTGGGCATGGGCTCATCGATCGCGTTGAAGGCGTTTGCGGCGAGCATCATCGGCGGCTTTGGCGACGTGAAAGGTGCGGTGGTCGGCGGCCTGGCGCTAGGCGTGATCGAGACTTTCGGCGCGGCCTATATCTCGGTGCCGTACAAGGACGCGTTCGCGTTCCTCGTACTGTTCATCTTTTTGCTGTTCAGGCCGCAAGGCGTGTTCGGCGAGAGAATTTCGGACAAGGCATGACAGTCTCCAAGTCCTGCCCGCCTGCCGGCCGGTGCCGATAACCAATTGCGGCGACCGGTGATCACCTTGGTGGTGTTCGTCGCGACGACCGCCGCTGCCGTCGGCATAGCACTTCTGGTGCCGATGCCGGCGTACTACCTGAATCTCCTGATGCAAGCCTCGACCTACGCCATCGCTGTGTTCGGGCTGACCGTCGTGCTCGGGTATTGCGGCCAGATAAATCTTGCGCAGGCGGCATTCTTCGGGCTTGGCGCCTATGGCGTCGGCATTGGCACCACGACCCTCGCGTTTCCGTTCTGGCTTGCGCTCGCTATCGGTGTGTTACTCGCCGCGGCGGCAGGTGCAGCGCTGGGGCTCACTTCGCTGCGCCTCGCTGGGCATTATCTCGCCATGGTGACGATCAGTTTCCAGACCATCATGGCCCTGGTGATGACGAACTGGATCCCGGTGACCCGTGGGCCCGATGGCGTGACCGGAATCCTTCGTCCGACGATCTTCGGTCACGCGTTCAGCGACAGCAGAGAATATCTTGTTTTGTGCGTCGTGGCCCTTTACCTGGTGGGATTTGCAGTGAGGTGGCTCAAGAAGACCCGATTGGGGCGCGCAATGCAGGCGGTGCGCGACAACGAGCTTGCCGCGGGCGTGAGCGGCGTCAATGCCTATGCCACCAAGGTGAAGGCGTTTACCCTCTCCGCGGTACTGGGCGGATTTGGCGGCGGGTTGTTCGCCGGAGGTTTCGCCTACATCAGCCCCGATCAGTTCAGTTTCAGCGAATCGGTGGTGTTTCTCACTATGGCCTTGTTGGGTGGCGTCGGTTCGCCATTCGGGAGCGCCTTGGGAACGGGCTTGCTTATCCTGCTGCCGGAGTGGTTGCGCTTTCTCAAGGTGGTCTATCTCGCAGTCTATGGCGGTGCGGTAATTCTGTTGATGGTGTTCATGCCGGATGGAATCTGGGGTTTCGTCTCCAAGTACTGGCGCCGTCTGCGCCCCGCGCCCGAGTCCCGTGTGAGTGCGGAGCCGACGCTGCTGCTGACGACGCCCCTGGGTAAAGAAGATGGTTCGGTCATCCTCAGGCTGCGCGGGCTTTCACGGCATTTCGGCGGCCTGAAAGCCGTCGACGCTGTCGACTTGGAAATCAAGCGCAACACGGTGCACGCCTTGATCGGGCCCAACGGCTCGGGGAAAACGACTCTGCTCAATGTGTTAAGCGGCCTCTATACGGCGACGGCAGGCGAGATCGAATTCGACGGCAAGCGCGTAGGCCAGCTCAAGCCACATGCCCGTGCTGCCCTGGGCATGGGCCGCACATTCCAGAACATCCGCCTATTTGGCGGGTTGACCGTGCTGGATAACGTCGTGGTGGGCGCCGAGCGGCCGAACAACGAGGTGCCGCAAGGACGCGACGGACTCGCCGGCCTCGCCCTCGCAGCGCTGAGCTTCGTCGGCGTGCCTCAGCATGCAGATGAGCACGTGCAAGGCCTTTCGTATGGGCATCAACGGATGGTCGAGATCGCGCGCGCACTGGCGGGAAATCCGATACTGTTGCTGCTCGACGAACCCGGCGCGGGTCTCAATCACCCGGAAAAGCAGGAGCTGGTGGGGCTGCTCAAGCGCCTGAAGGGCCATGGACTCAGCATATTCATTATCGACCACGATATGAACTTGGTCGAACAGGTAGCGGATCACATCACAGTGCTTAACTTCGGCCGGCGCATCGCCGACGGCGCGCCGGAGGAAGTGCTGCGCAATCCCGACGTGATCGCGGCCTATCTCGGCGAGGAACAGGTCCATGCCGCTGCTTGAGCTCGAAAACGTGGTCGCTACCTACGGAAAGGTGGGGGCGCTGCGCGGGCTCACGCTGCGCGTCGAGGACCAGGAAATCGTCGCGCTGCTCGGCGCAAATGGCGCCGGCAAGAGCACTACAATGCGCACGATTTCCGGCTTGCTCAAGCCGCAATCCGGGTCGCTGCGCTTTGCGGGCTACGATATCACCGGGCTCAAACCCGAGAAGATCGTGCGGCTCGGCATCGCGCACGTTCCCGAGGGGCGGCGCGTGTTTCCGGGGCTCACGGTGAGAGAAAATATCCTGCTTGGCGCGTCCAACCGCAGCGGCGTGCTGCCTTCGGAAATGGAGTCCGAGCTCGAGCGCATGTTTGAAATTTTTCCCGTACTACGCGAGTTTGCGCACGTGCTGGGCTGGCGCCTGTCCGGAGGCCAGCAGCAGATGGTCGCCATTGCGCGAGGTCTGATGGCGCGCCCCAAGCTCTTGCTACTCGACGAACCGTCGCTCGGCCTCGCGCCGCTCATCGTACGGCAGGTGTTCAAAGTCATCGGCGACATCCGCAAGCTAGGCACCACCGTGCTGCTGGTCGAGCAGAACGCGCACATGGCGCTTTCCATTGCAGATCGAGGCTACGTACTCGAAACCGGGACTCTGGTTGCGCAAGGGAAGCCTCAGCAACTACTCGACAACGAAGACATCCGCGCCGCCTACCTTGGGGGCAGGACCCGCGCGGCAGGCTAGTGCCTCCCGTGGCGTCCGGGAGCGCTCGCGAGCCTCCGGGCGCGATTGCGAACAGCATGGTGATGAGGGCGGTCCACGGCATTGAAACCAAGCACGCCCCTCGTCGCCACGGCAAGACCCTGCGGCGATTGCGGATCGTGCGCGTCTCACGATCAACAGCGAATGCCGAGCGATTTCCACCGGCCACTCAGCTTTGCTTTCCTTTACGTCGGTCAACGAGACGTGCTTGAGAGAGGTTCAAGTATTGCAAGTGCCGGACCGAGCGTAAAGGATGCGCAAGCCAAGATCGGGCAGCTCGCGTTGGGGAACGATTTTTGTGCGTCCAGTCAAGGCTGGCGTATTCAGCGGGAATATAGACCCGCCGGGGCAATAGTCAGGACCCCGTAGCTAGGATGGCAGCGGGCTTGGGAAACCGGGACGCTGAAGCCCATCGACGATGTGAAGCTGCTATGCCAGCTGGCGCAACCGTGGCCGGAGGTTTCGCCATGCTAATGCCGATCCCAGCCCGTTGGTCGGGTGATTGAAATGATCAATCCGATCCTGCGCGGCTGGGTCAATTACTTCGCCGTTGGCCACGCGAGCTACTGTTTCCGAATGATTCAACGTTGGGTCGAATTGAAGGTCAGGCGGCATTTGATGCGAGCCCGGAAGCGCCGGGGCTTCGGCTGGGAGAGGTGGAATACGCGCTGGTTGTATGAGCACCTGGGGCTGTTCAACAGCTACAGGCTCAAACGATTTGCGCCGAAAGCGTCCCCGGCATGATAGGTCTCATAACCCTTGACAAGAAGCCCGCAGGAAAGCGGAGTGCGGGAAATCCGGATGCTCCGTTTGAGGCGGCGGGGGCTGGAAACGTGACCATGGCAGCCGGACTGCGGACCACAGCGAAAGCTGTGGAGTATCCACCGGAGCCTGCGGTAGACGCGCCAGTCCTCGACCCTACGAGGCGCGTGTTGCCGTCGTATCAGCTGCGACGGACTGACCAGATCCATTTCCTGTTCAGCATTGGTGCGGCCGCTATTACGGGGATCACGACCCCCTTCATGGCACGCAGCAGCAAACGCAAGGAAGAGCGGCAGACCGACGCAATCGTGAAGATCTTCGGCGGCATCGTATTCATGATCTTGGCAGCCGCCGATACCAATCCCGCATTTCGAATCACGCTGGCGAGGTGGGCCAAATGCGCCGGGCTTCTGGCAGCAACGGCGACAGCCCTCTGGCGGTGGCGCCATTCGACGATGAAGACCGCGCGCGGTTTTCCTCAGAGCGCTGCGGCAGATCGCCGACCTTTTTGTGCGCGGACACATCCGTTCTCTCACCCCGACCGCGAGATCGTCATCATCGCGTTGAGAGGCGCCTATTGCTCCCGTTTATCACTCCTGTTTGTCGTGCCGATCTATTGAGCGGGACAGTGTTTGCACAGGAATGCGCTGGACAACTGGGACGGCAACCCGCTGGTCAGCACAGACTTTGTGTCAGACGACTACACCGAGCACGGTGCCCACGGTGCTGGTAACCGCCATCGCGAACGCCCCCAAGACGAATACTCGTAGCGCGCCGGCGATAATCGGAGCGCCACCCGCGCGCGCTGCGGCCGCACCGAGCAGTGCCAGGAACACGAGCGAGACCGCCGCAGTGGCCGGGGCGAGAGCGGGGCCCCGTACGGCGAACGCCACCATTAGGGGCACGAGGCCGCCAACGGCGAAGCTCACAGACGACGTCAGCGCTGCTTGCAGGGGTCGCGCCGAAAGCGTGGCCGAGATACCGATATCATCGCGCACATGTGCGCCAAGTGCGTCATGTGCCATCAACTGCACCGCTACGCGCTCGGCGAGATCTGGATCGAGACCGCGGCGGAGATAGATTCCGGCTAATTCACCCTGCTCTTTCTCGTACTCATGCTTTAGCGCATGTTTCTCAATGTCGAGGTCCGCGCGTTCGGTGTCGGCCTGTGAACTGACCGAAACATATTCGCCAGCGCCCATGGAGAGCACCCCAGCGATTAGACCGGCGAGGCCAGCGACTAGTACCCCGTGCGGATTGGTCTGCGCCGCAACGACGCCCAATATCAGGCTCGCTATCGACAACACGCCGTCGTTCGCCCCGAGGACACTCGCGCGTAGCCACCCGGAGCGGTGCGTACGATGGATGTGTGCGGCCATGGCAATCCTCTAAGATCGGAGCGAAGGAGAGATTCGCGCTCGTGTGAGAGTGACTATCCCCATTGGGACCGGGCGCCATGACTCGGATGTTCGCCCCGGCGACGGTCCTGATGCTGAACGGGATCTTCCCCTGCAGAATGCTATTTTCCTTGAACTCATTCATTTCAAGTTAGCGAGTCCACGTACAGCCCACACCGACCTGAACCGTGCCTTGTCATGAACGTGCCCAGTGCAACAAAGCTCGGACAGTCAAATCATACCCATTTGCTGCATCTCGTCGCCTCGCATGGCGTGACCTCGTCGTCAATTGATTCGCCTTGGACCCGGTCGAGCCACCTTTGCAATGCCTACTCGTCTTCGTCTTAGCCGCTGGGTCTCCAAGCCACAAGATTACTTTAAAGCTATCTCATGAAACCCCACTCGACTTGTCCATGGTCGGCAATCGCGTTGCCGTTCGCGACTCGAGCCTCCACGCCCGTGAATCGAGGCAAAGTTGACCCTCCCCTGCCTGCCCGCCTACCCGTCGTTCGATGTTGCGCTTTTCCAGAAGTGCCGTGAGGCAGTCGAGACTTCAGGCCCCCTGCAAGATTTCGAAAACGGGGTTACCGCTTGTTACACTCCAGGCAACATTGTCACAGACTTCGGAAAGGGAAGCGCGTTGAGGTCTGTACAGGGAATCTTCCCTGCCTCACTATTCTAAGGAGATGATATGAAATTTGCCCCAAAAAACGCCCTTGCCGTTGCTCTGATGACGGTATTTGCCGCCGGTATCACCACCAGCGCCATGGCCGACACGCAGTGGGAGAAAAACCATCCGCGTCGCGAGCAGGTGA
>Ga0209118_1000503_pt1 | contig 21509 bp, 20 predicted proteins | sample BlaSpr_A8_Ref_M1_FD_187988 | JGI IMG/M metagenome (GOLD analysis project Ga0209118, IMG submission 187988) | Forest soil microbial communities from Thunder Bay, Ontario, Canada - Black Spruce, Ontario site 2_A8_Ref_M1 (SPAdes) (version 2) | ecosystem: Environmental > Terrestrial > Soil > Boreal...
TCACCAGGAGGTCAAGGAAGGCGACCTGACCAAGGGACAAGCGCGGGCCCTGCACAAGGACGATCAGCAGATTCGCCAGGAAGAGCGGATCATGGCGAGCCAGAACGGCGGCCACATCACGAAGCAGGAACAAAGAACCCTCAATCAGCAGGAAAACGCCGTCAGCCAGCAGATCGGCAAATAAGCGCCGGACTCCCGTCCGGTTCTTTTGCGAAGTACAAACAGCGGGGCGCGATCGCCCCGTTGTTTGCATTGACCAAACCCTCGTGACCCGCCGTTTCAATCTACGATATAAGAGGCCTTTCAGACCGCAGCCACGCAGGCCAGCGATCGATCAAAGCGTTATATGGGTGTTCGAGCAATATCGCAAGGTTCGGGCCGCGTCGGATGAGCTGCGAGTTTCGGATACTTCGCTAACTTTCTATTGACGACTTTTGACGATTATTTTGGTCGCAAACGAGAAATCGGCAAAGAGATTCAGGAGTTTTGACACGCAGCAAGCAAAGAGACAGACCGCGTAGCCCGCTCCATAAACCAGAAGATGCCGACCAAGGCGCGCTGGGCCACCCGGAACCCATAAAGAAATCAAGCGTCCCGTGTCGGCCCCGGTTACAGCGCCGCGACGGTGCAAGCGTCAGGGCGCCACAGGAGCCGCAGGTAGTCCCCCGTGGACCGAGCGCGTGGCGGAGCCTGGCGAGAGATCGCCCCCACCTCAGGCGGGAGACGCGAGGCGCCTATTCCCACTGTGGTCCTTCAAAATGCGGCGGGGCGAGGCACGCGAAATGCGAGTAGACATAGGTCATCTTTTGCGTCCAGAAACCAGATGAGCGCGACAAAAAATAAACGCACTAATTGAATGGGCGAGAGACCAAGCCCTAAAGAATGATGTTTCTGTGAGATGACAGCTTTCCTAAAGGATTTTTGCGACAACTTTAGTTCGTTTACAGTGTGAGAACCCCGGTCTATGCGATTTCCTTCCCATGTCTGACCCACGCGTTTTCTTCGCTGCCGAACGGACCCTCCTTGCTTGGGTTCGGACCGGTCTCACCATCATGGGATTTGGGTTCGTGGTCGCTCGCTTCGGCCTCTTCCTCACCCTATTGGCAGCCCAGCGCACGCCAGCGACTACCCCGACCATCTCATCGTCACACTTTTCGAACGTTGTCGGCATCGCGCTCGTCTTGCTTGGCGCCGGCACCATAGTCTTCGCTGCGATCCAGCACCGGGCCTTCATCTTGTCTCTACCGGTCGGCGATCTGCCACCATCGCACAACCGCGCTTTGCCGGTCGTCTTAGCGCTCTTTCTAGGATCGCTCGGTCTTGCCCTGGCGGCCTACCTCGCCGTTTAGCGCCCGCTGACGGAATTATCGCTACGCTTCGGGGCTCCCAGCCCGTGAGAGCAATCTACAGCGCCCCACGAACAAAAAGCATCACCCCCATCATCTGCAGGCTTCAGGGCTACCTGCCCCTATATGGCGCGTAGGTGTCGTAGCCTTTGGACGGATGGCGAAGGCCGGCACTCGTCAGTCTTATAGCCAGCGCCCTTTGCACGGATTGCCCCTGATCCTTTTGGCATCGGTCAGGATGAGGCATGGGAAAATCAGCAAGAAGTAGCACACCCCCCAACGCGAAGCGTAGCGTCGATGGAGAAGGCAATGCTACACACCACTGCCAGACCCGCCGCGAACACCTCGCCCGCCCCGTTGAACCCCCCAGGAAGTTGGCGTTCCCCCCGTCGGCGGTCATGAAGTTGCGTGGGGGCGATGGCGAGCAGGCCGTCGATAGCGTCACGGAAGCACACGTCGAACTCCAGCGATGGCACGGGTTATTTTGCTGAAGTCCGGGTGAAGGTCGTCGCGTTGTGAGTTCAGCGCGAATCGGGCACGCTCGGCTACTCCCAATCGTCGTCGTTATCCCCGTCATCTTCTTGGCCCGTGGCCGCAACCGCGGTGATGTTCCCGTATAGCCCATGCCGTTCGTTCCCCGGCCCTGCGGAGAAGAACAATACATCGGCCGGTTGATCTAGGAGCCCGTTGCCGAATCTTAAGGCCCAGAGGCCATCGATTTTCAGGGGCTGGCGGTCAGTCCCCTTCAGCTGGCCCCTGAACTTACCGGTCGCAGGGTCAAATGCGTCGATCGTTCCGTCGCCAAAATTGCCGACCAGCAGATGGTTGCTGAACTTGCCAAAGGCAGCGGGGGCGAGCGCCACCGCCCAAGGGCCATTGAGCTTGCCGCGAGAGGCCACTCGGCGTATCAAGTTGCCGTTTGCGTCGAACACGTTGACGAATCCTAGACCTTTGGCGAAGGTGCGGTCCTGTCGGGCATAGGTGACGTAAAGATCCCTGTCGATATTGTGAATACCATAAGGGCCAAAGCCCGGCGGAATCGCGGGATCAGCGAAGGAACCCGATAGCGTCGCCGGGTGGAAATTACTATCGAAGGCGGCGATCCTGGCGTTGCGGATATCGGCAACGTACAGGAACATGCCGATGCCGTTGTTCGCTAACGCAAGGCCCGTAAACGTCCCAACGGAGGCGGGGACCGCGACGATGGCATTGTGGAGATCGACGTTGGGCGCCCATCCTGCGATGAGGCCGTCGAGGGTCGCGAAAACGAACCGGGCGGGACCGGACGCACTGCCCGCTTCGACCACAAACCCCGTCGAGTCGTTGAATACGATACCCGTAGGGCCGGTGGCCGGACCGTGGTTGGGCGCCTTCGGGATGTTTAATACCAGGGGCCCTTGTGGCGGCGGGGGAAAGGAATGACCGAGGCCATCATAAAGGGTCGCAACGCCGGAACCTTGATCCGACACCCAGACGGGATTGGTCGGACCGAAGACGATGCCCCAGGCGTTGATGAGGTGCGGATCGAGATTGTCGGCCGGCACAAACCCGTCTGAAACCAAGTTGTGTTGCTGGTAGAACTTGTCCGCGGCGTTCGCTGAAAGCGCCAAAGCGGGCATCAGCATTAAGAAGAAAACATTCACTCCTGCGTACAGGCGTCGAGTCCATCGATTCATCGCAGTCTCCTGGCATGTGGTAGTCGGCCCCGGCGCGACAGCGCCCGGGTTGGGCTGAGGCCGCCGACCCGGAAAAACGTCAATACGGCTTCCCTCAATCGTCCTCATCGTCAGGGGGCATCGCCGCCCTCTTCTTGCGAAATACTTTCAATGTGTTGTCACCGTCATCGACGAAGTACACGCCACGCCCATCCGGCACGATGGCGATGCCGAACAGTGACCCCGCGCCGGTTGCGCTCTCTACCGTCTTCGCGGCAATCTGCACACCTTTGGGCGTGGTCTCGACGAGGTTGCCGTCCCCCCCGTTGACTGTGATGATGTTGCCGTTGGGGGCGATGGCGAGCCCGAGCGGGTCGCTGATCGCGCCGCCGCTACTCACGTCCCGACCCGTGAACGCCGTGCTCTCGCGGGTGAGCGCGCGCGGGATCGCCGCGATCCGGTTATTGAGGCTGTCGGCGACATAGAGCGTCCCGTCCCGCGCCAGACCCACGCCGGTCGGACCAATGACTAGCGCCGCCGGGTCCGCCGTCTCGGCGAACCCCGAGCCGATGACAACGGTCGACTCGCGCTCCGGTTTGCCTTCGCCCTGTTCCGGTACCTCGAGCGCAATCCGGAGCACCGTGCCCCGGTTAACGACGTGCGGACTGCCCGTGGTCACGTCGCCATTGAGCACGTTGGTAACGAACAGCCACGCCCGCCGTCCCTCGTCCCGCGCGGTCATGTCCCAGGGACCCTTGATGCCGCCACCTTGGAAAGTTTCCACGACTTCACCCAGGCTGTTCAGGACAATCAGGCAGCCGGCCCCGGCATTTGCGGAAGTGCCGTTGGCGCTGGGCAGACTGCCGACGATCACCCAGCCTCGCCGCAACACAGACAATGCCGTAGTCAGCCCGACGCCACCGGGACACTGGCCAGTGAGCGCGTTGGGCTCGATCTGCGCGAACGGGCTGGCGGTTCCGTCCGGGCTGATCTGCACGATCGTGGTTCCGGTGCCCTGCAGATTCGAGCTGGCGTTGAAGTTGCTGATCAGTACATGGCCGCGCTTCAAACGGCCCACGGAATGGCGAACCACCGCGATGCCGTAGGGGTTCACATCCCCGTTGGCGGGAACGGTGGAGGCCACGAGATTTACGGTGTCGAAGCGGTTCAGGAACGATTCATCGTCGGCCAGGCAGTTGGCGGAAGATGCGACGGCCGTGATTGCAATTGCAGCCCATCCGAGGCAAAGCGAAAATCGTGAGTGGTATGGCGACATGGCGACCTCCTGACGCTGTGGGCGAAGACGGGCGACTTCATCTTCTCGACAAGACGCGCCCGCATGGTTGAAACCCCGAAACGATGCTCGAAAGGCGACGGTGCGGCGAGGGGCCAAGCCAAAAATAAGTGCCGCGCGATCCACCTCTATTAATGGTTCAAATACGATGACTCAAGCGCCCCGGCGACCCAGCCCAGGGAACCGCTGATTTGTAGACTGCCGATGAGCTTCAGCGCGTCGAACCGGAACGCTGAGCATTTCGAATGCCGCGGGTGTGAAGACGAGCGGTAACTGGGTTGCGCAACCGGCACTCCAATCCGCGACCGCCATGATCTGACCTGCGCTGGTCGTGGTCGGGTCCAGGTTCGGCGTGGCTGCCGCAGAAGACCGGCGGCGGCTTGAACGTTTCCGTCATCGCCTCGCCCGGGTGATCGTCCATGGACTGATGCGGCTCGAGGCCATTGGCACCACTGCCATACGACTCCCGTGCTGTTCTCGTCCGCATCGCGGAGACACCGGCAATGATTGCGGTACCGACCAGCGTCGCTTTTGCGGAAGGTGTCCCGGTATTTTTTTGATAGGTCAAGGAATTGCCTGTCACGAGTGGTGGATAGCCCGATGTGGTACAGGACCAGACCGGCGTGGCAAGAACGGCAACAGCCTGCGGCAGGCAGGGAAGGAAGAAGCTTTGAGGATCGCGCAACATCGTTTTACCTTTCCATTGCGCCGGACAGTGGCTGGCTACGGCTTCATTTCTCGGGCGAAATCGGGATCCCCATGATGGCGCGGTCGCGTCAGAAACGGTCCCCCTGATTGAAATCGCTCTTCGCGGCCCTGGTCGCTCGCGGCCCGTTTTGGGTCCACGGTCACGTTTACCGTCGAGCCGCAAAATAACCTGGCGCATCGCACGAGCGTTCCGCAACGCGAACGTCGAATTGCAGTCGCAGTCGTTGACCATTCTCTCGGCTGCATCCGAGCTGGCATGTCTCCCAGCACGGACGACGGGCCGCGAAGTGCCGTCACCTACCAGCCCCTCCCTCACGGTAAATTCCCAGGCAGGCCCAATCGGTTCACCGGTTGGCAACTTTTTTTGAGTGGGCCACCCGGTTTACCGATTTGCTCCAAGCTGAGAGCTTGTATCCTTTGAAGGTGCACGCTCTGCTGTCCAGATAAGGTACGCATCGTGTCGCGCTGGCACTATCTTCGGCTGCCTTGCTTCGTTAACAAATCCCCAGGTTGTGGGAGTTCATCGCCGTGCATATCGTGGCAGGATGCGGCATCCTTACCAATCGTGCTGTGCTCCTCGTAGGACCAGGCCGAGGATGATGAACAACGCACACGCAATGTAGTGGCGGGAGGTGTCCATGATCGTCTTTGCGGCGCGGCCATTGCTGGCGGCGCTGGCGACCCGTTCGGTGCCGCCGGCTAGCTTGGCGAGTCCAGTTCGGTGCGCGTCCAAGGTCATCGCTGTTTCCGCGGAAGCCCTCGAGCGTTAGTGAGATGGGTTTCGTTTGAGTCCCTCGGTTGGCGTCCGCTTGACCAAGTCAGTGTCGCGCTCCACGGTATTTCAAGGTGCGGGACAAGGGAGGCGCAAACAGCGCTACCAGCCGATCGAGCGAGGCGCAGAACTCTCGGCTGGATCCCTGGGAGCGTTGGGCGTTGGGGGTTGGGATGCCTTCTTCTGCGCAGCGTTTGGCGATACGCCAACGCGGAAGGAGGCGGGATCAGGCCGAGCGACGGACAAGAAGTGGAGCCGATCGAGCCAGCAATCACCGGTGACGACTTTATATACCGGTCACAACTGGGCAGACGAGCAGACACCGGTCGTGACACGAGCTTCGAGGCTGCAGGCGTCCCAGCGTTGAATGGCTTGCGTCGGCCACAACCGGACGGTCGCACGCGAAGTCCAAATTGCTCAGAACGCGGCGTTGAGAAGTGCATATGCTCGGGACCGACCCGCCCAGAGCTAGACGGTCGCTGGGATTGGGGCCGGTGACGTGCTACCGCTTAGGTGCCGTCACTGGAGACCCTCGAACGTCGAGTCGATCTGACTCGCGCCCCGACCAATGTCTGCGCTCTGAGCTAGCGCTTCGATGCCGCAGCGGCATGGGGAATGGCTGAAACTGCGCGCTACTGCTTTGACGCTTGCCCGGGCTGTTTGCAGGCGGACTGCGATGACATCGTCATACAACGAATTCGCCACCCCGACCTTTCTCACCGGAACACGGCTTTACCTCAGCCCGGTGCTCGCTTGCGAGGCCGGGCCTTTTTTAGTGGCATTCGCACGCGGCGGCACGGCCGGTCGCATGCCCGCTTACTTGGGTTCAAGCAACGGTGCCGGTGGGAACGCTTTCCAGGTACGTGGTGATGGCCGTCCCTATAAGCTCCGGTACACCGCCGTTTCGAAATCGCTAAAGAGCTGGATCGTCTTCCGATCAAAAAACGGCAAAATCTGCGTTAGGAAAACCCCGGTGACCTGTGTCTTCGGATCGATCCAGAAGAACGTGTTGGCCAGCCCCGCCCAGGCGAGACTCCCGGTGGCCCGTCCCTCCGGCGTTTGTGCGGTGTTGATCAGGAAGCTGAGTCCCCATTTGAGCGGCATGCCCGGGTAGAGTTTCACGTCGTTCGACAAACCCGGCGCTGCGGTCTTCAACTCGCCGACATCAATAGGTCCGATCTGGTTCTGCGACATCAGCCCGATTGTTTCCGGCTTGAGCACCTGGTTGCCGTTGTAGGTGCCGCGATGCAGGATCATCTGCGTAAACGCGAGGTAGTCCTTCGCTGTACCGTACAGGCCGCCGCCACCCATCTGAAATTCGGGCTCTTGTGGAATCTCGACCGAGGTCGGCTGCAGCGAGCCGTCCTCGCCGCGCTGATGAATGGGCGCCAGGCGTGCGCGCATCGGAGGGGTAATCCTGAACGCCGTGTCCTTCATGCCCAGTGGCGCGAAGATGTTTTCCTGAAGGTATTGGCCGATTGGTTGTCCGCTCACCGCTTCGACAATCTTGCCGACCCAATCGATGCTGATGCCATACTCAAAGCGCTCTCCGGGGTCGAACAGCAGCGGCGTGTTCAACGCGGCGTTCTCGCAGGTGATGATCGCCGGGGTCGAAGTGGCGGTCTGGTATTGCGCGATGAGGGGACTCCAGAACTCGTAACCGAACCCGGCCGTGTGGGTCAGCAAGTGGCGGATGGAAATCGGCCGCCTCGCCGGCCTGAGCCGCGGCTTGCTGGCGGCATCGAAACCTTCCAGCACCTGCGGAGCGGCTAATTGGGGTACCCATTCGCTCGCCGCCTGTTCCAGCCTGATCTTGCCGCGCTCCACGAGTTGCATGGCGGCCGCCGCCGTTAACGCCTTGGTCATCGATGCGATCCATACCACCGTGTCGAGCGTCATCGGCTGATCCTTGGTGAGGTCGCGCTTGCCAAAGGCGCCCTCGTACATCACGCCCGTGTTCGTTGCGGCTACCCCGACGACACCGGGGACGTCATTGGATTGCGCCGCCTTCTGCAATACTTCGTCGATTCTCTTCGGATTCAACATCATGCTCCTCCTATTGAGTGAGTGGGCAACGGGGTCTGCCAGGGCTCGCAACGGCCCTTCATGGGGTTGGTCAGTCGATCGGTGATGTCACCGACACGAGGAACCGGATGGGACAACATTACCCCCTTTTTTGACCCATCGAAAGGCCAGCCCGCGCAGCGCGGGATGACCGCCTTTCTCAGCCGAGCCTCGTGTTCGGCGTGCAAGGTTCGATGGGCCGTTTGGCGGCCGAGACACGGCTGACCGAGTTTCGACCTGCCCGCTGACAGTCCTGATCGGGTGCGTCCCAGATGTCAGGGTACCAACGGCCCCCGAGCTTGCAAGAGAATCCCGGTGTCGTGGCAATTGTCCGGGCTACTGTCGATGTCCCGGGACTCGCCGTCTTTACCTTTTGACGCAAACGAACTGCTGGCAGGCGAGAAGGTTTTCCATGACCGAGCTACCGTGCTGAAACGGCTCGGTGTCTTTCATGAACCGGAGAACTTCGTGGGGCGCGTCGTGACGGCGCCCACCCATCCCGTGACGATGGGTCGAATCGCCCTGCGGATGCCCAGAGAATACTGACTCCGCGACCGTGCCGCTTTTCGGCACATGGGTCGGGGGTCTTCCAGCGTGTGGGCGTCCGAGACTTGACGGGTTTCGCCTGCGCTACCAGCGACTACCCCGCGCGCTGCATAAGTCCGCGCCAGGCAGACAAGAGGAGCCCACTCGGTAGCTCCTAAAGCGTAGTAGAGCCGTCCGCCGCCAGATGGTCTGATGGCCACTCTTTGATCCGAGGCGCACTTTAATGCGCGTAGCTCTGCTGCAAGAAGCGCTGCCAGAGCGCAGGCGGTGGTGCCGACAATGGCGATGATTCAGCAGAATGAGCTCGTTCGGTTTCCCGCCCCCGGGCATTTTCTGGACAAAGAAGTCGTGCGCCAGTGGTTATCGCGCGCAGACCCGGCTCCGCCTTGCGCAAAAAAGATCCAGCTTAGCGGGGCCGGGAAACGGGACAGCTGCGGCGCCGGCAAGATAAGCCCGCGTGGGGACTTAACTCACTGGTTGAATCGGCCGGCTCAGTGCTCGTCGGACTCATGGCTATGGAGGCGGCCGCGGATCTCACCGCTTGGATGCCCCGTCGTGTGCACGTTCGTATACGCCGCACCTGCCCGGATCGCTTTCAGCATCTCGGCGAAGCCAGCTGCTCCCGCGTCGATCCCCTGTCCGGGAACGGCGACGACGTTGGCAGCGGTGAGGCTCCCGGTGATGGTCGCCGGCGCCGCGGGACACACCTGGGGCGTCGGTACGCTCGCGGGCGCATTGCCCAGATTCGTGCACAGGAACAATACGACCCCGCCAGTCAGCGCGGGCCGACCAAAATGAATATGGGACTGCGTTATCGCCGACGAGAGATCCCGGTAGGTCAACTCATAGTCGATCGCGGTTCCATCATCGCGAATCTTCGCCTTGAACTCCCCGCTCCCCGCCGAATTGATGGTCAAGGGCGTCTCTTGGTAGCCGACAAGTCGCGTCGCGAAGGTGGCGTCGTCTGCGGCGACTGGCGGTGCGATAACTATCGTCAGGAACCCTGCGGCAAGGACGCCTGAGAGTCTGTTGCTTCGCGCAATGTTGCCCTGCTTCGGTGTCAGGCTGGTTATCTTCCTCATGTCGAAATCCTCCTGTAAGGGGTGAGATTGACTGGATTCGGGCCAGGATTCAGCCGTTTTTCCAGGCTTGAAGGGAGTACAAGCGGTCATCCGTTGTTCCGGTCGACCCACTTAGCGACAACTCGGCGATCTCCGGGTTTTCTTCTTCGGGTTTTCTTCTCCAGCATCATCATGTGACCATCGGCTCGCTTCAGAGAACTCCAGGCAGGAACCCACCTTGAAACGGGCAGAGTGCAAGCCGACACAGTCTCCCGGCTGAGGCTGCTTGTTGATCGCCCAGCGCAACGCCTCACCCGGTTCAGCTTCTTTGCGCGTTCTGTTCGCCTCCCCTGCGAATTTCTGCGATGCCACATTCCCAGCTGCGTTTATCCCAGCGCGGCACGTTAGGCCTTGCCTATTGTGCCGACAGGTAGTCTGATCACGGTTTGCGCAAGCGCCCCGGACTCCTAGTCGGGCGCCCGTCGCATGCACCTCCCAGAATTCAGGCATTACCTTAACCGATAGTGTACCGCTAGACTCTCCTCGATTTGTCCTCTCCATCTTGCGCATATTCGTGTACCGGCTGACTGGGCCGGCTTTTGCATCCAAGACGGCCTGTCGTATCGCATACGCGCGATAAGCGCGAACGCGAATTGCCGTCGCTGTCACTGACCGTTTTCCGTCTGTATCCACGGCAACGCTTCCTGGTCCCGCCGACGGCCCGCGAACTGCCGTCGTGTAAACTCCTCTGCCGCGGTATATTCCCGGGTAGGCCCAATTGGTTCACCGGCTGGCCGCTTTTTTGGGGCAAAGCGTCTTGCCCCCGGTATGACCAACTTTGATTCAGGCTGGGAGCTATCGCGTCCCGTGAAGCACGCCCTTTCGACGCCCGGATCAAGCTGCTTGGATCCGAGTGCGAAAACAAACCGCAGCAGGCAAGCTCCACGCGATTCGATCAACAACCGACCGAGGCGCGACGGACCAAGCGGCCGACCGAAGTGCCTGCGTATCTTCTCGGTGATCTAGCGGTCTTCGCTCAGTTCAGGCAATACCGCGGTGCCCTCTTTTCGCACAGCAATAAGCTGCTGCGGATCCAGACCCAGCAGTTTCAGGATCGTTGGGGCGATTTGCGTCGTCTCGACCGGCCCGATGACGATTCTGTGCCTGATGTGAGCCCCCCACACCACGATCGGGACGTGGCGGTCCTGCTCCGCAGCACCGCCGTGCTCGGCGATCTTCGACAACTTGCCGCCGGCCCACACGACACCGTGCTGAGCGATACCGACCAGATCGGGGACTCGGCCATCGTTCTCAGCGGCGTGAAATAAGTCAACGGCATCCTCGCCTGCGTAGATCGCGGTCGTACCGGCATGATCGAACGGTTTGTTGGGAATCACGGTGCCAGCAGGATCGGAGCCGATACCAAAGCCCGAGTAGTTCCACAGGAACCTCTTGGCGAAGGTGATGGCTTTCCCCGAGCGGTCGTTAAGCCACATATAAATCCCATCGTCGTCGATTGCGTGGGCGACTAGGGGGAGCGTGCCGTCGGTCTGGTACGTCGGATCCCAGGCACGGTTCAACGCGTCGATCATGTTCCCGTCGTTGATGATCGTCAGGTCAGCTCTATTCTGCGGCGACTGACCGTGTTTCGCCGACACGATTACTGTTGTATCGTGAGGATCGATGGCGGCCACCATGTCTGTCAAGCTATCGTCAACGAAATTCAGTGCGCTCTGCAGTACTGGGCCTGGAGTGCTCCCGTTGATGTAACCACCCAAGCCTGCTGAGATGGTACCGGGGTTGCGCGGGTCGAGGTAGTAGTTCGAGGTATTGAGTTTTTGTGCAGTCGACACGGCCTGGAAGTTCATCCCGAAGATGGCCGGCGTGCCCGGATGATCGTTGCCCGCATGGTCGTGACCGTGAATCCAGTTGAGGACGGCCTGGACCTTGACTGCGTCATACCTCTGGGTATCGGTGTTGTCCTTGGTCCAGTCGGGACCGCTGCCATAGGGCGTGAATGAGCTCGGATCGGCGACATTGCTATTGATTTCCGGGGCAAATAGGTCGTCGATTCCCATACCGGATGGTCCAGAGAGGATCTCATAGGCGACATGCTTATCGGACCATGCGGTATGCAGCCGCTGCGCATGAGCCACCTCAAAGATCGTATTCACTCTGAGGTACTGGTGCGGGTATACCGGATTGCAGCTCGTCGGATCGACGGGAAGCAGGGTAGGGTCGATGAGAGCAATCGGTTGACCCGTCAGCTGAAAAATCTGCGATAAGTCGGTGACGCCTGCCTTATACAGGCCGGGGATGCCCTGGCCGCTATCAATTCGGTTCAGGTCCTTGGCGATCACTTCAGCGTAAAACACCTCCGCCCCTTTCGCAGTCGTCTTGCAGGCTGCCTTGGTGGTTCCTTTGGGCAGCAGGTCGCGGCTGTAGGCGTCGTCGTAGTAAATCCCGGTGGTCTTCGGATTGCCCCCGGTCACTTGCCCAACCATCCCCGGGAAGGAGTCCGATGGAAATGGCGTTCGGGCATTCGTGTATTCCACACCGGCATTCACGAGCTTCGCCAGTGTCGAATTCGGATGCTGGTTCACGTACCAGTCAAGGTCACCCTGGTGAAGACCATCGACTGAAATCAGCAGGACGTGCTTGATACTGTCGTCGTGTTGCTCGTCGTTGCGCCGGTCCCCGGCAAAGGCTCCCGGGATGTTTCCCAGGGCAGAAGCAATGAGCAGACTGATTGCGGTTCTATTTAATTGCATAGCCTTGTCCTCGCGCTGTTAGTTAGGATCCGCGATGCTAATGCGCTTTCGTTGCACCATCGTGACAAGGTCATTTTTCGAAATGACCACCGTTGCCTCGGCTTCTTCGCCCGGCCGGCCTTCATACCTTGCTACTCTCAGGGCCAGCAGTGGCACGTGAGACCCATGATCCGGGTTCGATGAAAGCGGCTGAACGATGTTCAGTGATCGACACGGTCTTGCACGCACCAGGGGTCGGATTTTGCCTTACGGGTGAAATGACGCGGCTCTGCTCACGGCAACGGCGCGCGGGGCGTATTGGCGTATGAGGTCGCGCCGACCTCGCATATCAGGGCAGGGGGACGGCCCGTATACGCTAAGCCGGCATGTGAACTGCTTCATACCCCGACAAGAAGGGCTGCGCTAGAGTGTCGTCGTTAATTGACATATCCATCCCGTTAGCACGACCAGAGACCCCTCACATGCAAGCAGAAACGCAGAATCCTCAGAACTACACCGAAGCCTACACAGAAGCTCAATCCATTGGGCAAATGCTCAGTTGGGGCGATTGGTGGGAGCATTTCCAAGATCTGCCTGAGCCGGCCGAAGACCAAATCTTTCTAAGAGCGGCGTAGCACCAGCGCGGGAGGAAGCACTTTCACGCCGTTTCGGGTCTCCCGGACACCATCGTATCGAGATCGATCAGCGCATCGGCTATCGCGGCGAGTTTGCGGCGTCTGCGAGACGAAGAATTCCTGATCGTAGCCGCACTTCGCTTCGCGCTCCATGGCCACGAACACCCGCCTGCGTTCCGGGCCGAGCCAGCTGTCCGCCTGGCCGGAGAAGAGCCGTCTCGTACTTGCGCCCGGAGTTTTGCACCAAGCAGGGAGCGATCGACCGGGTGAGGGTTTCGTTATTTATCCACAGCTCTCCGCCCCCCGCCCATGAGCGGGACGCCTTTCCTCTCGCCCGACTCCGCATCGTGGACCAGGATATCGAATCCTTCGCGGCCTCCCCTTGCCTGCGGCGACCTGGGCCTTGATCGACACCGCGGGAACGTTGATCAGCTCAGCGCCTACCTGCGCACCGGCGTCGCCTGAGATCACGCGATCGCAGCAGGGCCCTTGCAAGGTGTCGTCAACGCACTGGGCCGTGCAGACGAAAACGATGTGAGCGTTCTCGCTGCCTACATCAATCGTTGCAGGGTACGCCCTCGCCCCAACAGCAGGCGCAGGCGATTGGCCAGCCTGGAACGGGCGAAGTTGGGGGCACTCCCGCCAGGCCGGCCTTCTACGCCGACCCCTGGCAAGAACGCGGAATGGATCCTGAAGCTCGGCGCGTCGATCTATGCCGGCGCCTGTGCACGCTGCCACGATGCGAGCCGTGAGACCGGTTCCGGCGAAGTCCTGCAACTGCCGCTTGGCGTTGCCGTGTACGAGCCCGACCCGCGCAGCCTCATTTGCATTATCCGCGAAGAGATCTCACCGGCAACCGGTGACTGCGGTCGTTGGATGCGAGGCTTTGCGGGTGCGTTGACCGACGAGCAGCTCGTCGCGCTTTTGACCAACCTGGGGCGTTACGCTGCCGATGCAGCGCCGTGGCCGGATGTTGTTACAGCGGCCGAGAAAGTCAGCGGACCATGACCCCGTCCAATTTTGGCGTGCAGGACCGACACGGACCCCGCAGCTCTTTGGCACGCGTCGCTAGCCCCTGCGCGATCTTCCTCACGGACGCACTGCCGGGCGCGGCCCGCTAAGGGGCCTTCGAAGAGAGGGGTCGAGCCGTTAGACAGGATCGGTCCATGGCAGGCCGATTCATCGATTTTGCGAGTACCCTCGCGAAATAGGCGGCACACCGGTGTCGCCGAGGGTCGTGTGGTGCGATTGATGCGGCACCGCCAGCGCGCGCATCACTGCGGCCGTGCGGGTTTCGACGCCCAGCTTGTCGTAGATATGCTGCAAGTGCTTGTGCACAGTGCGCGGGCTGATGCCGAGAACGGCGCCAATGTCTTGGTCGGTCTTGCCGGCGCCCAGCCAGTGCAGTACGTCCCGTTCACGCGGTGTCAACGCCAGCGCGGCTGAGCGCACGGCGCTCTGCACAGACGCATCGCCGGTGCGGCTCGCGGCAGCGCTGAGCCGATACAGGTTCCCGAGATGAGGTCGAATGACCTCGAGACACGCGCGGTCCCGATCACTAAAATCGCGCCTGTTGCGGTTCAGTACGAAGCTCACGAGGAACTGCCGATCCACGTGGATCGGCACCGCCATGACGCGATCGATCCGGATGGAACGGTAGTAATCGTTGTAGAGGGGCGTGCGCTGGAATTCGGTCTCGGCCTGCAAGTCGCCGATCCGCTTCGTCACCGCGCGGGGATTGCGACCGTGCTCGCACACGAGCGGGTGATCGAAGAAGTACCGATCGAATACCTGGAGCTCGCGCGCCGAGATCGCACCGGGCCGATCGCTCACTACGCTACGGTGCCCCGTGTCGAGATCGCATACCGACAACGTCGTGAGCTCAGAGCTTACGAGCCGCGGGAGACATTCGACGCCACGCCGAGCGAATTCGGTGCTGCTAATGCTGCCTTCCCCGATGGCATAGAGGGTATCCAGCGCGGCGCGCAGTTCGGCGCTGGTCAAGCTAACAGCGTCCCTCGGCGCACTCTTTGCCGCCGGAAGGAGCGGAATGTTCCCGCTAGCGCCGAGTGACAGCAGCCAGGGGAGTTGCGACATGGTTGAGCGGGCCCTCTGACGGAACAATCGATGCTACAATCCTATCTACTAGTAGGTTAACTGTCAACCGGGAGGCAAGACGGTGCGGCGCGCAGCTGATCACCTTGGCCGGCTACCTGCCCGGTGAGCGGGGAGCCCTCGATGCTTCACCACCGTCGGTAGAACGCACGGCGCTAATAGAGACCCCATGGCCAACACAGACACCTCACAGCGGATCCTGGACATCGCCGAGCGTTTGGTGCAGACGCGCGGCTTCAACGGTTTCAGTTACGCGGATATCGCCGCCTCGCTCGGAGTTTCGAAGGCAAGTTTGCACTATCACTTTCCCGCCAAGGCGGAACTCGGCAAACGTCTGATCGAACGCTATGAAGCGAACTTCCTCACGCTGCTCGAGGCGATTGGCCGCACCGGCGTCGACTCGCGCGAGAAGTTGCGGCGCTACGTCGCGATCTACGCCGAGGTCGTGCGCCACAACCGCATGTGTCTATGCGGGATGCTCGCTGCCGAGTACGCCACGCTGCCGGAGCCGATGAGAGCGGAGATGAAGCACTTCTTCGACGAGAACGAGCGCTGGCTCACGAGCGTCCTGGAGCATGGCCGCCAAACAGGCGAGTTGAATTTCACGGGGCCCGCCTATGAGGTTGCCCGCGCTCTCGTGGGATCGCTTGAGGGCGCGATGATGCTGGCCCGCTCTTATGGCGAAGTCTCGCGCTTCGAAGCCGTCGCGGATCGCTTGATCGCGGAGTTGTCGACCTGAAGGGGGCGCACATCGCGCGTCGCTCCAACAGCACATACGCAATTCTGCTTATTGCTGCGTGCGCATCCGGGGGAATAGGATGAGTGCTGGTAACACATATTCCTTCCCTCTAAGGAGGTTAGCCATGTTCATTCCCTCATACATCCGTTCCCTGTTGCTGCCCGGCCCTTGCTCGGCCGTCGCGAGCGAACCGGCACTCGAGAAGAACCGCGCGCTCGATGGCAGGAGTTTCGAAGGCGTGGTGCTCGAATGCGGCAAGACGTCGGGTGACGCCGATACCCTCATTTTCGATAAAGGCCGGTTTCGTTCGACTGCGTGCGACCGCTATGGTTATGGTGATGGGCCGTACGCGGCGTTGGTGTCAGGGGATACCATTGCCTTCGAGGCCGAGACCCAAAGTCCGAAGTACGGCAAGTTGATCTGGAATGGCGTGGTGCGCGGCCATAAGCTCGATGGCACGCTGACCATGGTAAGCGACGGCAAGGCGACGGGGGAGAAATGGGTCGTGGCAGGTGAAAGAATTGAGTCTGCTCGCTAATCGCAGGACCCTCCGGTCGAGGTGAAAGATGTCTCGTATCGCCGTCATTCAGCGCTCCCCAGTGTTCCTCAATCGGGCCAAGACGCTTGCTAATGCCGTGACCGCGGTCCATGAGGCGGCGCAATCCGGTGCGCAGTTGATCGTATTCCCGGAGGCATTCATTCCGGGCTATCCGGTCTGGATCTGGCGATTGCGTCCCGGCAGCGATCTGGGGCTCATGGAGCAACTGCATTCGCTGTTGCGCACGAACGCGGTCAGTCTGGCGGACGACGATCTGGCACCGCTTTGCCAGGCGGCAAAGCAGAACAAGGTCACGCTCGTTTGCGGCATCGAGGAACGCGACGCGGCATTCAGCCGGGGCACGCTCTACAACAGCGTGGTCGTGATAGGGGCGGACGGTGTCCTGCTCAACCGGCACCGCAAGCTAATGCCGACCAACGCGGAGCGCATGGTCTGGGGCTTCGGGGACGCAACGGGCCTCAAGGTGATCGAAACGCCCTGCGGGCGCGTGAGCACCCTGATCTGCTGGGAAAGCTACATGCCGCTGGCGCGCTGCGCGCTCTACGCACAAGGCGTGGAGATCTATATCGCGCCGACCTACGATAGCGGCGAGCGCTGGATTGCGACCATGCAGCATATCGCGCGCGAGGGCGGGTGCTGGGTTATCGGCAGCGGCTGCGCCTTCCGGGCCCGCGACATTCCGGACACTCTTCCCGGAAAGGCGGAACTATTTCGAAATGCGGATGAGTGGGTGAATCCCGGCGATTCGGTTATCGTCGCCCCCGGCGGAAAAATCGCCGCCGGACCGATGCATGAGGAGCTCGGAATTCTGTACGCAGAGATCGACCTGGAGCGCGTCGGAATCGCGCGGCGCAGCCTCGATGTGGTAGGCCACTATGCGCGGCCGGACATCTTTCAGCTGCACGTGAACACCAATCCCCTCAGACCTGTGGAATTCACCGATTTGCGCAGCGCGCACGAGACCCCAACATCCTGAGCCTACATGAAGACCTCGAATGAAACTTCGCCCGAGCCCGCGTACCACGCGGGCATGCGACAACTGCAGGACTGTTTTGATACTCGCCGCCTGGCCGACCGGCTGGACGAGAAGTTGGGGCACACGGCCTTTACTGCGGAGGACCGTGACTTCATCGAAGGCCGCCAACTCTTTTTCCTCGCGACGGCCGACCTCGAGGGGCAGCCCGATTGCTCTTACAAGGGCGGGGCGGCCGGATTCGTCCGCGTCACCGACACCAACGAACTGGCCTTTCCCAGCTACGATGGCAACGGGATGTTCCGCAGCCTCGGCAATGTTCTGATCAATCCTGCCGTGGCGCTGCTTTTCATCGACTTCGAGCGGCCGCGCCGCTTGCGCGTCAACGGGCGGGCGCTCATCGTCGACGACGATCCGCTGCTGCAAAGTTTCCCCGGTGCGCAGCTCGTGGTGCGCGTGCGCGCGGTGAGCATCTTTCCCAATTGCCCGCGTTACATCCATCGCATGCAGATGGCCGAGCAGTCGCCCTACGTCCCGCGTGCGGACTATACCCCGCCGATACCGGCCTGGAAGCGCTTCGAGATGTTTCGCGACGTGTTGCCGCCCAACGATCCGGCATGTCGCGACAACGATAGTTAAAATTGACGAAGTCCGTGAGTTTCCGCAAGAGCGCGTCGAACTGATCACGATCGGCAGCGCCACCATTGGCCGCGAGCAGCCCTGTCGTTAGGCGGACGATTTTGTGGTGCCGGTGAAGGGACGAAGGCCCACGCGCAAGCAGTGCGGCGAGGATTCCCTGAGCTTTCTCGAAGAGACGCTCAAGCTCACGCTCAATATGCAGAAGACCCCACATTACGCACGTGAACGACGGTTTCGCATTCCCGGGCCAACGCATCATCCGCAAAGCCAGGACCGCGGGGCAGCATGCGACCGGTCACGACGATTCCGTGGTGGCGCAGCGAGGCTTCGCGCAGAAGCCTGTCAAAGACATTGTGAAGCGAAGTAATGTTGACCCTCCCCTTCCCGCTGACCCCGTCGTCCTCGTTGCCCCTTTGCAGAAGTGGCACCATTGCCGCAATCCGAATTTCATGCCGTCGTCCTTTCGCGGGAAATGAAAGCTAAGTTGTCCCATCGCCCCGCAATTGGCAAACGAAGGAGCCCCTGAGCTAAAGGACCCGGCTTCGCCGCAATTCGCAAACGCGATGGGTCGAATGCCATCGGGAGCCAAATCTAGTCGACATGCTTCAAAATATATCTACCGTCTCGAGTGACGCGGTCCTCTGTGCCGTGCGACCACGTCTGTGTGTGTCATGTTGAAGCAGTGTTGTCCCCGTCCGCACGCTCGCACCAAGACCTGGCTCAAGGAGCGCAGAGCATGGATTGGCCGCCGAAGTGGTTCGCTTTGCCGTTACGTGGCAAGCGCCCGCAGGACCTGGCAGGCATCGTCGCGCAATTGCACCGCGATGGCGGCCGCCAAGTCGAGCCGGCGCAGCACCCAGGGGCTGAGGTCGTCTTCAAACGGGTCTGGCAGCACCACTGGGCCCGGCGAGGCGTCGGCGCGGGGCGCGCCGGTGAGAGCCGCCGGCTGGCCGATCAGCGTGGTTTCGATCGTTTCGGCGGCCTGCATCAGTGGCGCGCGAATCTGCCCAGGTTTCAGGCGCCCGCGACGCAGCAGCAGCGTAGTCTTGACGGCGGTGAGTTGCGCAAGCAACTGGTAGCTGTGCGCCAGCAGGCGCCCCAGGGGCTCCAGCGGCGGGCGCACTGCACGCGGCTCGGAGAGCGATCGCTGCGTGGCCTGGACCAGGGCCGAGAGGCTGTCGTAGGCCTCGCGCCGTGCGAGCCGCCATTCGAGTTCAGGCTCGTTGTCCACCGCCTGCAATTGCCCCAGGCCCAGCGCGACGCGGGCATGGCGCGCCTGGGCCGCCAGTGTGCGTGCCACGAGTGCGGGGATCTGGGTGCGCTCCCACGAAGGCAGCACATAGCTGAAAGCCCAGGCGATGGCGACGCCGATCAGGGTGTCCGCCACGCGCTCGACGACGTCGAAGGCGGGGCTCCCACCTGCGTTGAGCACGTGCGCCTGCACAAGGCCGAGCACCGTGGCAGCGACCGCAGTCACCAGATAGCGCCTGATCGCGAAGGCGTGGGCGACGGCCTGCGCGAGCGTCAGGATCACCAGCAGCCCCAGCGGCGGGGTACGTGCGGACAGCAGTGCCCCGGCCAGAATGCAACCCATCAGCGTACCCACCACGCGACTGTTGCGCCGCTCCAGGGTCTGGGCGAGGCTGCCGCGCAGCACCACCACAATGGTCAGCAAAATCCAGTAGTCATGCGTGCCCCAGGGCAGGGCGAGCGAGATGGCATACGCGGTGCCCACGGCCAGCGCGGCGCGGATGGCGTGGCGCAGCGGGGGTGCGTCCCAGCGCCACAAAGCGATGAAGGGTCGCCACGACCAGGCGGTGGGGCTTACAAACATTTGCCAGGTGGTGCGCACCAGGGCGAGGTCGGGCTCGGCCTCCCCGCGCGCCAGCGCGAACAGGCGCAAGACCTCGTCGTTGACCAAGCCGACGCGGCTGGCCAGCCCCCGCGCCAGCACCGCCGGCGACAGGGAGGCAGCATCGCGCGCAGGCGGCGCGTCCTCGCCCCAATGCAGGGCAGCTAGCTCGTAGCGTCGGCTTTTAAAGGGCGCGGGCTGGCGGCGGTACAGCAGGGCGTCGGCCAACCGCTCTATCTCACCAGCCAGCGCATCGAGCACGTCGCGCAGCGCGCTCAGCACCGGTGCGTGGCCGGGATGGGACTTCAGCGTGTCGAGGTCGAGTTCGCAGGCCAGCAGGTGGTCACGCATCTCCAGCACCTGCAACAGCATACCGGCCAGCCGCTGCCGGCGCGGCGTGCTCGGCGACTCAAGCAGGATGTCGCGGGCCGTTTGCAGTTGGTCGGCCAGCACCGCCTGCTCTTGAAGCAGTTGCCCGATCAGGGGCGCGCGCCCAGCGCCCTCGCCTGCGGCGGCCGGCGTGAACTGCTGCGCCTGCGTGCGCATGAGATTCCGCAGCGACAACAGCGTGTCGGCTAGCATCTGCACCCGATAGGGCGCGTTGAGCACCGCGTTGGCGAGCGTGGCGTAGATCAAGTACAAGCCCGCGCCGAGCGCAAAGTACAGGCTGCTGGCGAGGGCTGTTCCGCTTTTAGTATGCTCCGGCACCGCCAGTGAAAAAACCATCGCGAACATGACCGAGACCGAAATCGGAAGGCCGCGCTTGCCCCAGGCGGCCCCCAGGAAGGCGATGAAGGTGGCCGGCACCAGCAGCAGGCCCAGGCGAATGGGCTCGGCATGCAGCGCTTGCACCGCGAAGAAAAGCGGCAGGCCGATCAGCGCCGCCGGCAACAGATGCCAGAACTTCCCGCGCTTGGGCGCCGCCTGGTCGGGCGGAGTGCACACGATGACGCCCACCGAAGCGGCGGAGGCGGCAAAAGCGCCTATGAACAGGTGTACGCCCCCTGATATCAGGAGCAAGCCGAGCGCGGTCGACAGGCCGCTCGCCACGTAGTAGCTCAGCACGACACGCAAGGCAACTCGGATATGGCGTTCAGACAAACGAGGGATCTGCATGGGGATATGTGCGGTCAATTGTCAAGTCAACACCCGTATTGGCCAACTCGTCGCAGAACAGATGCATGGACTCTTCGCCAACATTTGCAATGAAAACTCAAAGGCTGATCGGCAGCAAAACCTGTGGTTGGCTTTCTCTTGGTCCGATGCGTTATAGCCGCTGTGGGCCGTGAGCGCCACCGATCGGCCGCGTCGAGGCGCGAGCGCTAACGGGTCAACTCTGGCCGCAAGCACCGGCGACAGCCGCTATTCATGGCCGTAGAAGACCCCCACCTCCGATAGGCGGGAAGTCCAGCACGTTCACAGCGTGCATCTTCCGATCGCCGATATGGATGACAGCAGGGAATGGTCCGCGCAGATCGAGCAGCGTACCCAGCTTCACGGTCGCCTTGGTCGAGCGAAGCGGCGCCCAGTCGAAAAGCCTCAAGCGTAAATCAAGGGTCGTCGCATCCGAGGCATGGACGGTATTGGTCAGATCCGCCCCAAGTTCTCTTCGCGGTAGAGCTTGCGGGCCCTGGTCTACTTCAACGACGATCGAATTGTTGTAGCAAGACGTCGTGCTTGAACGAGGTGGCAACGCTGGGCTGGTGCATGAGTAGGAGCACGATCGCGGCGCTCTTGTAGCTCGCCACGGCACGAGGAGCTGGCGCAGGTCCTCTTCAGCATAACCCGCGCCTATGGGCCC